>ENA-OUOG01000185-OUOG01000185.1-marine-metagenome-genome-assembly--contig:-NODE-185-length-80272-cov-5.334784_pt1 | contig 80272 bp, 69 predicted proteins | sample MGYA00248635_ERZ508505 | MGnify/ENA primary metagenome ERZ508505 (study PRJEB26176, sample SAMN06267871) | marine metagenome | isolation source: Saanich Inlet, British Columbia, Canada | place: Pacific... | reverse complement strand
CGCTGACGGCGACAAGATTCTCAACTACATCCGAGAAGCGGCAGACGAGTACGATCTTAATCAGCATATCCGCTACAACCACAAGGTCGTGTCGGCCCACTGGTGTTCACAAGATAAGCTCTGGACAGCAACAGTTGTTCGACCCGACGGCGAAGAGCAGTTGGCCATCCGCTGCCGATTTATTCTCAGTTGCACCGGCTACTACGATTACGAGCAGGGTTATACCCCTGAATTTGACGGAATAGATGACTTTCAAGGGGAGATTGTTCACCCCCAGTTCTGGCCAGAGCAGCTGGATTACAAAGACAAGCGTGTTGTGGTGATTGGCAGTGGCGCTACGGCGGTAACACTGATCCCGAGTATGGCTAATGACACCGCCAGTTTAGTGATGCTACAGCGCTCACCCACTTATATCGCCAATGTGCCCGCGGAAGACCCCTGGCTCAAACCCTTGAGTAAATTCATGCCGAATAGCTGGGTGTTCCGCTCCATCCGCTGGAAGAAAGTATTACTTCAGCAATACATCTATCGCTTATCCAGAAAGAAGCCCAGGGGCTTACGCCGATACTTACTCAACCAGGTGCGTGAGGAATTGGGCCCAGATTACGACGTGGATACCCACTTCACACCCAGCTATAACCCCTGGGATCAACGCCTGTGTGCGGTGCCCGATGGGGATATGTTCGCCGTCATCCGTGAAGGCAAAGCCGAAGTGGTGACTGATCACATCGATCACTTCAATAGCTCAGGTATCACCCTTAAATCCGGCAATCAGTTGGACGCAGACATCGTCGTCATAGCTACCGGCCTGAAACTGAAGTTCGGTGGCGATATTGCCTACCGCATCGACGGTGAGGAAATCGATCCGACAGAGCGCTTTGTTTACCGTGGCATGATGCTCGAAGGCGTACCCAATTTAGCCATGAGCGTGGGTTACACAAATTCCTCCTATACGCTGAAAACCGATCTCATCGCCAAATACGTCTGCGGACTACTCAAGAAGATGAAACGCGGTGGCTATAGCCACGTCATTCCAACGCCAAGCGATGAAATGAATGAGGTGCCATTACTGGACTTTGACGCAGGCTACGTGCTTCGAGCGCGCGACATCATGCCCAAGAGCGGTGACCGACAGCCCTGGAAGAATAACGACAGCTACACCAAAGACTATGCCAGCCTGGAATTTAAACGTAACAAATACAGCGAACTGGAATTTCATTGATATCAGAGGCCACACGATGAAAAACACGATACTTAATGCTGGGGTCGGTGGTTCAAGTCCACCCGTAGCTACCAAACTTCCTTATATATATCAGTAAGGTAGCTGTATAAGAGAATTCACAGCATCGACTTTCTGAGCATTTTTGAACCTTTCCACTTTCCAACCTCTATAAGCAATCCAGTAACCTGGGTAACTACCACCCCAATGACTGGAACACCAAATCTGGAGACAGAACCATGGATGATAAAGTCTATTTTTGTGAGCATGGACTGCTTTATAACGTCCTGTTTATCAGTGAATTTGGATAACCCAGATAAACTGGCACTACCTACTCCTGTATTTCACAGTCGCTTTTATATTTCCACCGTTATAAACTTTAAGGCTATTCCTAGATAAAGTTCACTTTGCTAACCCATGAATATTAACTCCCTCGCCAAAGAGTTTTGGCAGCAAGGCTATTTATGCATCTATAACTTCTTTGATATCGAGCTTATGGACAGCTATCAGGCCCTTATTCTGGAACACTTTGGCAACAACCCCGAGTTTGTCCATAACGATGAATTCCTGAAAAAATCAAATACAGATGTTATTCCCTGGTTCCCACAACTAGATGGGGTCGATAACTTTGACAGTGCCGAAAAGGACCAGAACCTAATCAAGCTAACCCATGCCATTCTGGGCGCTGGCTGGTCCAGCCTCTATAGTATGGTAATGTTTAGCCATCGAGGCTCCAATGGGCAGAGCTGGCATCAAGACTGCCCGCCAGAAGACCAATCTCAGTTTAATCTCAATCGTCTGGTGTACAGCATGGATATAGACGCCAGCACCGGAGGAGAAGTTCTGGTGATGCCGGGCACCCACAGACAAGGGCCTATCAGTGTTGGTGATATTGACGAAGATTTTCCACAGCAAATCACCCTGAGCCCAAAAAAAGGCACACTTATCCTGATACATGGCCATCTCTGGCACCGTGTACTACCGGCAGTAGGCTCCCACAGAGCCTCAACCAACTACCGCTGCTGTCCCGCTGGCGCTGCGGCGGATATTACTGATATCTGTGTTTACCGGAATATGCGCTATCAGTTTTCCACCAGCACAGTGATCGAAGAGCGACAGCCATGAGCCACAGAGAACCCATAATCCGATGGGGCATTATTGGCGCAGGCCGAATCGCCAAAACCTTTGCCACTGATATTGAGCATGCCCCCCATGCCAGCCTCAATGCAATTGCCGCCCGCCAGCTGGCACCAGCGCAGGTATTTGCCGATGAGTTTTCTATCGCTCAGGCCTATGGCAGCTATGCCGAGTTATTTTCCGACCCCAATGTGGATGCCGTCTATATAGCCACGCCCCATAGCCACCACAAAGATCAAGCTATAGCCGCACTGCGCGCCGGTAAACATGTGCTCTGTGAAAAACCTGCAACTGTGACGCCTCAGGAGTTGGAAGAGGTTATTGCCGTAGCCATACAGGAGGAGCGTTATTTTATGGAGGGCATGTGGACCTACTTTATGCCCGTTATTCAAAAAGCCCAGCAATGGGTGGCCGAGGGACGAATTGGCAATCTGTGTCATGTAAAGGCCGAGTTTGGTTTTTCCCTGCCCTACAGTCCTGATCTGAGAGAATACGACAACCGCCTTGCCGGCGGCTGCTTGCTAGAGATGGGTATCTATCCCATCGCCATGGCCTGGCTGTTTCTGCGACAGGACCCAGATACCCAGACTGTTTGGCATCACAGCGCTGAGAATGGCGTTGAAGACGATGTGGTGATACTCAATAGCTATGGCAGAGATACAGCCACTGCCCAGCTAACTACCTCGTTTCGCTGCAAGTTAAATAACTATCTCACATTAATTGGCGACGAGGGCACCATTAGCATTGCCGATTACTGGGGGGGCCGTGAAGCCACACTGTACAGGTTCAACGACTCTGTGGACCGCTTTAACGAAAATCGGCCCCATCAAGGTTTTAATTACCAAATTGAGCACGTAAGCTTGGAGCTATTAGCGGGTAAGTTAGAGCCCGGTTGCGTCCGATGGGAAGATAGCCGCGCGTTTCAACGGCAGATGGCGGAGATTAAAACCCGCTTTTGATTGCGTCTTTACCCAAAGAGTGCAGGATAATAAAAATAAACCACTACTAATCTATTTTGGAACTCCAATGGAATATCGATCCTACTACGCGATCTATTGCGCAATTATTGTATCTCTGGGCGGTTTTGTTTTTGGCTTCGATGCCTCAGTTATCTCAGGTGTTGTTGGTCCGGTAACCGTTGAGTTTGGCCTAACCCCTATTCAAGCTGGGTTTGTAGTCGCCGCACCCACTCTCTCCAGTGCCATTGGAACATTGCTGATCGGCCCATTGAGCGATGCGCTTGGGCGGAAAAAAATCCTAATGTTTATTGCCTTTCTGTACCTGGTCTCTGCAGTGGGCTCGGCAATGTCTACCTCATATGTCATGTTGCTGGCAGCACGGGCACTGGGCGGATTTGCCTTTACCTCATTGATTATTGCTCCCATGTACATTGCCGAGATTGCACCGGCGCAGCGGCGCGGCAAACTGGTATCGGTCAATCAGCTAAATATTGTGGTCGGCCTGTCAGCTGCTTATTTCGCCAACTATTATATTCTAGGCCTAAGCTCGTCCGGTGCAGAGTGGGTCAGCGCCTGGGGGCTTGATCAGCAGGCCTGGCGCTGGATGCTAGGCTTTGAAATTGTCCCCGCATTGATATTTTTTATCGCTCTGTTTGCTATCCCCGACAGCCCTCGCTGGTTGATTCAACAAGGCAGAGAGCAGGAAGCTCGCGCAGTGATGGCCAAGTTGGTGCCCGCCGATCAGGTTGATAATGAAATATCCCTGATCACCCAGAGCTCAGCTACGGAAAATGAATCGCTATGGGCACGCATTGGCGGCATTTTTGGGCCCAGAATGCGACTGGCACTAGTAGTCGGCATTATTGTGGGCGTGGTGCAACAGATTACCGGTATTAATGCGATCTTCTTCTATGCGCCAACCATCTTCGAACAGAGCGGAATTGGCACAGATGCCGCCTTCGCTCAGGCTGTATTAGTAGGTTTGATCAATGTTGTCTTCACGCTAGTAGCCATAGCCCTGATTGATCGCTGGGGCCGCAGACCATTATTGCTGGTTGGCCTGTCTGGTATAGCTATCAGCATGGCCCTTTGCACCTATGGTTTCTCTCAGGCTACTTATGAATTGAAATCCGAGTCTGTGGCGCAAATCCAACAGATGGAAGCTGTTGGCAGCAACTTTGATGCCGGCCAACTCAATAGCCTGGTGGGTGTGGTTTATCAGAGCGATGTGGAATTTAAGACCGTCGTCGCCGACGCCATAGGGGCCGAGGCTGCGCGCAAGTATGAGAGTGAACTGATCAAGAGTGCCGCCCAGATGAATGCAGTATTGATACTGGTGGGCATACTGGGCTTTGTGGCCTCCTTTGCTATGTCGCTGGGGCCAGTAATGTGGGCTCTGTTTAGCGAAATATTCCCCAACCAGTTGCGCGGTGTGGCCATATCTTTTGTCGGCATGATCAACAGCATGGTCAGTTTTCTGGTCCAGCTATTGTTCCCACTCGAACTCAGTGTGCTGGGCGCGGCCCTGACCTTCTTCTCATACTTTGTATTTGCGGTAATCGGTCTGATTCTGGTTGCCTGGCTACTGCCAGAAACTAAAGGCAAGTCGCTTGAAGAGCTTGAGACTATGTTTGGCAAAAAAGCCGCGGCGGCAAGCGCTACTTAATGCTTTGTGGCTTAAACTTAGGAACAGGCTTAGGCACAGACTTAAGTAGCATAAGCCAGAGACGGCATGCTGGTTTTAAAGCGGAAAAACATAAATGTGTAAATCAGCATAGCCAATAAAGCTGCCCCGGAACACATCAGGAATACCGAGCTGTAACCCAGCTGTAAACCCAGAATTGAGGCCGCTAGATTAGGTCCGATAATCTGACCCAGACCCTGAGCCGCAGGCATCAGCGCTGCATATTTACCGACCGGATCAATATTGGCAATAGTTGACATCTGATAGACATCAATAAAAATCCACAGCAGATTGAATGAGAATACACTCACCAGCAAGGTCATATCGGTAATACCGTTGACCAGCAGGCCTACAATCAGTCCCATGGTCAATAGGGCCACCAGCAAAGGTCGCAGCAGACCAAAGCGATTACTGAGTACAGTGGCAAAGGCACAGCCGACTAGGCTGCAAAATGATGACCACACCAGCACCTGATTAATCCATGAGGGAGTAGCCTTATCATTTAGGGCCGCCAATTCAATATAGGTCCAGTAGGAGCCAATGTTGATATAAGTTATCACCATGGCAGCCAAGCATAACCAGGGTACATAGTTGGGCATGGCCGCCTGTCTAGGCTCCATAGTTGCTGCCTGGGGCGCCAATTCAGATTCGACAGCTACCTCTCTAGCAACGGCATAAGGCGGAATCCAACGGATAAATGGCAGGGTAATCAGAAAGCAACAGATAAACACCCAGTAAATACCGGCCATAGACAGTAAGGGTAAAAAGTGCAGCTCGAGAGCCTGAGAAAAGGCGAAGGCAAACAACATGGCATTGTAGGCTAAGGCTGGCTTGGAACTTGCGCCCAGGGAAGTCACGGCCACCGCCGTATAAATACCGCTGCCAAACCCCGCCAACAGCCGCAGCCACAGCACCTGGTTGTAATCCACCAGGGTTATACAGAGCCAATTAGCCAGCACCGCAATACCCAAACCACAGATAATCAGCCAGCGGCGATTTACCCTGGAGATCAGCAATGAAGTCAGTATGGCACCTAGTGACAGGCCGCCCAGATCAGCTCCTGCGACCCGGCCCACCTCTACCTCAGAAAAGCCTAGCAATGTAACCCAGGCGGTACTGATAACAGGAATACCCACCAACACGCCATAGCCAACCAAGGTCATATACAGACTGATAACAATGGTTCGCCAACTATCAAATGGTGATTTACTGATCGAAGATAGGTTACTCGCTGTGCTCATGCTAGCCCCCCGCAGTTTTTATAGGCCCCTGGGGGCTGTTTTTTTATTATTCAGATTATAGTGCCAGTTATCGAGGCAATATTAAACCTTCAGAATTATCCCGGCAGCAGGTTATCCAAGCCAATAACCAGCAAGCCAAGACCCAGGGCCCAAATCATACTCGCGGCTATATCGAATAAACTGAACTTCAACCGGCTAGTGCCACTGATCCCCACCAACATGGGCACCAAGCTTCTTACAGCGGTCATCAGGCGGCCTAAAATAATGGCGGCAGCGCCGTACTTCAAGATAAAAGCCTCAGCTTTTTGCAGCTGCTCAGCACGTTTGATCGCAAAAGGCTGCTGATGAAATTTAGGTCCTATCCAGCGGCCTAGGTAAAACCCTATATGGTCCGAAAGGCAGGCTCCGACGAACGCCAGCGGCACTATCTGTGATAGCGTTGCTATCTGTTCGGTATAGAGAACCGTGGAAACTGTTAAAAGAATAACTCCTGAGACCAGCAGACCTACGCCTGGGCAAGCCTCGAGAAATGCCAGCACCGGCACCGCCATCCAGGCATTCTGTTTGTTAGCGTTTAACCAGTTTAAAATAAAGTCGTCCATGGCAGCATTACTCGTAGCGCAGCGCATCAATAGGATCAAGATTGGCCGCTTTAGATGCTGGAATAATGCCAAATATCAATCCTATGCCCGCACTAAAGCCAAAGGACAGAACAACGGCCCACATAGGCACAGTGGCTGCGGGCAGATCTGTAACTGTACTGATTAGCGAGCCTGCGCCAAAACCTAGTAGCAAGCCGATTAGCCCGCCCAGCAAGCACAGGAACACAGCTTCAATCAGAAACTGCAGCAGGATATCAAAGCGAGTTGCTCCCAGAGCTTTCTGTATACCGATCTCTCTGGTGCGCTCGGTTACCGAGACCAACATAATATTCATAATACCTATGCCACCCACCAGCAGTGAGATACCCACAATGCCACCCAACACCAGGGTGGTGCTGCCAATAATCTGATTAAAGGTATCGAGCATTTGATCAGCCGTGGCAATCTTAAAATCGTCGGCCGTCTCTTTATTGAGTTTGTGGTTACGGCGCAGCAGGTTCTTCAGATGCTGCTTTATCTGCCCCATATTCTGCATATCATCCACCTGTAAACTGATGGAGATATCTGGCTCATCGGCCCCACCCAGTAGGGCGCGAGTGGTACTGTAGGGTAGAAGAATAAAGTCATCCTGATCAAAGCCCAGCAACTTACCGCGTTTTTCCGCGATACCTATAATCTTGAACCATTCTCCAGACACACTGAGATACTGGCCGATCGGGTCGCCTTTAATATCAACCTTATTAAGAATAGAGGGCCCTAGAACAGCCACTCGACGGCGACTTTTGTCATCACTGCTATTAAAGAAGCGGCCAAAATCTGGATAGACTGTATAGAGCTTTTGATAGGTAGATGCTGTACCTATCACCATGGTGTCCGCAGATTGACCTCTGTAGGAGATCACCGCATTGGGACCCCAGACACGCACTGTGGGCGTGACATTACTAATGCCCTTTACCCTATGCTTGATCTCGAGAAAGTCATCGTAGCTAAGTTTTGCATTAACTCCCTGAAGTCGCGCTTTGCGTGGCGTATAGGAATCAATATTGATCACATTGGTGCCCATGCCATCAAATTCCTGACTGATACTGGCACTAAAGCCCTGCACCACAGAGACCACTGCAATCACTGAAGCAACGCCGATAATAATACCCAATGTGGTTAAAAAGCTGCGAAACCCATGGGCAAAGATCGACTGACCAGCGGAGCGAGTGCCCTCAATAATTTTAAAAGCTAGGCTAGGCATTGGAACCTGCTCGCTTAGCTTTAGAAATTACAGTTTGGCTGTTGGTGGCATCAGAGATAAGTCGCCCATCCTTCAGGGTAATCACCCGCCTGCAGCGATCGGCAATTTCCTGCTCATGGGTGACTATAATCAATGTCTGCCCATCGTTATGTAGCTGGTCAAATAGAGCCATAATCTCAACCGTAGTCGAAGAATCCAGATTGCCCGTGGGCTCATCAGCCAACAAAATAGCCGGCTTGGTTACCAGAGCACGGGCAATAGCAACCCGCTGGCGCTGGCCACCAGATAACTGGTTAGGTACATGATCCATACGGTCCTGCAGTCCCACCATACTCAGTGCTTCCTGCGCTCGCTGCTTGCGCTCATCAATAGGAACACCGCGATAAATCAGAGGCTGCATTACATTTTGCAAGGCTGAGGCACGGGGCAAGAGATTAAAGTTTTGAAAAATAAAACCAATTTCACGATTGCGGATACCCGCCAGGCTGTTTTCGTCGAGGGTGGCAACATTGGTCCCCTTGAGACGATATTCTCCATCAGTAGGATAATCCAGACATCCCAGCAAATTCATCAGGGTCGACTTTCCCGACCCAGAGGATCCAACAATAGCAATATAGTCATTGAGATAAATATCCAGATCTATGCCATTTAGAGCATAAAAACCTTCACTGCCCATCATGTAATGCTTGGCAATCGATCTCAGTTCAATAATGATCTCGGCAGGGTTCACTGGTCTTTTTTCTCAATTTCTTGAACAGCACTACCCTGGTCCAGTTTGGCCAAAACTCTTGCAGGCCCGGTAATAACCTGATCACCCGCATCTAACCCGGCAATAATTTCCTGTAATTGATCATTGGAAATCCCCAGTTCCACATCGCGTTTAACCGCTTCACCATTGACCATAATAAAGACATAGGTGTTGGAGCTGGACGAATCTGCAGCTGAGATCGAGATGGAATTAGAATCCTGTTCTGTCGCAACCTCGGGCTCATCGTCACTCAGCTCTTTATAGATAATCGCTTCGATAGGCACAGCAACTTTGTTGCCTTTTACACTGGTATAGATTTCTGCGCGGCAACTCATGCCCGGACGAATATCAATATCCTCCGCGTCATCAAGCAAAATTTTGACTGTAAAGCTCAGACCCTGGCGACGATCGGTTCGCTTAGCCGAAGTGGCAATACTCTGCACCTCGCCCACCAGGGCTTTGTCCGGAAAAGCCACCGCAAAAATATCGGCCTTTTGATCAATGCGCACATTGGCAATATCCGCCTCATCGACTTCGACCTCAACCAGTATTGAAGATGGGTCGGCCACTGTTATCAGATTGGACCCTGCAATATTAGTGGTACCACTGATCGCAGTTTCACCCACTTTAATATCGACAGAGGTGGCCACACCGTTTATGGGTGAACGAAAAACTGTTTTCTCCAGACGCTCAAGTGCCTTATCCAGAGTCGCCTGAGCCTGGAGTAAAGCTTCTTCTCGAGAGCGCAAATCTATCTTAGCCAGCGCATACTGGTTCTCTACTAACTCAAACGCGTCCTGGCCAATCATCTTGCGCTCGTAGAGGTTCAGATTGCGCTGCCACTGCGAAGCGATATTCTCCAGCTGCTTCTGTTGCCGTTCTATAGCGATAGTCTGGATACGCACATAGGCGCTCTGCTGTTCCACATCGGCATTAAATGTGCGCGGCTCAAGGCGCATTAAGATCTGCCCCTGAGAGACAGAGTCACCCTCTTCTATCAATACTTCGCTGACCTGCCCTATCACCTCTGAACGCAACTGCACCTGCTCTTTATAAATAAGAGTTCCAGATGCAAGGATCGAGCTTTTAATCTCCTGAACCTCAGCAGTGGCAATATAGACCTTGGTCGCCTCTCTTGAGCCCTGACTTTTAAAATAAGCCAGAGACACCAGGGCAACAATAGCCACCGCAATAATGATATTTTTTTTCATGTTGTTCTCTAATTCTTTATGCGGAGAAGATAATTATTAGCGCCCAGATACCATAGATCAGGGCATAGGGTGCGGCGGCAATAGTCGCAGCCTTTTTGGTATCAATGCCCAACCAAGACTTTAGGCCAATCGCAATAAGTGCAATGCTCCAGAACATAAATGCGTCCAGACCACTGAGAAATCCAAACCAGGGGTTTGAGGAATCAACACCAAATATAAGACTATTCAGTGTGGTTACTCCCAGGTCCTCAAGGGCGACCATGCCATCGGTAGAAAAAAGCACTAATAGCATGGAGAGTATTGCAGTGACCAGATGGGGCATGCTGATCCACCAACTAAAGCCAAACCAGTTGCCATAGCTGTATTCGTCCTTCACCTGCCATTTCGCGACTATATTTAAATACAAAGCTAAAATGGCATTCATTAGTAGCAAGGCTACAACACCGCCTACAGTGCTCGACCAGACCATGGGCGTCACAGTCAAAAATTCTCCAGCCGCAGCTAGCTCCTCCTGACTGAGTTCCTGATCTGCGGCCATTTGGTCGAGCAGGCCCTCCTTTAACCAGGCAAAATCAACGCTGGCAAAATAATATAGAAACAGAGCGATAATACTTCCAGAAACAAGCACAAAAGGCACCAGCCAACTAGGCTTTTCAGATTTTATTGTTTCGAATGTGGCGGAGGGTGCGACAAGTACATTGAAACTAGCTCTAAAAGATTTGGCTAACATTTTCTGTCTCCTTAGCTTGATAATTGCTGGCCCCATTTAACTGCGGCTTCTAAGCCTTATTTTAACCAGTTTAGGTAGGGATTTATACCTCTGATTGCGGGCTTTCACGCCCATCACCCCGCGGTTAGCAGTATAGGCTGCTGGATATTAGGCCTGATTTGCCATCGCCATAAACTCAGCCACAATTGGGTCACTTAGCTTCTTCTTAAAACAGCAGAGCCCCAGGTCAAAAGGCGCGATACTGGTATCAGACAGTATCTGAATACGGTCTTTTACCGGGCTATTATCCACCACCACAATAGGTGACAGACCAATACCGCAGCCAAGCGCCACCATACTGACTAGGGCCTCTTGCCCTGACACCTGCGCATAGACATTGGGGCGGCCTGAGTATTTCTGTCGAAACCACTGTTCAAAGCGTTTTCGCGCCACCCCATGCTCCGGCAAAATAATAGGCAGATCTGCCCAGTCAATAGCCTCAGCCTGCCAGGCTTGCTTAACCGAGCAATTAATATTGGGGGCCACTATCGCCAGTGGCACAGTAGCTATAGTTTGGAAGTGAATACTACTGGCTAAATCATCGGGACGGGCAGCAATCGCCAGATCAACGCGCTGATTTTTAATCTGGTCTATACCGTCGGCGGCATCACCAGTGTCCAGGTTAATATCAATATTGGGATGAGCCTGGCGGAATTTTTCCAGTAGCGGCGGTAGATAAGAGTAAGAAGCTGTGACCGAGCAGTAGATATTTAGCGAGCCCGACAGTTCCTCCTGAGACGAATTGAGCGACTGCTTTAAAGACTCAAACTGAGATATTTGCTGGTCCGCATAGCTGAGAAATTTTTTGCCTTCACTGGTCAGCAGCACCGAGCGATTATCACGGATTAGTAACTGACTGCCCAATTCATCCTCGAGACGCTGAATCGTGCGACTCAATGTCGACGGGCTCAGGTGATAGGCACTGGCAGTTTTGCCAAAGTGCAGACTATTAGCCAGATGCTGAAAAAGCTTTAGAGATCGACTGTCCATGGCTGCAGCTTACGCCTGCAAGCCTAGTATTGCAAAATATGCAACATAATGATGAATATATATCGTTTTAAGCAACATTTAAAACTGGTTACAATGCCGCCCAGACAGATTGCAACTCAACATTTAACAGCCGCCATTAGTAGGTGGCCGGAGACCAACAATGGCTAATTATTTTAACACCCTCAGCTTGCGCGACAAGCTAACCCAGCTCGGCAAGTGCCGCTTTATGGACCGCAGTGAATTCACCGACGGCTGCGAATTTATCAAAGACTGGAATATTGTCATTATCGGCTGTGGCGCCCAGGGTCTTAACCAGGGCCTGAATATGCGCGACTCTGGCCTCAATATCTCCTATGCCCTGCGCGAACAGGCTATTGCCGAGAAACGTCAGTCATTTCAGTGGGCCTCAGAGAATGGTTTTACTGTGGGCACCGCTGAAGAGCTGGTTCCCGCTGCCGATCTGGTACTCAATCTGACTCCAGACAAGCAACACACTGCCGCAGTAACCGCGGTTATGCCATTGATGAAGCAAGGCGCGACTCTGGCCTACTCCCATGGCTTTAATATTGTTGAAGAAGGCATGCAAGTTCGCCCTGACCTGACCGTGGTTATGGTTGCACCCAAGTGCCCGGGCACTGAAGTGCGCGAAGAGTACAAGCGCGGCTTTGGTGTGCCAACACTGATCGCTGTGCACCCAGAGAACGACCCACAAGGCAATGGCCTGGCCATCGCCAAAGCCTATGCCTCGGCCACCGGTGGTGACAGAGCCGGTGTATTGGAGTCTTCCTTTATTGCCGAAGTGAAATCAGACCTGATGGGTGAGCAGACTATCCTCTGCGGTATGCTGCAAACTGGCGCCATTCTGGGTCATCAGCAGCTGCTAAATCTGGGTGTAGATGCAGGCTATGCGCGCAAGCTTATCCAATACGGCTGGGAAGTTGTCACCGAAGGACTCAAGCACGGTGGCATTACCAATATGATGGATCGCCTGAGCAACCCGGCTAAAATCAAAGCCTTCGATATGTCCGAAGAGCTCAAAGTCACCTTGCGCCCTCTGTTTGAAAAACATATGGACGATATTATTGAAGGTGAATTCTCCCGCACCATGATGGTGGACTGGGGCAATGACGATGCCAATCTGCTGAAATGGCGCGCAGCCACTGCAGAGACAAGCTTTGAGCAGGCACCGGACTGCGATACTGAAATCACCGAGCAGGAGTTCTACGACAAAGGCATCTATCTGGTCGCCATGATCAAAGCCGGTGTTGAGCTGGCATTTGAGACTATGGTGTCCTCTGGCATTATCGAAGAGTCTGCCTACTATGAATCACTGCACGAGACGCCACTGATCGCCAACTGTATTGCCCGCAACAAGCTCTACGAGATGAACGTGGTGATCTCTGATACCGCTGAATACGGCAACTACCTGTTTACCCATGCCGCAGTGCCACTGCTGCAGGATCACGCCAACAGCCTGACTCTGGAAGATCTCGGCGGCGGTTTAACCGACAGCTCTAACGCAGTAGATAATATTCGACTGATTGAAGTAAATGACGCGATTCGCGACCATGATGTAGAAATCATTGGTCACGAGCTGCGCGGTTATATGACGGATATGAAACGCATTGTAGAAAACGCGTAACAGACAGACTGGTCTAGCTGTTATTAAAACCGGATTGGGGCTAGCCCAATCCGGTTTTTTTTAATCTCGGTCCAGCACCAGCGCCTTGATCATCGAAATTGTCATCAGCGCCATCACCAGAGAAAATGGCAGTGCACCCACAATCATGGCCGAGCGCAGTGCATTCATACCACCAGCGGCCAGCAATACTGCTACCAGCACCGCAAAGATAAGGCCCCAGATAATCACATGTACCGCCTGCTTCTGGCTTTGATCGCCCCCTGACGCCAGTGTATTAATAATCAAAATACCTGAATCAGCCGATGTCACCAGGAAAGTCAGCAACAGGGTAACCACCACCGCAGACAGAGCAATCGCCAGCTCTGGAGACAGAATCAAATTAATGGTTTTAAATAACTGCGCCGAAATATCAGCATTGACTATGGCACCCTGAGCTATGCCCCTAAGCTCAAGATCAATAGCCGTGGCACCAATAAAGGTAAACCATACCAGACAGATCAATGAGGGGATAATCATGGCTCCCAATACATATTCTCTCACCGTTCTGCCTCTTGAGACCCGCGCAAGAAATAGACCAACAAATGGCGCAAAGGCTATCCACCAGGCCCAGTAGAAAATATTCCAGGCGCCCTGCCAGTTCTGCAGTGCCGCACCCATTTCAGTGTCCGGGTTATTCCACACAGTGGTAGACATAGAGGGAAGCGCAAGCAGATAGTCCCATATGGCATAGCCAAAGGATTTAACCGCAAACAATGTTGCACCGAAGACAACAAAGAACAGCACCAGAAAAATAGACAGCCCCATATTGATATTCGACAGCCATTTAATACCCCGCTGCAAACCAGACAGAGCTGACAAGCAAGAAGCAGTAACAATAATCACCAGCCCTGTAATCTGAGCCGCCAGCGTTGGCTTGCCAGCTTCATCAACAATCCAATCCATAGCACTGATATTAAAGATACCAGAGGCAAACTGAGATACCCCATAGCCAATGGTCACACCTAAGCCAATCAATGTTGCCAAAATCGCGGCAATATCCACCAAATGTCCAAGCCAGCCAGACATGGCTCGACCAAACAGAGGCTGCAGGCCAGTGCGAATAGTCAGTGGCAACCCACGGCCGTAACTTAAATAACCCAGGGAGATTCCCACCACGCCATAGCAGGCCCAGGGTGTAAACCCATAATGCAACAGTGCCCACTTGTAGGCATTGCGCACATTGTTCTCATCGAGTCCGGTGCTGAAACCCTGAATGGTGTCCGGATTAGACGCAAAATGAAAAATCGGCTCAGCCGTGGAATAGGTGAGCATGCCTATACCAATACCGGCGCCAAACATCATCGACAGCCAGGTAAACATAGAAAACTCGGGTTTTTCGCCCTCTTGACCCAGTACAACCTTGCCAGTGCGAGGCCATAGAGCAAGCAGTAAACAGGACAGAGTAAAGAAGGCAGTGACATAGACATACCAGCCGCCAAAGGAGGAGATAGACCAGTTCTGCAGGCTCAGCAACTGCTCACCGGCTCGCTCTGGAGAAAGTCCAACCCAGAGAATTAAGGCAATAATAACAACTTTAGGAATAACCGCGACAGAGGTGTTAAAGCCCTGATAAAAACCAGACTCCTCAACATTGATCGACACCGATTGATTTGTATTTGACTCCCCCACTACCCATTCTCCCGTTTATTGTCTGCACAATTTATGCATTTATTATTAGCCGCCAACAGACAGCCGGCCCGCTATACCTGACAAACAGTACAGAGTTATCCGCAGTTCATCAACAACAGGAGCGTCAGACTGTTATCTGTGAAGCCTAAGCGAAGCTAAAGCTGATCATTTTTGCCAGTGAAAACAAAAGAAGAAAGGATGAGTAGGAAAAGTAGATAAGTTAGTAGCACCTGATTGGCGGACCTAAAAGCTGTTTAAGCCCGCCAAACAGATCATTGTTAATTAGTTCTGATCTGCACCACGAAGCGCATACCAGCCAATATAGATATAGCAAAGCATAGGCACAATAAAGCTCATCTGGATACCAATAATATCCGCTGCAGCACCCTGCACTAGAGGCACAAGTGCGCCACCCACAATAGCCTGGCAGACCAGGCCCGAACCCTTACTGGTCAATGAGCCCAAACCTTTAACTGCTAAGGTAAAGATAGTAGGGAACATAATTGAGTTAAAGAAGCCAACCGCCAGAATAGACCACATAGCAACGTCGCCAGTGGTATTCATGCTAACCACAATCATCAGCACTGCAATCACAGAGTTAATAGCCAGATATTTGGTGGCTGCTATATAGTTCATCAGCCAGGCACCCACAAGGCGACCCACCATAGCTGCACCCCAGTAGTAGGCGACCATCTCACCAGCATCGACGGCACTCATGCCGGCAATAGAGCTCTCAGAGAAATAATTAACCAGGAAGCTACCAATAGAGACTTCACCCCCCACATAGAGGAAGATCGCCAGCGCACCCAAAACCAGCGAGCGACGGTTCCATATACTCTCGGCTGAAGCCTCTTCTGTGGTTTCAACATGGGCTAGAACAGGTAGTTTGATGCGACGGAACACCAGCGCCGCGATCACCAACAGAGCAGCAATCATCAGGTAGGGACCCTGAACCGCTGAGGCATCTGCCGCAACTACACCCAGAATAAGGGTCGCACCCACAATTGGGCCTACAGTAGTGCCTAGAGAGTTGGCCGCCTGAGCCAGATTAAGCCGACTCGCCGCCGTGGTCTCGGGCCCAAGAGCTGCCACATAGGGGTTGGCGGCAACCTGCAAAATAGTGATACCACTGGCCAAAACAAAGAATGAGAACAGGAACAAGGCATATACATTGAGACTTGCGGAGGGGTAGAAAAGCACACATCCAGTGGCAGTGGTTAACAGTCCGAGAACAATCCCCTGCTGATAACCCACCTTATCAATTAATTTGCCAGCAAACGGAGAGACAATAAAGTAGGCCCCGAAGAAGCAAAATTGCACCAGCATGGCCTGGGTGTAATTGAGGTCAAAAGACTCTTTTAAAAACGGAATTAAAATATCGTTGAGTACTGTGATAAAACCCCAGAAGAAAAACAGACAGGTCATTGCAATAAAGGCAAATGTCTGTGTTCCCGGCTCTTGGCCACCCGCTGCTGCTGTTGAATTTCCCGATGCTGAACCGGCCATGCGAACCCCCCATTAAAGTAAGAATGTTATAGTTTTTATAATTTATAAGAGTAATTTGGCCGCGCTGACCATGCAACTGATGAAAGCTTGCGCCAGGCTGTTTAGTCGCAAGATAGGGGTGTTTTGTCGCCTTTGGGAATGGACTCCTGAATTAGTCCTAACTGAGCATTAACTGCATTACTTTTTTTAGCCCATTGTGACGTGCGCGCATCTCATCCAGATTTTTCGGGTCACTGATCCAGTGGTAAACAATGCCAATCACAGATGCACAGTACTGGTCGGCAATCAGCTCTGGAGAGACCGCTACCGAGGCTTTGCCCTGAGCTATGCAGTCTTCAACCCAACGAATCACATCTGTACGTCGGCGCTCGTGAATACCTAGGATGACAGGCTGCAGTGGCGACTCGGGAGTCAGGGATTCAAACCACAGTCGATAAAACGCCTCCACATGCTTGGGTGCCTCCTCACAGAAAGCAATATGGGCGTCCAGAGCGGCAGCCATAGCATCAAAACCATTTTTACCTCTGGTTACGCCAGTTAATTCTGCCAGCCATTCATCACCCACCGAGCGCAGCACAAAATCAAAGAGACCGGTTTTATTGCCAAACCTGTAACCGGCTAAACCTCGAGAATAGCCCGCTTTCTCACCCACATCTTTCAGGGTAGCCTGCTCAGCACCGCGCTCGACAATTAGGTCGATCGCAGCTTCCAACATCTTGGCATCGGAGATTTCCTTGCGCTCGACCTGTGTGAGGCGAAGAGCTTTAGCCATAGTCTCAATTCCTGTGCATTTAGCAGTTACAGATTATCCTTACATATTACGGCGATACTGACCACCGACTTCAAACAGTGCATTGGTGATTTGGCCCAGCGAACAGCAGCGCACCGCTTCCATTAATACTTCAAAACCATTATCGCCCTGTCGCACCGCATCCTGAAGCTTCTTGAGCATGGCCTCAGAAGAATCTGCATGCTGGCCGTGGAATTCTCTCAGGCGCTTAATCTGACTCTTCTTTTCATCGTCAGTGGAGCGCGCCAGTTCAATTTCAACATCGGGCTCCTCTGTTTCGCTGAGGAAGGTATTGACCCCCACTATCGGCAGAGAGCCGTCGTGCTTTTTATGCTCGTAGAACATAGACTCTTCCTGAATCTTGCCGCGCTGATAACCTGTCTCCATAGCGCCCAGTACACCGCCGCGATCAGAAATTTTCTCAAATTCCTGCAGTACAGCCTCCTCCACCAGATCGGTCAGCTCATCAATAATAAACGCGCCCTGACTGGGGTTTTCATTTTTGGCCAGGCCCCATTCCTGATTGATAATCAACTGAATCGCCAGAGCTCTGCGCACCGATTCTTCAGTGGGCGTGGTAATAGCTTCGTCATAGGCATTGGTGTGCAAGCTGTTGCAGTTATCGTAGATAGCAATAAGCGCCTGTAAGGTGGTGCGAATATCATTAAAGTTCATCTCCTGAGCGTGCAGTGAGCGGCCGGAGGTTTGAATATGATATTTGAGCTTCTGACTGCGCGCATTGGCACCGTAGCGATCACGCATAGAGGTAGCCCAGATACGTCTCGCCACCCGGCCCATCACTGTGTACTCAGGATCCATACCATTGGAGAAGAAGAAAGACAGATTGGGGGCAAAGTCATCAACATCCATACCGCGAGCCAAATAGGCCTCCACAAAGGTAAAACCATTAGAGAGGGTAAAGGCCAGCTGCGAGATGGGGTTGGCCCCAGCCTCGGCAATATGATAGCCGGAGATAGAGACTGAATAAAAATTGCGAATGGCCTTATCAATAAAGTACTGCTGCATATCACCCATCATGCGCAGGCTAAATTCTGTAGAGAAAATACAGGTGTTCTGGCCCTGATCTTCTTTTAGGATATCCGCCTGTACCGTACCGCGCACGCGCATCAGCGCATTGGCGCGCAACTCATCGTATTCGACCTGGCTGGGCTGACGATCCTGCTCAGCAGTAAACTGATCAACCTGTTGATCGATGGCAGTATTTAAAAACATGGCCAGAATAGTGGGTGCAGGGCCATTGATAGTCATGGATACAGAGGTCATAGGGTCGCAGAGATCAAAGCCATCATAGAGCGCTTTCATATCATCCAACGTACAGATGGAGACTCCAGCATTGCCAACCTTGCCATAGATATCCGGGCGCTCATCTGGGTCCCAACCATACAGGGTCACAGAGTCAAAAGCGGTGGACAGTCGTTTGGCATCACTGTATTCCGATAGCGCTTTAAAGCGTCGATTGGTTTTAAAGGCATCGCCCTCACCGGCAAACATACGCGCCGGATCCTCACCTTCACGCTTAAAGGGAAACACCCCCGCCGTATAGGGAAACTCGCCGGGTAGGTTTTCCAACATCAGCCACTTTAATAATTCACCATGATCTTTTATGCGCGGCAGGGATACTCTTGAAATCTTGTTACCAGACAGAGACAGGCTATTAAGCTTAGTAGTGAGCTGCTTACCATTGGGCAGTACATCGACTTTTTCATCCCCAGAATAGGCCTCAACCACAGCAGGCCAGTTGTCCAATAACTCAGCGGCCCTGATATCCATACTTTTTTCCCGCTGGGTTATCAGCTGATCAATCTCGACAGGTGCATTCGCACCTGAGTCATTAAGCATGGCTTTAGCCCCAGACAACTGCTGCATTTCCCGCGCCAGATTCGCCTGCACTTTTACCTGATGGTGATAGTCGCGCACCCCGGCGGCAATTTCTGCCAGATAGCGCTGGCGATCTGCTGGTACTACCACGGATTTCTCGGAGGACATGCGAATATCGACTTTAGGCAGATGCTTTTCAAATTGACCCAGACCTCGGGCTTGCAACAATGTCAGCAGTTCCTGATAGGCCGCGGTGACACCATCGTCATTAAAGCGACTAGCTATGGTGCCAAACACCGGCATAGTATCGGGCATCTGGTCCCAGGCCTCGCGATTGCGCTGCATCTGCTTACACACATCTCGATAGGCGTCTTCGCTGCCTTTGCGATCAAACTTATTGATAATCGCCAGTTCGGCATAATCCAGCATATCAATTTTTTCCAACTGACTCTGGGCACCAAACTCTGGGGTCATTACATAGATCGGCACATCCACATAGGGCACAATGCCCGCATCGCCCTGGCCAATACCCGGGGTTTCAACCACCACCAGATCAAAGCCACCCAGGCGCATAGCGCTGATAATATCGGTCAGAGACTCTGGCACCTCACCCGCAGCCCCTCTGGTGCCAATAGAGCGCATATAGATATTGGGAGAATAGATCGCATTCATACGAATGCGGTCACCCAATAGGGCGCCGCCTGTTTTACGCCTGGTGGGGTCTATGGCCAGTACCGCAATCTTTAGCCCGTCTGCGCTGTCCTGGCGGAAGCGGCGAATTAATTCATCGGTTAATGAGGACTTGCCCGCACCACCAGTGCCTGTAATACCCAGCACAGGAACAGTATTGGTTAAAAACTGGGCCTGCTCACGCAGAGACTTTAACTGCTGATCATTGAGCTGTTTGCGCTCGATAGCAGTGATCAGAGTGGCCAGATTTCGCAGGCCTCCATCGGCAATATTAAGATCTTTGGACTCAGTGGTAATTGGCGACCCAGAGTCGAGAGCACAGCGCTCAATCATATCGTCGATCATGCCAACCAGGCCTATATTCTGCCCGTCATGGGGCGAGTAAATCCGCTCCACACCATAGGCTTGAAGCTCCGCAATCTCAGCGGGCACAATCACACCGCCGCCACCGCCGAAAACACGAATATGGTCAGCGCCCGCTTCTTTAAGCAGATCGATGGCATATTTAAAGTACTCCACATGGCCGCCCTGGTAAGAACTGATGGCGATACCCTGAACATCTTCCTGCAGTGCAGTTTCCACCACCTCTGCCACCGAGCGATTGTGGGCCAGATGAATTACCTCAACCCCAGCACCCTGCAGAATCCGGCGCATAATATTGATTGAAGCATCATGGCCGTCGAAGAGACTGGCCGCCGTGACAAAACGCAGTGGCGGTGCGACCCCCTGGGGCTTTGATTCCGGTGCAGATGCTTTATCTAAACTGGCTGAGGGCTTATTCATAGTAGCTCCGATCATTAAACCTGCCGCCGACTCTGTATAAGGCAGCAAAAAGGTTGTTTAAAGAGAGACAGTTTAATAATCTTGCTTGTTACATGCAAGTAAGTTACTACAACCTAAAATAGCAGATGGCTTTAGGGTGCATTAATTTAGGGGAATTAGCTTAATTCAGCCGCGGCATATTGATAATAATCAGCTATGGCAAGCCCTGCAGCAACACTGGTAAAAGGGTCATGTTCTACCACTTTGCCTGCAAACTGATTATCGAGAATATCCACAACCGCAGGAATTAATGAAGAGCCTCCAGTGCGAAGCACCAGATCTATATCTCCGGCCTGATAGCCGGCCTTATCGAGAATTTTTGAAATCGCCTGCTCAAATTCAAATAGCAAAGGGGAAATCATCGCCTCAAACTCCCAGCGCTCTACCTCGACCCGAACATCAATTTCCGGAATATCCAATACTGCAGATTCAAGCAGCGACAGTTGCGCCTTGAATGCCTTGATCGCCTCAAACACCTGATAGCTATAATTTTGCTGAATCAGGTCATAGAGCCGTTTAAATTTATCCGCCGCTGCGTCCGGCTGAACCATGCGCTGCATCACCGGCGCTGTATATTTATTCTGGTTGAGCATATAGCTGATAGGCCAGTTAATTAGCAGCTCTTCATACTCTCCAAAGGGGAATAAAGTATCTACTGTGGAACCGTCCACGACTCGACTCCAGCGCTCTCCACTACCCAGCAACGGAAACACTAACTCGCGAAAAATACACTGATCTATCCGATCTCCACCCAGGGCAATACCATGGGTCGCCTCAACCTCAAAACTTGAGCCCTTGCGGCGCAGCACACTAAAGTCCAGGGTGCCGCCACCAAAATCCACAGTAAGCACTAACTCATCCCTACTCTGGGGGTTATTGTGCAGATAACTTATAGTCGCCGCCGTCGGCTCTGGGCAAAATGATTGCTCCTGAATGCCCGCATGACCATAGGCTTCAGCCAGGCGCTCCAGAGCAATATTATTGCGCCCCTCACCACTGCCTTCGAAGTTGACCGGGTGGCCAATACAGGCGTGGCTCGCTGATCTATCAATGGTCGCCTCGAGGGCCTGGCGAATACCCACCAAAATAGGCGTAATCAGCGCCACCAGACGGAATGATCGATCAAAGATAGCAATGCGGTCATTTAATGTATTGCCCAGCAGCCTCTTGGTACCGCGGAAAAGTCGCCCTGGCAAGCTGCCATCATTAAAGGCCTGCCCATAGACTTTGCTAGTATCCGACTCACCTGGACCACCCATGGCAGTCTCACCGCCACCGGTACCTGAGCGCGCTTCGCCAAGTAACTGGGCACTGAGCTCTACCTTGCGTCCCCGGTTGCCAGCAATATAGTCATTGATTGCCTTCTGACCAATGGCAGAGACAAACTGTTTATCTATATAGTTGGCCGACGGCATAATACTTTCAGGCGCCGCCAATTCAATCAGCATCAACTGCTGACCATCAAAAGTGGCAGCTGCGCTATTACTGGTACCAAAGTCGATACCAATGCCCAATCTGGCATTTTGCTGTGGTGAATTTTCCGGCATGAAACTGTCACTAGGAGGCTTTTGAACGATTTAAGTATTTTAATCTATTTCGGCTGGATCTGGGACTTTGCCGAAGGATTATTTTGTTTTAACCCGTTTTCCTCAACGTAAATTCAGACTACACTCCCTGCAAATAAAAAATCCAAGACCTATGTTATGAGCAATACAGAATCCGCTGTAGTTATCGGCGGCAGTCATGCCGCAGTCCAGTTAGTGATCAGCCTGAGGCAAAATGGCTGGGAAGGCAGTATCAGCATAATTAGTGATGAACCCCACCTGCCCTACCATCGCCCACCTCTATCCAAGGCCTATCTTGCTGGCGATATCAGCGAAGATCAGCTAGCTCTGCGGGCGAGCACCGCCTACGAAAAACTGGATGTCAGCTTTAAGCTTGGCCTCACTGTGGTTGCCATAGATACAGAAAATCGTCAACTTCAGCTCGACAGTGGCGAAACGGTTCACTTTAGCAAGCTCGCCCTATGCACAGGTGCCAGGGCGCGCCCATTGGCTATTGCTGGTGCCGATCTTCAGGCTGTCCACTATCTGCGCACCATGGATGATGTAAAAGGCATTCAGCAATCGGCGGCTTCAGCTAAATCTGTGGTCATTATTGGTGGTGGCTACATTGGCCTAGAGACTGCTGCATCCCTGACTAAACTGGGTGTTGCTGTCACTGTGTTGGAAACCGAATCACGACTGTTGCAGCGGGTTGCCTCCGAGACTACCTCCGAATTTTATCTGCGCCTGCATCAGGAACAGGGGGTTAGGGTTAAATTAAACACACAGGCCTCCGCTATTCTGGGAGAGACCAGTGTCACAGGCGTATCCTGCGGCGATAAACATATAATTGATGCCGATATGGTGATTATCGGCATTGGTGTTATCCCCAACACTGAGCTAGCTAAAGACGCCGGATTGGCAGTAGATAACGGAATTCTGGTCAACGAATTTGCCCAGACCAGCCATGCTGATATTGTCGCTGCAGGTGACTGCACCAACCACCCGAACGCCCTGCTGGGCCGAACCCTGCGTCTGGAGTCAGTGCCCAATGCCACTGAGCAAGCCAAGACCGCGGCGGCCAGTCTCTGCGGTATCGAAAAACCCTATAGCGAATTGCCCTGGTTCTGGTCGGATCAGTACGATGTTAAGTTGCAGATTGCGGGTATCAATCAGGGCTACACAGATGTAGCCATAAGAGGGGATAAAACCAGCCGTAGCTTTACTGTCTTTTATTTAAATAACAGTAAAATTCTGGCCGCCGACTGCATAAATCGACCCAAAGATTTTATGCTGGCCAAAAAACTAATTTTGCAGAACAAGTCCATAGACACAACAGTGCTAGCCGATGAAACGGCAGAACTAAAGACATTAATAACGGAGCAGTAATATGCCAGTAATCAACTATATAGAAGCCGACGGAACTGAATACAGCGTCAATGTTGCAGAGGGCGTCAGCCTGATGCAGGGTGCACTGGACAATATGATCGATGGCATTATTGCCGAGTGCGGCGGTTGCTGCGTGTGCTGCACCTGTCACTGCATGATTGACCCCGCCTGGAGTGATGCTGCAGGCAGTGCAGCAGCGGATGAAGCAGAGATGCTGGAGATGGTTGATAACACAGAGGAAACCAGTCGTCTGGCCTGTCAGGTCAAGGTAACCTCAGCTATGGAAGGCATGGTAGTACGCTTGCCTGAGTCTCAGTACTAAACAATGAATAGACAACAGGTGCTAGCCGCAATCACAGCCCCAGGGCAGCCACTGGAAATGGTGGAAATGGACGTCTACGGCAGCAGCTGCCGCGGCTACAAAAACGCCCCAGCCAGCCTGCGCGACCTCTTTGAGCAGAATCTGACTGACGAAACCTTTATTGTTTTCGACCAAGAGCGCTATACCTTCAGGGATATCTGGGCCCATTCCAGTGCCATTGGGCAGGGCCTGGTGTCCGATTATGGCATCCAAAAGGGCGATTGCGTGGCAATATGCATGCGCAATTTCCCTGAATGGATTATGGCCTTTCAGGCGATCACTTCGATTGGCGCCATTGCCGTAGGCATGAATTCCCTGTGGCAAGCTGAGGAAATTGACTATGGCCTGCAAGACAGTGGCTGCAAACTGCTGATTGCAGACCAGGAGCGTATTGATCTGGTAGTAAAGGCTGAGATTCAACTCAGCTGTGAAACTTTGCTAGTGCGTGGAGATCAGACCACTGATCTGCCTCGCTGGGAAGATTTACAAGAAAAATTCGCAGGCAATCTTATGCCTACGGCAGAGATCGCACCCATAGACGATGCCATTATCTTCTTCACATCAGGCTCTACTGGACGCCCTAAAGGCGTGGTGTCCAGCAATCTCGCTATTATGAGTGCCCTGTTAAGCTGGGAAGTTGCTATTACAGGATGGATTTTATTGCGCGGTGAAGCACCTGCCCCGCCAGAGCATCAACCAGCTGGTTTACTGGCCGTGCCGCTTTTCCATGTCACTGGCTGCCATGCCATATTCCTGATGGCATTTCGCAACCAGACCAAGCTTGTGCTTATGCGCAAATGGAACCCGCAGCTTGCGGCGCAACTTGTTGAGCAAGAGAAAATCAGCTCTTTCACCGCCCCCCCGGCCATGACTGCCGACCTGATTTATAGCGCCCAACAGGGAGGTCATGACCTGTCCTCATTGGTGATGGTAGGTGGCGGTGGCGCCGCGCGATCGCCCGAGCAGGTAAGAGGTATTGATGCCGTCTTTGAAAACGCTATGCCCAATACCGGCTGGGGCATGACCGAAACCAATGCCATCGGCACTGCGATAGCAGGCGGAAACTATCTGGAGCGCCCAGGTAGTTCTGGTCAACCCGCTGCCGTCTTAGATATTCGCATTGTTGACGAAGAGGATAATGAGCGCCCCAAAGGGGAGCGTGGCGAAGTTCAGATTCGTGGCACCAGCATGTTCCGAGGCTACTGGAATAATCCAGAGGCCACCGCCAATTCCCTTGTCGATGGCTGGTTTAAAACTGGTGATATCGGCTATATGGACGAAGAGGACTATCTATTTATTGTCGACCGCATTAAAGATATGGTAATTCGCGGTGGGGAGAATATAGGTTGCGGCGAAGTAGAAGCCGCCCTGCTAGAGCACCCGCTGATTCGCGAGGCTGCCGTCTACTCGGTACCAGACCAGCGCCTGGGAGAAGAGGTGGGAGCTACCATTTACTCCGAGGGCGCAGATATTGACGACGGAGAGTTGCGGGAATTTTTAGCCACCAGAATCGCCAGATTCAAAATCCCCAGATATATTCAGGTTTCTGATGCCCTGTTACCAAGGACAGCTTCAGAAAAAATCTATAAGTTGCACATTAAACAGCAGGCACTGGCAGCGCTGAATATAGGCTCTTAACTGCTGGCCTCAAATCGACTTTCGGCGTGATTTTTCACCACCTGATCAGCGGCAAAAACCTGGCCGCTCATCGCTATATAGACGCCCGCCGGCTTGGATTGCAGACCACCAATGGCACAGCCAATATTAAATATGGCATCAGTGCGAGAAAAAGCAGCAGGCTGCAGCGCACCGGTGAGAAAGATACATTTGCCTGAAATATCAGTCAGCCATTTGGCCGTCTCAACCATGCCATCTGTGCCGTGGGTAATCAGAATTTTATCCGCCTCGGAGTCCGCAACAGCCTGCCGAATCTGACGACGGTGATCATCGGTCATATCCAGGCTATCGAGCCTTAACAGAGATTCAACACTGTATTCAAACCCCACATGCATCTGCTGCAACATATCTGCCACAATGGGCTCACCAATTTGAAATTCACTCAGAGCATCAAAATAAATCTTATCTATAGTCCCGCCAGTGGTGAAGACCTGCAATTGCATTATTGGCTTCCTGCAAAAGCAGCGCGAGTCAGATTCTCCAGCGAATTGTCGGCATGGACAACAATATTATCTTCGATACGAATGCCGCCATAGGGCACAAACTCATCAACCCGAGACCAGTTAACCGAGTTAGCATGCTCGCCAGCTTTAAGCTTCTCAAGAAAAGCCGGAATAAAATAGACCCCGGGCTCCACGGTATGAATCTGATTCGCCACCATGGGCGCGCCAGAGCGAAGCTTGGGGTATTTCTCTGGTGGCGGTAAAATATCACCCTGAGCATTGGCCAGCTGGCCGCCTTTATCATGCACATTGCAGCCCAGATGATGGCCTAAGCCATGGGGGTAAAAAGCACCGGCAATATCATTGGCAACTGCCTCTTCCGCCGATATTTTGAGCACATCAAATTCAATTAGTATCTCAGCAATTTTATGCTGAGACAGCACATGTATATCCACTGGGCTCTTGCCAATTCCACCCTGGGCACAGAGCTCTAGCTGCTTCTTGTCCATCAACTCAATCATGGCTGCAAAGTCACTGCCCGCATCATAGGCATAGGTGCGGGTAATGTCCGAGGCGTAGCCATAGACCTCTACCCCGGCATCAATCAAAAAACTGCGCGGCGTCTGGGGCTGCTTAAATAAATTATGGTGATGCAGTACCGCAGCATGCTCATTGACCCCGGCAATAATGCCATAGGGCATTTCACTCTCTCGGCAATCGCAGGCAGCCAGGTAAGCAGCGGCAATCTGCACTTCAGAGGCGCCGGCCATAAAGGCTTGCTGAGCCGCCCTGTGGGCTGGCGCCGCTCGGCGATTTGCCTCACGCACACATTCTTGTTCATAGGGAGTTTTACCCCGGCGCTGATAATCAATCTGGTGAATAACTGCCTGTGGATTCCAGTGCTCAGCCAACGCCTCCAGCTCATTGGTTTCATTGATAAATGCAGTGGCAGTGCCGAGGAATTTCTTTACCTGGTCAACAGTCGCATATTCAACAATTTCAAACGCCTGCTCAAAACCTGGCGGCAGAGTTTCCGGGGCCGTGTGCCAGATATCTTCAACAGTCAGTAAGAATAATCTCGGTTTGCTAGCAGCCGCGGTGATCTGCAAATAGCAGCCTGCTCTGGTAGCCAGGGGAACCCATTCACGAAAGTAGGGATTGGCTTTAAATGAGTAAGCCATATCGTCCTGGAATTGCATTTTAGTCTCGCCAGACCCAATTAATATCTCTTGGTAGCCAGTAGCTTCCAATATGGACTGAAAGCGCGCTATTTTGTCGGCGATATGGCGCTGATAGAGCTGCGCCATCTCACTGCCATAGGCAGTCGGATTAGCTCTTGAGAGCTGTTGATCGATTGGCTGAAACTCATTCATGGTACGCAATACCTTTTATACTCTGATGCAAATTAAACCTAATCATAGCACCCTATTTTGACCTAAACCTGCCTGATCACACCCGCTTCAGGGTCGTTAAAAATATCTGTATCCATATAGCCTTCAGTTTTAGCCACCACGCTGGTAACCATGGCATCGCCGGTCACATTGGTGGCCGTGCGCATCATATCCAGCAGTCGATCAACGCCAATAATCAGGCCAATGCCCTCTACCGGAAGACCTACCTGATTGAGCACCATCACCAGCATCACCAGGCCCACACCGGGCACTGCTGCAGTGCCGATTGATGCCAGGGTCGCAGTCAGCACTACGGTGAGATAGTCATCCATACCCAAGCCAATATTGTAGGCCTGAGCGATAAATACTGTAGCCACCCCCTGCATAATTGCGGTGCCATCCATATTAATGGTCGCACCCAGGGGCACAGTGAAAGATGCAACGCTGTTGTTAACACCCATTCGATGCTCCACGGTGCGCAGAGTCACCGGCATAGTGGCGCCACTAGATGCAGTACTAAATGCAAACATCAGCGCCGGGCGCATCTTGCTGAGGAAGCGTCTGACACTCAGACCGGTGACAGTTTTGAAAATCAGGGAATAGACACCGAAGCTATGCAACAGCAGCACGAATACCACGGTGAAAAAATACTTGGCCAAACTTAAAATCACGCCAATACCCAAGCCGGCAAATAACTTGGCTAACAGGCAGAAGATGCCATAGGGCGCCAGATTCATAAGAATCATCACCATCTTCATAATCACTTCGTTTAATGCGCTAAATACCCCGCCAACTCGCTGGCCAGTCTCGCCACTTTTTGAAATAGCAAAACCCATCAACAGGGAAAACACTATCACCTGCAATATGCTGCCCTGAGCCATGGATTGGATTGGGTTGCTGGGGAACATATTAATAATTGTGGTTTTTAATGGCGGCGCTTCCTTGGCGACAAACTCTGATGCCATCGCAAGATCTACACCCACACCAGGTTGAACAATGCTTGCCACTGTAACCGCCAATGCAATCGCTAAAGCAGTGGTAGTCATATACAGGGCTACGGTTTTACTGGCTACCACACCCATACGTGAATTATTGCCCAGGGAGGCAACACCACAGACCAGAGAGACAAATACCAGGGGTACAACAAGGAGTTTTAATGAACGGACAAAGATCTGTCCGACGGTGTCAAACAAACCGTTGACCAGATACAGGTCAATCCAGCTTTGCAGACCAGCCGAAAGTATATTTCCACTGGAGAGAAAATTAAGAAGGGCCCCCAACAGGAGGCCCAACAACATTGCAGTTACTATTCGCTGAGTCAGACTCATTATTCAACCCTGTTACTAAAAAGAGAAAATGTAATGAGCCCGCTCAGCCAGTTCTAATTATGCCTCTAATTAAAAGCTGTAGTTAGCTCGCAAGTACCATGAACCACCTTCGTAGTTTGCCGCGGTACGACGTGGGTATTGCAGGCCCACACTCATACGGTTGGCATTGGGTGCGCCAATTTCATCGACATATTCGTCGAGGATATTAGAGCCGCCAGCAGTGATTCGCAGGTTTTCGCTAACATCATAACCCAGTTCGATATCCAAGTAGACAATGCTATCAATCTGCGCCGATGGAGATGAAGCCGCGCCAATGGTGCCACGCTCATCATAGTGCTCACCATAGAAGTTTAGGCGGGCCATCAGGCTAAGGTCATCACTGATATTAGTCAGAGTATTGATCACCCAGCGGCTTTCCGGGTAGTTGTTCTCAATATCTTCAATCAGCGAGTCGCTTACTGGCTTAATACCATTGATGGTCTTCTGACCGGTAACGTCGATGGTATTGTGGTTAAACGCCAGACTAGCAGTGGTATCCATACCGGACATTAGCTCGAATGAAGAAGACAGTACCAGGTCGAAACCCTGATGTTCTATATCCAGTGCATTGGTGTAGAAAGAAACTGAACCACCAGTACCATTGGGGATATCGCCTGTGCGATAGATGCGGTCATCAACGGCAACCTGATACATATCAAAGGTCAGAGTCATACTGTCAGTCAGGTCAGTAGTAAAACCAAGACTTAGGTTAACCGACTCTTCCTCTTTCAGTGGTGCTCCACCAGCCGCCAGTGCAGCTGCACTGGTTGGACGTACCAGACCCTCTTCAACCTGCAAGCCAGTAGTGCCATCAAAAGTAGTGATAACAGTACTTACATTGGCCTGGCCAGGTGTAGGAGCATGGAAACCAGTCGACATGGAACCGCGGATAGTCAGGCTGTCGCTCACAGTGTAACGACCAGCAACCTTACCGTTGGCAGTGCTACCAAAGTCAGAGAAGTCCTCATAGCGCACGGCGTATTGCATCAACAGATCGTCGCTAATATCGTGCTCTAAATCAGCATATACGGCTACGTTATCTCTTGAGAATGCCCCGGCATCTGCAGGCTTAACACTGCTCATACCACTGGTATTACCATTGATAGCTGCAATCTCGCCAGGCACTGTAGTGAAGGTTTCTTCACGCCATTCAAGACCCATAGCAAAATTCATATCAGAACCAATAGCCTTGCTAAAGTCGGCGTTAAAGTTAATTTCTTCCTGATCGTAGCCACCCAGATCAAAGTCACGCTGGAAAGAACCGTCAGCAGCTACACCCTGGTTGGGTGCTGTGGTGTTATTCAGCAGATAACGCAGTTCATTAGCACCGCGACCCAGGCTGATATCATAGGTCATACCAGAGGCCATCTCACCGCGAATACCACCGACCAGAGTCATATCGGTCTGAGCGCCATCCAAATAAGGAGTGTAACCCTGACGCAATGTGCCTGGTACCCAGTTGTCTTCCTGACAGAGCGCCGCGATGGTGCTATGTCCGGTAGAGCAATCTGAGTCATAACCTGCACGGTAGAAGAAGCGGTAACGACCATCGGTCTCCGCATAGCCACCGTGGGCATAGAGCTCAACACCAGAATTTGGATCTGTCATGCCAGCGTTAAAGAACAAACGATCGCCACTAGTTTCAGGACGGCCCCAGCTCTGTACAAAGGGTGCATCACCGAAAGGAGAATCCGCACCTACATTGGGTACGCCGGCGTCAATCAGGCCCTGACCAACAGGACGCTGAATACCACGCGAAAGCGCGTCGTTATCAACTGATTCAAAGCTAACATTCAAGAAGCCATTTTCGCCAAGAGCAAAACCGCCATTGGCGGCAACTTTTGACGACTGCTCACCCTCAAAGAATTCACCGTGCTGAACCTGGATAGATCCGCCTTCAGAGGCATCTTTTAACTGCAGGTTCATTACACCGGCAATGGCATCAGAACCATACTGAGCCGCTGCACCATCGCGCAATACTTCAATATTCTTTAGCGCAATGCCTGGAATCATAGCCACATCAACACCATGGGCACCATTACCAGCTGCAGGCGCGAAGAACTGTACCAGTGCAGAACGGTGACGACGCTTGCCATTAACCAGGACTAGGGCCTGATCAGGAGCCATACCACGCAGAGATGTAGGGCGGATAAATGCACTGCCATCACCAGTTGCTGGCGTCGCTGTATAAGAAGGCACCAGTGCTTTCAAGGTGTCAGTGATATCTGCCTGGTTACCAAAGGCTGAAATCTCAGCTTCGGAAAATACATCTACAGGTACTGTTGAATCTGTGGCAGATCTAGGCTTGTTGCTTCTGCTACCCATAATTACTACTTCTTCCAGCTCAATGGCTTCGCCACCCTGCGCAAATGCAGGCTGCGCTGATGCCACAACCGCGGAAACTGCCACCGCTACTAACGAGGCTTTTTTAAAATAAGTCATGCTACTCCCCCAAAAAAAATTGTTTTATAAATTACTTTTTACTGCTTCTAAAGCTTATGCTTCTATACGACGAATAGGAACCCTTCGTCACTCACTTCATCCTGTTTTACCACTTCTTATCGACTTTAGAGCCCTATAACCGCTCTAGCCTCGAACCCTGTTGCAACAGTGCGCTGAAAACCTTCAACAGCATCTGCAACCTGAGTAACTAATGCACTGTTGTCTGATGCTGTGTCACCATTCACCAGCTGCATATTATTTTCAAAACCCACACGGGCATGCCCACCCAGCTCAGCAGCCAATAGCATACAGGCTGCCTCTGAAGCTCCAAATGCACAGACAGACCAAACCACATCATCTGCTACTGCCCTTAGCATAGGCAATAACTCCTCCGGTGAAGACGCCCCTGTCTTACTGTAACGTCCGAGCACAAATAGAACACAAACTCTGTCACCAGGTATTATTCCCCGCTGACGCAGCGAGTTAAAGCGCATCACATCCTCAATGGAATATAAAATATATTGCGGGCAAATTTTCTCTGCCTGCAGCCAGCTAAAAAACGTAGCAGCTCTGACTTCGTCGTCAGCATGGGCGCAAAGCTCACGAATAGCTAGTGAAACCGCCTCAGGCTTTACCTGCCGAACCATATCAATTTGCTGATCCACGCTGTAGATTCCCACCGCCTCTGTAGTGATCTGAATAATCATATCCGGCCCAACCGCATCGCGCACTGTGGTTGTCGCCAGCCTGTAGGCATCTACATCCAAAGAATGGCCGCCCTGTACATCGCGCACATGCAAGTGCACCATGCAGGCACCAGCCTCCTGACACTGCACAGCGGTTGCCGCCAACTCTGCTGGACTAATGGGCAGTGCTGGATGATCGGTTTTTTGCTTGCGGGCACCATTGGGCGCCACAGCAATCATCATAGGTATTTTAGTAGTCAGACTGTTATCCCTTTTGCGTTTAAAGCAGCATCTACCGCCAGACCCAGTTTATCGACAATTTCCTCAACATGGCTCTGCTCAATAATATAGGGCGGCGCCAACAATATGTGATCGCCGTGCAGGCCGTCGATGGTGCCACTGTTTGGGTAACAGGCCAGACCCTGAGCCATACCCTGTCGCTTGATTTCCGCCGCCATGGACAGCTGGTGAAGCAGTGGCGCTTTAGTGTTGCGGTCTGCCACCAGCTCCAGTGCCCGAAATAAGCCACGACCGCGAATATCGCCCACAAAGGGATGCTCGCCGAAGCGTTCATGCAGCGCCATATTTAGCACCTCACCCATATGACTGACATTTTCCAACAGATTTTCATCCTCAATAGTTTGCTGCACGGCCAGTGCAGCGGCACAGGCCGTGGCGTGGCCAACATAGGTATGGCCGTGCTGGAATGCCCCTGAGCCATCGCGAAACTGACTGTAAATCTGATTGGAACAGAGAGTTGCCCCAATCGGCTGATAGCCTGCTGCCAAACCTTTGGCAATGGTAATAATATCGGGCCTGACACCCTCTTGCTCACAGGCAAATAAAGAACCAGTGCGACCCATACCGCACATAACTTCGTCCAGAATTAAAAGTATATTGTGCCTGTCACAAATCTCGCGGATACGCTTAAAATAACCTGGAACTGGCACCAGCGCTCCGCTAGTTGCACCCACAACTGGCTCGGCAATAAAGCCAATAACATTCTCCGCCCCCATCTCTGCAATTTTGCTCTCAAGCTCATTGGCCACTCGCAACCCATAGTCTCGCTCAGTCTCGCCTTCTAGCTGATCCCGATAGGCATAGCAGGGGCTGATAAGCTCAACATCCATGAGCATTGGCTCAAACTGCTGCCGTCGCCACCTGTTGCCACTGACACTCAGAGCGCCCAGCGTATTGCCATGGTAACTCTGGCGACGGGCAATAAACTTCTGCTTACTGGGCTGCCCAAGCTCGAGAAAATACTGGCGCGCCATTTTTAGCGCGGCTTCCACCGCCTCTGAACCACCGGACAGGAAGTAGACATGCTCAATATTTTCCGGCGCACGCTGAGCCAAAAACTGTGCCAGTTGCTCGCTGGTCTCCGAGGTAAAAAATCCACTGTGGGCATAGGCCATAGTGTCGAGCTGATGTTTAATCGACTCAATTACTCTGGGGTGGCCATGCCCCAGACAGGAGACTGCAGCGCCGCCGCAGGCATCCAAATATCTATTGCCCTGCTTGTCTGATATATAGACCCCTGCAGAAGCCTGGGCTACAGGTAGATGAGCATTTAGGTTGCGATGAAAAATACGGCTTGGGGACTGCAGCATCAGAATAGGATTCTTAACTTGTTAATTTAAGTTCTCAGTTTAGAGGGACATAACAATAGTCTACAAACGATAATTTTTGCCTATGTCTGTTAGAAAAACTAACGAACTATCCAGAAGGGCTCTAGCAGGTTTAGACCATAAAACGACTGTAATCTCTAGCATTGCCCCGATAGTTGGCAGCCTGCTCATGAATCCAGGCGCAGAATAACTCCACTTTGGGCTGACTAACAGCCTGTTCTGGGTAGTAGAGGTGATAGTCCTTGCGATGGGGGATAAAGCAGTCAAAAGGAATTACCAGGCGTCCAGCCTCCAAATCTCGAGCAGCCAGCAGGCTGCCGGCTACTATTAACCCGCCGCCCTCCACCGCCTCCTGAAGAGCCAGCCCAGAATCAGCATAAAACAGGTCTTTAATCGGCTTGCGGCCCTCTACGCCGAGCTCCTGCAATAAAATCTGCCAGGCCTGACCATCGTCATCATGGATTAGGTTATGGGCCAGTAAATCCTGTGGTTTTTGCAGCGAGTTTTTGCCGCTGATCAGGCTGGGAGCACAGGCAATAAAGGTATCCACATCGATTAGCTTTTCGACCCTGGTATTGGGCATATTAGAGGCACCCCAACGGATAGCCACATCCACGCCACGCCCCAAGTTGTCTGGGAAGCTCGGTGATGGCGCCAGATGCACCTCAATCTCCGGGTGGCGCTGCTGAAAGTCGCGCAGGCGGGCAATCAGCCAGTGGGATGCAAAGATTGTTGTGACATTGACGGTGAGTATTTCAGGCCCATCGCCAATCATCAGTTTGGCGCTGGCACTTGCAATACGATCCAAGCTGCTGCCAATAGCCGGCAACAAATCCAACCCTGCTGGGTTAAGAGCTACTTTGCCGTGCATACGATCAAACAGAGGCTGCCCAAAGTAGTCTTCCAGCGCTCGAATCTGTTGACTCACCGCACCGTGGGTCACACATAGTTCTTCGGCAGCCTGGGTAAAACTCGACAGGCGCGCCGCAGCTTCAAAAGTACGCAGGGCATTGAGAGGCGGCAGTTTTCTGGGCATGTCAGGCTCTTTATTGTTATGCCATCGATAATACAGGGTTATCAGCGCATTTAAACTCTGTTCACAGCCATATTCAGTGATCCATAGGGTGCAAACCGGCGTAAAGCTGTTAAGGTAGCAATAGGCAGTGTAGGCATGTTGAGAAAAACCATTGATATTGTAGATAAAAATAGTCAGCCAGCTGGTCGAGTGGCTGTGTTGAATACCTCTGAAAAGCGCTCTGATGAATGGAGTTTGCTGCTAATTTCAGTGGGTGCTGATCGCGATCGTCAAGCTTTTGCTCAACTTTTTAAGCACTTTGCACCTCTTTTAAAGAGCTTCGCTCAAGCCAACAGGCATCAGGGATGGTTTCCCGGCCTAGGCGAAGACCTGGTGCAGGAAGTAATGATCAAAGTGTGGCAAAAAGCCGCAGGGTACAATCCCGAGAAAGCCTCGGCTACAACCTGGATCTATACCGTAGCGCGCAACTGCCGTATTGATATGCTCCGGCGCAAGAGTAACACCCAACATTTACCCCTCGAGAACGAAGACTACTGGCACGAGCCTGATGAAGACACCCCGGTATCCCTGCTACGTCAAAAGCGCAGTGAAACTAAGGTGCAGGATTCTCTGTCTCAGTTGCCCAAAGAGCAAGACGAGATTTTGCGCAAGGTCTACCTCGAAGGAAAATCCCATGCCGAGGCCTCTGAAGAGCTTGGCCTGCCGCTGGGCACCGTTAAATCAAGAGTGAGACTGGCACTGCAGAAGATGCAAATTCTAGTTTCGCCCGAATATCAAGATGAGTTATCCCATGAGTCATAATTTAAGCCACCACCCAGATAATGTAATGTTGGTGGAATTTTCAGCTGGCACCCTACCCACAGCAGAATCCATCTGTGTATCTGCCCACTTACATTTCTGTGAGCAGTGTCGCACTGAGTTACTGCGCCTTGACCAGGTAGGCTCGCAACTGCTGACGGAAGCAGAACCCGCCGAGATAGATGAGAGCCTGTTTGATACAGTGATGGCTAAGATCGACAGCGCCGAAGCCAGCCCCAAGCCCGCAACTGCGGAAAAGGTTCAGAGCTTTCCCCACTCGGTCAGTAAACTGATTAAAAACCCTCAGCATCAGCCAATCTGGAAGCGACTCTCAGCCTCAGTTGATATTGCCCGTTTTAAAACTGGTCAAAGCGAATTTGAAGTAGCCCTTCACAGAATCTGTGCCGGCGGCAAGACGCCTAAGCACGACCACAGTGGTGTTGAATATACAGTTGTGCTCAAAGGTAGTTTCTCTGATGAGCGTTCGGTTTATAAAGAAGGTGATTTTTTGGTTCGACAACCTGGCGATGTGCACCAGCCAATGGGTGCGCAGAATGGAGAATGCATCTGTCTCTCAGCATTGCAGGCACCTATCAAATTATCTAACCCACTGGGTTTTTTAATGAAGCCATTATTGCGAATCAACCCAATGTAAGTTTTATCCCTTAGAGTAGTTAAGCTCTTTAAACCGCACGCAAGTGCGGTTTTTTTGTCCGGGGACTTTAGCTAAAGGCGCACATTGACTCCGCGCTGAGCCATATATTCTTTAGCCTCAGGCACGCTGTGCTGACCAAAGTGGAAAATACTGGCCGCCAGCACTGCGTCAGCTTTACCCTCAACAATACCATCCACCAGGTGCTGCAGATTGCCCACACCACCAGAGGCGATCACTGGCACATTGACTGCATCGCTAATTCGCGATGTCAGATCCAGATCAAAACCATTCTTGGTACCATCTCGGTCCATGCTAGTCAGCAGAATCTCGCCGGCACCAAAGTTCGCCATCTTCTGTGCCCATTCAATAGCATTGATACCAGTCGGCTTGCGACCACCATGGGTGAAAATTTCCCAGCGCGGCTTATCGCCCTGTTCTACCTGTTTGGCGTCAATAGCCACCACAATGCACTGAGAGCCAAATCGCAGGGCCGCCTCGCGCACAAATTCTGGATTGTGGATTGCCGCCGAGTTGATAGCGACTTTGTCGGCCCCGGCGTTCAACAGGTTGCGGATATCCTGTAACTCTCTTACCCCACCGCCCACAGTCAAAGGAATAAACACCTCTCCAGCCATGCGTTCAACTGTGTGCAGTGTGGTGTCCCGGTCTTCGTGACTGGCGGTAATATCAAGGAATGTAATTTCGTCAGCGCCCTGCTCGTTGTAGCGCCGGGCTACTTCCACAGGATCACCGGCATCGCGAATATCGACAAACTGCACACCTTTGACCACGCGCCCTTTGTCTACATCTAGGCAGGGAATAATCCTTTTAACCAATCCTTTTGACACTGCTGTCACTGATCTTTGTCCTTATCCTTAAACATATGGCCCAGTTTACCCGCCTTGGTAGACAGATACTGTACATTGTGGGGATTGCTATCTGCCTGAATCGGCTCTCTATCCACCACATTGATACCCAAATCTTTAAGCGCATTGATTTTGCGTGGATTGTTGGTCATTAGCCTGACTTGCCTGGTACCCAGATGTTCGAGCATGGGCGCGCAGATAGAATAGTCTCGCATATCAGCACCAAAGCCGAGGCGCTCATTGGCTTCAACTGTGTCAGCACCCTGATCTTGAAGATTGTAAGCGCGAATCTTGTTAACCAGCCCAATGCCACGGCCTTCCTGACGCAGATATAAAATAGCACCGCGACCCAGCTCAGAAATTCGCTTCATAGCTTCCTGCAACTGCTCACCGCAGTCACAGCGCATGCTGCCCAGGGCATCGCCAGTAAGACATTCAGAATGAATCCTGATTAAAAGGGGCTCATCGGCACCGCAGTCACCCATGGTAATGGCAATATGTTCCTTGCCCTTAAATGGGTCCTCGAAACCATGGATATCAAAAGTACCCCAGCGAGTGGGTAACTTTGAAGATTCGATATACCTAAGCACCAAAAACGTCTCCACATCTTATAAAAAATGCATAGTCCATCAGTAACCTTAACTACTCTGTAACTGATAAAAAAATTAGTTTATGCACAATTTCTTAAACCGCACTGCTTTCAGGTTCAGGAAAATACCCAAAGAATTTAGCCGCAAACAAGCCTACGCCACCGATAAGCAGTAGCATTGCAATAGCAAGAAACAGTGCCATTGGCAGGACTCCGACAAATACCAGGAAGTAGCTTGCAGCGATCAGCAGAGGGACGAGGAGCATTATACTGACAAAGCGATGGTTTTTCTCAACCACTAAATACAGGCAGGGAATTAGCAGTAGCGTTATTGAAGACGCAAAGAGAATACCAAAGCTTAACGACAGGGCCATAGGTATCACAAACTGTGCCTGTACGCTGGTTTCAAACAGCAGAGGCAACAGACCCACAAATGTGGTTAATGTAGTGAGCAGGATGGCGCGAAATCGCTTGGTGCCGGCATTTACAATCGCGTCTTCAGCGCTGAGCCCCTCCGCCTTGCCGCGGTTGGCAAACTCCACCAGGATCAGGCTGTCATTCACCACCACCCCCGCCAGGGCAATAATGCCAAAAATGGATAGCATATTGACCGACATACCAAAGAGGATATGCCCAACAACCGCGCCAATAAAGCCAAACGGAATCACTGACATAATAACAATGGGCTGCAGATAGGAGCGCAGTGGTACCGCCAGCAGACCATAGATCATAAACAGAGAGGAGAGAAGGCCAATGCCCATCTTGAGATACAATTCACCCTGCTCCTGAGAGCCACCACTGAGCCTAAACCCAACGCTGGGATATTTTTCCAGCAGGCTGGGAATAAACTTGGTTCGGGCGTCTCTGACAACGTCGCCGCTCTGTACTTTGTCTTCCTCAACATCGGCGGTAATGGTCACGGTTCGCTTGCGATCTAGCCTGTCGATAGATGTCAGACCCAAACCCAAGCTAATATCGGCAACCTGACCTATTTCTATAGCTTCGCCCTTGCCCGTTCGGATCAGCATATTTTCGAGAGTCGCAATAGAGCGGCGGTCTTCGATTGGATACCTAACCATTACTTTAATGGTATCGGAGTCGCGCTGGATTCTCTGTACTTCCTCACCGTAAAATGCCTGCCGCACCTGCACAGCCACATCTCTCAAAGTCACCCCTACCTGACTGGCATAGGGTTTTAATTTAATAAGAATCTCTTTGCTGCCTGATCCCTGAGAATTATAAATATCATAGACGCCGGGGAACTGAGTTAGGTACTGCTGCAGTTCAATGCCTGCATTAGTTAGCTGCTCGGGATCTGAACCAGACAGGGAGAGGCTTATCTTTGCCCCAGAGGGGCCGTCGGTGGCAGAGTAACGCTGCTCGCGCACATCAGGCAATAAACCCACATCTTCACGCCAGCGCCGGGCAATTTCAACGGCACTCACCGAGCGGTACTCTGACTTGGTAAGTACTAGCCTGAAGGATACATTAGTGTCATCACGGACAAAGAAACTAACATGCTGAACCAAGCCCCTGGAATCCGGATTTTGATCTCGATACTCTTGGTCAATCGCGATAATTGAGTGCTCGATAATATCCACAGTTTCATTGAGACTTTCACCGGAGGCTCCATCTTGCATAACTATATTGGCTCGGACATCGTCACCCGGCACATTGGGGAAGAATTCAAATCTGGCCAGGCCGCTGCTAACTGCCCCCAATACAATAATTAGAATACCCAGAAAAGCCGCCAGCGTGACGTAGCGGTTTACCAGGGCTTTTTTCAGGCCCGGCCTATAGATATTCTCAATAAAATTCTCAAGACCTTTGGCAATTGATCGCTGATAGCCTGTAATGGCGCCAATCACCCCTTTGCTCTGCTCGCCAAATTTAAGGCCTACAAGGTGTGCGGGAAGAATCAGCTTAGACTCAATCAATGAAAACATCAGACATAGAATCACCACAATACCAATGGCACGGGTAAAGCCATCAAAACTACCGCCAACAAAAATAATCGGCGCAAAGGCCGCCATGGTGGTCAGAACACCAATGGTGGATGGGGTAGCCACTTTCTTGACGCCCTGAATCACAGTCTCAGCCGACGCTGTATAAACGCCGGTTAATTGTCCTGAGGCACTGACGCGCTTGTAATCGGCCTTCACTTCACTGTAGACGCTTTCACCGATCACGATGGCATCATCCACCACTATGCCAAGCACCATAATAAAGGCAAACAGACTCATAATATTGACGGTGACGCCACCAAAGGGCATCAACCAAAATGCACCGGCAAAGCTGACGGGAATGCCCAAAATCACCCAAAACGCGACCTTGAGATTAAGAAAAATGCCCAGTACCAAGGCAACCAAGAAGCCTCCCATCAGCAGATTTTCCGACATCATGCTCAGGCGACCATTTAGGTAGTAGGCCTCGTCATTAAACACCGCAATACTGATACCTTGAGGAAGGCTACCCGTTTTATCCTCTACATATTGATGAGCGGCTTGGCTGATATCTAGGAGATTTTGACCCTCCAACGAAAACACCCCAACGGTAAATGCGCTCTGTTGATCAAACCGATTGGTGTAAATACTTTCGGTGAACTCGTCTCTTACATTGGCCACATCAGACAGAAGCAGCTGGGTTCCATCTGGGTCACTCCGCACAATAATACTTTCGAAGTCGCTACCATAATAGGACTTGCCCTCTGTGCGAACCAACACATTGCCGCTCTCTGTTCTAATCATACCGGCAGGCAGGTCCAGAGACGAAGAGCGCACTGCTGAGGCCACTTCACTCAGAGTCAGATTGAGTTCTTTGAGACGGTCTTCTCGTACTTCAATTGAAATTTCATACCGCCCTGCACCCCAGAGTGAAACCTCTTTCACTGGGCCCAGAGCCAGCACTTCATCATAAATTTCGTCGCCCAGCAGCTTTTTTTGCCGCTCGGTCATATCACCATAGACAGCGATACCCAGGGCCCATAAATTCCGTTGTGCGCGCTGCACGCTGGGCTTTTCAAGATCATCGGGGAGATTGGTAATGCCGTCGATACGGTTTTCGACCAGGGTCATAACTTCATTGATATCTTCATTGGCCTCAATTTCAAGCCTGATTCTGGCAAAGTCTCGGTTCGCATCGGACCTTATTTTTTTAATGCCCTGCAACCCTTCAAGAGCAGATTCCATCGGCAGAATGACACCTTTTTCAACCTCAACTGGCGCCGCGCCTGGATAGGGGGCTGTGATGCTGATCATTCTGGTCTCAGTGCGGGGAAACATTTCTTTACTGATGTTGGTCAGTGACAGTGCACCAGCACAGAAGATCAGAATCATAGCCAGATTGGCCGCTACTGGGTTTCTGGTAAACCAGCCTATAAGGCCCCCGATATTCTTGGTGATCACTGGGATTCTCCTATGGCAGGAGTATTTTTGATCCGCAGTTTTAATCCTTCGATTGGAGTGCCCAGAGCGCTGGTAACAATCTGCTTGCCATTATCCAGACCGGCAGAAATATAGTAGTAACTGTCGTCAGCAGAGGCGACTTCCACGGAAACAATTCTCAGTAGGTCGTCGCTATCGACTAAACCAACTCTTGAGCCTTCAAGCAGCGAACTGCGAGGCACTGCAAATACATTCTCGAGCACCTTGCCTTCAATGGAGGCTTTTACAAAGGTACCAACCCGCAGCGGCGTATTGGTATTAGTGCTGTCGACCGCTAGACCATAGGGATCAGCCACTCTAGCCACTATATACTGAGACCGATTAAGCTCATCCACCACGCCTTCGGAGCGCTCAATACGCGCCACCCAGGATGCTGTCTGACCATCAACAGTGCCACTCAAAAATACCTTCTTGTCGGTCAGCGAACTGCTGGCTGACAGACCATCCATCATGGTTAGGTCGCGCTCGGTAAGCGGCAGCCTCACTTCAACAAAATCGATTGCAAAGGTCTCACCTATAGGTGTGCCAGTGCCCACAAACTGGCCCACATCCGCAAGTTTCTTGGACACCATCCCTGCGTAGGGAGCTCGGATAATAGTCTTCTGCAACTTGATATTGGCCTGCCTTAATTCCGCTTTCGCCTGCAGTAGGTTGGCCTCTGCCTCCAGCAGATAGGGCCGACGAATCAGTAGCGGGGGAGCTTCCGAGGCGGGCCTTCCGGTGATGGCCCATTCTTTTAGCGCCTGGGCTGATCGGGCTTTCTCAAGCTCCATCTGGGCCTTAAAGCTAATTAATCTGGCTTCCGCCCGCTGCACTGCCACTTCGTAGTCCGTTGGGTCGACTTTTAGCAGCATATCGCCGGCCTTAAAGGTGCCGCCCACCACAAAGGCATCAGCCACTGCTAATACTGCGCCAGAGACTTCTGATATCAGAGAGGTTCTTGTTCTGGGTTTAACTACGCCCTGGGATTCTACCCGCATCTCTAGCTGAGCTGCATTGGCGATGGCCGTCTTAACCGCAATGGCCGCTTCCGGCTGCGGAGACTTGGCAGCCTCAGGTTTTAATACATTCATCATCACGGCTAGAAATAGCGCGACTAAAACCACCGCTAGGGCTTTCAGTTTATCTTTCACTCAGATGTTCCTTTATTTTATTATTCTTGGCCGCTTAAATATGCTGTTGGTCAGCGCTATAGATTCCCAATAACATAGGCCTGCAGCAACCAACCTAATCCACCAGCCGTCAAGCCTGCAACTATATCGTCGATCATTATACCCAGTCCGCCGGACATATTTTTATCTAGCCAGCTAATTGGCCAGGGTTTCCAGATATCAAACAACCTAAAGAGGCAGAATCCCAACATCAGAGATACGGGACTAATGGGCAAAAAGGCCATAGTTATCCAAAACCCAACAAACTCGTCCCAGACGATGCCACCATGGTCATGCACCCCCATCTGCTCTGCCGCTCTGCCACAGATACTGACCCCAATAATAGCTGCTACCAGTACAGTCGCCAGGTACAGGGGCGGGGATAGCTGAGTTAGCAGCCACCACAGGGGAATTGCTGCAATGGTTCCCACTGTGCCTGGAGCCAGCCTCGACAGGCCGCTGCCAAAACCAAAGGCCAGCATCAGGGTGGGTGAGCGCACAAGCTCGAGCGGGCTGGGATTAATGGCTGAAATGGTCGAACCCTCTTTTAAAATCTGTAGATATGTCGCCATCCACTATAACAAGGTTATTGGTATTATCTGGCGCCAGTATCTGACCCACCAGTGTAGCATCCAAGTCACCCGCCTCTATCCATTGATCAACTGTCTGCTGATAAGGCTGAGGAACAGCGAAGCACAGCTGATAGTCATCACCGCCACTGAGCGCCCATTCTAAAGCACGCTGTGGCCATAATTGGTGCAGCTCTCGATGAATAGGCAGCAGATCTGTCTGTATATTGGAGCGCACACCGCTAGCCTGACAGAGATGACCAAGATCGGCGATCAGACCATCAGAGATATCAATACAGGCACTGGCGATAGTGCGCAGCTTGATGCCCGCATCAACCTGTGGCTTGGGCTGATAAAACCGCGTTAGTAAGCGCTCACTATGATTCGAGTCTCTGCTATTAATCATTTCTAGAGCTGCAGCTCCGTCTCCCAGAGTACCGGTCACATACAGGGCATCGCCAGCTTTGGCGCCACTGCGCTGCAGAGCGTCAGAGCTCGGTACCTCGGCTAGCAGGGTAAGGCTGATAGTCATAGGCCCGGCGGTGGTATCACCGCCAATTAGGGCAATATCATATTGCCCAGCCACTGCGGCCAGTCCACGACTAAAACCTTCCAGCCACTGGGCATTGGCTTTTGCGCTGGGCAGGGTTAGGGCAAGGGTAAACCATCTGGGTTTGGCGCCCATGGCAGCCATATCACTGAGATTGACACAGAGTGCTCTGGTGGCAATCTGCTCTGCTGTGGCCTGAGGCGGAAAATGCACAGACTCAACAATGGTATCTGTGGCCACCACCAGCTGGTGATCAGCTGAGGTATTTAGCAGAGCTGCATCATCGCCAATGCCCAGAGCCACACCTCCCTGAGCCGTCAGATCTTTGAAGTAGGTCGCGATTGCATCAAACTCGCTGAAATCTGTTTCCACTGCCTGTGACAGGTTTGCCCCCTCGCTGGCCCAGAGCCCGCTAATTCCGTTTGTTGGCTGCAACCTCTATGGCGCGCCTGTCAACGGCAACTTTGTCCAGAACACCGTTAATAAACTTAAAGGCATCTGTAGGGCCATAGGTTTTGGCCAGATTGACACCCTCGTTGATCACCACTTTATAAGGTACCTCAATACTGTAGAGCATTTCATAGCTAGCAATCCGCAGCACTGCTCTGGAGACTGGGTCCAGGTCCTTGTTCTCCCGGTCCAGATGGGGCTCATAACTGGCATCTATTTCAGCTAGATTTTTGGGCACACCGAACAGAATATTGTGAAACAGACTGGTATCTACCTTGCCCATATCATTGTCGACATGAAATTCTGCCTCAATATCGATTAGGTCTGTACCACCCACATCCCAGGAGTACAGCGCCTGCACCAGTAGCCGGCGAGCTTTCTGTTTTTGCTTCGGTTTTGACATATTATTCGGCGCTCTGCATCTGCTTGAACACCGCCAGCATTTCCAGAACAGTCAGCGCAGCTTCTTCGCCTTTGTTCTCTTCGTTGTCACCAGAGCGATCCAGTGACTGTTGCAGGTTGTCTGTAGTCAACAGACCAAAGGCAACCGGCAGGTTCTCGTTAAGTCCGACTTCGCCAATACCGCGAGTGGTCTCGGAGCACACATAATCAAAATGAGGAGTGTCACCGCGAATCACACAGCCCAGGGTAATAATGGCATCAAAGCGGCCGGTGCGCGCTGCGCGCTGCGCGGCCAAGGGCAGCTCAAAGGCCCCGGGAACCCGGTATTCTTCTACGGCATGACCACTGATATTATGGCGCGCCAGTGCGCGCACGGCGCCGTTTAACAGGCCATCGGTAATCTCTGCATTCCAGCGCGCAGCGATCACTGCAATACGCACATCACCCAGATTAAACAGGCCTTCTTCAGGTCTAAATTCACTCATTGTTATTTCCTGTTGCCACTATTTGCAGTCGACGTACTCGACGACTTCGAGATCAAAGCCTGAGATACCGGTAAATTTAAAAGGTGCGCTCATTAGTCGCATTTTGTGCACTCCCAGATCCATAAGAATCTGCGAGCCTGTGCCCACCTGCATATAAACTACTTCACTGGCCGGTTGAGGCTTGCCCATACTGGGGTTTAAAATCATCTCTATACTGTGGTCTATATCCTCGGCGCTCTCGGGGTAGTAGAGCAGTACTAGAGCACCGCGACCCTCTTCGGCAATGGCTGCCATAGCTTTGTGGAATGACCAGGTGTTAAAGCCAGATTCAGACTCTAGGGCCAGCAGATCCCGGGCAGAGCGGTTGATATGCACGCGCACCAATGGAGCCTCGTTACCGCTTACATCACCTTTTACCAGGGCAAAATGTTTTTCATTGCGGGCATTATCCAGATAGGTCTTGAGGGTAAACTCACCAAACTGTGTATCCACCTGCCGCTCGCTGATGCACTGAGTGGTTTTCTCGGTCACTAGGCGGTAGTGAATCAGCTCGGCGATGGTACCAATCTTTAGCTGGTGTTTTTCTGCAAACACTTCCAGATCATCCCTGCGTGCCATGGTGCCATCTTCATTCATAATCTCAACAATCACTGCCGCGGGTTCAAAACCGGCAAGACGTGCCAGGTCGCAACCAGCTTCAGTGTGACCCGCGCGGCTTAATACACCACCGGGCTGGGCTTTTAGCGGGAATATATGACCGGGCTGGACTATATCCTCAGGGCGAGCATTGCCGGCCACTGCAGCCTGCACTGTGCGCGCGCGATCTGCGGCTGAGATACCTGTGGTTACACCTTCGGCAGCTTCAATGGACAGGGTAAATGGGGTGCTATGGCTGGATTTATTGCCATCGCCTTCAACCATCATGCCCAGCTCAAGCTGCTTGCAGCGCTGCTCGTTCAGAGTCAGGCAGATCAAGCCTCGAGCATAGGTTGCCATAAAATTAATATCTTGCGGGCGCACCATAGGCGCTGCCATCACTAGATCACCCTCGTTCTCGCGATCTTCGTCATCCATCAGAATAACCATTTTGCCCTGACGGATATCTTCGAGTAATTCTTCTACTGTGTTGAGTACCATTTTCTCTTCTCTTCCGGTGTGTTGCGTATTACTGATGTCTTTTATTGATCTGCAGCTTTATTCCCCAGCAGCAGCCGCTCCAGGTAGCGGGCAACCAGATCAACTTCTAAATTGACCTGGGTTCCAACCTGATAATCACCCATCACTGTGTGGGTCATGGTGTGGGGCACTATATTGAGTTCGAACTCTGAGCCTTCGACTTTATTGATGGTCAGGCTGGTGCCATCTAATGTGATTGAGCCTTTGTGGGCAATGTATTTGGCTAGCTCTCGCGGAGCGCGAATACGAAAGCGCCAGGATCTTGCATCTTCTTCCAGCGAGACTACTTCGCCTATGCCGTCCACATGGCCTGAAACTATATGACCACCAAATCGATCGCTGGCTTGCATGGCTTTTTCGAGATTGATACGGCTGCCGGTTTTCCAGTTGCCTATGGTGGTCAGGTTAAGAGTCTCTACTGAGACGTCGGCGACAAAGCCTTCGCCGGTGAGTTCTACGGCGGTTAGGCAGGCCCCGTTGCAGGCGATGCTATCGCCTAACTGAACATCGCTGAGGCTTAGGTTGCCGGTACGGATGGTCAGGCGCACATCGCCGTCGCGCTGTTCTAAATTAGCTATATCGCCTATGGCGCTGATAATTCCTGTGAACATAGTTTAAATCCTATACATCAACTTAAATTGAGTTTGTCGCAAGGGTTGCGTTGGCCGAGAGGCAACTGAAACACGCTACAAGTACATCCCTGTAAGCTCGGATGCCGCGTCCCTGCGGCATACGGTTTCACCTGCCTCTCGGCCACCACAACCCAATCTAATATCGGCGTACTTAATCAGGATGACGGCCGATATCAGTAATCCTTATCCGGCCTCAACACCACTCGTATATCCTCTCCAATCCTTAGAATATCCTGAATCGACAGCGCCAGATGAGCGTCAATGGTCTCAATCGACAAATCAAACATAGGCCGCGCCTCATTGCCAAATAACTTGGGGGCCCAATAGCACACCAACTCATCCAGCAAACCCTCAGCAATAAAAGCGCCGGCTAAACCAGCACCAGCCTCCACCAGCACCTGATTACAGCCGCGGCCTGCCAGATTCGCCAGCAGAGCATGCAAATCAATATGGTCGCCCATGGCCGGCAAAAAAATCACCTCAGCGCCAGCTGCTACTAAAGCAGCCGACTTCTCGCGCTGCTGTGCTCCATCTAATGTTGCCACCAACGTCTCACCCGGCTGCTGGAACATACGCGCCTCTGGCGACATTTGCAGCCTGGCATCCACCACCACACGCAGAGGCTGCCTCAGCTCATCTTCAACGCCAACATCTTCGTGAGTTATACGCACAGTCAGGGACGGATCGTCCATTTTTTGTGTGCCAATGCCGGTAATTATTGCGCATTGAGCGGCACGCAATCGCTGCACATCGGCGCGCGCTGCAGGGGTGGTAATCCACTGACTCTGTCCGCTGGCCATGGCAGTGCGACCATCCAGGCTCGCCGCCATTTTTACCGTCACCCAGGGTGCACCCTGTTCATGACGCTTGATAAATCCCTTATTGCTTTCTCTCGCTTGATCTTCCAGCAGGCCAAGTGTCACTTCAACACCGGCATCCTTCAATTTTTGTAGACCAGACCCGGCTACCTCTGGGTTGGGGTCTTCGCAGGCCGCCACCACTCTGGTAATACCAGCTGCAATCAAGGCCTCGACGCAGGGGCCAGTTTGACCCTGATGACTACAGGGTTCCAGGGTGACATAGGCGGTGGCCCCGGTTGCATCACCAGCCTTGTACAAAGCTTCGATCTCGCCATGGTTGCCACCGGCTGGGCGGGTAAACCCCTCACCCACAATTATTCCATCTCTGGCGATTACACAGCCAACCGAGGGGTTTGGAGAACTGGTAAAGCGCCCCTTGGCAGCAAGCTGCAGGGCCCGAGACATCATCTCTCGATCAATATTGCTCATTATTTGGCAACCGGAGCGGGTTTTTTAGCGGTGAGGCGGTTGAGTTCGTCTTGGAATTCACTGAGATCCTGAAAACTGCGGTAGACCGAGGCAAAGCGCACATAGGCGACCTCATCCAGCTCTCGCAGCTGACGCATTACCTCTTCACCAATAATGCGCGATGACACTTCTCGCTCGCCGGTGACCTGCAGGAAATGCTTTATTTGCGAGAGTGATACTTCGATATTTTCTATGGATACCGGGCGTTTTTCCAAGGCACGCTGCAGGCCCGCACGCAGCTTGTCTTCGTCAAATGACTCGCGGCTGCCATCGGTCTTGATCACCCTGGGCATAACCAATTCTGCCAGCTCATAGGTGGTAAAACGCTCACTGCAGTCGACGCACTCACGGCGACGGCGCACCTGCCCGCCATCGGCGACCAGACGGGAATCTACGACCTTGGTATCATCAGCATTACAGAACGGACAGTACATAGCAGCACATCAAAAAATTGGTGGCGTAGTTTAACACAAACTATGGTTATTTAAGTGCTGTTAAATAACCTGTCTGGGGAGCGCCAACAGCGACTCTCAGGGTTGATCCATGGCCGGTTCGGAGACATCCGCGCCGGAGTGAATATATTGGGTGCCCTGCTTGGAAAATAACGACCTATGCCTTGGACCTGGCAGCACAGGATCGACAGATTCGTAGCCTGCATCGCCTGGATAGAGGCAGACTATGCCCTGGTCTGATTGGCAGATAATAGGAGTGACATCGTAAGGGGCGCGCTGAGCAAGTTGCTCACAGGTCTCTGTGGCAGTCTCGTAATGGGCGATCAAGCGCATAGAGAGATAGGTGGGAGGCATCATACTGAGCTCCCCGGCGTAATGCAGATCGATCGCCTGCTGAGGTCTCAGCCACTTGTATTCATGTATTTCGCCGTCATCGATGATGACATCTGCAGAGCCGCGCTGCGCCTGGGCCACAAAAAACCAGGTGGCAAAGCGCCGACTCTCACCCACAGGTGTCGTCCAGTTGCAGAAATGTATCAGTTCCTGCTCGGCGATTTGCAGCCCACACTCCTCTTGCACCTCCCGCACAGCAGCTGCTCTTGCCGCCTGCATCTCTGTGTCTGCAGCTTCAATCTCTGGCTGGTCTATAGCGCCACCGGGAAAAACCCAGGCCCCAGCAGCAAATGCCAGCTTAGCATTGCGTCGCAGCAACAGAACCTCCAGGCCCTGCTCTGTATCGCGCAAAAGTACCGCGGTGGCAGCCAAGCGCAATTCCGGATCAGTCATCTATCCCACTCCATTTATCAGAGATCAAAAAAAAGCCCCATGGTGATGGGGCTTTATACTGTAGCTTTTTAGACTGCTTGGCAAAGCTTATCCGTAAACCGGGAAAAGTTTACAGACCGCCAATACCTTTTCTTTTACCTGGGCAATAACCTGCTCAGATGTCCCATTTTCTAGACTGTCGAGAATATCGCACATCCAGTGAGTCAGCTGCACAGTTTCATCAATACCAAAACCGCGGGTAGTAATTGCCGGGGTACCCACTCTCAGACCAGAGGTGACAAAGGGAGAGCGCGGGTCATTGGGAACCGCGTTTTTATTCACCGTGATAAAGGCTTCGCCCATAGCGCGGTCCGCATCTGTCCCTGTGTATTCCTTGCCAATCAGGCTTACCAGCATCAGGTGGTTTTCGGTGCCATTGGAGACAATATTAATACCACGCTCCATAAAAGTAGCTGCCATAGCTTTGGCGTTGGCCACAACCTGTTTTTGATAGGCGACGAACTCGTCACTGGCCGCCTCTTTGAAGGCAACTGCCTTGGCTGCGATCACATGACATAGGGGACCACCCTGGCTTCCAGGAAACAGTGCAGAGTTGCACTTCTTGGCGATATCTTCATGGTTGGTCAGAATGATCCCGCCGCGGGGACCGCGCAATGTCTTGTGGGTAGTCGAGGTCACTACATGGGCATGGGGCACTGGGCTGGGGTAGACACCAGCAGCAATTAAGCCAGAGACATGGGCCATATCTACCATCAGATAGGCGCCGACCTTATCGGCAATCTCGCGGAATCGAGCCCAGTCCATAATGCCTGAATAGGCTGAGAAACCAGCAATAATCATGGCTGGCTTATGTTCAATAGCCAGAGCTTCAACCTGGTCATAGTCGATCAGACCTGTATCAGCATTTAAGCCATACTGCACTGCGTTGTAGAGCTTGCCGGAAAAGTTAGGCTTGGCACCATGGGTCAGGTGACCACCATCGGCCAGGCTCATGCCCAAAATAGTGTCGCCGCCTTTGATCAACGCCAAAAATACTGCGCTGTTTGCCTGAGAGCCAGAATGGGGCTGCACATTGGCAAAGTCTGCGCTGTACAGCGTCTTGAGTCGCTCTATAGCCAGGTCTTCAGCCACGTCCACATATTCACAGCCACCATAGTAGCGCTTGCCGGGATAGCCCTCGGCATATTTATTGGTCATCTTGCCACCCTGAGCTTCCATAACCGCGGGGCTGGTGTAATTTTCCGAGGCAATCAGCTCAATATGCTGTTCCTGGCGCTGGTCTTCCTGCTGGATGGCCTGCCATAGCTCGGCGTCAAACGATGCAATTGTCTGGTCTTGATCAAACATAGGATACGAATTCCTTGGGGAAAAAAGATTGTTGTTTTGGAAGGCCAGAAGTATAACTCAATCAGCTAGTGGCTAACAGCAAAAAACCACGCTCTAGCGTCTTTGAAGCGACCCATTAGATGGTCTCAGTTTTTCTCAAATAGTGCCATGGCTTCAATATGGGTGGTGTGCGGAAACATATCCATTACCCCCACAGATTTTAAGCTGTAGCCCGCCGCAGACAGCACCGCGGCATCTCTGACCATAGTGGATGGGTGGCAGGAAATATAAATCACCTGCTTGGCCCCAGACAGGGATACCCAGGGCATTACTCCAGCGGCACCATTGCGCGGCGGATCCAGCACAATTAAATCTATGCAGCTATCAGAATCTGCTGGCTCAGCCAGACCAATATGGGTCAGACCAACGCCGCGGCTCAAATCAGCCACTGCAAATTCCACATTATCAATATTATTAAAGCGCGCATTGTCAGCGGCATCTTGCACCAGAACTGGCAGTCCCTCAAAACCCACAACCCGATCAAATCTATGAGTTAAAGGCAGGGACAGGTTACCTGTACCACAGTAGAGATCCACTGCAGTACCCCCATGTTCGGGTAGCAGACTGAGCATCTGCGCCACCATCTCACGATTGATCTGCCCATTGACCTGAATAAACTGACCAGGCTCAAATCTGAGACTAATATCATCGGTCACTGCAAAGCACAGATTGTCAGTCCCGGAGTCAAGACGGCTAAAGCGCTCCTGTTTGCCAGCCTTCCACCAGAGTTGCACCGGCCCCTGAGCTTCTTTAACCAGGGAGTCAAGCATGGCTGGCACCTCTTCATCTGCAGGGAAGCGGCTGGCTTCAACTGCAATAGCTATGCTGTTATCACCAGAGATAAGCTCCACCTCAAAAACACGGATATCACTGGGTAGATAACTCAACCAAACAGGCAATAATGCCACGGCTCGCGGCAGAGGCCCAGTGAGCACTGGGCACTGGGTAATAGGTTCTATTCTGCGACTGCCGGCATTGCGAAAACCCACTAAAAACTTGCCATCTTTGGCACGCTGAACTGCCAGGCGCGCCCGGCGCCTGTAACCCCAGGGAGGAGCGCTGATGGGCGGCAATACTGTCTCGGCTTGCATGCCGCCGCGGCTCAAACTGTCCAGAAGCTGCTGCTGTTTAAACTCAACCTGCTGCTGATGATCCAGATGCTGTAAGCTGCAGCCGCCGCAGCGAGAAAAGTGCTTGCAGCCGGGCTCGACCCGCCCTGGAGAGGGCTGAACAACCTTTGTGATACGGGCCTCATCATAGTTGCGCTTGCGATTGGTATAGCGAAATTCGATAGTTTCATTGGGCAGTGCGCCCTGAACAAAGCAGGCTTTGCCGTCAATGCGCCCCACTCCGCGGCCGTCGTGGCTCAGGTCGACTATCTCGCAACTGATAATTTTTTCTTCGGTCATGCAATTGCCATTATTATTTACTGGGGATGGGTGGAATATTAGCAGATCAGCACTGCCAACCCGAGACATGAATCACAGCTTGAACTAAAATTGCATCACGGCGGCAACGCTGTATAAGTCAAATTATTAATCGGCTCGGAGGCCTGACAGATGGCATTGAAAAATTTCCCAGAGCAGTGGGGCTGGCTGAGCAAACTGTTCCACTGGCTTACGGCACTGCTTATTTTTGTGCAAATTTCCCTGGGCTTCTATGCGGAGAGCCTGCGACTATCACCATTAAAAATTGATGTCTTTGTATGGCATAAATCCCTGGGCATGCTGATTCTGCTGCTGGTGATAGCACGTCTACTCTGGCGTATTAAAAGTAGTATCCCAGTGGCCCTGGCCACCAGTAGATTACAGCAGTTACTGGCCTCTGGGGCCCATGGCCTGCTCTATACTCTGATGCTGGCACTGCCAGTCTCAGGCTGGGTTACCTCCTCAGCCGCTAACTTTCCGGTCAAGTTATTCTGGCTGATTCCCCTGCCTGCCATTGTAGGCCCAGACAATGACTTAAAATCTCTAGCCGCGGAGGTTCACGAGATCTGTGTTTTTATTATTATCGCGGTGTTACTGGTTCATATTGGCGCCGCTATGCGCCATCACTTTGTATTGAGGGATAGCGCATTAAAGCGCATGTGGTTTTAACCAGGCTACTTGGGAGCTCAAATGAAAATAAATATCCTATTTTTGCTGATGTCTCTAGCCGCTGGACTCACCAGTGCAGAGCAATGGCGAGATAACAGCGCTGCGAGTAAGCTGTATTTTGCCCCTAGCTTTGAGGGGCTGCCTATCAATGGTGAGTTTCGACAGTTCTCAGTCAATATCTCTAGCGACCCAAATCTGCAGCCAGAATCACTTATTGTTCTGGTGCAGATAGCCAGCGCTGACCTCGGCAGTAGCGATCTCAATGAAGCTATTCAAATGGTCGACTGGTTTGATAGTCAGGGCTTTGCCGAAGCTAGGTTCTCCAGTGATCAAATAGTGGCTACAGACCAAGATAATCAGTTTGTTGCCAGCGGCCGCCTGTCACTCAAAGCGGCGGAAAAAACCATTGAAGTACCCTTTAGCTGGCAACAATCGGCAGATGGCAGTATCCGTATGCTGGGCGAGCTAAAACTGGATCGCGGAGATTTCGCCATTGGCTCAGGCGAATGGTCCAGCGGTGATCAAATTGGTCTGGCCGTCAAAGTTTGGTTTGACCTGAACCTGGTTGGCACCAATGACTAGACCCAAATTTCGCCAACTGGCGGCCCTGCTGCTATTGTCTCTATTACTCCAGGGTTGTAGCAATTACTCCCAGCTAGCTGATACTCAGTCGCAACCAGCCAATTTCCCCGACAGTTTTTACCTTCAGGCCGAACCTAACCAGGTCTACAGAATCGATAGCCAATTCTCGCAAATTATTGTCACTGTGCGCCGCGGCGGACTGATGGCACGGCTGGGGCATGATCATATTGTTGCCAGCAACCATGTGCAGGGGATTATCTATTTAGACCGGGAAAATCAACGCTGCAGAGCCCAGCTATTTGTACCCCTAAATATTTTGGAGGTAGATAATCTCCAACTTAGATCCGCAGCAGACATGACCACCAAGCCATCGGCTGCGGATATTGAGGGCACCACCAGCAATATGCTGAAAAGCATCGAAGTCGAAAAATTCCCCTTTGCCCAGCTGCACAGCCAGAACTGCAGCGGAGCGCTAAGTGGCCAACCAGTACCTGTGACTCTCTCTATTCACGGGGTAAGTCAGAACAGGTCGCTGAATATAAGCCTGCAACAGCCTGACGAGGCTCAGCTGTTTATCAGCGGAGACTTTGCTATTTTGCAAACAGACTTTGGTATAGAGCCCTTCTCGATTATGAACGGCTTGATCAAAGTGCAGGACCGACTGCACCTAAGCTTCCAGTTGAGGGCCCAGCAAACTCAGCCCTGATTAGCCTGAGTCTAAAACTGGATACTTTTGCCATCCCAGTCGAGATAGGACAGCTGCCCATCCAGGTCGGCGCTGGCCATAATCTCGGCCAGTTGATCTGCCACAAAGACTGCGGAAAACAGATTCTGCTCTGGTACTGAAGCCTGGAACGGCTTGGACAAATCTGTATCCACTGTGCCTGGATGAAAGGCTATCAGCTTGACGTTTTTTAAGCGCCGGGCATATTCAACGGCAAAGGATTTCAGCAAACTATTCAGCGCCGCCTTGGAGGCACGATAGGAATACCAGCCACCCAATCTATTGTCGGAGGTACTGCCAACTCGGGCGCTAAACACCGCCACTATACAGGGCAGCTTGCTGGCCAGAGTTTTGTGTAGAACCTTTAACCACAGCGAAGGGGTAATGGTATTAGCCTGGAAAATCTCCAGCATTGCGCTTGCGTCAATATCTTCAAAACGCTTCTCTGGCCACAGGTGATCATCGTGGAGAATGCCGTGACAGATACAGACGCGACTAAAAGTGCCTGCATAGGGGGCAAGTTTGCCGACCACTTCAAGCATACTCTGCTCGTCGTATTGGGACTGAATCCAAACCAGCCTAGACTGGGATAGCCAGGGCGCAGAGAGATCCTTCGTCTGCCCACTGCGACTTACCGCAATTACCATACCCACCTCTGGATCACTCAGAAATCTGGCAATCAGGGCCTGCCCCAGGCCACCACCTGCCCCCAGTACCAGAACATTGCGCGTTGCAGCGGTGCTCATTCGGGTCTCCCGGCCAAGGCGCAGCGTTCACAGCGAGCCTTACCCATCAGCAACCTTGAAATACGATGGCGGTGTTTAGCGAAGAATCGATAACCAATCTCTGCGCATTGTTTAAACAGGGGCCAGCGCAAAATCGCAACCCAGTGGCGCTTACCCACCAGAGCCCAGGCCTGATAGGTAACCTCAAGACCGTAAATCATTTCGCCCGACTGCAACTGCCCGTGAAGAACAAGATCCGCGGCCTCTAGGTCGATTTGGGGAAAGCGCTGGCTAAAGTCCCGCGCATATATATTCTCAAAGGCAAGTTTGGCTTCAGTATTCAGCCTGACTAGATGGTCCATTTCCGCTGCACAGAGCGGGCATCCGCCGTCAAAAAATATTGTCAGTTGGGTCATAATTTAAAGCTCCGCCACCATCATTAGAATCACCGCAAGATGCGCCAGGGCAACCACTGCTGTCAACTGAATGCGCATATGCCAGTAACCGGCATTCTCTGGCACCTCAAGCAGGCGCTCGATCAGCAGCAAGCCCAGATAACCGGCCATAAGCAGGCACAGGGCGAACAGCGTCATAATAGGCGCTATGTAGATCAGCAGCATACTCAGCCAGGCGGACAGAGCCACCAAATTGCTAAACAGAATAGCGCAATAGCTCACCACAGCATCGACCGACCTGGCATAGGCCCAGACTGTGCCACTGAGAAAACTCAGGATAACGGCGCTGTAGGCGATAAATACATAGGGTGCATAGAGGCCAAAGAGCGCGGCACTCTGCAAACCCTTAGAAGAGAGGAAAGCCTGCCCCATCAGATAGACGGGCAGCAAGAATGGCACTGTGCCAGCATAGCCCAGGGTTTTGATTAGACCAGAGTGACTCATAGAGGGTAGCCTGAAAATTTGTTGTGGCAATTGGCTTGGGATAAGCCAAGTTTATAGCTTAGATACGCTATCGGCGGTTATTCAGATTCGCTGTAAATCAATCCAAAGCTTTTTACGTGGCGTACTCAGACAGGTTCAAGGCGATAAAGCTTCCACTTCTCCCACATAGATGGTTTGTATGCATAAGGTTGGTCTGTTCTGGTTTCACAACGATCTGCGTATTGCTGATCATCCGGCTCTGGTGCAGGCTGCCAGCCAAGTGGACCGTCTGCTGTGTATCTATTGCCTACCCAATAGCACCAGCGACCACAAGACCCCCAGCGGCCTCTCCCCGGCGCGGCTGCAGTTCCTGCAGGAAACTCTGACCGATTTAGATGCCAGTTTACAAGACCGCAATCAGGGACTGGAGGTTTATTATGAACCGCCGCTGGAGACCATTGCTCAGCTAATCACCCAGTATAATATTTCCCATATCTTCGCCAGCGTCAGCCCTGATTACTATTTTAATAGGCAGTGGAGTATTCTTAAGCAACGCTACGCGATGATAGATTTCAAACAGACAGAAAGTGGCTTTTTGCTGGATGCCAACCAATTGCCCTTCGAGCGGCAAGAGCTGCCCGATAGTTTTTCCAAATTTAGGCGCCGCGCAGAACCCATTGCGGTGCAACAGCCCCTAGAGGCACCAAGCTCCCTGCCTCCGCGGCCAGCAGCTACCAGTAAAAGGAGCTGGCAGAAGCAATTTCCCGACTGTGCCCTGCAGTACAAGCCTTTGTTTCACGGCGGCGAGCAACAGGGCCAGCAGCATATGCACAGCTACTTTTCTCGGGGTCTGGCCAGCAGCTACAAACAGACTCGCAATGGTTTGGATGGCATGGATTACTCCACCAAATTTAGCCCCTGGCTGGCTGCTGGCAGCCTGTCACCAAGAACCATTATGCAAGCGTTAAAACAGTATGAAATGGATGTGGAGAAAAACGATTCCACCTACTGGATTTACTTTGAGCTTCTGTGGAGAGAGTATTTTCAGCGCTATGCGCAAAAGTACGGCCCCCAGCTATTTACCTTTGGCGGCATCAAAGGGCGCAAGCCAAGCACCAGCTTTTATCCTGAGCGCTACCAGAAATGGTGCCAGGGCAATACCCCCTACCCCATTGTGAATGCCTGCATGAAACAGCTCAACAGCACTGGCTATATGTCCAACCGCGGACGCCAGCTAGTGGCCAGCTGCTTTGTCCATGAACTTAATCTCGACTGGCGTTACGGTGCTGCCTATCTGGAGCAGCAGCTGATTGATTACGATGTGGCCTCCAACTGGGGCAACTGGCAATACCTGGCGGGAGTGGGCGCTGACCCGCGCGGGCATCGACGCTTTGATCTCCGCAAACAGACAGAAATTTACGATCCAGATAACCACTTTATCGACCACTGGGATGGAGGCAATTGTTCAATGGTACTAGACTCCGTAGATGCCGCCGACTGGCCCATCACAGATAGCAGTGGCCACTAGATTATGTCTCAATTTCACAGTATTCGACTTATTCTTGGCGACCAACTCAATCCTCAACATTCCTGGTACAGAGAAAAAGATGATGGCATTTTGTATCTGATGGCAGAACTGCATCAGGAAGCCGTTTACGTTAAACATCATATTCAAAAACTCTGCGGCTTTTTTGCCGCCATGGCTGATTTTGCCCAGTCCCTTAAAGCAGAGGGTCACCAGCTCTGTTACTACAGCCTGGATGAGAGTGCCCAGTTCGATAGCCTCAGCCAGATGATTAGCAGTCTCTGCCAGCTACATAATGTCAGCTTTTTCGACTATCAGGCCCCAGATGAATACAGGTTGTCGCAACAGATGCTGGCTCTGGATTTAGGACCGGACATAAAAATCTGTTGCTACGACAGTGAACATTTTTTATTGCCAAAAGACGAGATCGGGCAATATATCAACTCTGGCGTTCACAATCGTATGGAGTCTTTCTATCGCAAAATGCGCAAGCGTTTTTATGTGTTGATGGAGGGAGATCAGCCCCGCGGTGATCGCTGGAATTTTGATGGTGAAAATAGACAGAAACTCAAAGCCGCTGATCTGGCAGAGGTGCCTGAGCCGCTGCTGTTTAGTAATGATGTCAGTGCAATTTTAGAGCGGCTGGAGCGGCATAAAATTGCCTCAATAGGCAAAGGTACCGAGCAGTTGCTCTGGCCGGTCAATCAGCAACAGGCCCTGCAGTTGCTGGAATTTTTCTGCCATCACTGCCTGCCGAATTTTGGCCGTTTTCAAGATGCCATGACCAGACATGGCGAGAATCGCTGGACTCTTTACCACTCCCGCCTATCCTTCGCTCTCAACAGTAAACTGCTTCAGCCTATGCAGGTGATCGAAACGGCCATAGGCTATTTTGAATCCGGCGAGGCAGATATTGATCTAGCTCAGATTGAAGGATTTGTGCGCCAAATTCTTGGCTGGCGAGAATATGTGCGCGCAGTTTACTGGTCCAATATGCCCGACTACGCCGAGCGCAATGCACTGGAGGCCCAGAGAGATTTGCCAGAATTTTTCTGGACTGGAGAAACCAAAATGGCCTGTATGCAGCAGGCGATCAATCAGTCACTGGATTATGCCTACGCACATCATATTCAGCGCCTGATGGTGACAGGCAACTTTGCCATGCTGGCTGGCATTGACCCAGATCAGGTGGATAACTGGTATCTGGGCATCTATATAGATGCCATTGAATGGGTAGAGATGCCCAATACCAGAGGTATGAGCCAGTTTGCCGACGGCGGCTTAATCGCTACCAAACCCTATGCCGCCAGTGGTAGCTATATCAATAAAATGAGCGATTACTGTGGCGACTGTCACTACGCTGTTAAAGAGCGCATCTCAGAAAATGCCTGCCCTTTTAACAGTCTTTACTGGCATTTTATGCAGCGTCACAAAGAAAAGTTTTCTCGCAATCCAAGAACGGCCATGGCCTATCGCAGTTGGGATAAAATGGATACAGAGATAAAAAGACAACTGCTGGAGCGGGGCCAATACTGCCTGGAAAATATTGCAGATCTCTAATAGTTTACCCAATGACACCGGAGCTGAAAGCCCCGGTGCCGGGTTTTATTTACGACTTGCTCGCCTCTATCAGCGCATCAACAATCTCACTGTAGTCGCGAAAGAACTCCTCAGAGGTACCCTCTTCAAAGGTCACAGGCGTTTTAATATCAGCCTGCATTTTAATCAGCCCAGTCCAGTCTAAAAACTCAGCTAGGGCCACCCGAAATTCAATACTGCCAAACCAATTAATATATCTGAGCGAACCCCAGTCTTGCTTTGAGCCACCGGTGGAATAATATTTTGTGATACGGGTAAACACCACGTCATTGGTGCGGTCGACAAAGATATACTGGCCAAACTTGCCGCTGGCATTAAAGATAACAGCCCTCTCATCATGGCTTGAGATCCACCAGTGCATTCCATAGCCCCGGTCCTGATTAATAGTAGAACTGTTAAGGCTATCCCAGACCTTGGTAAAGGTTTCATCCACATAGTCCGACGAAATAATCTGCTCGCCATTCCAGTTGCCATTGCGGGCAAACAACAGGCCGAACCGTGAGTATTGGCGCACTGTAGTATCCACACAGCAATAGGTTAAGGGATTGCCAGCAGCATCTTGCCAGAGCACCACATCGGTGAGGCCTATTTTATTAAAAATGCGATCGGCCAGTAATTTATCTGCGGGAACACCGGTTGCCTGCAATAAAATATCGGCCAGCAACATAGAGTTCACATTGTTGTATTCAAATAGCTGGCCAGCTTTTTTCTCAACTCCAACATCCCGGGCATAGGCCAAATGATCAGAGGAGAAAAACATATCTTCATGTTCATGGGAGGGAAAATCCAGACCGCTGGTCATATTGAGTATCTGGCGAATGGTTATCTCCCGACGCTCATCATTAAAATAGTCGAGATAGTTGGCCACCGGATCATCGAGACTGGCTATCTCGCCTCGATCGATGGAAATACCTATCAGCGCAGCGTAAAAACTTTTTGCCATAGACCAAGAGGTGCCATGACTGTCTTTATCGAAGCCCTCCGCATAACGCTCAGTAATTAAACGCCCATCTTTAAAAAAAGCGGCGCCCTGAGTTGCGTCATCTGCAAAGCTCAGATCGAAGAGTCGATCAATCTTCGACTGATCTAAATTGACCTCTTCCGCCGATGCCTCCAGCCAGTTTTCCGCCGGAAAGTGCTCGGCTATATCAGCAAAGCCCAACCCGGAAAACAGCCCGGAAATCAGCCCCGGCACTAAAATTGCCGCTCTCAATCTATTCATACTTCCCCTCGTAATTGTTGTTATGGTTCTTTTTTGCCGGAAATTATAAGGCTTTCTTTGCTGCCGAAGGCTCCGGACTAGAAATTATTTCACTGAAATTAGAAAAATAACGCCAATTTTTAGAGCTATTTGTATTTCAGTAGCCAATCAAATTTTGTTGACAAAACGCCCCAGGTCAGTTTCAGGGCTATTTAAGAGATTTGCACTTGTGACTGAAAAGGTCTAAGTTACCTGTTCCAGAGCTTCTAGAAGCGAGATACTGGAGCAGCTGTACTAGGAGTGTCGCTTGTTGATTTTCCGAATAACTGGCTGACACAATAAAAATAAAGCTTTAAATGTAGGGGTTATACATGACTAACAACTTATCGTCCGGCGATTACGTCGGCATGTCCTTCTGGTTAATATCCATGGCTCTTGTTGCTGCAACAGCCTTCTTCTTCCTTGAGCGCGATCGCGTTGCAGGAAAGTGGAAGACTTCGTTAACAGTATCAGGTCTGGTTACACTTATAGCAGCAGTTCACTACTTCTATATGCGTGACGTTTGGGTAGCAACTGGGACATCTCCAACTGAATTCCGCTATATCGACTGGCTCTTAACCGTGCCTCTGTTGATGGTTGAGTTCTATTTGATTATGTCTGCTGTAGGTAAAGTACCGGGCCGCGTATTCTGGAACCTCCTGGGCGGTACCACCGTAATGCTGATCTTCGGCTATATGGGTGAGACTGGCTCTATGGGTGTTATGCCAGCATTCGTGCTGTCAATGGCCGCTTGGCTCTATGTAATTTGGTACATTATGAAGGGTGAGGCAAGTCAAGTTAACGCTAGCTTGGCCAATCCTAATGTCCAGAAAGCATACAAGACCATGACATTCCTGGTGACTGTAGGTTGGGCTATCTATCCTCTCGGGTACTTTATGGGTTACCTGATGGGCGGTCCAGTAGACGCAGGCACTATGAACCTGATTTACAACCTAGCTGATTTCTGGAACAAGATCGGCTTTGGTATTGTTATCTGGTCAGCTGCAGTAGCAGATTCGGAATAAGCTACGCCGCTAAACTGACAGAGAGAGCTAGCGATGCTGGCTCTCTCTCTCTAAAAACATAAAAATAATAAAGTAACTACCCAAAGTTACATTTAAACAAGGGTACTGCTCATGTCCCCATTAAGAACTAATCAAATGCAAGTACTGGCGGCGCTGGAAGCACTTTACCAGCAGGAAATGCCGCACCCAGATAGCAGCCTGTTTCAGGCGGCATGCTATCATTTTCAAAATCCCGGAAAATCTTTCAGAGCGCAGCTCGCGCTTACCAGCGGTATAGCCCTGGGTTTAAACGAGCAAGACAATTTATATTGGGCGGCAGCCTGTGAGCTGCTGCACAACGCCTCGCTGATACATGACGATATTAGCGATGCCAGCACCCACAGACGTGGGCAAGAGAGTATCCACCAACAGTTTGGTTCCGATATGGCCCTGTGTCTGGGAGACTGGATGGTGGCTAAAGCCTTTGAGCTAAGCGCCAGAAACCGTAATTTCGGAGGCCGGCTTACGGCACTGCTGGCCCAGGCGATGCAGGAGACCTGCAGCGGACAGATGGCTGATATTAGCCAGCGCCAGTGCGCTGAGTTAGAGGACTGGCAGCGAATTGCCAAGGGTAAAACCGCACCTCTGCTAATAGCGCCTATTGCTGGTGCAGCTCTGGCGGCTGGTCTGGACAGCGATCTCGACAGCCTGGAGCGACTTGTGGGTCTCTGCGGTCTGGCCTATCAGGGCCGCAATGATATAGACGATATCATTCCCTCCAGCCATCGCTCCAGCGATTTAGATGGGCGCAAACCCAACCTAGTAGTCAGTTTGTTCGCTCAGCAGGGTTCTGGCCGCGATGACTTTCAGCGCTGGTATCAATCTGAGGACAACAGGCAGCTAACTCACTGGCAGCGTCGTATTGCATCCAGCGATGTGATTCTTCAGGCCAATCAGTCTGTGGATTACTGGCTGGTTCAAGCAGAATTGCTGGTGAATTTATTACCGGCGCAGCTCCAACCAGTGGCCCATGGGCTGGTTGCCTCCGTAAAACATAGAACCACTATCAAAAGCCAAGGGCAGATCGCTTGACATCAAAAACAACTGGAGCCGGTAAAACAGCAGTAGTAATCGGCGCAGGCTTCGCCGGTATAGCCACAGCACTGAGATTAAAAGCCCTGGGGTACGAGGTAACATTGCTGGAGCGTCTCGGCAGCCTAGGTGGTAGAGCCCAGGTATTTGAACGCGGCGGATACCGGCATGACGCTGGTCCCACAGTAATTACCGCGCCTTTCCTCTTCGATGAATTATTCGAGCTTTTTGATGAAAAGCTTGAGGACTATCTGAATTTTGTGCCACTGGACCCCTTCTATAGGTTTCACTTTGCCGACGGCAGCCAATTTGACTACCGCGCCAGTATTGAAGATACGCTGACTGAGATTCGACGCTTTAACCCAGATGACGCTGACGGCTATCTCAAGCTTTTAGAGAAGTCTAAAAAAGTCTATGACGTTGGCTTTAAACAGCTTGTGCACCGACCCTTCACCAGAGTCTGGGATATGGTCAAACAGGTGCCGGCGCTGTTAATACTTAAATGCTACAAAACTGTATCCCAGATGGTTAACAGCCATTTGAAGCACCCGCTAATACGCCAGGCATTTTCTATTCACCCGCTGCTGGTGGGTGGTAACCCCTTTAAAACTACCGCAATCTACACGCTGATCCACTATCTTGAGCGGCGCTGGGGTGTGTTCTTCTGTATGGGAGGCACTGGCAAGCTGGTCGCTGAGCTGGGAGCTCTTATGGAGCGCCAGGGTATTAATATTGTCTGCAATGCCGATGTGGATGAGATTATTGTCAGCCATAAAACTGCCACAGGTGTGCGATTGAGTGACGACCAAACAATGGATGCAGATCTGGTTGTGTTTGGCGGCGATCCAGAGACCTGTTACAAGCACCTACTGCCCAAAAGCAGGCCGCGCCTACCCAGAAGTATTAAAAAGCAGTACAGCATGGGGCTCTATGTGCTGTACTTCGGCACCAAAAAGCTCTATCCCGATGTGGCTCACCACAGTATTTGGATGGGGCCCAGGTTTAAACAACTGCTCTCAGAAATTTTTGATGCCAAGCATATGAGTGAAGATTTTAGCCTCTATGTGCACAGACCAACGGCCACTGATAAAAGCTTTGCTCCCGAGGGCTGTGAATCCTTCTATGTACTCTGCCCTGTGCCCAACCTGCAGGGTAATGTGGACTGGAGCAGCGAGGGAGAAGTATTGCGCGACCGCATTGTCCAGGCCCTGGAAGAGACTATACTGCCAGAACTCTCATCAGTTATTGAAGAGGTATTTTGGATGACCCCAGAGGACTTTGCCAAAGATTACCGCTCCATGCATGGCGCCGGCTTCTCTATTGAACCAAGGCTCACCCAGTCGGCCTGGTTTCGCTTCCATAATCGCGACAGTGCAGTTTCCAACCTATATTTTGTTGGCGCAGGCACCCACCCAGGCGCAGGCCTACCGGGGGTGGTCAGCTCAGCCAAGGTAGTGGAGGAATTACTGACTGGAGTCGAGGTGGGCTCCGGCGGATAGATTATGGACAACTCGGCGCCAGACCCATCAGCTAACCCCATTCCACCTCAACAGATTCTGGCGCGTCACGGCAAGTCCTTCTATTGGGCCAGCCTGTTTCTTGGCTCGGAACTGGCGGAGCGCGCAGCGCAACTCTACCAATTTTGTCGCTTTGTCGACGATCTGGCGGATGGTGACCTCCCAGACCGCGAGGAGTCACTGGAGGATATCCGCGCTCGCCTAGATGGTGGCAGTCGGCCCGCAGGTCCAGAAATTGAAGCCTTTATAGACTTTGCCAAGCACAACAATATTCCGGTGATCGCCGCTCGAGAACTGCTCGACGGCATGCTGCAGGATCAGCAGCCCACAGCGGTAAAAAATCAAGCTGAGTTGCTGCGCTACTGCCACGCCGTAGCCGGGACCGTGGGCCTGATGATGTGCCGTGTACTTAACTGCGAACATGAGCGGGCCGATGCTTTCGCCATTGATCTCGGCATAGCTATGCAGCTAACCAATATTTCCCGAGATGTATTGGAAGATGCCAGGATGGGCCGTCGCTATTTGCCCGCCACCTGGGTTGATCTGCCGCCATCAGAGATCGCCGAGGCCGGCATCCCCTGCCGTCAGCCTGTGGCCAGGGCAATCCAGCAAATGCTAGACCTGGCCGAAGACTATTATCAAAGCGCTCTGCTGGGTATCCAGCTGCTGCCTTTCCGCTCGAGGCTAGCTATCACAGTGGCGCTACGCGTTTACCGACAGATTGGCTGGGTGCTGAGGCGCCGCAGTCTGCGCTGGTGGCAGGGCCGCGTGTTTGTGGCCAAATCAGAGAAAGCGCTGCTGACGCTGCGCAGCCTCAGGGATCTGAAGCCAATAACAGTACCGGCACATAAAAAAAAGCTCCACCAGGATTTACAGGGACTGGCCGGTGTCGACCCAGAGTAAGCATTCAGCGGCGGCCACTGAGCTGGATATAGCCATTATCGGTGGCGGCAGTGCTGGCATCAGCCTGGCCGCACAGCTTAAAAACCAATCTGCTGTGGTAATTGAACCCCGCACCCCCGCAGAGAGAGACTACAGCTGGGCGCTCTGGGCCAACCCCCATCAACAGCAGCAATTTGCCTCGGTAGCCAAAGGCAGCTGGCAGCAGTGGCGGCTGATCGATCATCACACAGAGGTGCTCCACCAGACTGATCAGTATAGCTATACCAGCCTCAGTTCAGCGGAGTATATAGCCCAGTGCGAACAACAGTTGCCCGAGGGCGTGGAACTGATTCGAGCAGCCGCCGAAGATATTGAAGCCACAGGCAGCGGCGGCCTGTTTAGCGCTGCGGGCAAAAGTTACCGAGCCTCACAGCTCTATGACTCCAGACCCCCAGCCATGGCAGAAAATGGGTTAAAACAACACTTTGTGGGCTGGGAGATTCGTACTAAATCGCCCATTAGCGACCCCCAGATTGCCACATTGATGGATTTTCGCGTCGATCAATCCCGCGGTCTGCATTTTATCTATGTGCTGCCCTTCTCCGACCGGCAGCTATTAATTGAGTCCACCATGATCTCCACTCAGCTGGAGGATAAAGACTGGTATAGGCAGGCTATGGTTGCATGGCTGGAGTCCCAGGATATTGAGATAGAACAGACTCTGCGTGAAGAGACCGGGGTTATTCCCATGGATACAATTACCCCAGTGGACAGCCAGATTGCCTGCATAGGAGCCGCCAGTGGCGCGGTGCGTCTGTCCTCAGGCTATGCCTTTAGCGGCATTCAGGCACAGATTGCTAAGTTGGCTCAGGGCATTAGCGCTGGAGACTATTCAGTGCCCCCGCCTATATCTCCAGGCCTAGTGCGTATGGACAGAATCTTTAATGCTGTTTTGATGGCCAGGCCAGAGTTGGGAGTATCAATTATGATGCGCACCGCTAGGGCTCTGGATGGCAACGGTTTTGCCCGCTTTATGCTCGGTGCCGCCACCATTGCGGACTGGGCCAGAGTCATACTGGCCATGCCCAAGATTCCCTTCCTCAAACAGGTATTGCGCCCATGAGCAGCTGGGATCTGATAGCTATAGCTGCGGTGCTGTTGCTGGGGGTACCCCATGGCGGTCTGGATGGCGCTGTTGCTCGACGGGTCGGTTGGCCTCCGGGGCTGGCGGCCTGGCTGGGTTTCCATCTGCTCTATATAGCTCTGGCTGCACTGGTAGTGCTACTGTGGTGGCAATTCCCCCTAGCTAGCCTGAGTTTGTTTTTGCTGATTTCGGCGTGGCACTTTGGTGCCAGTGATATAGCGGATACCGGCAGCCACTGGCTGCCCTGGATAGCCCATGGCGGGCTGGTGTGCATAGGTATCCCCAGCCAGCAATCTGCTTTAGTTGAACCGATTTTTGCACTGCTTGCGGGGCCAGAGAATGCCATTCTGCTGATGCAAGCCATAGCCGGGCTCTCTGCTCTCTGGACTGTCAGCCTGGTCAGCTATGTGGGCTATGCCTACTTCCACCCCCAGTATCGCAAACCACTACTTAGCCTACTGATACTGCTTGGATTAGTAGTAATACTGCCACCGCTGATTAGCTTTGCCCTCTATTTCTGTCTCTGGCACAGTCGCGGCCATATGCTGCGACTCTGGCGCAGCCTGGATAGTGCTGAGCGCGGCCACAGCCTCAGAGAGGCAGCCATATATACCGCAATGGCCTGGGTCAGCGCCGGGATTATTTTTTACTATTTGCAGGGCTCTGCGGCCTTATCACTGGTACAGTTAACCTTTATCGGCCTTGCAGCACTGACTCTACCCCATATGCTGCTAGTCGATTACGCCGACAAAATAAAAAATAAAACCGAGGCGCTGCCATGAAAGACCACAAGGCCATCAGCGACCGCAAGGCCGACCATATAGCTCTGGCCTTAAAAGATAGCCACCAGTCAGCCCAGGGTGCTGGCTTTGATCGTCTGCGATTTGAGCCCAATCCGCTACCTCAGATGGCTCTTGAGGATATTGATTACAGCAGCCAGTTTCTTAATCAGCCTGTGGCAGCGCCTCTGTTGATTGGCGCCATGACCGGCGGCTGCGAAAATGGCGAGCTGATTAATCGACATCTGGCCGAAGCAGCTCAGGCCTGTCAGATTCCCATGGCTCTGGGCTCCCAGAGAGCGGCCCTAGAGCAGGGAACCCTGCAGAATGCTCGTCACTGGGCACCCTCAGCCCTATTGCTGGGTAATCTGGGAGCTACTCAGCTGCAACAACAGGGGCTGGATTTAGCTCAGAGAGCTGTGGATTCTGTGCAGGCCAATGCCTTGGTAATCCACCTCAACCCACTGCAGGAGTTGGTTCAACCCAATGGTGATCGCGACTGGAACCTGGTGTTAGAGGCCATCCAAAATACGGTCGCCAAGCTGGAGGTGCCCGTTATAGTTAAAGAGGTGGGTGCAGGCATTGGCCCGAGCACAGCCAAAAAACTAATGGATGCAGGGGTAAGCTGGATAGAGGTTGCCGGGCGCGGCGGCACCAGCTGGGCCAGTATTGAATTGGCTCGCAATCAATCTCAACGGGAGCAGGAAATTGCCGCTCCCTTTATTGACTGGGGTATGGATACAGTTGAACTGCTACCTGCAGTACATGGGGCCTGCCCAACATTGAATCTCATTGGTTCTGGCGGTGTGCGTCATGGCTTGGATATCGCTCGCTGCATACGTCTGGGAGCACAGATGACCGCTCTGGCTCAGCCCTTTTTAGCCCCAGCGCTAGAATCTACTGAGGCAGTAATCGAGAAAATCTCGATACTGCAGGAACAATTGCGCTGGGCCATGTTTCTGACCGGCAGCCGAAGCCTAACTGATCTGCGCGGCGCAGCGCTGGCGCAACTACCTTAGAGTGAAATTTATCGTCCTTATGAGCGAAAACTATTAGACCCTAGATAAAAAACTATCCTACACTGCAGCATCCCTAAAATTTGTAGGGTTATAGGCTGGTATTAGAACAATTAACCAAAGGAGTTTTGACATGTCATTAGCAGGATCAAAAACCGAAGAGAGTTTAAAAGCCGCTTTTGCTGGCGAATCACAGGCTAACCGCCGCTATCTCTATTTCGCCTCAAAAGCAGATGTTGAAGGCTACAACGATGTAGCCGCTGTATTCCGCTCTACAGCTGAAGGTGAAACAGGCCATGCCCACGGACATCTAGAATATCTGGAAGAGACCGGTGATCCGGCTACAGGTATGCCTTTCGGTGGCACCAAAGCTAACCTGGAGAGCGCCATTGCCGGTGAGACTCACGAATATACCGATATGTACCCAGGTATGGCAAAGACAGCCCGTGAAGAAGGCTTTGATGAAGTAGCTGACTGGTTTGAAACATTGGCCAAAGCTGAGCGCAGCCACGCCAACCGTTTCCAGAAAGCCCTGGATACTTTAGACGACTAAATCGCTGTTTAAAGTGTTGCCAAGTGAAAATCTGGGGTGAAATTTTGGCCCCAGATTTTTATTGGCTGATAATTGGAGAGACCCTATGGCGCAACGCGAAGGAAATCTGCAAGCACCGACTCGCCATCCACTGGATTGGCAGTCTGACGACTTTTATAACGAGGACAGCCTCAATAAAGAACTAGAGCGGGTGTTTGATATCTGCCACGGTTGTCGCCGCTGCGTCAGCCTGTGCGACGCCTTTCCCACCCTGTTCGATCTGGTCGATGAATCCGATACCTTTGAAGTTGATGGTGTGGATAAAGCCGACTATGCCAAAGTGTCAGACCAGTGCTACATGTGCGATATGTGTTATATGGCCAAGTGCCCCTACACACCTCCCCATGAGTGGAACGTCGACTTCCCTCATCTGATGCTGCGCGCCAAAGCAGTAAAATTTACCAAGTCGGGCGCCTCTCTGCGGGACAGAATTCTTACCAGTACAGACACTGTAGGCAAATTGGCAACTATCCCTCTGGTGGATATTACGGTTAATGCCCTCAACAAAAACAATACTTTCCGCAAAGCACTGGACAGCGGGTTTGGTGTACACCACCAGGCACCAGTGCCCGAGTACCACAGCAAAACCATGCGCAAACGAGTTGCGCCATTAGCAGCGGCAACTGCCCCTATTGAACCAGTGACTGCAGGGAACACCAAGGGCAAAGTCGCTCTCTATGTAACCTGCTACGGCAACTACAACAGCCCCCACCTGGGTGAAGATTTTCACAGTGTCTTTACCCACAATGGCATTCAGATTGATCTGGTGCCCAAAGAACAATGCTGCGGCATGCCCAAGCTGGAACTAGGGGATCTACAGGCCGTGGCCAAATTAAAAGAAGCCAATATTCCGGTATTGGCCAAGCTGGTAGATGAGGGCTACGACCTGATTGCACCCATCCCCTCCTGTGTACTGATGTACAAGCAGGAGCTGCCGCTGATGTTCCCGGATGACCCGGATGTGATCAAGGTACAGCAGGCATTTTACGATCCCTTTGAGTACCTGCATCTGCGCCACAAAGCAGGTGCGCTGAATACCGAGTTTAAGCAATCCCTCGGGGATATTAGCTATCAGGTGGCCTGTCATCTGCGGGTACAAAATATAGGCCTCAAAACCCGAGATATTTTAAATCTGGTGCCAGACACTAACGTCAATGCCATTGAACGCTGTTCGGGCCACGACGGCACCTATGCAGTAAAGACCGAGACCCATGACAAGTCGGTCAAAATTGCTCGTCCGGTGGTGCGCAAGGTCAATGAGCAGGATGCGGACTTCTTTATCAGTGACTGCCCCATGGCAGCCACCCATATTGGCAATCTGTCCGACAGGGTCGAGCAACCTGAACATCCAATGACTCTGCTACGCAGGGCCTATCAAATTTAAGGAATACTCAATTATGGCAAATCTAACAAGAGCAGATCTCTGGTCCCTGGAACAGTACGCCGAGAAGCGCCCAGAGTTTCGCACTCAGGTTATGGCCCATAAAAAGACCCGCGAAGTGTGCATTGGTAACAATGCCCGCCTGTGCTTTGAAGATGAAACCACCATTCGCTATCAGATTCAGGAGATGCTGCGTGTGGAGCGTATTTTTGAAGCCGAGGGTATTCAGGAAGAGCTGGATAGCTACAACCCTCTGCTGCCAGAGGGACAAAATCTTAAAGCCACCTTTATGCTTGAGTACGATGATATTGATGAGCGCAAAGTGATGCTGCAAAACCTCAAAGGTGTCGAGCGCCAGATCTGGGCTCAGGTGGGTGATCGCCCGCGCATTGTGCCTGTGGCCGACGAGGATATGGAGCGCGAAAACGAAGAAAAAACCTCCAGCGTGCATTTTTTGCGCTACGAGTTTAGCGCCGATGATATAGCTGCACTGCGTGCCGGTGAGTCCTTTACCATGGGCATAGATAATCATCATATACAGCCTAATTCAATACTGCTTGAAGACCCTGTTCGCAGCGCATTAATTGCTGATTTCGCCTGATAGCTAGAGGGATCGCACCAATGTCTAATATCCGCAGTGAGATAAAAGCCGGCATAGGACTTATCACCCTAGACCGCCCCAAAGCATTGAATGCACTATCCCTGGAAATGGTGCGCGACCTCTATACAGTGCTTGTAGCCTGGCGCGATAACCCGGAAGTAGAAGCCGTGGCTATTCGTGGCTCCAATAAGGAAGGGCCCTTTGGTGCTTTCTGCGCCGGTGGTGATATTCGTTTTTTCCACAGTGCCGCTGTGGCCAATGACAGTGCTTTAGAAGATTTTTTTACCGAAGAATATCGCCTCAACCACCTGATTTTTTCCTACCCCAAACCCTATATCGCCTTTATGGACGGCATAGTGATGGGCGGTGGTATGGGCATCAGTCAGGGGGCCTCGATACGCATAGTCACAGAGCGCAGCAAGCTGGCCATGCCAGAGACCAATATAGGCCTGTTTCCCGATGTGGGTGGAGGTTACTTTTTAAGCCGCTGCCCCGGCGCCAGCGGCGAGTATCTGGCCCTTACCGGACAGATGATGCTGGGTGCTGATGCCATTACTCTGGGGCTAGCTGATAAGCTTGTCGATAGCGCCTATATTGGAACTCTGTGGGACGACTTGGCCGCCGACCCAAGCCTGTCTGTAGCTGATCGCTTAAGTACCTTAGAAGAGCGTTTAGAGGCCTCTACGCCGGTCTATCATCAACCCATTTGGATGGATAATGGCATAGATTCCTGCTTTGCCAAGGCCACGGTGCCCGACATCGTCCAGGCGCTAATCGATCTCGATAGCGACTGGGCCCGTGACTGCCTAAACACCCTGCGTCAGCGCTCACCGCTTATGCTTCATGTGGTACTGGAACAGATACACCGCGCCCGGCATATGACATTGGCCAATGATCTGCGCATGGAGCGCGACCTGGTGCGCCACTGTTTTTATACAGAGCATCTGGATCGATCGGGGCACAGTAGCGAGACCGTCGAAGGCATCCGCGCTCTGGCTATAGATAAAGACCACAGCCCCCAGTGGAACCCCAGTCGCATTGAAGATATTTCTGAAGAGATGGTGACGCCTTTCTTTACTAGCCCCTGGTCAGATCAGGAGCACCCCCTGGCCGATTTGAGCTAAGTATCCAATGTCTCTCCATGAAGAACAGATCACCTGCCCCTACTGTTGGGAATCTATTACTTTGTTCGTCGACCCCTCAGAATCTCAAACCTATACCGAAGACTGCTTTGTGTGCTGCCGGCCTATTTTGGTCTGCACTGAGGTGGATGCCGAGCATATTTCAGTACAGGTGACTCAGGAAGACCTAGGCTTTTAGTGGTGCCATTGCATTTGTTCAGCTAATTCTTATAGCGATATTTTTAGTCTGCACATAGCTATACAGCGCCTCCTGGCCTTTTTCCCGACCAAAGCCCGATAAACCGGTGCCACCAAACGGGGTTTCTATACCACCTGCATACCATTCATTGACAAACACCTGCCCGGCCCGCAGTGCGCGCGAGCCCCGCAGACAGCGATTAATATCATTGCTAAAGATACCGGCGACCAGACCATAATCCGTGCCATTGGCCAGATCCCAGGCCTGCTGCTCGGTATCAAAAGGCATAATACCCAGCACCGGGCCAAAGACTTCAGATTGAAAGATATCCATCTCTGCACTGATATCTCGCAACACAGTTGGCTGCACAAAGTAACCAGACTGCCCGCCGGCAACACCGCCAGTCACCAGCTGTGCACCCTGCTCAAGGGCCAAATCACATTTAGCCAGCACCTGCTGTTGCTGCTTGGCTGACATCACTGGTGTGATATCGGCATTGTCCATGCCGGCTCCCATGGTCAGACCCTGAGCTAACTCTGCGACTCGGTCCACTACCTGATCATAGATACTGCGCTCCACCAGCATGCGCGACATGGCAGAACAGACCTGCCCTGCATTAAAGAAAATTCCCCAGTTAACACTGTCCATCAGCTGATCAATATCCGCATCGGCAAACACCACAGCAGCAGACTTACCCCCCAGCTCCATCACGCAGGGCACCGCACGCTCGGCTGCAGCGTGCAAAATGGCTCGCCCTGTGGGTACAGAGCCGGTAAAAACAATCTGATCAATATCTCCATGGGACGCCAGCCCAGCACCCACCTCTGGGCCGGTACCGCAGAGCATGCTTAGGGCACCCTCGGGCAGACCGGCGCGCTGGCAGGCCGTGGCCAACCAGGTGATAGCCAATGGCGTCAGCTCCGGGGATTTAACAATCACCGCATTGCCCGCGGCTAGGGCTGGTGCCAATGATCGAGCACAGATAGAAACTGGAAAATTCCAAGGTACAATCTGCACAGAAATACCAAAGGGTTCGTAGCTGGTGTAGTCCACATAGTCGGCGCCCAGAGGAATGGACACACCTTCAATCTTATCGGCCATGCCGGCGTAGTATTCAAAATAGCGGGCCGCCTCGGCAAATTCATCCTCCGCATCGCTCAGGCGTTTGCCATTTTCCAATACCGCTAGCTCTGCGCCCTCTGAACTAATAGCCCGAATTTCGCCAGCAATACGATAGAGCAACTCTGCTCTTTCGGCGGGACGACAGTCGCTAAGCACTTTCGAGTTAACGCAGTTGCGAGCAGCGGAGACAGCAGCCTCCATATCAGCCAAACTGGCGAGAGCAACAGTGGCAAAGATTTCTCCGGTAGCAGGGTTTTCGACCTCAATAGATGTCGAGCTATCAACCCAGCTGCCCGCTATAAAGTTTTGCCAATGGCTCAATTTTGATTCCTTTTAAACTGTTCCTGCGCTGTAGCCCTGGGCCACCCACTGATGGAAATGATGGCTGGGTACATCCATTACCGGTGAAAATACGCCGCCTTTAAACCCTGGGGACCGACGGGCATTTTGCATACCTTCCACGGCAAAAATATCTTCCGAAAAAACCTGTCGCCAACTCTTGAGTACAGCGGAGCGGCAACCCTGATAGGCTTGGTCCAGAGACTCGTGGCCCACATAATACAGCTGTAACTTTTCCACTGTACTGCCCGCGGCCTGTGGCTGCAGGATCATAGCAAAGGCGTGGTCGACTTGCAGGCCAAGCAGTACATTGGGGTACAGAGAAATATATTCCGCTTGGCGAAGCTTCTCCTGGGGCCAGTCAGCAAACTGGGGTAGCTCGGTGCCGGCCACCTCAGACAAAATATACACATAGCTGCCCTGCCCGGACATATTTTCAGCAGCCACAATATTGTAGTGCTGGTCCAGGGGCGAATAGGTATTGAGGCTGGGGTGCACCCAGGGCAAATGGTAAGCCTCGCAGTAATTTTCGACTGCCAGTTTCCAGTTTGACTGCACTTTAATTTCCATTGAGGCGTCGTCGACGGGTGCCTGTAACTGCGCTAATCCATCGGCTCCGGCAAATTCCGCCCAGCGTTTTTCCAATGGACCTATATAGTCAGCAAAATCCTCGGCCGCCCCCGACAGATTAATAAAGACAATGCCCATCCAGATATGGCTGCGCACAGACATAAGACCGTTGTCTTCACAGGAAAAGCCTTCGACTTCATTGATATCCACACCGCCGATAAACGGTGTAGATTTTAGGTTGCCACTCAGGTCGTAATACCAGGAATGATAGGGGCAGCTAATACCTCGCGTCTGAGACTTGGCCTCGCTCACCAATGTCATACCTCTATGGCTACAGACATTGTGAAACACATGGATTTGATCATGACGATCGCGAGTCATTATCAGCGGCAGGCCCATAAAATCTACAGGCATCAGGCTACCTTTGGCGACTAACTCAGAGGCAAAGGCTAAACCAGCCCAGGTATTGCCGATCAGCTGATCGCGCTCAAAATTGAACAGGGCCTCGCTGGTATAGGCAGCGCCGGGCATACCATTAGCCTGGCCAATAGGTTTGCCCACTGCATCCAACTGGGTCAGTGGAATAATCGTCTGTGTTTTTGAATTGCTCATGCCAGTGGTCCTCGGTTGGAGGCTATTTCTTATTGCGCTACTGTAGTGGATTTCAGCGTCGGTTAAATATCCATAAGCGACTTATTAGTGGCCCATTAGCTTGGCTAATAGGGCTTGACGACCTGCTACCCAGCACCCACTATCATGGGCAGCGCAGCCCTATACACCACAGAAAAATAAGAGTTCCAGGCCATGTCTACAGTCAAACATTCCCCCTACATTATTATTGGCGCTGGCATCCATGGCCTGAGTACGGCCTACCACCTTGCCCTGGAGCTCAAGGCACGCGGCAAGGGCAGTGGTAGGGATATTATTGTGGTGGATAAAACCGGTGTCAGTGCCGGCGCTTCCGGTATAGCCTGCGGCGTGATTCGCAATAACTACTACCAGCCTGCCATGCGTGAACTGATGGCTCACAGTGTGCAGGTTTGGGAGACTGACCCGGCGGCCTATAGCTATAACCCGGTGGGTTATATGCAGATCAGTTCTGAGTCGATGCACGAAGATGTAGCCTCAATCTACCAACAGCAAAGAGCCATAGGCTACGAGTCGACCTTTATCGAAGGTGCCGCCGACTGCTCCAACTATATGCTCGATATCTTCCATGACTGGCAGGCCCAGGGAATTACCTCGGTACTACATGAGAAGTCTGGAGGCTACGCCAATAACAGCAAAGCACTTCAGGGACTTGCTGCAAAAGCCGAAGCCGAGGGTGTGCGCATTATTGCCGGGGTCACAGTCACCGGCTTCGATCGCGATAGTCAGGGTTCCATTAACAGTGTGCAGACTGAGACCGGCGATATTCAATGTGATTATGTGGTGGTTGCTCCGGGGCCCTGGGCTAAGCAGTTCTGGGATATGCTGGAAATGCCCAGCACCATCAGCATTAAGAACCCAGATACTGGTGTGATTGCCGACCATATCCCCATGTGGATTTACTGGTCTCTGCAGGAAGGCACATTGGGCGTAGACCCCAATCTGCAAAAAACCAATGATGGCCGGATGCCGCCGGTCATTCATGTGGATACAGATGCACCTCTCTACTCCGATAAAGATGGCTCATTAATCACCGATAAGATGTGGGGTATTTACTACAAACCAGACTTTCACTTTGGTGGTATTCAGGGAGGCGCCGCGCCTTTTATTGTGGACAAACCTGCTGAAGCAGTTGCGGTCGATCCCTATGGGCCAGAGAGCCCAGAGTTTATTGTCGGCAACGACTTTTCTACCATGTGGGTGTCGGCACTGGCCCATTGTCAAAAGCGATTTTCCGGCACCATGCCCCAGTATAAAGATGAGCCCTCTGGCGGTATCGGTGCATTTACACCAGACAGTTTTCCAGTGTTCGATATATTCCATGGCAACTGCTATATGATCGCCGACTCCAACCATGGTTACAAAATGCTCGGCGTGGGTAAGTTAGTAGCTGAGGACATCTGCGGCGATCAATCTCGTCTGCTGGAACCCTTCCGCTTCTCACGCTACCGCGAGGGCAAACTACACCCGGTTTCCAATAGCCCATTTCCCTGGAGCTAATATCAGGTACTATGGCGGGCCCCAACCAGCTCGCAACCTGGAGTAATCCATGGCCCTTAGCGCTACTATCTGCAAAGCAGACTTGAATATTGTCGATATGGATCGACATTATTATCAGCAGCACAGCCTGACTGTGGCACAGCACCCCTCGGAAAACGACGAGCGGCTAATGATTAGACTGCTGGCCTTTGCTCTGCATGCCGACGAATTTCTCAGCTTTACCAAAGGCCTAAGCACTGACGACGAGCCGGATCTGTGGCAGAAAAGTCTCAGTGGTGAAATTGAGCTGTGGATCGAGCTGGGTCTGCCCAGCGAGAAGCGCCTAAAAAAAGCCTGTGGGCGAGCACAGCAGGTGATCCTGTACACCTATGGCACAGGTTCCGCCGAACAATGGTGGAAACAGATACAGCCTCAGGTGAGCAGATTTAAGAATCTCAGTGTCCGTCATCTCGACAGTAGTATCACTAGGGAACTGGCCAGCGGCATGCGGCGCAACCTAGATATCCAGGTCAGTATTCAAGATTCAGAAGTCACCTGGGATAGCGACCAAAAGACTCTGAGCTTCAGGCCGGAAGTTAGATATTAGGCAGCCGGTCTGGCCACAAAAATAATTGCTCAATTGCGATTAATTTTGCTTTGCGTTTTACCCATTCGGGTGTACTCTGCCGCCGAATTATCGGAGGCTAAAAAAGCCCATGCCCGTTAGAACCCTTGTCAGCATCTGGCCGCTATTTGCAGGCCTCTCTCTTATTGGCCTCGCCGTTGGTGTGCAGGGCAGTTTGCTTGGCGTGCGCGCAGAATTAGAAGGGTTTGACGACTACCTGATTGGTCTGCTGATGTCCTGCTATTTTGCCGGCTTTTTGGCCGGGTCACTACTGACTCCAAAAATGATTCAGCGGGTTGGCCATATCCGTATTTTTGCCGCGCTGTCTGCGGTGGCATCAGTCACTATTCTGGTGCATTCAATCTATGTGAACCCATGGGCCTGGGCGCTGATGCGCCTGCTAACGGGTTTTGCTTTTTCAACCATCTATGTGGTCTCCGAAAGCTGGTTAAATCAGGCCTCCAACAACACCAACCGCGGGCAGGTTTTATCTATTTACACAGCCATTCTACTGGCCGGCATTTGCGCTGGGCAGTTTATGCTGAATGTGGCCAACCCCAGAGAATTTACCTTATTTATTTTGATCTCGGTAATGGTGAGCGTTGCCGCCGTACCCATTCTGTTATCAGTAATTACTACCCCCGCCATTGAGGAAACTGAGCGAGTTACCATGCGCCATCTCTGGTATCGCACACCCATGGGCGTAACCGGCATTGTTCTCTCACAATGGGTATCCAGTATTCTGTTTGGTATGGGCGCGGTGTACGCCACCAAGCTCGGCTTTACCGTTTATGAGGTGGCCAACTTTATGGGCGCCATGATGGCGGGCGGCATGATTCTGCAATACCCCATCGGCAAACTCTCCGACATGATTGATCGCCGCTGGGTAATGGGTGTCGCCTGCTTATTTGCTGTGTTTTTTGCGCTGATGATCAGCCGTGAAACTGAAGCCTCAACCAAACTCTATGGGTTAATTTTCCTGTTCGGTGGCTGTTCATTATCCCTATATTCACTGGTGGTCGCACTGACCAATGATCACCTGCGCCCAGCAGAAATAGTACCCGCCAGCGGCACCATTGTTTTGATTGCCGGGCTAACCTCTATCACCGGTCCTATTACCGCAGTATTCTGGCTACAGATATTTGGCATACAGAGCTTCTTTGTACTATTGGCGGCCTGCCTTTTACTGCTGGCAGGAATCAGCATCTGGCGAGTGCTGACTATTGAGGCTCTGCCAAGTGAATACAAGGTCGAGATTACACTGCAGGCGGCACCTGCACCTGTGGGTACGGTACTGCATGCGGAAGAGGAGCCAGTGCCAGCTAATAACTAAACCTTTAAGTTGCAGTTGACGTAATTAGATAATAAAAATAAGAGGCTGTAAAAATGCGTTCATTGCTAATCGTGACTGCCCTGCTTTTGCTAAGCGGCTGCGCTGAAAAATTTAATGCTGCAGAATATCTCCAACTCGACGAAAAATATGACGTGGTTATTGAACGTGACCATCTGGGCGTGCCCCATATTATTGGTGAGCGGGATGTGGATGCGGCCTTTGGTTTTGCCTATGCCCAGGCGGAAGATAACTGGCAAATTATCCATGACAGTATTCCCTTTTACCGCGGCACCAATGCAGCCATTAATGGCAGAGATGCCGCTACTATTGATTTTTTGATTCACTGGCTGGGTATTTGGGATGACCTGGATGCGGGCTATGAGACTCAACTTAAGCCAGAGACCAGAGCCTATATTGAAGCCTTTGCCGATGGCATTAATTACTATGCCGCATTGCATCCAGAAGAAACCAACCAGCGCCTTTTTCCCATTAATGGCAAAGATATTGTCGCTGGTTATATGCTCCGTCACCTGCTGTTCTACGGCTTTGATGGTCCAGTAATTGAGCTGTTTGAAGAGCAGCGCAAATACCCCATCAGCAGGCGGGGAGATGCAGTTACCCAAACAGATAGCCGCAGCCATGGCGTGACCATAGGTGGCCTACCTGTTGGCTCCAATGCCATGACGGTGTCCCCCTATAACAGCACCGATGGCTCCACCATGCTGGCAATCAATTCCCACCAGCCCACCACAGGCCCAGTGGCCTGGTACGAGGCCCATGTGCAGAGCAATGAGGGCCTGAATGTGATGGGTGGCCTGTTTCCCAGCGGTGCCACCATTGGTGTCGGCTTTAACGAAAATCTCGGCTGGGGCGCCACGGTCAATAAGCCAGATCTGGTGGATATCTATGTGCTGGATATAGACCCCAATAACCCCAATCGCTACAGGCTGGATGGTGAGTGGAAAACCTTAGAATCTCGAGAAATTACCATAGATGTAAAACTAATGGGCTTTCTGCCATGGTCTGTGACCGAGGAAGTTCTCAGATCTGAGCATGGCCCGGTGCTGCGCACAGACCACGGCACCTATGGGGTTCGCTATGCGGGCATGGGTGAAATGCGTCAGGTAGAGCAGTGGCTGGCAATGAGCAAGGCACAGAATTTAGAAGAATGGCGCAACGCCATGCGCATCCATTCGTTTGCCAGTTTTAATCTGGTCTATGCCGACCGCGAAGGCAATACCATGTTTGTACATAATAGCCTCACGCCCAATCGAGTGAGTGGCTATAACTGGGCTCATTATCTGCCCGGTGATGACAGCAGCCTGATCTGGGATCAATATATGCCCTTTGACCAGCTACCTCAGGTTATCAACCCTAAAGCGGGTTATATCCACAGTGCTAACCAGAGCCCTTTTCATATCACGGCGGAAGGCTCTAACCCGGTGAAAGAAAATTATCGTATTGAAGATGGCTTCCCTACCCGCATGACCAACCGTGCCGATCGCGGTCTGGAATTATTTGCCGAGCTGGGCACCATCTCCGAGCAGGAATTTTTTGATATCAAGCATGATAAAAGCTTTAGCGCTAAGTCCAGATCTATGGCCTTTTTAAATCAGGCACTGGAACTCGACCTGAGTGACGCAGAGCAAAGGTACAGAGACGCTCAACAGATTATTGCTAACTGGGACCGCAACACCAATATTGAAAACCGCGGTGCCGCCCTGAGCACCTGTGTTATAGGCACCGAATGGCTGACCGAACAAAAAGGCAAGCCAGTGCCAGATATCCGCGAAGAGCTTTTTCGTTGCAGCGACCGACTACTAGATAAAGTGGGCCGGCTAGACCCTCTATGGGGCGATATCAGCCGGCATATACGAGGCGACCTTAATCTACCCGTAGGCGGTGGCCCAGACACATTGAGAGCCATCTATGGCACTGGTATGCAGGACGATGGCTATCTCACCAACGTGGCTGGTGATGGGCTTTACTATATGGTCTCTTGGGACGCCGAAGGAAAACAGAAGGTACGTGGCATTCATCAGTTTGGCGCCGCCACATTGGACGAGACCTCACCCCATTATGCGGATCAGGCTCAGGACTATGTGGATGAAGTACTGCATGACCCGTTATTTGATGACAAGCTGCGAGCTGAAAAAATTCAACGTCAATACAGACCTGGGGAGTAGACCATCCCAGGCAGACAACATGCTAGAATAGGGTCTTAGCAACTGTCCCAGAGACTGAGACCCCATGTCAATTCAGTGGTACCCCGGCCATATGCGCAAGGCCAGCAACGAAATGATCGAGGCCCTGCCCCAGGTTAATATAGTTGTTGAGGTTCTGGACGCTCGCATTCCCTTCAGTAGCTCCAATCCCTTTATTCAGAGCCTATGCACTGACAAGCCCTATATCAAACTGCTTAATAAAACCGACCTTGCCGACCCAGCTATCACCCAGCAGTGGCAGGATTATTTTGAGCAGCAGAGTAATACCAAAACCATGGCGCTGGACTTAAAGAACCATGACCCCAGCGCCAAAATTATTGATCTGATCAACAAGCTCTATCCCCAGCGTGAGGGAGGCAATACCTTGGCGATGGTCACGGGCATTCCCAATGTCGGCAAGTCTTCTCTGATTAACTGTCTGGCCGGCCGCCATATCGCCAAGACCGGCGACGAACCAGCTATTACCAAAGGCCAGCAGCGTATTAATCTGCGCAATGGCATTATGCTGCTGGATACTCCCGGCATTCTCTGGCCAAAAATTGAAAACCCTCAGGGTAGTTATCGGCTGGCCACCACTGGTGCTATTAAAGATACTGCGGTGAGCTATGAAGATATCGCCTTTTTTGCCGCAGAGTTTTTGCTGGAGAAATACCCCCAGCGACTTAAAGATCGCTTTAATATCAGCGATCTGCCGCAGACAGAAATAGAACTATTGGAGATTATTGGCGCCCAGCGCGGCTGTTTGCGCGCCGGCGGCAGAGTGGATTTAGAACGGGTATCCACCATCTTTGT
>ENA-OUOG01000184-OUOG01000184.1-marine-metagenome-genome-assembly--contig:-NODE-184-length-80509-cov-5.918888_pt1 | contig 80509 bp, 44 predicted proteins | sample MGYA00248635_ERZ508505 | MGnify/ENA primary metagenome ERZ508505 (study PRJEB26176, sample SAMN06267871) | marine metagenome | isolation source: Saanich Inlet, British Columbia, Canada | place: Pacific... | reverse complement strand
GTGCGGGCGCGACTGCGCGGCGCGAGCGGCGCGCGAGCGGGACGAGAAAAAGCCGACACGAGACGAACCGTGACTGAGCACGGGGAGACGGGGACGCGTTCGCGAAACCCGCGGTTCCGTGTCACTTGACTGCCGTGGTGCACTGTCTAACTGTTTTTCAGCTCACAACATTAAAAATGAATACGTCGCGCGTCGAGACGCCGCGCGCGCTCGTCACCGCCGCCGCGTCTCGTAGTCGATGGGGTCTACCAGCTCCTGGACGTACTGCGAGTTGTCCACCGCCCTCTGCCCCGCCCAGTGCAGGTTGGGGTCCGCGGCCTCCAGGTTGTCCGTCGCCGGGAACCCGTCCGCGTCCAAATGAACCTCCAGCGTCGCCGTGGTGTCCGGCGCGCCGGGGTACACCGGCGCCGAGTGGAACCGCTCCGCGAACGGCGTCGTGCGGTCGGAGGTTGGAGCCGCGAACGCGGCGTGCATCTCCTCGCCCGCCGCGCACTCGCGCGTCACGCACGGCCCGCACGAGAAGGGCGGCGCGACGTCCCGCGCGTCCTGCAGCAGCCGCGCGGACGCGCCCCAGGTGAGGAACGGCACGGCGACGAGCGCAAACGCGATGGAGACGTAGAGGAAGACGCGCAGCGGCGCGCTCACCGCGCCGCTCACCCTCTCGAAGCCGTCCTCCGTGACGCTCCCCGACGCTCCGTACTTGGGCGGCGTCGAGGGGTCCACCATCTCCGGCTTGTTCTTCTTGAGCGGCGATTTGAACGCCTTCTTCTCCGCGGGCGCGTCGCCCTTCTTGATGGTGATCACCTCGCCCGTCCCCATCTTGGGCGGCGACCCCGCCTCCGCGTCCCCCGCCGCCGACTGCGCCGAGGCGTACAGCAGGTACGCCGGGGGAATGAGCAGCACCGTGGTCGCGACGAACAGCGCGCCCAGCGCGGCGGTCATGTCCTCGAAGACGCTCACGGTGTTCGTCAGCGCGTACGCTAAACCGAGCACGCAGAGCGACATGATTCCCCACTCGCGCCTGGCGGCGAAGGACGGGTCCGTCACGCTGTGTGTGGCGTACGCTCTTAACAACGCGGTGTTCAGGATGGTGAACGAGACGATGATGTGGAAGAAGAACAAAGCGTTCCCCAGTAAACGCGAGGTGTTGAACGGCAGGACGTCCAGCAAAAACCCCGGCACGGCGTCGCCGAATCGCGCGTACATGATCGCCGCCGTGCCGTAGTACAGCCCGAACAGAATCGGCGTCGTGAGCGTGAGCGTCCTCGGGTAATCGGCAGGTCGTTCGAGCTCGGTGAGGTACTCGAAGAACGCGCACTGCCCGCCGCCCGAGGCGAAGAAGAACCCGCCCACGGACGTCAGCGTGTCGGTCAGGCCGAGCGGCGGCCACACCGACCACGACGCGCTCGACGGCACCGGGACGTGCGAGCTCTCGGACATGATGAGCGTGATGCACGCGACGACCGCGGCGAAGGAGAGCAGCGAGATGGCGGTGATGTCCCCGTAGCTCCTGAGCTGCGCGAAGGGCAGCACCACGGCCAGCGCCACCGCGGTGGCGACCGGGAGGCACACCCGCGTCTCGTACATGACGTTCATGATGGTCCTTCCGAGGGAATTCAGGTACGCGGCGAGGATGGTGAAGAGGTACAGATGCACCACCACGCGCACGAGCACCGCGCCCGCGCCCCCGAAGAGCTTCTCCGCCGCGTTCGCCTGGCTCCGCAGCTCGGGGTTACGCACGTGCACGCCGTACATCATGCGCAGCGAGAAGTAGTTGATGGCGAGCGTCAGGAAGCACGTCGCGGTGCCGAGCACCCACCCGAGTCGGCCGAGGTGCAGCGGCAACGCGAAAACGCCCTGGCCCGCGATCTCGCCCAGGATGAGAAACGCGAGCAGCCACCACGAAACGTTGCGTTTCGGGAGGGGAACCCCGCCGCCGGGGGCGGCGGACGTCATGGGGGTCGTCTCCGACGCCATGGCGAATGACCACAAGAGCTTAGGAGGTTACGCTTTATCGGACGTACATAGAGCGTAGCTGCAAATTTCGTTGACTAATTACGCACTGCGCATACGCGAATTTCCGACGATTCTCAACTCGTCATCAACTCGCGAAAAACGACGCGCGTCGTTACAAACGCCGCCCGCCGCGACCGCGCCCGAGTGCCTACCGGACCTTCCTCCGTCCCCACCTCCCCCCCCCCTCCGTCCGCGGCTTCTCCGGGTCGAACGTCGGGATGTAGCTCTTGATGAGCCGCAACCCGCGCGCGCCGCCGGCATCCGCCATCAGGCGCAGCGTCTCGTCGATGATGAGGTCCAGCCGCCGTCGCTCGCCGCCCACGATCTTCTTCTCGTAGCCAATCCGCACGAGCGCGTCGCAGTTGGCCATGGTGTTCGGGACCGGAAGCAGCCTCCGGAACCCGTCGCAGTCGATCAGCACGTCCACCGCGTCCTCGTGCGTTGTGATGAGCGCCTTGACCATCTCCAGCGCCGCGGCCACCGCGCTCGGGTCGCACGTGTTGAGCGCCGCGCGCAGGGGGGGGACTAATAAGGGCACGAGGGGCAGAACGACGTCGCTCGGCGTCGCTCGTAAGATCTGTTTCGTGCCCTCCACCGCGATCATGCGCTGCGGCTCGGTGGTCACGCGCGCGCCCTCCACGAAAACCGGAAGCCACTTTCCGACGTCGAACGCGACTTCGGGCCATCCTTGCTCGCGCCAACGGATGCTCTCGGCGCCGCCAAACGCGCCGCTGTTCTTCTCCGCGGGCAACGCGCTCTTGGCGTAGAGGCGCGCGAACTCGGAGGGCGGACACGTCTCGCGCTTCGCGCGCGCGCGCTGCGTCACGCTGAGCGGCGCCAGGGGCGCGGAGCCGCGGCGGTGCGGCCCTCGGCAGCACGCGCAGAACTTCTCGGGCATCTGCACCGCCGCGCCGAGCTTGGAGGGCGCGGAGGAATCGAACCCGGGCACGGCGGAGAGAGGCTGCCGAACCGCGGGGCTCTTGGCGGTGCTCGCGCCGGAGACGCGCGCGGTGCCGTCGGAAGAAGCTCTCGTGCGGGCCGAAGCTCTCGTTGACGCTGCCCCGGTGGCGCTCCGCGCGGTGGCGCCCTTGGCGGTGGCGACGTCGGCGGAACGCCCGGTTCCCCCGGGCGCATTTCCGGAACTCCGCCGCGACGCCGAGGCCGAGGCCGCCCCGGAGGCGCGGGTCGCCTCGCGCGCGCGCGTGCCGCCGCCGCTCCCGGTCGCCTCGCTCGGAGGCGGGAGACGCACGTCGAGCGACATCGTCAAACCAGTGCGTGCGGGTGTGTGGTGTCGAGGAGGGCGAAACCACGACAGTCAGTCAACGCGACACGAAAACGGCCCCGAAAATGCGAACGTTCGTGCCACTCGAGCGTTCGCGCAAAAAGGGAGGATTTTCACTAAAAAGTCGGGGTGACGCGGAATAATGTCATATTTTGCGTTTTTTGCATACTGCTTGACCACTGATTGACCACTGACGTCTTCGCGTTTTTGGCGTTAATTTGTCATCGGAGTGTCACGACAACGCCAATTACGCGTCGCGCGCTTCCCAACGCTTCGCCGCCACTTCTCCCCGCGCGAAGACACCCCCCGCACCTCACGATGTCCATCGACCTCCAATTCCAGCCCGTGCACGCCCTGACCGGCGGCGCCATCCTCGGCGTCGCCACCGTCGGCAAGCTCCTGCTCAGCGGTCGCGTCCTCGGAATCTCGGGGTCGTTCAAGGGAACCCTCACCGAGGGCGATTTGTCGCCCTGGCGCTTCGCGTTCCTCGGCGGGCTCGTCGCGTCCGGCATGCTCGACGCGGCTTGGGACCCCGCGCAGGTCGCCGAGCCCCTCCCCGGCATGGCGCGCATCATCACCGCGGGCCTGCTCGTCGGCGCGGGCACGGGCATGGGCAACGGGTGCACGTCCGGCCACGGCATCTGCGGCAACTCGCGCTTCTCCGTGCGCTCGATGGCGTACACCGCAACGTTCATGGCGGCGGGCGCGGCGGCGGCGACCCTCTTCGACACCAACGCCGCGCTCGGCGTCAACTCCGCGCACTCGGCTCTGAACGACCTCGTGATTCCCGCGGCGGACGTCATGACCAAGTACGCGGGGATCGTCGCGGCGTCCGCCGCGGCGTTTCTGGGCATCGGCGCCGCGAGCAAGGCGCTCGCCAAGAAGAACGACGACGAGTCCACCGCGGCGCACAAGACGTTGAGCCTGGTCGCCGAGGCGCTCGCGGGTTTGGTGTTCGGCGTCGGTTTGACCGTCTCCGGCATGCGCAGAGCCGCGAAGGTGTCCGGGTTCTTATCCGCGACCGCCACCTCGTTCGACCCGTCGCTCATGCTCGTGATGGGCGGCGCGATGGCGGTCGCGATCCCGGGGTTCGCCGTCGCCAAGAACAAACCCAAGCCCGCGTGCGAGCGGAAGTTCTCCATCCCTAATAACAAGACAATCGACAAGAAACTCGTGACCGGGGGTTTGCTGTTCGGCGCGGGCTGGGGACTCGCGGGCTTGTGTCCCGGGCCGGCCATCGTCAGCGCGGCCGCCAGGCCCACGACGGCGCTCCTCGGGTGGCTCGGCGCCGTCGCCGTCGGCATGTGGGGACAACACAAGATCGTCAAGTGAGTTCGTTCGCGAAACGCGGATCTCCGTCGTAGCACTAGCCAGAAAAAGCACTTTTTCGAACGCCTCGTTCGCGTGTGCAATGTAAAACGATTCAAACACATCAATCAATCTGCTTTTGATAACACGCGTGTGTGTCGTCAGAGCCCGCTCGTCGCGAAAGAGCCAGACCCTCTCCCTCTCGAATCCCTCTCGTCGCCGCGAACGCGCGTCGTTCACTTACGCGTTTTCGTTTCCGGGGTAGAACGCCTCCCACCACCCCGGGGCGTACTTGTTGTACGGCGCGGTCCACTTCGCCGGGTCGGGCGCGGCGAACGCGTCCGCGGCGATCAGCGACTTGGACGCCAGGCACTCCTCCGCGTTGCCCTCGATCGCGCCCTTGTACACCCGGTCCAGGCGCAGCTTGACGAAGTCGTTCCACACCTTGTCGGTGGTGACGACGGCGACGCACGGCTGCCTGATCTTCTTCGCGACGTCGGGCATCGCATCTAAGAACGAGGGGTTGGGCACGACCCAGAAGTCCTGCTCCTTCGAGGTCTCGCGGTAGAAACGGCGGCGCTCGCGGAGCACCTCGGGGAAGTGCTCGTTGTTTTCGTCGTTCAACATGAAATCCGCGTTGGCGACGCAAAAGTAAAACTTCTTGGTCTGGAGTTTTTCGTGTTTTCGAGACAAGATGGGATGGGGGGAGAAGGTTCGTCAGCGCGCGTCCTCCTTCCGATGTGCCGGTCGGCGCGGAAAAACCCACGTTTGTCTCGCGCGGACGGGCGCGTCGAGAGAGCGTCGTGTCGACAATTCGTTCGACCCGCGAACCGCTCCGCCGCGTGTTTCGTTCGGCGCGGCCGACAGGCAACAACACCCGACGAGCGCCGATCGCGGTGGTCGAACGACGCGCGGCGGGACGCGGGACCGACGCGGGTCGAGACGTGGTGGAGACTGGTGGAGACGGACGGACAGACACGCACCCCGGAAGCGGACGCGGCGGTGTCGGCGGAGGCCTCCGCGGTGGCCGCGGCGCGGACCGACCGGCGGACGGGCGCGGCGCGAGCCTTGATGCCAGTTCGCGCGACGCGAGCTTTCGCGGGCGCGACGGCGGGCGCCGCGGCGGAGATGGCGAAGGCGGACATGCTCACGCGGGGTGTGGCACTTCTGTTGGAAGAAGTAAGGCGACCGACTCGAGAGTCAGCGCGGGGGCGAGTGGGGCCGGGCGGCGACCGCGCGCGTCCACACCGGATTCGCCGGATGAGCATATCGGTGTCGTATCTCCGGACCGAAAAAAAAACGAGGACGCGCTGTGATTGGCCGAGACCGCTTCGAGATGCAGATCGCGGAAGATGCCCCATAACTCAAAAAATCGGGGGTTTCGCGCCCGAATGGCTGTCGACGTGTCCGCATTGCAAATTCGAGGCTCGCAGGCGTCCTGCTTGGCGCGCTCTCGAAAAGCGCGTCAACGTGTCACCTCGCCAACTCGGCGCACACACCCGTCGCGCTCGAACGCGAGACGCGCAGGCGCCTCCCGTTCCACCCCGCGATGTCGGCTCTCGCGCACGCCGCGGTCTCGGCGCGCGCGGCGCCCGCCGCCCCGCGCGCCTCCCGCGAGCGGTGCGGCCCGCGCGCCGCGACGCTCGCGTCGAAGCGGGCATGGCGCGCCGCTTCGGCGTCCGCGCCGCGCACCGCGCGGCCGCCCCCCGCGGCGTCGCGCGGCGCGCTGGTCGCGACCGCCGCCGCGCGCTTCCCCTTTCCGCGCGTCGCCTCCTCCGCGAAGGTGAGCGCGGAGGCCACCGTGCGCGGCATGTACGACGCCATCAACCGCCGCGACGTCGAAGCGGCGCTGGCGTTCGTGGACGACGACATCCTGTACGAGGATTTCAACTTCCCGCGCCCGTTCCGGGGCAAGGCGGCGGTGCGCAAGCTGTTCGAGGAGTCCTGCGAGGGCATCCCGGACGACATGCTGTTCATCGTGGACGAGTGCACGGACGGGGGCGGGATCGGCGTGGGCATGACGTGGTACGTCGAGCTCGAGGGCGAACCGTTTCCCAACGCCAGAGGCGCGTCGTTTTATCGCGTCGACCCGGCGTCCGGGAAACTCGTCTACGCGCGCGACGTCGTCGAGCCCCCCGCGAAGCTCGGGGACGTCTCCTTCTCCATCATCCGAGCCGTCGCGCCGCTGGTCAAGAAGCAGCTCAGGGCGCAGCGCGAGAAGAGGGAGAAGGACGGCGGCGAGGAGACGTTCAGTGACGCGCCGAAAAAGTCGGCGACGCGAACCTCCGACGACGACGACGACATTCGCGTCTCGGGCGACGCCGTCACCGCCGCCGGTCTGTACGCGCTGGGCGCGGCGTACTGGTTCGTGCTGCTGCTGAGTCCTCCGGGGTGGCAAGGCCTGCCCGGCGAGCCCGCGTGGGCGGTCGCGCCCGAGACGCTCGCGGAGGTTGTCGCGGAGTCCACCGACTTTTTCTTCGTGCTGCCTCTGCTCAACGGCGCCGGGATCGATCTGCTTGGCGCGGCGCCCGCCGTGCACCCCGTGACGCTCGGCGTGTTCAACTTCGCGGAGGCTTTCATATTCATGCTCCTGCCGTGCTTGCTGATGGACGGCAGGGGACGAAACCTGCCCACCACCAAGACGTGGTCCGCGGCGATGTTCCTGACCAACGCGCTGATGCTGCCGTACTTCGCCGCGCGCGCCGCCGCGCCGGCGCCGTCCGCGCGCGTTTTGGAAGAAGCCGCAGAGCAGGAGGGCCTTGTGGAGTCCACGAAAGGAACGAAAGGCGCGCTTTCCCGCGCGTTCGGCGCGAGCGGGCTCGCGGTCGGCGCGCTGTCGGTGTGGTGGGCGCTTTTCGCGGACCCGGCGACGGGCGGAGACCTCGAGCAGAGGTTGGCGTACCTCGCGGGCTTGATGTCCTCCGACCGCGTCTCGCTGGCGTTCGTCGTGGACATCGCGCTGTTCTCGGTGTGGCAGGCGTTTTTGATCAACGAGCTGGACGAAGATGCGCCCGCGGCGTGTAAGTTCGTGCCGTTCTGGGGGCTGGGGGCGTGGTTGTTGTTGTGATGCGATGAATGAAAATGAAGTCGAGCGTAACGCGCGAGCGTTGAAAGTCGTTTTTTTCTCAACCCTCAAAGGCGGTCCGGCGAGGAGGGTTTCTTTTCCGAGAACGCGGAACCGCGTCGCGCACACCGGAGCGCGCGAAGCGCGCGAGCCGATCGACGCCGCGAGCGCGCCGTCGCACGCGCGCATCCGTCGGCATGGAGGCCCACCACGCGGAGCAAAGCTCCCTGGAAGAGATCATGTCGAGCCTGTGCGTGTTTGCCCCTCCCGTCGCACAGCTGGCCTGGTTCCCCTCCGCGAGTACGACCGCGCGCGCCGAGCCCGCGACCGCGGACCTGACTCTGTCCTCTTCCCCGCGCCTCCACCGCCCCCCTCCGCACCAGCGAGCCGCTCAGCCAAGCCACGGACAGGGCGTTCTACGAACACGGCGGCGACGCGATGCTCCTCGAGGTGGCGCGCTGTCGAGCCGACTCGGACTCGGAGGAAGCGCCGGCCGTGCGTCAACGCGCGTGGCGCGCGACGCTCTCGGCGGCGCGCGTGACGCCTTCCAAGATCCTCCTCCCCAAGACGCGCCCGCCTGCGCCGGCGACCGCCGGCGCGCGCCCGGCGTTCCAGGACGACTCCGCGCGCAAGCCCTCCGAGCCTCGTCTTTCCGCGCGCGAGCGGTCCCCCGAGACGTCTAAACGCGCGGAGGACCCGCGGGAAGAGGAGGCCTTTTTCAGTTCCCCGCAGAGCAGCGTCGGCGGCGCCGCCGCCGCGCTCGCGGGCCTCGCCGAGCAGTTGAAGCGGGTGAAGCGTTTGGGCACGTCCCGTGCCCGGTCCGGGACCGGGACCCGTCAGTCACCGCGCTTCAAGCGGAGCGGTGACGCCTCACCGCCTCCCGCGCCTCCCCCGTCGCCGGCGCGGAGCCTCCTCACGCGCGTCGCCGCCGCGGGGGAAGCGCGCGTCTCCTCCGCCTTGACCTCCGCCGACGAGAACGCGCCTGTTTCGTTTTCGTCCCCCCGGCCGACCCCTTCGCCAAGAACGCCGATCCGCATTCTAAGACGAGCCCACGAAAACGGAGTGGCCACTTCCGCGCCCACTCCCGCGTCAAGAAACGGAGTGGCCACTTCCGCACACGAAAAAGAAAGAACCGCTTCCGTGCGGAGGCGGCTCGACGCGCCGCGAAGCCGGAGCGGGAAAAAAAAAACGCGCCGCGAATTTTCCGCGCCGTCCGCGCCGTCCGCGCCGTCTTTGTCCGCGCCGTCCGCGCGCGGCGTCTCCGGCAAGCGCAAGCGTTTGTCCGTCGAGACCGCCGCGTTTGCCGCGCGCGCCGCGACGACGTTTCCGAAACGCGGAGATGTCGATTCTTCGTCAGAAAAAGAAAAAGAGCCGTCTGCAAAGACGACGCGAAAGACGCGCGGCGCGTACGACGACGACGAACTTAAATCGCTTCGCGAAACGAACCCCGTCGCGTACAACCGCGTCATGGGCAACCGCCGGTCCGCCGCGAACAGCAAGAAACGCCGTGAAGCGTTGCTCGAGGGTCTGCGAACGGAGATCGCGCGTCTGCGAACGGAGAACGCGGCTCTGCTGGCGCGAAAGTAGACATTAGGGGGAAACGACAGGGGGCGAGACGCTTGGAACGATTCTAGTGACGCGTGTCGTGCGCGTAGTCCGGTTCGAGGCGCGAACGCGATCGCGCGTTTCGAGAAGGATTCGAAATCACATCAAGTCGCACACCAACTCCGTACGGCGTCTCATCACAGCTCGCCGTGCGCGGCGTCCTTCTTCTTCTTCTTGGCCTTCTTCTTGGCCTTCTTCTTGGCCTTCTTCTTGGCCGCGGCGGCAGCCTCCTCCTCGCGCGCCTTCTCCGCCGCCGCCGCCGCCGCCTCCTCGGCGAGCTCGCGCTCGACGCGCGCCGCGGCTTGCTCCTTGCTCACCTCGCCCTCCACCTCCTCGCTCATGATGTCGCTCAGGTCGAACTCTTCCTCCACCTCCTCGAACACCTCGGGCTCGTACGCGCCCTCGCCGCCGTCCACCAAGCTCGGGATCTCCTGCACCATCCGCGTCTTCGCACGCGCGCTCAGCACGTCCTCCAGGAAAGACGCGAGCGACGACGCGTCGAAGGCGCCGAAATGCGTCGCGAATCGGTTTTTGCGAAGCGAAGCGACGACCAAGCGCGGCGCGTCGGAAGGGGTCACCTCGAACGCGGACGCGAACGTCCGCTGCGAAATGACGTCCACGAACACGAACTTCGCCGGTAACCCTTTACCGGAAACGATGCCCGCGGCGGTCTCGACCGCGAGCGTCTGCTTGTCAAACGCGACGCGCGCGTTTTCGTCACCCCTTTCCAGAAACGCCACCGCGCACAGCGGCGCCTCCGCGCACTCCGCCTCGAGCGCCGCCGCGGTGTCCGCGAAAACCACCTCGAGTTTGTTCTTTCCGCCTCCCGCCCTTCCAGAACCGCCGCCCATCACCTCGTCGATGTCCTTGCCCAGCACCTGCACCTGGATCTGCTGAACCCACGCGTGCATCGTAGCGTACGCCAGACTCGGCGCCGGGAACGCGGCGGCGGCGTACTGCGCTTGGTGTTCGCTCGGCGGCGCGCCCGGCTCGCTCGGCGGCAAATACAGCAGGCGCAGCGCGGGCCTTGTCGTGACCCCGAACTGCTCCGCCGTCACGGTGTCCGACTCGGGCACGGACGCGAACATGAAGTCGTCGTTGAAGTTCGCGGCGAGCGCAACAAACGCGCGGCTCTTCTTCTCGCCCTTCGGGAACGCCACCAGCTTGGGCGTGAGCGGCGACGCGTTTAGAAACGTTTCCACCGCGGACGACGACAAAGAGACGACCAAGTCGGGGACGTGCTCGTGCACCCAGTTCGCGAGCGCTTTGGGGTCCACCGTCATGTCATTTGTGCTCGATTCGTCTCCCGAAAGCCCATCGAAAAACTCGGGGTCGAGCTCCTGCTTGTCTCCGTGCGGGAACAGCGCGAGCGCCGCGCAACGAGGAAGCTTGTCGTTTTTTTTGAGCGTCGCCGGAGCGTATCGCGCCTGAAGCGCCGCCGCCGAGACGTCCGAGACGTTCACCTCGACCGCGTTGACGTGCCCCGCGATCTTCCCCTTCAGCAGCGCCTCGCCCACCGCCGCGGAGACGCGCGCGCACTGCGGATCGCCCAGCCGCGCGAACAGCACCAGCTCACAACGCGGCGACTCCAGCACGGATCGCTCGAAGGAACCCGCGTCGACGGCGGGGAACGTCCGCCGCGGCGCTCCGTCGGAAGCGTCGGTGTCGGATTCGTCGGACCCTTTGGCCTTCCCGGTTTTCGGTTTTCTGGCCTCGCCCGTCCGCGGGTCGCGCGCCTCCGGGGCGTCATCCTCCGGGACGGGCGCGGCGTGGCGCTCGAGGAACTCCACGAGGGCGTCGACGGACATCGCGCCCTCGTGTCTCTCGAAGCCGCCGTCGGCGAGCGCGTCGGGGTTTTTGAAGACGAAAAACGCCGGCGCGTCCGCCGCGAGCGTTCTCAGCTCGGGCGCCGCCGCGTCGACGTCCAAAACGTCCATCTCCGTGAACCGCGCGCGGTTCCGGAATCGAAGCGCCAGAGACTTATGAAGCGCGCCCGTCTCCTTCTTAGAGGTGACCAGGATAAACGTCGGCAGCGAACCCGGTGTGTCGTCGTTCCTAAATTCGTTTAGAAACGCGTCGAGCGCGTCGCGCGTTTTCACGCGTCGCACTAAGTTGGAGGGTAAAAGCGACGCGGCGAAGTCCGCGATCCTCTTCGAGTTAGTCGTGCTGTTCCGGTACTCCTCCGGCTGCTTCGCCACCGCGCCCGTGTACGGGTTGATCTGCTTGTGCGCGGGGAAGCCCAGGACGGTGGGAACCTTCGTGAGCCCGGCGGATCGGGCGATCTCCATCGATGGCGAGTCTTCCGCCACGCGCACGTGCGCGAAGCGCACGATGCCGCTCAAGGTCCTCGCCGCCTTGGCGAAGTGCGGGGCCATGTCGTCGCACGACACGCACCCGTCCGCGTGGAACGCCACCACCCACGCCTCGCGTCCGTTCTCGGCGACGAGCGCGTCGAAATCAGCGTCCGCCAGCGCGCGCACGGGCCCGTCCTCGGGGTAGTACAGGTCCGTCGCGTCCGACGCGACCGCCGCGCGAGGCGTCGCGATCGCCATCAGCATCAGCGCGAGGACGCGCACCGCGCGGCGCGCGACCGCGTCTCTCGGCATCACGTCGAGGATCTCGAACACGCCTTCGTCTCAATCCCGTTCGCGGTCTTTCGTCCCCTTTCGCTTCGACGGAAGCGCTCCCGATGAGTGCGTAGACGCCCTTCGACGTTTCTCGCTCTTCGCCTTCTCGTCCTTCTTTTCTCGTCCTTCTTCTCGACAGTCGAAACACTTCGAAGATGTGGTATCGTTCGACCTTTCGATACCACGCGTTGTGTAGGCAACAGAGCAGAGGAGGAAATCAGCGACGCGCCAAGCTGGCTTTCTATTGGCGGAAACCGCGCGACCCGATTTGCCTTTCGATTGTCGATCGAACGCGGGACCGCGCGATCGATTTCGACCGAGCCGGTCAATCGTTCATCGGTTCCACCGGTGAACCCGAATCTGCGTCTCGCTTAGCTGGCTCTCCCATTCGCGGCGTTCGCTTTGTTACAGAGGTCTTCAATGCCGCGCGTCTCGCGACGATCGCCATTCCTGCACCCGTAAACCACCGTTACGCACACCACCCGACCCAACACAATGGCTGCTCTTATGTCCACCACCTCCGCCTTCGCCGGCGTGAAGGTCCAGCCCCGCGTCAACGTCCGCTCCCAGCGCGCGCAGACCGTCATCATGGCCAACTCTTCCGGCCCCAAGCGCGTAAGTGTGCACCCGACGCGAGCGATGCGCGATTTTCCACGCGGGACGCGCGCCGGAAGCGCGCGCGACGCGCGCGGCTCGAGCCGAGCCGCGGCGTCGCGGCGCGATAGTCGATCGCACGCGTCGTGAATCGATCGCCGCGCGCTCCGCGGCGTCCTGTCCCCGGCGCGGGGCGGCGCGAGCGGCGGATAGAGGCTCCCTGACGAGGTTCGCGATGATGCCATCGTGGAATATCGCGAGCGTATCGCGGCAGCTGAAACTGACCCTCCACGCCTTCCCCGACGCGTCGCGACTCACAGGGCACCAAGGCCAAGGGTGGCCAGGCTGGCGTTGGCTACAAGGGCTCCACCGAGGCTGGCTCCGCCCCCAAGACGTGCGTTTAACTCCCCCTCTCTCCCGACGCCGAGGCCGGCCACGCGAACAAACGCGAGGCGGACGCGAGCGAGCGATGGTTTCCGTGTCAGCCACGGGCGAGGCGACGTGAAGGACGCGCGCGACCGCGGGACGCGAGCGACGCGGCGTGCCGAGGCCCCCGAACTGATCCGCGACAACCGCGCGCGTCGCGTCGCGCAAGCTTTTGTCCTTCACCCGCGGCGGTCGCGCGCCGTTCCGCCGCCGATCGTCCGGCGTCGCGAGTACTCGTCGTCGTTCCGCGAGGCGCACGAAGGGGCGCGTCGCGCTCGCGCTTCGCAGCCGAGAAACTCGGACGTTTTTTTCCGCGCCGACGCTGACCGAACGACGCTCCAACCTCCGACCCGATCGCGCTTCCTTCTCGAACGATCACGCACCGAACAGCCGCTCCGGCAAGGCTGGCTACGTGTACAAGCTCGGCCTCCGCAACGGCAAGGCGAACGTCGACGAGTACTCGCCCATCTACACCCCCGAGGAGTTCAAGACTGACGGCGACAAGTACGAGGGCGACATCAAGCTCGCCGCGCTCGCCGTCGTCGGCGTCGTCGGCACCGGCGCGCTCGCCATCCTCCTCACCTCCGCGCTCTAATCGCGTTCGTTTGTGTTTGTCACCGAACCGGCGAGAAAAAGCGGAGTCGATCGAGATTTGTGGAAGGTGTCGACGCGACACCGGTGCGAGGCGAGAGTCTGGTCGGATCGAGTTTCTTCGACGGTTGAGTAGCGATTGACGTTGAAACGCGAGCGAGGCTCATAATACATCATCTCACGAAGACGCGTCGCGGAGGCGCGTTCGTCACCCTCCTTCGTCTCGGTCGCGAGCGAAAGCGCACGCGGAGATTCGCGCGCGCGACGCGAGACGCGCGCGCGTCATTCTCTCGGTCGAACGTCAACATTTGTCCCGGACGCGCTTCGTTTCTATTTCATTTTTCGTTTTTCGTCTAATCGCGCGCCGGGATCCGGTCGTCTCTGCGGACGTCAATACACTCCTCGCTTCCGAAGAGGCGCGCCTCGCTCGTTCGCGCGTCGCCTCGTCTCCGGAAAAAAATCGCGCCCAATGCCCGACGAATGACACGACGTCAAAAAGCGCTTTTTGTCGCTCACCCCTCGAACTCCTTCATCGCCTCGCGCTGGCCCTCCATGTCCACCGTCTGCCCCGCGGCGTCGAGCTCGGCGCGCGCCTTGGCGCGCTCCTCCTCGACGGCGCGCTTCTTGGCCGCCTCGGCCTCCTCCTCCGCGCGCCGCGCAGCCGCCTCCTGCTCCGCGACCGCGTCACGCTTGCGCTGCTCCTCGGCGAGCGCAGCGGCTTCCTTCGCCTCGGCGGCGGCGCGCGCCGCAGCCTCCTCCGCCTCGCGCTCCTTCTCGCGCTCGCTCTTGCGCTGCGCCATCGCCTCGAAATCGCTCCAGAGCGCATCCGGGATGGCGGCGGCGCCGCCCGCGGCGCCCGCCTCGCCGCCCTCCTTGGCCGCCGCCGCCGTCTTGTCCGCGAGGTTCGCCCACCCCGCCTGGTTCTGCACAGTCACGGGAGCCTTGCTCGCGTTCTGCTTGAGCGCGACGCCGTCGTCGGCGGGGCGGCTGCTGGAAACCTCCACCGCGGCGGCGCCGCTCGGCGCGGCGGCGGCGGCGGCGGCGCCCGCGGCGGCGGCGCCGTTCGCCGCCGCCGGCCCCCCCTTGGGGTTCGAGCCGCCGCCCTCGGCGCTGTCGTAGGAGTCGCTGTCCGAGTCGCTGTCGCTCGAGCCGGAGTCGCTGCTGCTGCTGGTGGCGTCGCCGTCGGCGCCCTTGGCGGGAGCCGACGCCGACGGGGTCTTGGCAGAGGGCGCCGGCGCGGCGCCGACGCCCAGGCTCGCCTCCACCTGCATGAGCTCGCGCTCAGCCTCCTGCTCCGCCCGCTGCGCCTCCAGGAGCATCTCCTCCTGCGTCTGCTTCTTCTTCTTGGGCTTGAGGCAGGAGCGCACGAAGCGGTCGAGCTTCCACAGCGTCACCGAGTCGAGCTCCTCGATGTTGATCTCGATCAGGTCATCAGCGGCGCCGCCGAGCTCGGCGTGGCGCTCGGCGACAATCTCAACCACGCGAGCCTGCTTGTCCTCGGGGAGCTCGCCCAGGAGCTCGGTGAGCTCCTGCTTCTCACGGTACGTCATGTCGCGCGAGGGGAGCGCGCCGCCTCCGCCGCCGCCGCCGCGCGCGCGAGACGCGCCGCCGCCGCCGCCTCCGCCTCCGCCGCCGCCGCCGCGCGACCCGCCGCCGCCGCGCCGCGACCCGCCGCGGACGGGGGGGATGAAGTCGTCGTAGTCCATGTCCTCCTCGTCGACGAAGTAGTCGTCGTCGAGCGGGCGCTTGCGCTTGGAGCCGCCGCTGCCGCCCGAGCTCGGCGGCGGCGCGAACCCGCTGGCGGCGCCCATCGCCTGGCGCTTCTGCAGCTCGGCGAGCTGCTTCTGCACCTCCGCGAGCTGGCGGTTCACCTCGGACACCTGCTGCGACTCGATGAGCACCTCCTCCTCCACCGGCTCGTCGCTCGTGTTGGCGATGATCTCATCCTCCTCCGCGCGGAACCCGTCCTCCTCCGCCACCTTCTCGTCCAGCTTGCTGTTCAGCCACGCCTTCTCGAACTCGCCGCGCAGCGTGCTGCCCATCAGCCCCGCGTCGGACTCGGCGGTGTTGTACGTCGCGCAGTTGTCAAACACAAGCCGCATCTCGCGCGCAAACTCCATCGGCCCGCCCCCGTTCTCCTTGGCGTACGTCTTCTTGTCCAGCTTGTCCTTGATGGTGCCGAAGTCCATCGGCTCCTTGATGATGTCGAAGTAGTCCGGGATGTGCAGCGCCACGGGGTCCACGGGCTTGCCGAACACCCACGCGTACTTGTGCTTGCGCACCTGCGTGAAGCACTCGCGCGCGTCCCGCATCAGCGCCTTCATGCGCCACCCGCGGTTCTCGTTAATCTCGTCGATTTTCATCGTGCGGTGCGTGATCACCTTCCCGTCCTTACCCCGCTTCGCCTGCTTCACCGTCTTGCGCTTCTTCGAAGAGGGCGCAGCCGCGAGCTGCGCGTCGGAGAGCTCGCCGGTGTAGAAATCCCCGGCGGACGTCGCGCGAGCCTGGCGCTTACCCTCGCGGTTCGAAGGCGCGCGCGTCTCCACGGTGTTCAGCCGGTTCTTCGCCTCCTCGATCGCCGCGAGCTGCGCCATGATCCGAGCCTTCTCGCGTCGTTTCGCTTCCTTCTTCTTCACCTTGATCTCCTCCTCGGTCAGGCCGGTGAAGTCCAGCACCTCCGGTTCCGGTTCGGGCTCGGGCACGTACGTCGGCCTCGACACTCTCGCGCCCGACGACGGAGTCTTTTTCCGCGACTTGGACGACGGGGGAGGCATGAGCTTCCCGGGGGTCTTGCGCATGCGCTTACGCTCCTCCCACTGCTCCACGTACAAAGAGTACTCGCCCAAGGGGACCCACATGTGGCCCTTCGGGCCTTTCTGCGCCATGTTCGGCGTGAGCAAAATCTCCATCCGCTCCAGATGGCTCTGCGCCGGTTTCGTCGGCGGCCACGCGTCGGGCGCCGCCGCCGCGCTCATCGGCGCGGCGGGGAGCGGGTCGAGGCCCGCGGTTTTGGGCTCCGGCGCGGGGGGAAGCGGGTCGAGCCCCGCGGTCGCGGGCTCCGCCGCCGCGGGCTCCGCCGCCGCGGGGGCAACCTCCGACGCGGGCGCCAGGGGCGTCTCCGTGTCCGCCATGGAGAGTAAACGAGAGGAAACGAGAGGAAGGGGGTGGTGCCTGGAGACGAAATGCGAAGGCCGCGGCGTCAGATCGCGCGTTTCGCGGGTTCGACGGCGGGTCGCGCGCGTGACGAACGCGGTACGACGCGCGAGGAAAGACGACGCCGGCGCACGCGCGACTCGTGCGCGTCACCGGGACGCGCGGGCCGACGCCTCTGGCCCTGCGCCCCAGATCGCGAAAAGATCAGCGCGTGTCGTCGAACGCGAAAAAATGAAGCGCGAATCTGATGCCGGCGAACAGCGGCGTGCGGGCACCCGAGACGTCACGCGGCTCGGTCGAGCGCGCGGCGCTCTAGCGCACATCACGCGAGATGATCGCCATCGTTTCGCGACCGTTCGACCCGCCGGTCGCCGCGCTCGGGTGTCGCAAAAGGCGATCACGCCGCGGAAATGCGCGGAATTCCTGGGATGGCGCGTACCGGTCGGCAGACGGTCCCGGAGATCTACGGCTCCCTCCTTCGTCGAGAGGCGATCCGCTTTTCGGGTCGCTTCGATCGCTTAGCCCGGGTATCAGCCGCGGGTGAGGGGTGAGGTCGAGAGGTTTCTCGTCGTTGGCTTGGGGGGCAGCCGACTTCCTACCCGATCGAGCGGCGGCGGATGCGCCTTTATGCTTTTCGCGCCCTTCCAGAAGACTTCGCGGAATGACGTTTCGCGTGCCGGCGTGCGACTCCGGGTCGTTTGACACCCCGCGCGTCTCGAAATGACCGGCCGAGCAGAAAGACCGACCCTTTTATGCGTTTTTTCTTGCAACGTGGCTTATTTTCGAAAGCGCTCGTCCACCACGCTTCTCTCCACACCCGCGCGCGCGTCGCGCGGCCGCACGCCACGCCCCGCCGTCTCCGCTCGCCTCGCCCCCCTCCGTCGCGCATGAACGCCGACGCGGCGCTCGCCGGCGCCGCGCCGGGCTCGGCGTCGCCCGCGATACGCGACCGCGAGCCCCCAGCCTGGCTCCGGGGCGCTCAGAAACTCACGCCCGCGAGGGCGCGGGAGCTGCTCGCGGACCTCGAGTCGCCCTGCCCCGGCGCGGACGCGGACGCGCAGCGGCGCCACTCGGACGCGCAAGCCAAGAAGCTCGCGCTTCTTGTCTTCGGCCTGGGCGCGGCGAACGCGCCCGCCGAGAAGCAAACGACGCCCAAACGGCAGTCCCCCGCGGCGAGCCCCAGACAGGGACTTTCAAAAACAGAAGAAGAAGACTCTGACGCGTTCGCCGCCGCCGTCGCGGCGTGCGCGTCCCACCCCGACCGCGACGTCCGCATCCTCGCCGTGGACGCGCTCGTCGCGATCGCGAAGCGCGACCCGAAGGCGGCCGCGCCGCACGTCGGCGCGCTCATAGGCCTTCTGCGGGACCCGGAAGACGCCTCGCTGGCGCTCGCCGCGCTGCGAAGCGAAACTTTTCCCGCTCGGTGCCGAGCCGCCGCCGCCGCCGCCGCGACTCGAAAGGTCCCGTCTTCTTGCTCGGCGCACGCGTTCGACGCGTTCGACGTCCTCGCCGCCGCGCTGGCCGCGCGCGGCCCCGACGCGTTCACGCGGAACGCCTCGGCCCTTCAGCTGGTGGACGCGCTCGGGCCGGAGGTGGCGTGGCGGCACGCGGACGCCGTAGCCGCCTTCGTCGCCGCCGACGAATCGCGAGACGTTCGCGTCTCCGGGAAACGAAAACGTCTCCCGGTTCTCGACGAAAAGGCAAACGACGACGACGAAGAAGAAGAAGCTCTTAAAGTCGCGAACGCGAACGAGGAGGCTGTTCCGGCGCACGGCTCGGCGCTTTGCGAGTTAGCGCTCCGCGCGCTGCGGCGCTCGCCGGAGGCTTCGACCAAATTCGTCGCGGACGCGCGGCGCTGGACGGTCGCTCGCGGCGTTCCCGAGTCCTTGCGGAACGCCGCGTTCGGCTTAGTGCGTTTCGCGGACTCGAGAAACGCCGAGATCCGTCGCGAGATGGACGACATGCGTTTAAGACGCGTGTCAGCTTCGGCGCGCGTTTTGACGAACGGCGGAGACGGTAAGTTCTCGGTACAACCCGCCGACAAAGCTTCGACCGCTTTTCGGAAAAACTCGCCGTCGCCGGTCACCGTTCCGCCCTCGAACGAGCGACGCGCGTTTTTCTACGACACGCGGCCGGACGCGGCGTGAGAGCCCGGGGGCGCGACGACAGAACGGAGACGACGAGCGGACGTCCGACGCGCGAGACGCGAATCGATGAACCGTGTTTTACTACACCGTACGCGAGGAAAAAAAAACGCGCCTCTCGCGCGACGCGCGTCGTCATTGTCGTCAAGTCCGTTTCTCGCCACCCCCTCTGAGCCGCCTCAGCGCCCCCGGCGAGTTTGTGGCGACCCAGCCGAAGGCGAGGTACTTGGTGAACCTGCCTAGGAACAGCGCGGAGAGGAGCGCGCGCTTCTTCATCCCGGCCAGCACCCCGAGCACCACGAGCGGGTGCAGCGGGAACGGCATCGCGCTGAGCCCCGCGACGCCCGGCCACCCGAAAACGGCCACCACCTCCTCACCTCTCGCCCAGTGCTTCGACGCGAACACCTCGGGGTATCTCTCCCTGAACCAGTCCGTGCCGCGCGCCTCGAGCAGCGCGGCGAACAGCGCGAACCCGCACGTCGCGCCCAGCGCGTTGCACAGCGCGACGAACGCGAATCGCTTCTTGCCCACCGCCACGCACGTCGACACGAACAGCGTCGTGACGAGGCCGGAGAGGAACACCGCGAACGTGTTGGCGGTCGCCAGCGCGAAGATCACCAGGGGGAAGTACGGCTTGGAGACCTGGCTTTTCAGGCTCGACATTGAAAGGAGGCCCATCGCGAGAGCGGCCGTGTCGTCCAGCGCGCGCGCGTGACGAAGTGAACGTCGCGGCGCGTAACAACGGATCGAAAATTTTCGGTACCCGGCGACTCTCTTTTTGCGGACGCGATCGTGGCTCGAGCCACACGCGCCCGCGCTCTGTCGATGTCCTGCGCCCTTTCCGCCGCCGGACTCGCCTCGCGCTTCAACCGCTCCGTCTCTCTGCGTCCGCGAACCTCCACTCGCCCGGCGTCCGTGCCTTCGAGGCGCTTCCGCGCGCGAACCCGCGGCTGCGAGATTCGCGCCGCCGACGTCGACAACATGACGTCTTTCCTGGACGAGGCCGACTTCGACGCCATGCGCGAGGCGATGAGCCTGTTCGACGAGCAGCGGGACACCGTCATCAAGCGCAGCCGCGACATCACCAAGGCCTCGAAGGTGGCCATCTACTGCCTCCACCGCGGCGAGATGGACAAAGCCGACGCGCAGATCGCGCAGGCGCTGGCCGCCGCGGACGAGCTCTCGCCGCTCGTCGAGGCCAATCCTCAGTTGCGCAACTCCGGGAGCTACAGCGGCGGCCTGGAGGAGTACGCGGAGGCGGCGATTTTCGCGCACTTCATCCGGACCGGCACGGTGCTGCCCTCCAAGTCCCTACCCAGGTGTAACGGCGATGAGTACCTGGGCGGCGTCCTTGACTTCACCGGCGAGCTCAACCGCTACGCCGTCGCGCGCGCCACCGAGCGCGACGTCGCCGCCGTTCGCAAATGCCGCGACGTCGTCGACGCGCTGATGGGTATCTTTCTGAAGTTTGACTTCCGCAACGGCGCGCTGCGCAAGAAGTACGACGGGCTCAAGTACACGCTGAAGAAGATGGAGAACACGCTGTACGAGATGAGTCTGACGTCCGCCGCCGCGAAGCGATCCAGGGAGGACGGGGAGGAGGACCAGCCGGAGGGGAAGCGGAGGGACGGGGACGGGGACGACGAGTGATGACGTACGTAGTTCTAGACATGACATATTTTGACGTCAAAACACGACTGTTTTAGGGAAAACAAACAACGACGTGTCTTCACTCGTGCCGGCGCTCGTCTGAGGCGCACGACATGTTCCGCGTCGCGGCGATCGACGCGGTGCGTGCCGCGCGCGTGGCGCGGCCGCGCGTCGCCTCGGCGCGCGCGCACGCGGCGCGATGGCGCGCGGCGTCGAGCGGCGGGGATGCCGACGTTTCGGGAGAGGACCCCAATCAGACGAAGCGGCCGAAACCCGGCGGTCGCGCGCGCGTCGTGCGACGTCGCGCGCCTTCCGGCGGGGACGGCTCCTCCGCGCCCGCGCCCGTTCGGCGGCGCGCGGTCCGCACGTCTTCCCCCACCGGTTCGGGCGACGACCGCGGTCGCGCGCGCACGGACGAGGAGAAGGCTCGCGCGATGCGTGAGCTGAAAGCCAAGGCTGCCGCGCCCAGAGTCGCGGCGTTGGCGGATGCGCTGGCGTCGGCGTGCGCGGCGGACAAACACCGCGACGCGGCGAAGGCGTACGCGGAGATCAAAGCCGTGCCGGACGCGGACATCCCGCTGCCGGTCTTCGAGTCCATGCTGCACATGTACGACCGGCTGCTCATGGTCGCGTCCGCGGAGGGCGTCTTCATCGACGCGCTCGCCGCGGGGCACAAACCCACCGACGACATATGCTGGTCCCTCACGCAAACGTTCGAGAGAGCCGGCGAGGGGCGCCGCGCCGACAAAGTGCTCGCGTACATGGAAGCGCGAGGCATGCTGTAGGAGTATCTTAGGAGGAGCTCTGTGGATGCACGTAGTGGTATAAAATGCATACAGAGTCTACTACGTGTACGCATGACAGACAAAACGCATCGTAACTATCGTTACATCGGAAATCTCTCCGGGTCGGCGTCGTACGCCGCGCGCCGCTTTGCGTCGCCGAGCGCCTCGTACGCGTCGGCGACGCGGCGGAACTTTTCCGCCGCCGTTAAACGCTCCGCCTCCGAACGCGTCTGCCACTTGTCCGGATGCCACGTCGCCGCCGCGCGCCGGTACGCGCGCCGGATCGAGCGCGCGTCCGCGTCGCGGGACTTCAGGCCGAGAGCGCGGTACGCCGCGGGGAGGATGTGATTTCGCCGAACCGAGTGGTCGCGTCCGTCGCCCGCCGCGTTGGTATATCCCGGCGCGCGCGATCCGCGGGTCGCCTCGGCGGCGAGCTCGCGCGCCGTTCGGTTCAGCGCTTCGTCGTCTGGTCTCACTTCGAGCGCGGCGCGCGCGTCGTCGAACGCGCCCAGCAAGTCACCCGTCGATCGACGCAGACGCACGCGCACGCGACGAGCCTCGACGTCCCCGGGGTCGATCAGGAGACTCTCGCGCAGATCGCGCGCCGCGACGCGAAGCGCCAACCGCGCGCCCGTGGAAAATACGTCATCGCCGCCGAGTCCCTCGCCGCGCGCGGAGTTCGCCTCCTCGTCGGACGCGTCCGGCGAGACGTCTCCGCGAAATATGGTCTCCACGTCCACGTCTTGGTCCACCGCCTCGAGCAGAGCCTCCGCGCGTCGGCGCAGCAGATCGCCGCGCGCGAAGTTCGGGTACGGCGTCCGTTTTTTTTTGTTGTTTGTTTTTCCGTCTCGCGCCGCGCCGACGTCGTCGTCGCGAAACCGCCGAAACCACAGCGGCCGCGCGAGCGGCGTCGCGAGCGCCTCGCCGAAGGCGCGCGCGGCGACGTCCGGCCTTCCGTCGTCCATCGCGTCGACGCCTCGGTCGCGCAGCTCGCGCAGCTTGGCGAGCCGCGCGCCGAGCGTGACGATCTTCGCGGGCGGCGGGACGAAAGGCGCGCCCGCTACTCGGCGTCGCCGATTGTCCTCCGCCGCCGCCGACGCGAAGGTTTCCAGCCGCGCGGCGGCGCCGGCGACGTCGCCGACGCGCCACGACGCGCACGCGACGGCGTACGCGAAATCGGCGTTCACGACGAGTCCTTTCTTTCTTTTTTCGATCGACGTCCTCTTTTCGTCTTCGTCCTCGAACGCGCGTAACGCCTCGAGCGCCCGTTTCGGCGCGCCGCACAGCACAAACGCCTCGGCGGCGTGCGTGGCGAGTACCGCCGATTGTTTGTTTGCGCCAAACGTCGCCTCAGCGGACAACGCGTCTTCGGCGGCGGCGTCCGAGTCCGGCCAAGACTCGTGGTCGGGTAAAGAAACGCGGTCGCCTCTTCGAGCAGCATCGTTCGCGTTTCTGTCGCTCGCGTCCGCTAAAGTGACCGCTTCTAGTGCCCTCGCCTCGCCTTTCAATGCGAGTGTTACGTCTCGTTCGCTGCTCATTTGTTTCGCGCGCGCTAAAGCGTTTTGGAAGGAACGCAGCGCTAGACGCGGGTCCAGCCTCCCCAACAGCGCGGCTTCGCCGAAACGCAGCATGGCCTTGAGGTGCGTTTCGTCGACACTCAGCGCGTTCGTCGCATCCTCAGCAGCGGCTCGGTGGTTACCGAGCTTCAAGCTCGTGGCGGCTCGGTTCGCGTGGTACCCCGCTCTGTTCGGCTCTAACCTCGCCGCCTCGGTGAACGCGGCGTGCGCGTCTTTGAAACGCCGCTCGGCGTACAAAGACATCCCCCGGTCGTTTTCCGCCTCCGCGCGCGCCTCGTCGTACTCGCCGTCCTTCCACCAGGGGCGCACGTACCCGGGCGCGCTCTGCTCGACGGCCATAACGTCCAGCGCGGCCGTCGAGTCGCGAATCTCGCGCTCCAGCGCCTGGACCGCGGGGAGGTCGCGCACGCCCAGGCACTTCGCGCGCCACACGAGATCTTTCAGCTTCTCGGAGCGCCACGACGTCCCCGCGTCGTTGGGGTCCGCGCAAGGACGCACCTCGTGCGGGGGCGGGTCGGACGCGGGCATGTCTATGTCGGCGATGTTCGCGACGATTCACGAAAGGACACGAGGACGCGCGCCGGGTGTGTCCGTCGGCGCCGAGAAGAGACGAGTGTCGTGGTCGCGCGGGAGAGGAAACGGCGAAAGAAAACGCTCGGAAGGGCCGAGTGCGAACTTTGAAAGAAGCGTTCTGTTACACATCTGGTACTCATCTTATTCGCGCGTCTGGGTTTACAGGAGCGTCGCCGCGAGCGCGAGGCCGTTCAGGCCGAGCGCGAGGTGCGGGATGATGTGCTTCTTCGTGCAGTGTCCCTTCATTTCGCGCTCGGCGGTCTGAGGACCGAGGAACAGCGCTCCGGTGTTGCCGACGGCGAAAATCTTGATCGCCTTCTTGACGTTGCCGCTGTTCTTGAGCTCCATCAATGCGGCGATCGATGTGAAGATACCGACACCCGCGACGCGGCACACGAGGCGCGCGTGGTTGGTGGGCCTCGGCTGGTCGAACATGTCATCCATGAATCGGTCTGGGATCAGAAGGAACTGCGCGGCGATGACGCCCCAAGCGCCGAGGCCGAGCTGCAGAGCCTGCGGGTTGAAGAGTCGAGTGGGGGAATGAGTCAGCATGCGCAATTCGTCGGCGAACGAATTGCATTTTGTCACGTTATGCGAACAATCATGTAGAACGCGAACGTGAGGCGCGTAACCTTACCTGGTTGCATTTGACGTAGGTCTCGGCGGGCGCCTTGACCGCGGCCACGAGCCCGATGAAGCCGGCGGAGGAGATGAGGTTGCGTTGCTGGGGGGTGGTCATGGTGCGAGAGGCTTGCTTGCGATCGAGAAAGTGTCGCGATATTTTGTTGACTGTGTCTCCAAAAAGGGAAAAAAGCCTCCGCGTCCGACCGACGAAACGACGCGAGTCGACGTGAAGGACGACTTCCGTTTTCGCCGACGGTGAGAAGACGTTTCGTTCCCGTTTCCGTTTCGCCGCGCGCTCCGCCGCGCGCGTAGCTGTGATGTACCCTTCGGATGCTATTATGCATAATATCATAGCTATAATATGCAGCCCACGCCTGGCTACTACGCGTATCCCACGATCTCGCTCAGCTCGACGCCCTGGTTCGCCTCGACGATCTTCCCGATGGCGAGCAACATCCGCCCCTGCTCGAGCGCAAACGCCTGGCCGCCCATCTTCCGCAGGCAGCACTTCACGCCGATCAGCACGCCGTGCGGCCCGAGCTTCGAAAGCGCGCACCAGGGCTTCTCGCCGCTGTCCATCGGGTCGAGGATCACCAGCGGGTGGCTGACTAAGTACGCGGAGATGTCCAAACACAGTTTCTCAACCGCCGCCATGCTCTTGGCGTCGACGCAGATCTCGTGGTCGAAATAACGCGCGCGGCTGAGGGACATGTTCACCAGCCCGGCGCTGTGCGAGCTGAGCACGTTGTTGGAGATGGTGTGCGGGGTCTTGCCCGTGCCCGTGCGCGTCAACAGAGTGGTCTTCGTCGCGCCGATGCCCATCACCGTGCCCATCACCGCGCCGGCTTTGATGTTGTCGCCCACCTTGAACGTGGGATTCGTTAACATCGTCAAGCCGGCGATGAAGTCCGCCACGAGATCCTTCAGCCCGAGCGACACGGCGACGCCACCGAACCCCAGCAGACCCCACACGGACGATAACGTCACACCCACGGTGTCGAGCCACAGCAGGATCATGGGAAGCGCCAGAAACGTGCGCGCCGTGCTCGCGCTCGTGACGATGCGCGGTTCGAGCGCGCGCGCGCCGCGCACTTCGTCCACCGCGGCGAGAGCTCTGTTTTTGGCGTTCCGCACGGCGCCGTCCATGAACCACCACGCGGACGCGACGTACACCGGCCAGGGCAGCTTCCACGTGTGCACCACGCACCCCACGCGCGCGTACAAAATCTCGAACAGCACGTTGCTGAAGCCGGTGACGGTGAGCAGCCTCGTGACCACCGTCGCCGTCACCGCGATTGTCGCGGGCGCCACCGCCGCCGCGAAAGCCGACGTCTCGAAGCTCGCCAGCTCCCGCGACTTGCTGCGCAGCTTCCCGCCGAGCTCGGCGTCCGCCACGGAGAAGCTGCGCACCGGGAACAGGAACGTCGCGCCGTCCGCGCGGTGCGTCACCGTGTGCACCACCTCCCACGCGCGCCGCGCGAGCGCCGGGAACGCCGTCAGCGCGAACGCCACCACCGCCGCGGCGACGGCGAACTCTTGCAGGTTCTGCTCCAGCGCCGCCGGGAGCGCGGCGAGCGCGGAAGCCCACGTCGAGGGGGACGCGCCCGGGTCGGGCGCGCACACGGGCGCGGCGCGCGCGGGACGCACGGCGCCGCCGCGGCCGCGCGCTCCGGGTTTCGACGAGGGGAGACGGCGGCGCGATTCAAGAAGCGCGACGCGTTTCGGCGACGCGTTTCGCCCGTCGTTGCTCGGCGCGAGCGACGCGCGCGCGGCCACGAGCGCGCCGCCGCGCGCGCGCGTCCCCGCGCGCGAGGGAGTGCGGAACGCCGAGGACGGCGCCTGCGCGAGGGTGAACATCATCGGACGGGGCCGGACGCGCGCCCGACGCGTCGAACTAACAATGGAACAACGGGCTCTTTCGCTGACGCGTCGTCGCCCGCGGCGGTCGCGCGCCGGTGAGGGCGGCGACTCGTCTGCGCGACTCGACTCGATCGGTGGTGCGCCCTTTCGCGCGCGTCGTTCGGGTTTCGTTCGGGCCGGTGAAAAAGATCGCCTTTTCGCGCGAACTTTTACGCGGTCGCGTCGGTCGGAACGAAACCCAATCGCCTCCCCCCTCGCGCCGACCGCACACTCTCCCGCGCCGTCCAGCAGGACGCCGGGATTCCAGTCTCCCTCCTTTCGACACAAGGAGAGACGAGCTCGCGATGGACGCCGCCACGCTCGGCGCGTGCCGAGTGACCGCCCCGGTCCCGATCGGAACCGCGCGTGGCGTTCGTGTCTCGAGCGGGTCCGTTCTCGCGCGCGCTCCCGTGCGCGCGGTCGCGAACGCCGGCCGCGTCTGTGCCGGCTGGACGCGCGCGACGGCTCGCAGCGATGCGCTCGGCGCGCGCGACGCCGCCGCGTCGCGCTCCGCGTCGTGGACCAGGGCCGCGCGAGTCACGCGCGGGTCGCAAAATATCCGCAGAGCGACCGCCCCGAACGGTGCGTGCCTTTTCCGCGATCGCGCCTGCCGCGCGACCCAGCGCGCTTTCGACCCGCCGGAACCGAGCCGAGCGTCGCGCGCGCGATGACCCCGTCTCGGCGACGCGCGCGAGCGAAGGACTCGGACGCGCGATCGAGAGCCGAGCCCGCGGGCTCGGCGCCCGTCGACGCGCACGAACGCGACGACGGATGACACAGCCATCATCGTGTTTTGTTTTCCCGGTTTGTCACGAACCGGACTCGCGCGGACGTCGGCCCGTCTCGGCGCGAAGACGCCAAAAAAAAAAAAAAAAAAACGCTCGCTCCGCGCGTCATTCGCGCGCGCGCGTCTCGCGCCGCCGCCCGAAACCCGACCCCATACGCCGTTCGCTGACCGCCGCTCCGTTCCTTCCTTGTCTCGCGCGCTCCCCCCGTCCGCGTCACGAATTCTCACGCCATCGAAACGCAGGCGACGGCGTTGGTTCCGCGTCCACGCCGCCGCACTTCGTGGACTCCGAGGCGGACCTCGCGTCTTTGGCGGCGAAGGCGTCGGATGACATTTTGTCCATCTGCGTGTTCGGCGCGTCAGGCGACCTCGCCAAGAAGAAGGTGTACCCCGCCATCTTCGCGCTGTTCTACGAGGGCCACCTGCCCGAGGACTTCGTGGTGTTCGGGTACGCGCGCTCGGGCATGACCACGGCGGAGTTCACGGACAAGATCCGCGCCTCGCTGCCCTGCCGCATCTCCGCTAAGGGCGACTGCTCGAAGTACGTCGAAAAGTTCCTGGAGCGGTGCGTGTACCAGGCTGGGCAGTACGACGACCCGGAGGACTTCAAGAAGCTCGCGGTGGCGATGACGGAGAAGGAAGGCGAGAAAAAAGCCATGCGCGTCTTCTATCTGTCCATCCCACCGTCCATCTTCGTGCCCGTCGCGCAGAACGCCGCGAGGCACGTGTCGTCTGGCTCGGGCGAGACGCGCGTCATCGTGGAGAAGCCCTTCGGTCGCGACTTGCAGAGCTCGCGCGAGCTCACGGCGGCGCTGGCGGCGGATTTGGCGGAGGAGAACACCTATCGCATCGACCACTACCTCGGCAAGGAGCTCATCGAGAACATCACGGTGCTGCGGTTCTCCAACATCATCTTCTCGCCCCTGTGGTCGCGCGCGCACATCCGCAACGTGCAGATTTGCTTCTCCGAGAACTTCGGCACGGAGGGAAGAGGCGGGTACTTTGACAACTACGGGATCATCCGCGACGTGATCCAGAACCACTTACTTCAGGTGATGGCGCTGTTCGCCATGGAGGAGCCCGCTAGTTTGGACGCGGAGGACATCCGCGACGAGAAGGTGAAGGTGATTCGCTCCATCCGCCCGATCGACATGGCCAACGTCGTGCTGGGGCAGTACAAAGCCTCGAACAAACTCCCGGGGTACCTGGACGACGACACCGTGCCGCCCGGCTCGCGGTGCCCCACGTTCGCGGCGATGGCGCTCTTCGTGGACAACGCTCGGTGGGACGGCGTGCCTTTCCTGATCAAGGCGGGCAAGGCGCTGCACAAGCGCGAGGCGGAGATTCGCGTGCAGTTCCACCACGCGCCCGGTAATTTGTACAAAAAGCAGCTCGGCGCGTCTTCGGACATGAACTCCAACGAGCTCGTGATTCGCATCCAGCCGGATGAGGCCATCTACCTGCGCCTGAACTCGAAGATCCCCGGTCTGGGCATGCGCCTTGATCAGACCGATTTGGATCTGCAGTACAAAGCGAAGTTCGGGGACGGGGAGCTCCCAGACGCGTACGAGCGGCTCATCTTAGACGTCGTGCAGGGGGACAAGCGTTTGTTCATCCGCAACGACGAGTTGGAAGCCGCCTGGAAGCTCTTCACGCCCGTGCTGGACCAGATCGAGAAAGACAACGTCTCGCCGGAGCTCTACCCGTACGGCTCCAGAGGGCCCATCGGCGCGCACTACCTCGCGTCGCGGTACAACGTCAGGTGGGGGGACATGAGCTGAGAAACAACCCCTGAAGGTCTTCTGAACGCGCGAAACGAAGATGAAGAAAAAACGCGACGACGAAAAAACGACGACGAGAGGCGAAGGCGGAACCGAACCGCCGCGTAGACGCGAATTGATTGATTGGAAGAAAAAGAATGGTTTTACTCTTATTATGCCGAGCGTGTTAGTATGTGGTTCTCGCGCTCTAGATGCCGGCGTTCGTCGCCGTCGTGAGAAATGTTTCGGGGAATACGCCGATTAGATCTCGTACAGAACCTTGCCGCGCGACTTGCCCGCCTCGAGGTAGTCGTGGCCCTCCACGGCTTGTTCCAGGGGGAAGCAGCGGTCCACCTGCGGCGCGAACGGAGAAGGAAACGGGAGGGGTCAGCTGGAAGGCGAGACGAGCGGCGACGGTTCCCTCGCCGCGAACGAAAACAAAAGCGCGTGATCGTCACGACGCGATGCTTCTGGTGCTCCGCGATGCCTCGAACGACTGTTTAATGTTGGTGTGCGCGCATGTGTGACCACGATGGCGACCGAGGTTTGTCTCATCGACATCCGCGAAGCGCCGGAAACCGCGCGAGAAAAAACGAAAACGAGGATGACGCGTACGCACCGCGACTTTCAGGTCCCCGCTGTTGATCCAGCCGTAGATGTCGTTCGCGCGGGACAGGAGCTCTTCGCGGGTCACGGTGTAGTCGTTGAGCTTGGGCCGGGTCAAGAACCCGGACTTGTTGATGAAGCGCAGGGGCGGGAACGCGGGAACGGCGCCGGAGGCGTTTCCGAAAGACACGAAGATGCCGCGGCGGGCGAGCACCTCGATGGAGGTTTCCCAGGTAGCGAGCCCGATGCCGTCGATCACAGCCTTGACGCCCTCGCCGCCGGTGATTTCCATCACCTTAGGCACCAGGTCCACGGAGGAGTAATCCTCGTAGCTCGTCCCGGGAGCCTCCTTGTACACGATGAGCTCGTCAACCCCGGTGGCGCGCGCAATGTCCTGCTTCGACTCGGAGCACGTGCCGATCACCTTGTAGCCGCGAAGCTTCGCCATCTGCGCCGCCCACTGGCACGTGCCGGAGCCGGTGCCGTGGATGAGCATCCACTCGCCGGGCTTGACGAGTCCCGCGTGCGCGCTGTGCGTCAGGTAGTGCGCGGTCATGCCCTGCACGCCGCAGGAGACGGCGACGTCCAGGGGCACCTCCTCGGGCACCGTCACGCACTTGTTCGCCGGCACCGCCGTGTACTCGGCGTACGTCTGGAAGACGGAGGAGTAGGCGACGCGATCGCCCACCTTGACGCCCTGCGCCTCCGCCTCGGGGGTGACCGCGGCGACGAAGCCGCCACCCTCCTGCCCGCCGATGAACGGGAGCTCGCGCTTGTACAGGCCGCTGCGGTGGTACGTGTCGATGAAGTTGATGCCCGAGTACTTGTTCGCCACCAGCACGCCGCCGGGCGCCAGCTTGGGGACGGGGTAGTCGTGCTCCACCTTCATCACGGAGGAAGGGCCGGTCTCGCGCACCACGGCGGCGCGCTGCGCGGCGACAGAAAGAACGAGGCGCGACGAGGATGAGGCGTCAGCGATCGCACCGGATGCGGTGAGGCGGGGGGGTTCGAGGCGGTCGCGCGCGTCGTCGTGTCTCGTCGCGGAAAAAGCGAGAAGATGCGCTCGACGACGGTGGGACGGCACCGCGCGTCGAGGTCGCGCCGGGGTCTTCTTTCGCGTACCATGACCTCGGGCACGGAGGCGAAGCCGCGGGTGCCGGTGAGCACCTGGCGGGCGACGCGGGATCGGAGGATGGCGGACATGGTGCGTTCGCTCGATCTGCGATCGGGGGAATGACCTCCGGCATCGGACCAGAACCCTTAGATAGGGTTAGTGCGAAAAAATGAACGTCGCGCCTATGAAGCACCAGTATGAAAAAAAGTGAAACGCAACCGCCGAGTGTTGCGCGGTGCAGAGCACTGAGACGAATGAATCACCGTCAGCAAGCCAACTGTTTTTGGCGCAAAGCATCTCTGTACCTTTCTTCAGAGGCATGGCGCCTCCCGCCGCAACCCCCCCCCCCGGGGTTCCAAACCCCCTCGATGCCCGCGCGGTGGCGTGCATCGAGCGGGTACACGAGCTGAGGAAGGAGTCTTTCGCGACCGGGACCTCTCCGCTTCCGGACTACGACGACGTGCCGGTGCGTTCCCCGACGCGCTCGCATCTGGAAACTCTCGAAACCCGCTCTTCGCGGCTTTCGTCTCGTCGTCGCACCTCACGCGGAGACGCAAGGGCTCCGGCGACGTCTCGGAATCGCGCCCGCCGCTGACTGGAACCCCGAACCCTCCCTTCCTTTCCCGTCGCGTACCCCGCAGGCTGAGGAGAAGACCGGCCTGCGCGCGTGGTTCCGACCCGGTCGCGTCTGGATCGGCACCATCGTGATCCCCGGCGGGGACTCGAAGACGCGCTACGTGTTCCAGGTGGTGGAGTGGAACGCGGCGGCGCGGCGCTGGGTCGTCTCGCACGCCGCGCACGGGGACGAGCAGCTGTGCCACTTGTTTCTCGAGGACGACCCGCACGACGAGACCCTCGTGAGGCTTTTCTTCTCCGACGCCGAGACCAAGTGCGAGGGCGCGATGGACGCGTCGGGCGTCATCGCCGGGAAAGTCGCGCAGCTCGTTCGCCCGGAGGAGGAGTTCGAGCACGCCAGCTCCGCGGACGACGTGTTCCGGCTCGAGCCCGCGGTGGGCACCTGCTTCACGCCCATGGTGGAGGCGCGCGTTTCTAGGCTCGCGAGGTGGAAAATCGCGCCGAAGGTTATGCCGGGAGTCTTCGAAGCGCTCGACGCCGCGCAGCGCGCCGCCGCCGGCGGCGGCGCGCTCGAGAACGAAGCCGACGCGCTCGTCGACCGTCTGCGCTCGACGCGGCTCGTCTCGGCGCCGCCTCTGGCGCGGGAGACGCTCGAGTTAATCGCGACCGTCCCTGTCATGGGACAGCACGAAGCGACGCACGAACAAACGGACGTTAAAATAAACGCTTCGCCGTTCGACGCGTTGACGTTTCGAGCGATGATGTTTTCGCGAGACAGGTTTTGTTTCCAGCGCGACGACGACTTCGCCGCCGGCGGAGACGCGTCGTGCGCGTACGACGACGACGACGTCGAGACGCTCGACGCCGGCGCCGAGTGCGACGAGCGCGCGGAGCTTTCCGAAACGTTGTCTGGACGCGCCGGCATTGACACAGATCGGAAGCCGTACAAGTCCACGGTCGGGCGGACGGGGTTCCTGGAGGCGTCTCGCATGACGCCGGCGGAGCGCGACTGGTGGCGTCTGTGGCGCACCGCGCAATTCGCCGCCGAGGCGGAGTGCTGCGCGACGCGCGAGCGCGCGCGGCGGCTGAAATCGGAAACCTTCGCGACGCGCTCGGTGAAGCGCGCGCGCGTCAAGCAGGAGATGAGCCAACGCGGTGTGCTCGGCGGGCGGCGCGCCGCGCACGCGCGCGCGCACGTGCTTCTGAACCGGCAACACCAGTTGCTTCGACGCGCGCTCAACGCGTCTGACATGCCCCCGGACGTCCTGAACCAGGTGGTGCACCAGCAGGCGAAAGGTTTGAAGCAGAGCGAGTTCAGACTGCACGTCGCGTACCAGCTCTTCGACGAAGCGTTGCGCGGCTTCGAGAGAAGACTGCCCACGGAGAGCATCGAGCGGCGGAGCGCGGTGGTGCCTGCCGGGGGGGTGGTTGAAATGAAGGGCGCCATACCGGGCTTCGACGCCGCGTCTTTGGATGCCAAGGAGACGACGTGTCCGATTTGCGCCGACGTCGTCAAGCCCGGCCAGACGCTGTGCGCGCTGGATTGCAAACACCTGTTCCACCCGGCGTGCATACAGGACTGGGTGCACAACAACCCGTCGTGCCCGATGTGCCGCGAGGAGGTGCTCGAGCGCGTGCGCGGGGACCCCCCAGACGAGCCGGAGCCGGAGTCGGAGGAGGAGAGGGACAATGAGCCGGAGGCGTCGGACGGCGGAGATGTCGACGGCGCCGGCGTTCCCTTCCCGGGCGCGCCGCCGGGGTTCGTGCCCGTCGACATCTTCGAGAGCATGATGCGCGCGATGGCGGGGCGGGGCGGCGCGGATTCCACGCGCTTCCCGGATGACGCGGACTGGTCGCCGGCGACGTCGTTCGAGAGCGGGGACGAAGACGGCCGAGAAGTGGGCGACGAGAGCGGCGAGAGCGGCGAGGACGACGACGGTCCCTCCGCCGCCGACGGGATGGACGAAGACTGGCCCGAGACGCCTCACGACGACGCGATGCCCGATCTGGTGGACTCATCCGACGACGAGGACGGCGATCGGTCCGTCCCGGACCTGGTGGACTCCTCGGACGACGACGACGCGGCGCTCGCGACGACGATTGACGTCGACTAGAGATTCTGATTCCGACGAACGACTAACAGACTAACGACACGCGATACTAACGACACGACGTTTCGTTTCACGATGCGTCACACTCGTGATCGCGTGTGGCGGTACCGCTCTCCGTCCCCGTCTCCTTCATCTCGATCCAGCGCGAGAAGTACTCCGTCGACCGCACAGTGTGGTGCCACAGCGCGCCGCCCACGTAGTCGCGCGCGCGGCGCGACTCGAGCGTCGTCGTTTTGTTTTTGTTTTTGGTCTTCTCTTCGTCCTCCGCGTCCTCCGCGTCCTCCGCGTCCTCCGCCTCCGCCTCGACGAACAGAGCCTCCGTCGCGGCGCGGACGACGTTTAGGTTCCTCTCCGCCGGAAACAACTCGTCGATCAGATGGAAGCCCCGCGCGCGTGCGCGCTCCCACTCGCCGGCGTCCTCGTGAAGCGCCACGGCGTCGCGCGCGAAACTCGCCGCGTCGAGCGAGCGCCACCGCCCGCCCCAGTCCTCTTCTTGGTCCTCGGCGTTTTCCCCGCTCCACAGCGCGTCTTTCCCCGGGCGCATGCCCTCGGCGCCGATGGGCGTGGTGACCACCGGCAGACCGTGCATCCACGCGTCCACGATCTTGCCCTTGATGCCGGCGCCGAACCGCAGCGGCGCGAGCAGAACCCGCGACGGCTCCATCGCCGCCTCCACGGACGGCGCGAACCCCAGCACGTGAAACCCCTCCTTCGGCCTGTGCAGCTGCTTCACGGCTTCCGTGGGGTACGCGCCGTAGACGCGCATGGTCGCGTCCGGCAGCGCCTCGCGGATCCGCGGCCACACCTGTGTGGCGAGCCACCGCACGGAGTCGACGTTGGGCGGGTGGTAAAACGTGCCGATGGTGGTGAACCCCTCGCGCGACGCGAAAGACGAGAGGCGCGACGACGGAAAGTTGTTTTCGCCCGTCGTTTCGTGTTTCGCCTCGCAGAAGAACGACGCCGGGACGAGCTTCGACGCGGAAACCCCGAAGCGGTCGCGCATCAGCCTCGTCTCCACCGGCGAGCACACCAGCGTCAGGTCGCTTCTGTGCACGGCCGCGAGCTCGCGCGCGACGCTCGGGTCGCCCGCGGCGGGCACCGCGGCGAGCGAGGCGCGCAGAACGGATTCGGATTCGTCGGCGCCGTTTTTTTTGAGCGCGCGTTTCACCGCGTCGTGCCGCGCGTGCCGCAGCGCGTGCAAATCCTGCATGTCCAGTATGCGCGCGGCGTTTGGCCGCGCGGCTCGTACCCTGAACGAGAACGCCTCCTCGGCGGTGAACCGGTCGAAGATCACCGCGTCCGGTTTGGCTTGATCGAGCGCGTCCTCGAAGTCGGCGCCGCGGTTGGGCGACACGCGATGCGTGGTGATCCCACACCTCTCCAAGGATTCGGTGTGCTCGTTCGCGCGCGCGCACGCCAGGTAATGCACCCGCCAGCCCCATTTCTGGAACGCCTCGAGCAGCGAGCGCGTGCGCACGCCCGCCGCGGAGCTGCTCGCCTCGGGCCACAGGAAGCTGACGAACAGCACGGACCGCGGCGTCGAGGGCGATAGGGCGATGGCGTCGGCGGCGGCGGCGGTGGCCCGGCGATGGGCGTTTCTCGCGAACACCGGAAGCGCGAGGCGGCGAGGCGACGTGCGGTACCGCCGGGCCGGGGAGGCCGCGACTTTGACGCCGCCGAGCAGAAACGACGCCGCCGTCGCGCGCATCGCGTCGCACACCGCGCGGGGAGGGCGCGCGCGGCGCTGTGTGACCACGACCTACGAACTCTGTCATCACGGCTGAAACCTCGGGGGAGACCCGAGAAAAACAAAACGAAACCACGATTTCGCGCCGAGGCTGGCGCAGTCTGGGGCAGGCTGGGGCACGCCGAGGCTGGGGTCTCGTCGGGGAGGATGGCGAGACGTCTGATCGTGCGGATGTTCGCAGACACCGTGCGCTACGGCGAGGCGCTAGAGCTCCAGGCACGTCCCTTCGCTTTCTCGCGCCCGGACTCCAGGCGCCCCGAGGTGCCCACTCCCCGTTCGCTGACATCCCCATCCCGCCCGCCTCCCGTCCCGCTCGACGCGCAGGAGTCCATCGCGTCTGCCCGCCGGGCCGGCGCGGTCGCCGACACGCTTTTGGTGCTACAGGTCCGTCGCGCGTCCCCGACCTTCCGCGACCGCGCGGTCCCGCCACCCCCGCGCTCCGACCGCTCGTGCGGTCTCGCTGACTCGGAACCCCTCCTCTGTTCCGCCACTCCCTAAACCGAAATCGCACACGTCTCCTCTCCACCCGAGTAGCACGACCACGTGTTCACCGTCGGCAAGCGTCCGAACGATTACAACATCCTTAGTAACGAAGCCGTGTTAAAGGCCATAGGCGCGGAGGTGCGAAAAACAAACCGGGGAGGCGACGTGACGTACCACGGGCCGGGCCAGACCGTGGCGTACCCGCTTCTTAGTCTGCGTTTGTTGCGCGACGCGAACGGCAAAACGTTGGGCGCGCGCCGATACGTCGAGACGCTGGAGGACGTCATGCTGGACGTGTGTCACTCGTTCGGCGTGCGTGACGCTTACGGTCGCGTGCCTTTGAAAACCGGCGTGTGGGTCGGGGAGAAGAAAATAGGCGCCGTGGGCGTGCAGATACGGGGGGGGGTCACCACGCACGGGCTCGCGTTCAACCGCGACCCGGATTTGTCGTTTTTCAACCACATCGTCTCGTGCGGTCTCCCCGACGCGAAACCCACCAGCCTCGCGGACGAGGTGGCGCGTCTCGGGGGATCGGGGGTGGGTAGGCGCGTTCGGGCGGCGCGTGCGGAGGTGGAGGCGAAACTCGTGCAGGCGTTCGTCTCGAGGTTTTTGTACGACGACGTCTCCGTGCACAGGGAGTGAAGTGAAATACAGTTGAACAATGAAGTGATCGTGACTCAGCCAGTCAGCACAGCACGTCTTCTGGAAAGTTCGGAGTCTTCGGTTTTCCGAGGTCTCGGGGCACCTGTTCAACAAAGCCAACCCGCGCGCGCGACAAACGCGTCGGCCCGGGCTGCCAGCGCATCGAGAAAAGAGAGCCATGTCATGCGCCGACCGACGGAAACGCGTCGCGCGGATGTGCTAGACGCGTCGTGCTAGGGGCGGTCGAGACGCTAGTTGAACGGCTCGCCGACGCGGCGTTTTCGCATTCGCGCTCGGGGCCGAGGCGGCGAGACGCCTCTCCTCGCCGCGATGGAGACGCGGTCCGCAGCGCGCGAGCGCGACGCCGCGGGCGCGCGCGATGCCCCCGTGTCGTCCTCGCCGACGGAGATGGACGTCGGCGGGATGGACGCCAGCACGTTCCGACCGGCGTCGCCCCCGAGGCGCGCCTCCGTCTCGGGTGCGCCGAGAAATGAAAATGCGGGAGGCTCCGCGGGGACGAGCGCGACCGCGCGAGACACCGACGCGGACCGCCAGGACGTCATCCCGTGGTCGAACGCCGACCCCACGCGACGGGTACGCACCGCTCGCCACCTCCGACCGATCCCCCGACCGACCCGCCTCCCCCGCGCGCCCCCGCGAACCGAACCGCATGTGTCGAAAGCCTCGCGACCGTTGGTTTCCCAAGTCACCTTCGCGCCGCGTCATCCCGCGATTTCGGCTCGCGCACCTGACGTGTCTGACGCTCTTTTGTCTTTTCGTCAAAATTTCGTCCCGGCGCTCTTTTCGTCGCTCTCTTTTTTGTCGCGCGCAGGCGGCTCCCGCGTCTCCCGCGCCCCTGCGCGTGCTCACGACGACCGGCTTGATCGACCTGTACAAGCGCATCAACCGCAACTACTACGAGACTAGACCTCGGCGTACGTCGCGCGGAGGAATCGGGTCATCCGCGGATGAGCGCCAGAGCGCGGCGCTCGATTTAGAAACCGGGACCGAAAGAAACCGCCGAAACGCGCCGAGTCGCGTCGGGTCGGCGGACGCGAAGGATGCGCGTCTTTCGTTTCCTTCCGCGCTCGCGTCTCGCCGAAAGTCGCACCCGCTCAGCTCGAGCGCGGGGGGCAGGCTGGGCACTTCCGATCCCATGTCGCAGGGACGACGCGGGTCCCATTCCATTGGGACCCATTCCAACGCGGACTGGGACCCGACGGGTCCCAAGGCGCCGCGCGACCTTCTGCACGACCGCTACGCCGTGGGGCGAGTCATCGGCCGCGGCGCGTTTGCGCGCGTGGTGGTGGCGTACGACATCGTGACGGACGCGCGCGTCGCGATCAAGATCACGCGCAAGGCCAGTAAATCGTTCCACCAACGCGCGCGCAAAGAAATAGAGATCCTGCGCGTGCTGGGGGGGGGCGGGGGCGCGCGGGCGGTGGGTACGAGCGAAACGAGCGTCGGCCACCCCAACGTCGTCACCCTGCTGGACCACTTCGCGCACCGAGGCGAGAGCGACGCGTTGTTCGGGCCGGAGGAGTCGTTTTCTTCTTCGTCCGCGGCGGAGTCCGGAGACCCGGCGAACGCCACACGAAAAGACCACCCGAACCCGAACGACCCGGAAGAGAAGGACCGAAGCGAAGCGAGAGCCGACACGAACGACGCCGGTCTGCGGTGTTTGGTGTTTGAGCTCCTGTCGCACTCGCTGTACGACGTGCTTCGCGCGACGTCGTTCCGCGGCGTCTCGCTGGCTCTCGTGCGCAAATTTTCGTTCCAGATCCTGCACGCGCTCTCGTACCTCAAGTCGCACGGCGTGGTGCACTTAGACCTGAAGCCGGAGAACGTGCTGCTGTGCTCGACGGACCGATCGCGAGTCAAGCTGGTGGACTTCGGAAGTTCCCGGTGGGTGACCGAAAAAGAGGAAACCAATCTGTACGCGCAGAGCAGGTTTTACCGCGCCGCCGAGGTTCTGCTCGGGTTGCCGTGCGGGTGCCCGGCGGACGTGTGGAGTTTAGGGTGCATCATGGTGGAGCTGCACGGAGGCAAGCCTCTGTTCCCCGGGCGCGACGAGAGGCACCAGCTCTGTAAGATCGCAGAGACGCTCGGGGCCGTGCCCGAGGACATGTTCGCCAAGGCGAGCGCCGAGCGCCGCAAAACGCACGCGCACGCCGCCGCGCGACGAGAGACGGATGACGGAACACTCGCCGACGCCGACGGTCCCTCCGCCGATGTTCGAAAGCAGTTCGCCACTTTGGGTTTCGTTCCCAAGCCGCACGGCTCGCGGCCGCTCCGCACGGTCATCGCAGCCGCCTCCAGCGCGTTCGAGGCGAGGCAGCGCGAGCGGCAGAGCTCCAGCGCGCGAGGAGACGACAAACTCGTGGAAAACAAAAGAGCCGACGCCGCGGCGACGTCGATGCGCGCGCTCGGTTTGGAACGAGACGGGGAGGATTTTCAATCGTCGCGCGATTTTTCGCGCGACGACGCTTTCGCGGACGCCGCGGAAACGTTTTCCGCGGAAGAGGCCAGGTTGACTTCCGTGGCTCTGTTCTGCGACGTCGTCGAGCGTTTCCTGACGTACGCGCCGGAGCTCAGGGCGCAGCCGGGCACAGCGCTGGAGCACCCGTTCTTCTCGGCGGACGGAGCGGCGCGCGGCGGGTTTGAAGCGCTTTTTTTTCGCGGCGAGACGATGGGCGAGACGAGCTTCGACGAGCCTTTCGCGGGCGTCGACGACGAGATGCTCATGTACGGCCTCGAGGGGACGGACGCGTGAGTGATGCGCCAACGTAGCCATCGCGGGTCGTAGGAGAGATTTTATCGTGTTAATAGTATTCGTGTTAGGGAGACGCGCTCCGCGACGCGTGACGTGGAGCGCCGCGCGACGACGGCGCGGCGTCCGTACTCTTAAAAAGTCGCGTTGTTAGCCGCGTTCGGGTTTTTTTCGCTTCCCATCGAAGAAGAACGAGGGACCTCACATCTCGCCGCGATGGCGGCGACGGCGACGCGCGCCGCGTGTCGCGCCTTCGGGCGGCGCGCGCTGAGTGCCGCGACGTCGCCCGTCCCGGAGACGATGTCGTACCTGAGGGACCTGAGGAGCGGTTCAGAGGTGTACCTGGTCGGGACCGCCCACATCTCCCGAAAGTCAGCGGACGAGGTGCGCAGCGTCATCCGCAGCGTCAAGCCGGACGTCGTGTTCGTGGAGCTCTGCCGCGCGCGCGCGGAGGCTATGCGCGCCGCGCGCTCGGGAACCCGCGACGACCCCGCGGGCGCGCTCCCCGAGCCCCTGCGGCAGCTCCTTCGGTCCCTGGGCGCACCCGGAGACCTGGGCGAAAAGCTTCTCGGCGCCGGGTTGAAGGCTGTGTACCAGCTTCTTCGGCAGTTTCACGGCCTCGATCCGGGGTTGGAGTTCAAGGTGGCGATGGACGAGTGCGACGCGTCCGGCGCGCGGCTGGTGCTGGGCGACCGCGACCAGGACGCGACCATACGCGCGCTGCGCGACGCGATCGACCTGGCGGACGTGCTCAAGCTGCTCGCCGGCGGAGGCGCCGCGGACCCCGCGGCGTTGGACCCCGAGCTGGCGTCTTTGTTTCAAAACGCCGACTGGCGCGATCCCGCGCGCGCCGTGGAGACGCTCAAGACCAGGAAAGCCACCGCCGCGATGGCCGCGGCGATGCGCGCGCAGTTCCCGAAGGTGGCAAACGCGATGCTCGACCAGAGGGACGACGTGATGACCGAGCGCCTGCTGGAAGCCGCGCGCGAGAGAGGCGAGGAAAAAATCGTCGCCGTCGTCGGGATGGCGCACATGGACGGGATCGAGAGGCGGTGGGGCGACGCGCAAGGGGACGGTCTCGGGGTGACGCGCATCTCGGGGGGGTGACATATCATTCTGATAGAGCTACTGTGGATGGCGCGACGAGAGGGAACTATGGGTTCCGCTCATCTGAGCGTCCCAAACGCGTCACCGTTTTTTCTTCCCGCCGCTCTTGCTCTTCTTGCCCGCGGAGGCGGCTTTTTTCTCCTTGCGGTCCTTCTTCTCCTTGGCGGGGGTCTCCTCGGCGTCGCCTCGCGCCTTGCGCTTGACGCTGAGCAAGCCGGACTTCGGGCCTTTGCCGCCCACCAGCGCCTCCGACCAGTCCGCCTCCTGGCCGGCGATGGCGTACCGCTCCAGACCGGCATCCTGCGAGTGACGGGACGAGAGGTCAGGACGCGAAGACGAAGACGCGAAGACGCGTTTTTTTTGTCCCCTCGAGAAAAAAAAACCGGGGAGAAAAAGACGTCCGTCGCGTAAAAAAAACGCTCTTCGTCATCCTCCGCGCGCGGCTCGGTAAGAACGCAGCGGTATACTCTAATCAGTTTGGATGATCATATACCTGGTTGAACCGGCTCGTCATCGCCGTCGCGGAGCGCGGAAGGCAGCCGGGCGGAGTCGCGCTCGCCTCGCGATTCTTTGACTCTCGCGACATTCGGGAAACGTACCTCCAGCAATTCCTTCTGTTTCTGGCGCATCGCCTCGGTCACTTTGTTCGCCCTGCGCGTGAGGAAAGCGTGCGGGGTCAGTGCGCGAACGCGCGCGCGTCGCCGGAGTCGCTGGAACGGAGGGAAACCGCAAAAAGTCGCGAGTGACTCGTGGACGCCGAGAACGGCGCGCGCGCGGACGGATCAGTCCTGTTGAGCGTAGGAAACCATCACGGGTCGCGCGCGTCCGCGGACTTATAACCCCGAATACACGGTGGCGCCCGCGGACGCGACTTCTGGTGAACCGAGTCCTGGGTTGTATCCATCACTTCCGTCGCGGCGCGTGTGTGTCGTTCCCGAGCGTCCGCGAGTCGCGAGCGAGCGAGCGAGAGAGAGACGGTCTGGAAAACGAAACGCGCGGGAAAAAAACCGAAAAGCCTTACCCGTCCTCGAGGTCCTCGTCGAGCCCGACGGCGTGCGGGTTGAGGTTCGGGAGCGCGCGTTCAGGCATCTCCGCCTCGACTTGGCGCGTTTTCCCCGCGCGCAGCGCCGCGTGCATTTTCCGCACAGCCTTGTTGAACAGCGCCATGACCTGCGGCGTGGGTAAGCCAAGCTCGTTTGCGGCGTCGTCCATCTCTTTGTGTTGCAGCCCTAACGTGAGCACGATTGCGGTTTGCGCGTACGACATCGTCGCCGGGATTTTCCCGCCAAAAAACGCGCGCGCCAGCGGCGGCACGAGGTCCGCCACGAGGTGGTGGTCCACCAGGCTCTGCGCGTACTTCTCCAGCCGACGCAGGTCGTGCGCGGTGAGCGCGTCGCCGTCTGCGCGGCGCACGGCGGACCCTTCGCACCCGCGCGCGCGCGACTCGTCGTCGAAATCCACCTTTGGCGCCAAAACCGCCAGCGCGAGGCCCGGGGGCATATCCCTGAACGCCCCCCCTAAAAGGCTGGTGAACCTCTGTTTGAAGTCCGCGGAGAAGGCGCGCAGCCACTCGGGATTGGTAGAAGGCGCGTTCGTGTCCTCGTCGTCGTCTTCAACAGACTCGAGCGCGCGAATCAGCACCGCGCTGTGCTCGCCCGTCGCGTCGCTGGCGGTTTGCCGCAGGTACACCGGTTGGTACCCCGCCCTGGTCCAGAACTTGTGCAGCTGCTGCGTCAGCCCGAACGCCGCGGCGATCCAGTGGCACTTCTCCGGGCGCCTCTCGCCCAGAGGCGACAGCAAAGGCGGGAGCGCCGCGCGAGGCTTGATGGTCTCCCCGAGCAAGCCGCCGTCCGGCCGGGTCACCTCCGCGCGCGCCTCGGCGCGGTCCGAAGGCATGACGTCCGTCTCGAGCAGGTCAGTGAGCTTGCCTTCGTAGTACGCGTGCAGCTGCTGCAGCGCCCTCGAGCCGTAGCCCTGCCTGGGCAAGTCCGGGTGCGTCGCGATGCGCACGATGCGCGCGCCCGACAGCTGGGGGAAGTCTGGGTCCTGGAACTGCGTCGCGACGGTCCACGGGACCAAGTCGCCCTGCGGCGAGTCGCCCTTCGAGAGCGCGGCGCTGGCGCTGCCCCGGGAGATGGCCCCCTCCAGCGCGACTTGCAGGACGCACAGGATCTCGGGCAGCGCGTTGGCTGTTTCGTCCACCGGCGCGAGCAGCACGAACAGCCTGTGCGCGGGCGCGTCCGCCATGAGCTGCAGGTCGTTGGGCGTGTTTTTGTAGTGGCTGGCGACGTACAGGGACATCATGCGCTTCAAAAACAGCTCCGACGCGCGGTGCGCGGAGAAGAGCGTGTCTCTGTTCACCTCGAACAAGTCACACGCGCTGGGAGGAGGTAACGCCCCCGTGAGCGGCGGCGTCGCGTCCGCGGCGTCGAGGCACAGAAGGCCGTTCAGCCACCCCTCCACGCGGTCCCCGAACGAGTACCGCACGGGTTCGGCGAGTTGCACTTCCCGCAACAGGCGTCCGGTTTGCGCGGCGCCGCCGCCGCCCGCGGCGGCGCCCGCGGCTTCTTTCCGTAGGTTGGAGATGAGTTTCAGGCTCAGCGCGCGCCCCGTGCCCTCGTACCCGTTCACGGTGGAGCACAGGAACACCAGGTACGGGCCTAAAAGCTTTTGCACGGTGGGGAGCGGTATGGCGGCGGCTTCGTCGATGACCAGCAACTCCGCCTGCGTCGCGCGCTCGGCGTGCTGCGGCAGGATGTACTGGATGGTCTGTCTGTGCGCGCGCGTCACGTTCACGCGCACGATAGCCTTCCCGAACGCGGGGTTGCTGCTTTCCACCAGGTCGTAGTCCAGGTGCTCCTTGTACCCGAGCGCGTCGAAGCCCTTGAGCACGAAACGGAAAAACGTGTTCAGGTTCTCGGGCGACGGCGACGTGACAAACACGTTGGCGTATCCCATCCCGATGGCGCCCGCGACGGCGATGCCCATCGCCGCGGACTTGCCTCGCCCGCGCGCGGCGGTCAGCGCCACCGTCGAGCGCAGCGTCTTCTCGCTCGCGGCGTCCAGGAACGTCACCACGGCCTTGGCCTGGTCCAAGGTCTTGCAGCAGCTCACGAGCGGGCCCGCGGGCTCCGTCTCTTGCAACGAGCGTTTCAAATCGGCGAGGTCCTCGGGATCCGCCGCGCCCGCGATCTCGCCCCCCACCGGCTGAATATCACGCACGTGGCTGGAGATGGGCAAGATGTTCAGCTCGTCGTCCATCATGATGCACGTCGGGCAGTGCCCGAGAGAGAGGATGAACCGCTCGTTGAAGCGCGCGGTGACGTGCTGATGCGACTCGGTACGGAATCGCGCGTGCACGTCCATCGTGAGCGTGTACAGCTGCGACAGCGACTCGAGGTTGCTGAGTAAAAGCACGATGATGCCTCCGCCCTCGACCGTCTCCACGGTCCGCGCCAGCAAGTTAGGGGTCAACGCCTCGAAGTCCTGTAAAACCGCCATGCCGTACGTGTTGCCTAAAATCTTCTGCGTATCGGCGTAGTAGGTGTACTTGATGTCGGTGGACGCGACGAACAACGAGAACGGGTCTTCGTTTTCGGGATCCATCAGCCCGCGCGAGACCATCTTCTTGATCTGCTTCACGCGTTTCTTCTTGTGCGACGACAAGTACAGCTCCTTCTTGTAGCACCACAGCACGTTCGGGCGGGACTTGACCACCGCCTTGGACAGCATGTAGTGCAGGTTGACCACCTGCTCGCGCGCGCGATCGCCCACCACCACGAACAGCGTGCGCTCGTTCAGTTTCACCCCATTTTCAACCAGGGTGCGGATGCGGGAGTCCACCTTCTTACGCATGGCGGCTCGCCGTGACGCCGCGCGAGGCCTTCCGCTGACGAGGCCGCGGGCGTGACGCGAGCGATTCGGGCGTCGCCGCGCGCCCTTCGTTGTGACCGAACGCCCGCCCCGTGGGAACAAATCGGCATCCCGAAAGCCGCCCTTTTCGTCGGCGGCGGCGAAAACGCGGCGGCGGTGAACAAACGCGATTCGTCGTATGAGCATTCAGTCTGCCGCTGGCGTCGCAAATGCGCGCAGCGCCTTCTCGGAGCACGCGAAAAAGTGCCCTATATCGCGAAACGAATCCCGACGTCGCCGTCAGTCGGGCTCGCGCTCGGAGTTCCCCGCCGGGCGTTTGGGATTCCGCGACCCGGGCGCCATGGGGAAGAGCTCCAAGGATAAGCGCGACATCTACTACCGCAAGGCCAAGGAGGAGGGATGGCGCGCGCGCAGCGCGTTCAAGCTGCTGCAGATCGACGACAGCTTCGACATCTTCACCGGCGTGAAACACGTGGTGGACCTGTGCGCCGCGCCCGGGAGCTGGTCGCAGGTGCTGAGCCGCAAGGTGTACCTCCCCGCGCGGGACGCGGGCGTGAAGGAGGAGGACTTGCCCAAGATCGTCGCCATCGACCTGCAGCCGATGGCCCCGATCGAGGGTGTCGTGCAGCTGCAAGGGGACATCACGTCCATGGCCAAGGTGCGCGAGATTTTGTCGCACTTCGGCGACGGGCGACGCGCGGATCTCATTGTGAGCGACGGCGCGCCCGACGTCACCGGCCTGCACGACATGGACGAGTTCATGCAGGCGCAGCTCATTCTGGCGGGACTCACCGTCGCGACGCACGTCCTGAAACAAGGCGGCGCGTACGTCGCGAAGATCTTTCGAGGCAAGGACATCGGGTTGCTGTACGCGCAGCTCAAGCTGTTCTTTAAAGAGGTGACGTGCGCAAAGCCCAAGAGCTCGCGCAATTCGTCAATAGAGGCGTTCGTGGTGTGCCAGGGGTATTGCCCCCCGGAGGGGTTCGAACCTGGGGCGCTGCGGCGCGTGTTGGAGCAACGGGCGGGGGGGATGTTACGGGAAGACGCGGGGTCGGAGATGGCGGGAACGATGAAGTGGCCCAACGCGACGGTGGTGCCGTTTGTGGCGTGCGGCGATCTCAGCGGATACGACGCCGACATGTCCTACGACCTCGACGCGAAAAGAAGCGACGATAAGCTGGGTGACGGAAACGACGGCGCGCAATTGGGCGACGAGAGCACTGGAAACCAAAAGCCGTACACGCCCCTGGAGCCGGTCGCGCCGCCCATCGCGCCGCCGTACAAAACGGCCATCGCGTTGGAACGCGAGCGCGCCGAGGCGCGGCACGGGAGGAAGTAAACGCGACGCGCGCGAGTGTAGTACTACAAGTTCACCAAATTTTTTGTTTTTCGTCGCGCTCTTGTCGGAAACGCGCCACGTTTCGTCTCGAGATCCACTGCGACGCGCGCGTGGCATGTCGGACGAGGGGGGCAAGTCGTTCGGCGGCCTCCTGGCGAAGGCGACGTTCACCTCCGCGGATGGGTCCGGGGGCGTGAAGCGCCTGAACAGGGACAGCGCCCCCGCCTCCGCGGGGACGCAGAGCGGGGGGGAGGGCGCGGCCAAGAAGGTGCAGCTCGGGGCTGGGTACAGCCAGATGGACTGGATGCGTCTGACGAAGCGCGAGCCCGACCTCGCGGGCCTGCGCGGGGCGTCCAGGAAACGCAAAATCTCCGCCGAGGAGGTGGCGACGCACAACACCATGGAGGACTGCTGGACCGTACTGCGAGGCAAGGTGTACAACCTCACCCCGTACGTCAACTTCCACCCCGGCGGGGACAAGATCCTCAAGGCTGTGCTGGGGAGGGACTGCACGAAACTCTTCGACAAGTACCACAAGTGGGTCAACGGCGAGTACATGCTGGAGAAGTGCAAGGTGGGGGTGCTGGACACGCACGTCCCGGGGAGCGACTCCGAGGACTCGGAGGAGGAGGAGGAGGAGGAGGAGGATTTCTCGTTCAGGTAGAGACGTGCGATTACTATCGGTAGCCTACGCGCGGCGCGGCGCCTCGAAACGTCTTCGGTTTCGCGTTTCGGATCCTCAACGAAAACGACTTTATTCACGACGACGACGTCCGCGCGCCGAGCGACGTCGCCGGTCTGTCTCGCTTCGGCACGTACGCGCGCTCGTGCGTCTCCAGGTCGTACGCCTGTATGGTCTCGCAACCCGCGCTCCCGATGCCTCGCGCGATGGATTCCGCACCCGCGACGTACCCGAACGCGGTCGCGCCGGAGGTCTCGTCGGTCCCGTTCGTTTTTCGCTCCCCCGCGACTCGCACCTCGAGGGTCACCCTCTCGTACATGCCGACCGAGACGCCCTCCAGGACGTCCAGCGCGTCCAGGCCTTCGTCGTCCACCACCCACAGCTCGCCGGGGACGCGGCTCATCGGCGCGTCCTTCGACGCGTCCTCGTCTTTCATCAGGTACGGCACGCCGTACTCGCCCAGCACCAGCCTCATCGGTCGTCTCGTGGACGCCTCGGCGACGAACGAAGCCGAGCTGGACTCCAACAATCGGTGGTTGTAAAAGCCGCGCTTCAGCGTGCCGTACACGAAGACGCGGTGAGAGCCGCCCACGCCGGTATCTCCGCGAGCCGCGGCGACCGCGGCGGGCATCGCGAACGCGCGAGCCGCCGCCATTCGGCGCGGCGAGGTGTGTCACCGCGTGCACTTTTTCCGACTCGGTTTTCTCGCCGGGCGTCCGATAAGAAGAAGGCTCGACCTCGAGAGTTGACACGTCGACGCGGATCAGATAGAGTCACGCGGCGCATGTCGGCGGGTTGCGCGCCCCGGGCGTCGGTCGCGACCGCGGCGGCGGCGTCATGTCGCCGCGAAGGCGCGCGCGACGTGCGGGCGCGCGGCGCGCCCCGCGCGTCCCGCGCGTCCTCGCGCCGCGGCGACACGACCACGACTCGCGCCGGCGCCCGTGAGGTGTCGGTGGATGAGCTCCGCGCGCAGTCCCTGGAGGCGTGCGGCTGGCGCGAGCTGTGCGAGCACCTCGCCGAGTACGCGTCCACGCGCCTGGGGCAGGAGGCGTGTTTGACGACGTCGCTCCCCACCGCGGGCCCCTGGGAGAGCGAGCTGCTTCTGGACGAGACCGAAGCTGCGATGTCGATGGAGTCGCACCACGGCGTTTCGCTGGATTTCGGCGGCGTCATGTCCGCGGAGGTGCGCCGCGCGCTGTTCAAGGCTGAGAAGTTCGCGTCCCTCGGCGGGGACGAGCTCGCGGCGATGATGGCGTTCATAGGCGCAGCGACGCGGTTAGTAAAAACGGTGGAGGGCGTCAAGGAGAACGGCGCGCCGCCGCCCGAGCTCCAGCCGCTTCGCGACGTCGTGGCGGGCGTCGTGACCCACGCCGAGGTTGCGGAGAAGATCCGCGCGTGCGTCGACGACCAGGGCGGGTTCAAGGACGGCGCTTCGCCCGAGCTGCGCAGAGCGCGCTCGCAGCGTTCCACAGCGGAGGCCAAGCTGCGTCGAGCTCTGCAGAGCTCGAGCGGGTCCGTCACCACGCACCAAGGACGGTTCGTGCTGGCGGTCACGCCGCCGGCGCCGGCGGGTTCGCTGGTGGTGGGGGTCGCCGCGGGGGGCGGCCTGGTGCTCATCGAGCCCCCGGGCGTGGTGCTTCTGAACGGCACGCTCGCGCAGTGCATCGCCGCGGAGGAGACCGCGATCGACGCCATCAGGAGGCGGCTGACGTACGACGTGGCGGAGGTGGTGGTGGACCTGTTCCGGTGCCTGGACGTCGTCACGCGGCTGGACGCGATCGCCGCCAGGGGGAGACACGCCGCCGCGCTCAACGCGGTGCGCCCGCGCTTCGTCGCGCCGCCGCACTTAAACGGGATCTACTCCTACGAGACCGTGCGTCCCGGGAACGAGGAAGGGGGAGACGAGGCGGACGCAGACGCGAGGCAGAGGGCGCGCGAGGCGGAAACGAACGCCATGTTCCCGACGCTCGCGCGCGCCGGGGCGTACGGGAGCACTCCCGTCTCGACGAATCGGGACGACGACGACGACGACGACGACGCCGAGCCTGATTTCGAGAAGAAGGAGCTCCTCGTGGAGCTCGCCGGGCTGAGACAGCCCGTGCTCGAGGCGCAGGCGATCCGCGCGCGCCGCGCGGCTCGGCGCGCTGCGGCGAGGAAGCTCGCGTCCAAGAAGAAGAAACGCAAAGACGCCGGCGAAACCTCCGACGCGGACGACTCGGAGTACGACGCGCTGTTACTCGGGAACCGCGCCGCCGGTATTTCGCCGACTGACGAGACGTCAGTGAAGACGACGCGCGGTCCCGTCCCGGTGGACGTGTTCGTTCCCCTCTCGACGCGGTGCGTGGTGATCACCGGCCCCAACACCGGAGGCAAGACCGCGGCCATGAAAGCCGTGGGGCTCGCCGCCCTGATGGCGCGCGCCGGGCTGTTCATCCCCGCCGAGATCGCGAACGTCCCGTGGTTCGACGACGTGCTGGTGGACATCGGCGACTCGCAGGACCTCATGCAGAGCCTCTCGACGTTCTCCGCGCGGCTCGCCAAGCAGAGGGCCATCTTAAGCGCGGTCACGCCGCGCGCGCTCGTGCTCATGGACGAGGTGGGCACGGGAACGAGCCCGGCGGAGGGCGCCGCCATCGGAGGCGCGCTGCTCGAGCGCCTGGCGGGCGTCGACGGGCGCGGGTACGGCGCGGGCGCGGCGGGCCTGGTGCTTGCCACCACGCACCACGGCGAGCTCAAGGCTCTGAAGTACGAGCACGAGGGCGGCGTCTTCGAGAACGCCGCCGTGGAGTTCGACGAAGTCGAGCTCGCGCCCACATACAGGCTCCTCTGGGGCGTGCCCGGACGCTCTCGCGCGCTGCAGATTGCCGAGCGCTTCGGCTTTGAGCCGGCCATCGTCGCCGACGCGCGCGACGCGCTCGGCGAGGGACGCGTCACGCTGGAGACCACCATCAGCGGTCTGGAGACGGCGCGGCGGAACGCGGACGAGGACATCACCGCCGCGCGTCTGCTTCTGTCGGAGGTGCGGCGGACGGTGCCCCGGATCGCGCGCGCCGCCGACGCATCACGCGCCGCCGACGACGCCGCCGACGCCAAAGTCGCCGCCGCCGTCGCGCGAGCCAAGCGCGCGCGCGCGGCGATCCTGCGGAGCGCCGAGCGCGAGGCGATGTCCGCGGCGGCGCGCGAGCGGCGCGCGCAGTCCATGCAGAGCGGCAAGATGGACTTCGCCGCCGCCGCCGCGGCGGCGGCGGCGGCCGAGCGCGAGAAGAAGCGGCTCGCCGCCGAGGAGGCGGCGCGGCCGGCGGCGGAGGCGGCGGCGGCGCGCGCCGCGGAACCGGGGTGGGTTCCCGGCGTCGGCGAGGACGTGGTCGTGTCTGCCACCGGGATGGCGGGCAAGGTCACGGCGGTGAGCGGCGCGCTGGTCACCGTGCAGGCTGGCGCGATGGGCCTGAAGGTGAACGCGTCGGATGTGATTCCGGACCCGAACGCGGCGGCAAAAGCAAAAGCCGCGCGGCCGCCGGCGAAAGCGTTCGCTCCGCGAGGCTCGCGCGCCGCGCGCCGCGTGGACGCGCTCCTCGGCGGCGGCGGTCGCGTCGCCGCCTCTTCTTCTTCTTCTTCTTCTTCTTCTTTCGGGGACTACGGCGGGGACGGTTTCGGCGGGGACGGTTTCGGCGGGGACCTGTCTCCGACCCTGGGCGATACCGTGCGCATCAAGAAGACGGGCGTCGTCGGCGTGGTCGTGGACGTCGACGGCGGCGTGCTCTCCGTGCAGAGCGGGCGGAACGCGCTCAAGTCGCCCGTCGAGGGCGTCGAGTTCGCCCCCGCCGGAGGCGGCGGCGGCGGCGGCGGCGGCGGTAAGAAGAAACAGAAGAAGCAGAAGAAGAAGGGGAGCGGTTTGCCTTCCGGCGTCGCCGGGTCCGCGGCGCAGAAGACGTCCTCGAGCGCGCCGAAGCCTTCGCCGCGGGGGCCGGCGGACGTCAACGACCTGATGGCCAAGTTCAACCGCAAGTAGATTTAGTTCGAATTTCGTAACGTCCGAGAAAAACGAAACGCCCGAAAAGCGCCCCGATCTCGTGCGGCGCGCAGACTCGCGCGCACGACGCACGAAACCAACATCGACTCCAAACACACTTCCCCGTTTACGATGTCCTCTGCTACATCGAAGAACGACGATACCGACCCCGCGCTCGACTGCTTCTCCAGCCTTCCCCTGCATGTTATCTCGACGCATCTTCTCAGATCTGACATTCTGCCGGAACCCGGGGACCTCGGTCGGCTTCGCGCGGTGAGTCGCCGGATGCGCGACGCGGTGGACGCGACGGGGCGTGAGATCGAGAAGCTGTCGGACGAGGACGCCACGAAACTCGGATACGTGTACGTGCTCAAGGACAGGCACTCGCGAGGTCTTCTGAAGAACGATATGCTCCTTTGTCCGGCAGCGGCGTTTGGTGGCTACCTCGTGGAGTTGAAGGCGTTGCGAGCGAAGAATTTTTCGTGGACCGAGTTGACGTGCGCGTTCGCGGCGGCGGGCGGCCATCTCGAAATGCTGAAGTGGGCGCGCGAGAACGGCTGCCCGTGGGACAGGGCGGTGTGCATGTACGCGGCGGAAAGCGGCCACCTCGAGATCCTGAAGTGGGCGCGCGAGAACGAATGCCCGTGGGACGAGGCGACGTGCTCGAACGCGGCGAGGGGCGGCCACCTCAGCATCCTGAGGTGGGCGCGCGAGAACGGCTGCCCGTGGGACGAGAACACGTGCACGCGCGCGGCGGAGGGCGGCCAGCTCGAGGTGCTGAAGTGGGCGCGCGCGAACGACTGCCCGTGGGACGAGGAGACTTGCGCGTACGCGGCGCTGGGAGGCCACCTCGATGTGCTGAAGTGGGCGCGCGAGAACGACTGCCCGTGGAACGAGAGGACCTGCGCGGGGGCAGCGCAGGGCGGCCACCTCGAGTTCCTTAAGTACGCGCGCGCGAACGGCTGCCCGTGGGACGATAACACATGCTATGCCGCGGTGGAGGGCCGCCACATCGAGATCCTGAAGTGGGCGCGCGCAAACGGCTGCCCGTGGAGCACGTCGACGTGCGAGGACGCGCTTGCGAAGTGTGGATACTTCGAGCTTTGGCTGAAGCACTAAGACATGCTGGGCCGCGGCGCATTGCGGCCATCTCGAGGTGCTGAAGTGGGCTCGCGCGAACGGCTGCGTGTGGAACGAGGAAACGCGCCGATTCGCGGCTTCGAAGGGATACGTCGAAATACAGTAGCTCGCTAGAATACGCGTGTTTAGAGGCACTACTGTCCCCGTAGCTTCCGCTGACACCCGTCACGCGGCACGCGTGACACTAGAACCACTTCTTCGTGACCGCCCCCGGCTTCCTGTGGAACGGGGTCATGCCCGTGGTTTCGTAGTACGCGTCCGCGTACCGCGTGATGGCGCACCCGTCGCGCGGCTTGTGGAACATCGGATTGGTCGGACGCAACTTGGAGAAGGTGAATCCAACCTCCTGCGCGGAGGTCTGCGGGACGTCGAAGCGCTCACACGGCAACAACCCGGCGTCCTTCACCGAGCACAGCTCATCCAACAGCGCCCTGGCGTCGTCCATCTCCTTCGCCGTCGGCACGGTCACCGCCTTCAGCAGGTTGGGCTTCTCCGAGAAGGTCTCGAGCTTCTTCAGCGACCCGAGCGCGAAATTCGTGTTCAGCTTCAGGTTCGCCACCTCCTTCGCGCACGCCTCCGCCCATATCTTGTTCTTGGACACGAGGTCGACGGGGGAGGCGGGCGCGCCCGCGCCGCTTTTCGCGGGGCTCGCGCCCGCGCCGCTCTTCGCGGGGCTCGCGGAGGGCTGAGACATCACGCCTGCGCGTCTCCGAATCTGGCGCGCACAACCCCGATTTGGCCAAAGTGTCCCACAGCGCTCGCGATCGACGCCGGCTGCGAGCCTGCGACAGCGCTGGGCTAACAACGGCCGTCAGACTGCTCGCCATAGAAATTCGAATTTTCTTGGATGATGGCTTTTCCAACCAACGAACGTGTTCAATCGCCGCCCGGCGTGGCCCTCACACCCCGCGGCGGAGGACTAGCCTCCGGAGCGCGCTCCTCGGAGCGGCGTGCGGAACCACCGCGGTCGACTGCACGGTCGATCGCGCGTCGGTCTCCGCGCGTCCGGCGCGCTCTATCGCTCGGGGTGTGACAAGCTTTTCAGTAGCCTTTTTTCAAGAAGCAGGCGAGAAGGGATCCTTTTTTCCTTCCCTCTCCCCTGGAAGTAGGGCGTCGCGGCTGACCGCCGCGTCGTCCGCGTCTCTCGCCGCGAACAAGTCGCGCGAGCACGTCGCTGCAGCGTCGCCGGCCGTTTTTGAGTGCCGGGCGTCGCACGAGTCCGACTCGACTCGACCACCCGTAGACTCTAGCACTCTAGCAAAAAACAGCCGGCGCGCGATGGGCGGCCGACGCGCGACCGCCACCACCGCGACGGGAGGGACCGCGCGCGGCGCGCGAAACAAAACATCGCTCGGCGCGTTCGCGCGTATCGCGCTCCTGCTCGCGGCGATCGCGATCGCCCCCGTCCCCGCGGACGGCGGCGTGCACGCGGTGTTCCCGTCCGTCGCCCTCCCCTCGGGCGCGGCGAGCGCCGTCGTCGTCGTCGGCTCGGATTTCTTCCAGACGCCCAAGACGTCGTGCCGCTTCGGCGGCGTCGTCACAAGAGGCGACGTCGTCGACGCCTCCACGTTCGTGTGCTACCCGCCGCCCCGCGGTGAGGGAGCCTGGACGAAAAACGCCAACCGGTTAAACGGCTTCGTCGACGTCGAGGTTTCCATGAACGCCGCGGACTTCACCAAGAGCGGCGCGACGTTCGCATACGTCGAGCCCGCGTCGATTGTATCAATCGCGCCGCGCGCCGGCGACGCCGCCGGAGGGAGCCTGTTAGTCGCGACCGCCGCCGCGAAAGCGTCGGGATTCACCGAACGGTCGCGGTGCGCGTTCTCGTTCACGAACGTAGGCGACGACGCCGTGGACGCCGCGGACGCGTGGACGCTGGACGCGGGCGCTCGGTTCGTCTCCTCGGCGGTTCTGGTGTGCGAGGCCCCCCGCGCGCGCGGCGCGGGCGCGGCGCGCGTCGCGGCGACCACCGCGGAGGCGGCGGCGTACGGCGACCAGGCGGGCCGCCACGGCTCGGCGGCGTGGAGCGCGCGCCGAGCCGCGCCGGAGGCGCTCGCGGCGACGGCGCTGGCGGCGTCTTCGGCGGGTCCCGGTCCCGGTCCCGGAGCTCCGGCGACGACGTCGTTCGCGGCGCCAGAGACGGGCGGCGCTTTCGTGACGTTCTTCCTCGGCGCGGGTACAGACGCGGTGGACGTCGAGAATACATACACGTGTCGCTTCGGGACGGTGGCGACGCGCGCGTCCGCGGTGGACCTTTCGAGCGCGGAGGACGCCGGGACGCTTTCGCCGCGGCGGCGCGCGACGGCGACGTGCGCGACGCCCGCGGGGAAGCCGTCCCGCGGCGTTTCCGTACCCGCGTGGGTCTCCGCGGGCCTCAGCGACCGCGCGCCGAGCGTGACGCCTTGGATGCGACGCGAATCGAGCGTCGCGCGGGTGGATGACGCGTTCGCGGACGGTGAGTATCGCTCCGCGTCGGACGGCGGCGGGACGTCGTCGTCCTTCGGCGTCGTCGCGGCGGTGACGCCGCGGCGCGCGTCGACGGCGGGGACGCCCAGCGCCGTCGCGGTGACGGGCTCGGGCTTTTTGGCACACCACTCGCGGTGCGTGATCGACGGCGTGGCCAGCGCGCCGGCGCACGTGGTGTCCTCGGCGCTCATGCTGTGCGAGCTCCCGGCTTCGCTCGGCGGCGCGCGCGTCGCGACGGCGGCGGCGTCGGCGTCGCCGCGCGCGATGGCTTCGGCGCGCGCCGACGGCGCGACCGTGACGTACGCGCTTGAGGCGCTCGCGGCGCGCATGGACGTCACGCTCGGGTCCACCTGCGGCGGTGCCGCCGCGGTGATCACGGCGACGGCGGCGTTGCCGGATGGGGACGCCGCCGGCGTCGTCGCCGCGCGCTTCGGCGCCACCGGGCCGGTGGCGACGCGCTTCGTCTCGCGCTTCGCCGCGGAGACGGTGACGCCCGCGCGGCGGCCCGGCGCGGTGGCCGCGCGGCTGGACGGCGGCGCAGGCGCGGCCGCGGCGTCCACCGCGTACACGCTCGTGTTCCGGTACCACGAGGCGGGCGCCGTGGTGGCGGCGATCCCGACGCTCGTGCCCGTGACCGGGAACGTCCGAGTCGAGCTCTTCGGCTGGGGACGAAGCGTGCTGGGCGGGCCCGTCGCGTGTTCCTTCTCCGGTGCCGCGCCTTCTTTGGAAGATGGAAACCTCGCGTGCCTGGCGCCTCCCGGCGGCGTCGGCTTCGTCGCCGTCGGCGCGGCGGGCGCGCACGCCGCGGGCGCGGGCTCTATCTCGGTGGCGTACGCGCCTCGGCCGCGCGTCGCCGGAGTCGCGCCGCGCACAAACTACGCGCGCGGCGGCGCGGTGACCACGCTTTCGGGCGCTGACTTCTTTGGCGAACGCGACGATTTCGGGACGAATTGCGAGTTCGGGTCGAGCGACGGCACGCGTGTTTTCGCGCCCTTAACGTTCGTCTCCAGCGCCGTGGCGCGATGCGAGACCCCCGCGCTGGTTCCCGAAACGCTCGCTCTCGTGGAGTACGCCGGCGGCGCCGGGTCCGCAGCGCTGCGGAGCGCCTCGGGCATGACCGTGACCGTTTTGGCGACGCCGCGCGTCCTGTCTATAACGCCCAGCGGCGGCCCGCTGCGCGGCGGCGACGTGATCGTGGTGGCGGGCGAGAACTTCGTGGGCGTCGAGCCCGCGGCGTGCCGCGTCGGGAGCGTCGGGCCGCTGGATGCCCGCGACGCCGACGTCACCGGCGCGCGAGGGTTCGGAGCGACGCTGGAGTGCGTCGCGCCGGCGCGCGAAATCGGCGTCGCGCGCGTCGCCGTCGGCGCGCGCACCGGTGCCGGGTACACCGACGACGACGTGTGGTACGAGTACGTCGCCTCGCTCCCCGTGGAGTTCGCGGTGCCGAGCACGGCGGAGTCGGGCGGCGCGGGCGTGCGCGCCCTGGCGGTGTTCGGCGCGACGCTCCGGAAGGACGAGCGCATGCCGTGCGTGGTTGGCGCGCGGTCCGCGCCCGGGGAGGTGACGCGCCACGGCGAGATGACCTGCGGCGGCGCGCTTTCGTTTTCCGCCGCTTCCCGAAACGGAAAGCTCGACGCGCGAGACTCGACGTTCGGTCCCGGGTTCAAAAGCTCGCGACCTCGTTTGGATGCTCTCGCTACCCGCGGCGCGTTCGACGCGTTCCGGGGCGAGGGCTTCTTCGCGGTGGGCGCGGGGGGTTTGCGCTCCGCCGCAAACGGCGAGCTCGCCGTGGTGTTCCACTTCCGCAAACCCGCCGAGGCGACTTCGGTCCGGCCGGCGGCGGGCTTCGCGGGCGGCGGGACCGTCGTGCGCGTCTCGGGGCGACACATGACCGCGGAGACGGGGTGCGCGTTCGGCGCGAAGACGACGTACGACGGCGGCGTCTCGCTCGAGTCGTCCGCGCTCGCGCGGTGCGAGTCGCCGGCGTTTCCGGAAAACTTCGCCGTCGGCGACGCCGTCGCCGTCGCGCCGAGCGACGCGCTCGCGCCGCCCGGCGCCGACGCGCCCGCGTTCCCCTTCGCGTCGCGCGCGGAGCCGTTCGTCCTCGACGTCGCGCCCGTGAGTGTCCAGGAACCGGGCGGGACGATTCTCCGCGTCTTCGGCGTCTTCGGCGAAGAACAAAAAAAAGAAGGCGCCGCCGGAGGGCGAGGGCGCGACGTTTCGGCGTGCGCGTTCGGCGCCGTCGCGCCCGTCGCCGCGCGCCGCGCTGACTTTTTCGGCGACTCGGCGGCGTTGGTCTGCGTCTCGCCCGCGCTCGCGCGCGGCGGCGTCTCGGTCCGCGTCGGCGACGCCTTCGGCGAGTACGGGCGCGTCGGTCGCGACGTCGCCGTCGCGGCGACAAGGAAGGATGACGCGTTCGCCGACGCCGCGACGCGAGAAGACGCCGACGAGGAACACCGAAAAAAACTGGACCGCCCGAAGGCGACGGCGGCGTACCCCGACGTCGCGTCGCCCTTCGGCGGCGCGCGCGTCGTTGTTTCCGGCGCGTTTCTGGACACGCACGCGAACGCCGACGAAAACGGTTCAGGTGGCGTTTTCTTACGTTTCGGCGGCGAACACGTCGTGCGTCTCGCGGCGGTGGTGTCCTCGGCGCTCGCCTTGGCGGAGGCGCCGCCGCGAGGCGCGCGCGACGAGAACGCGGTTTCGGTCGCGGCGTTCGCCAACGCCGCGACGTTTTCGGAAACGTCGTTCGTCTTCGCGTTCGCGCCGTCACCGACGTTGGTCTCCGTGAGCCCGAAACACGTGGTCTCGAAACACGGGGGGCTCGTGACCGTGAGCGGCGCGTTCGGCGAGCGTATGTCCTCGTCCCGCGGCGCCGGGTCGCCGCAGTGCCGCTTCGGGAGCGTCGGGCCGACGGACGCGCGCGTCGTCGACGCGGCGAGCGCCGAGTGTTTCGCGCCGGCGCGCGCCGAGGGCGGCGCGCCGGTGGCTGTCTCGGCGCGCGGCGACACGATGTTTTCCTTCCACGAGGACGAGGACGAGGCTCGCGGAAGCCGCACGAAAAAGATCGTCCTCGAGTACGTCGACGAAGCCGAGGCGGCGTCCCGCGACGCGCGCGAGGCGCGCGGCCCAGAGTGGCTCCGCGTCGAGCGCGCGGCGCCGCGCGGCGCCGCGCCGGCGGCGGCGCCTCGCGGCGGCGGCGCGCGCGCGTCGGTGTACGGCGAGAACCTCGGTTTGTTCATCGCCTTCGGCGACGTCGTCGTCCCGGTGGCGTCCTTCGTCTCCTCGCGGCTGGTGCTCGTCGAGACCCCGCCGGAGTTTGCGTTTCACGACAAACGAGACGCGTCATTCGCGGCGAAAAACGCTTTTGGCGAGAGCGCCGGAGGAGACGGCTTTCCGACGCGCGTCGCGCTCCGCGGCTTCGACGGCGGATTAAATCTTCTCGCCGACGAAGCCGCGGAGTCCTCGGCTTCGGCGGCGTTTTCTTTCGCGTACTTCGACGCGTCGCGCTCGGTGTCCTTCTCGCCTCGTTCGGCGACCGAGGAGGGAGGCACCGAGCTCGTCGTGGCGCTCGAGGGGACGGCGACCGACGCCGCCGACGCGGTGGGCGCGTCGGCGTGTCGCGTCGGAACCGTCGGCCCCCTCGTCGGCGCGCCAAAAGGTTTCGCGGCGACGACGTGCGTCTCGCCGGCGTCCAAGCCCGGCGCGCGGCGCGTCTCCGCCGGGGTTTCGGGGTTGGGCTTCGGCGGATTCGCGTTAAAGTCTTCGCGCGACGTCTCGAGCTATACTCCGTCGCGGGATCTCCTTTCGGTGGTCCCCGCCGCGCGGATCCACGCGCTGATTCCCTCCGCGGCGACGCGCGCGTCCGGAGGATGGCTGGACGTCGCCGGCGCGTGGCTCGACCGAGACGCCTGCGGCGACGCCGAGAAGGCTGAGAAAAAAAACGCGCGAGAACCTCTCCGGACGGATCGCGAAGGTCCGCGGAACTTCGTGACGACGGCGTTCGCGTCGCGCGTCGCGTGCGCTCCGTCGTCGATCCTGGACGCCGGCGCGTCCGGCGTCTTCGCCTCCGTGCGCGTCTCCGGCGTGGCGCCGGCGTCCGTGACCGCCGCGCGCGTCGGGACGACCCACGAGGTGGTTTTCGCGCGACTCGCCGCGCCGCGCGTCTCGCGCGTCGCCGCGGGCGACGCGTACGCCGGCGTCGAGGGCGGCGCCGTCGCGACGCTCTCGGGCGAAGCGTTTTTCGGGGTCGGGTCCGCCGAAAGTTTCGGGTTCGGCGTCGCCGCGTCCCCGCCGCTCCTGTGCGTCTTCTCGTCCCCGGGGACGGGCGCCAACGGGAACGGGAACCCGACGGCGTCCGCGCCGGCGCGCGTCGTCTCCGGCGCGCTGGCGACGTGCGAGACCCCGCCGCTCGCGGCGCTGCTCGGCGTCGGCGGCGGCGACGCAAAGATCGCGCTCGCCGCGGAGGGCGACGAGACGCGCTCGGGCGACGACGCCGCAAACGCCGCGCGCGTCGCGGCGGCCCCCACGCCGTGGGCGCTGGCGCACGCGCCGCCGCGCGGCGGCGCGTCCGGCGGCGTCGCCGTGACGGTCACGGTGGGCGGCGCTGTGGAGGGCGTGCGAGGGAAATTCGCCGAGAATAAAAGAACCTCCGGTGAAGACGACGGTTCGGCGACGAAACTTTCGTGCGCCTTCGGCGCCGTCGCGCCCGTCGCGGCGCGCGCCGCCGGCGCGAGCAGCCGCGACGTGGTGTGCGTCTCGCCCGCGGCGAGGCACGGCGCTCTCGCGCCGCTGCGCGTCTTCGCGGGTGCGGCGGTCACAGCGCCGCCGTCGCCGCGCGCGCGCGCGCGCGGAGAGACCGACGCGACGTTCCGCGTCGACGCCGAGGGCCGCGCGTTTGCGACGATGCGCGCCGGCGACGCCGTAAGCGCGCTCGTCGCGGGCTGGGGCTTGACTCCGCGCGACGCGTGCGCTTACGGCGCCGCCGCGCTTTTGTCGTCGGCGGCGACGTCCGTCTCGGGGCTCGGGCGCTCTGACGGCGCTCTGCTCGTGAACCCGGCGCGCTCTGCTCACAAGGCTTCGGTTCAGGAACAGCGGAAAACGTTCGGTATCGTCGAGTGCGCCGCGCCTCGCGGCGCGGCGGGGTTCGCGGTTGTCTCGGCGACGTCGTCGCGCGCCGGCTTTTTTTTCGCGGGCGTCGCGTTTCAGTACGCGCGCGAAGACTCGCCGCGCGTCGTTCTCGTCGCGCCGGCGGCGGCGCTCGGGGGACAGGGCGACGTGCTCCACGTCTCCGGTGCCAACATGCACGCCTCGGGCGCGCTGGAGTGGCGAGCGTATGCGAATGAAAATGCGCACGCGAACGCGGAGCTCTACGTAAGAGCTGAGAACAACGCTCCGCTCGTCGTCGTCTCCTCCGCCGTCGCCGTCCTCGAGACGCCGGCGCTCGCCGCGCCATCCTCGGCGCGGGCGACTGCGACGCCGCGCGGCGTCGCCGCGGGCTCGGCGGGCGCGGGCTCCGACGAGCGCCGCGACACCTCCTCGATGTCCTTCGCGGTTCCCGTCGCTGTGAACCGCGAGGTGGCGGAGGTGAGCCCAGCCGCGGGCTCGGCTTGCGGAGGGACGCTCGTGTCCCTGTCGCCCGCGCGCGACGCCCCGGAGGGCGACGCGCGCGCCGAAATCGACGTCCTCGCCGCCGGAGGCTCGGCGTGCTGGTTCGGCGCGGTGGGCCCCGTGCACGGAAGGCGCGCGTCCGACGCAGACTCGGGCTCGGTGGCGTGCGCGTCCCCCGCGGGCGCACCGTCCTCGCGCGCGGGCGTGTCCACGCGCCTCGCGTTCGGCGGCGCGCCGAACGCGGAACAAAACACCCTTTTGGGTGAGCTCACCCGCGCGGGCGGCGAGGCGGGGACGTTTTCCGGCGACGCTCGCGCGCGCGCGTCGTCGACGTTCCGCCGCGCTTCCGACCCGGCGGTTCCCGCGGCGCTCCTCTCGGCGGCGGTGGTGGCGCCGGCGGGCGGAGACGCGTCCGTGTGGGTCCCGGAGTGGAGCGAGCCCTACGGCGGGGGGACGAGTGCGTCGTGGCTGATGCGCCACGACGGCGAGACGCTCGGTACGACGCAAACGCGCGTCCTTCGCGCGTTTGCGGGTTTTCGCGGGTTTTTGGTCTCGGCGACGCTCGCGCCGGGCGCCGGCGGTTTTCTCGCGCTCGCCGCGTCGCGGTCTCAGACCGACGGCGCGCCCGCTGTGTTCGCGCACGTCCCGCGCGCCGCCGCGCCGGAGCTTCAATCGGTGGTGGGCCCGACGGAGACGCTGAGCACGGGAGGTGCGCTCGTGTTCCTGCGCGGACGCGACCTGCGCGGCGGCGCGGACCTCGGCGTGTTGGCGTCGCTCGAGCCCGTCGCGTCGGCGGCGGACGCCGCGCGGGGCTCTCTGGTTTGGGGCGTGTCCAGCGCGCTGGCTGTTTTCGAGACGCCGCCGATGCGCGCCGCGGGCGCGGCGACGCTGCGCCTGGCGCTCGGGCGCGGTTGCTCTTCGTGCCCTCGCGGCTCGTCTTCGTCGCTGGCTCTGGCGACGCGCCCCCTCGGCGAAACGAGAGGGCCCGTCGCCGAGCCGAAGTCGTGGTTCGCGTCGCCCGCCGCGGGGGGCGCCGGGACGACGGTGCGGGTCACCGTCGCGTCGCCGACGCCCTTTCTCGGCGGCGCCGGCGCGGGGTGCCGTTTCGGGACGGTGGCGGTGTCTGCGTCGGCGACGACGGCGACGAGCGTCGAGTGCGTCGCGCCAGCTTTAAAGCCGGGCGTGGGGGTGGTGGAGACCACGTTCAACGGCCGCGAGTACACCGACGACGGCGAGACGCGGTTCAAAGTCGCGCATCCCCCCTCGGCGCTCGTCGGCGCCGTTCCGTCGGCTGTTCCGGCGACTGCCCCGGACGGCGTCGTGTTCGGCGTCGACGTCGTCGGCGCCGGCCTGGACGCGTTCGACCGACTTCGGCAAACGCCGCGCTCAGACCGGCTCGAGCTGTTCGGGTTCGAAGACGCCGACGATTCCGCGTACGACATGAGCTTGGCGAACGGCGAAGGGTACTCGAACGCCAATAAAACGCAAATCTCGGGGGGCGTCGTCGCGGCGTACTTTTCAACCGGCGCGTCTCCGCCGGGCGAGCTCTCCGGCGTCGCGTTCGGGTTCGGGTTCGGGTTCGGGTTCGTGGCCGTCGCCGTGGACGCGGCGGCGTCGATGTCCAGCGGCTCTGGGGCGCTCGAGCACCTCGTGGTGTCCGTGTTCGCGCCGCCCAGGACGGACGCGCTGGACCCGCCGCTGGGCCCCGGAATCGGCGCGACGACGGTGTTTGCCTCCGGGCGCGATTTCCTCGGCGGCGCACTTTTCTCGTCGCACGCCGGGGACGGCGGCGATTTCCACGTCCAAGACGCGTCGGGTACCTTTCTCGCGCTCGTGGGCGCCGCCGACGGCTCGGGCGCGGCTTTAGCGGTGCCTCTCGCGCGCGTCGTGAGCAGCGCGCTCGCTGTGTTCGAGACCCCCAATCTTTCATCCGTAGCGGCAAACGCGGACGTCGTCGTCGTGCGCGTCGTCGCCGGCGTCGCCAGAGTCTCGGCGTCGACGGCGGCGAACCCGTCGTTCGTCCCGACGTCCTTCGCGGCGACGTCGCCGCGCGTCGTCGGCGGCTGGGCGGCGTCGAGCGCGGGCGGGTCCACGGTGGAGCTCTCCTTCATGGGCCTCGTTTCCAACACACAAGCGCGCAGTGGCATCCAAATCCCCGCGTGGTGCCGCTTCGGCGCGGTGGGCCCGGTGGCGGGGCGCTCCGGCGCGGAAAGCGACACCCCGCGGGGCGTAGACTCTGGGACGTCTTCGACGCGCGTGACGTGCGTCGCGCCCGCCAAGCGCGAGAACACCGACGCGGAAGTGCGCGCCTCCGAGAACCGGCGGGACTGGTTCGCGGCGGTTGACGAGGAGGCCGACGCGCGTTCGACGAGTCTCGACGGTGTTTCTGTCATCAGCTTCGTCTCGGCGGCTCGGCCCGCGTTCGCGTTCCCGCCGGCGACGTCCGCGGCGGGCGGCGGCGTCTTCGGCGGCGATCGCGGCGTCGTCGTCGCGCTCGACGTCCCGGGCCCGTCGCCGGAGCGCGTCGCCGCCGCGCCGCTCGGGTGCGCGTACGGCGGCGTCGCCGGCGCCGCCTCGAGGGGAGAACCAGCGCGCGGGTCCCAAACGAAACCGCGCGTCTACGCGGAGTGTTTCCCCGCGTCGGACCCGTTCATGGAGGGATTCTTCCCGCTGCACTTTTTCCTCGCCGCGAAGACGTCGACGGTTTCGCTCGTCTCGGACCCCTCTATGGGAAGCGCGCAGATTTCCTTCGAGTTGGTGGCGCCCCCGCGCGCGCGCGCCGTCGCGCCGACGGCGGCGCACGCCGGCGGCGGCGCGACGGTGTTCGTCTCCGGCGCGGACCTGCGGCGCGACGGCGGTTCCGGCGTCGTGGTGTGCGCGATGGCCTCCGGCGCGACGGCGGTTCCGTTCGCCGCGTCTTTCCCGGTGGCGGTGGCCGTCTCGTCGGCGCTGGCGATTTGCGAGACGCCCATAGCGCTTCCGGCGGGGGCGCACGCGACGCGCGTCGCGCTCGCCGGCGCGGAGGCGTTCTCGAGCGCTCTCGGCTCTTCGGCGGCGACGCTCGTGGCGACGCCGCCGCCGACCATCCGGGACGTCTCGCCCGTGGCGGTGAGCGAGCACGGCGGCGCGCGCGTGACGCTCGCCGGACAAAGACTGCGCGCGGTGTCCGTTGACGACGCGCTGGCGGCGACGTACGGCACCGTCGCGCCCGTCGCGCTCGCGCCTTCGAGCGCGTCGGAGGCGACGTTCGCGGCGCCGGCGCGCAAACCGAGCGCGAACGTGCCCGTCGGCGCGCGGCGCTCGCTCTCGGACACGCACGCGCGCGCGCCGTCGAACGGGTTCGCGTTCGAAGTGGTCACGCCGTTCACGCCCACGAGAGACGGCGTCGTGCCGAGCGTCGTGACTTTGTCCGAAACGGAGGGCGCGGATGCGCGTCTCACGACGCCGAGTCGAGGCGGAGCCGTCGGCGGCGCGCTCGTCTTCGCCGCGCTCGCTTCGCCGCGCTTCTTCGCGACGGGTCCCGGCGGCGCGGCGGCGGCGGCGCCGTCGTTCTTCGCGACGCCGCGCCGCGGCTTCGCCGCGGTAAACGCGCTGGCGCCGGTCGCGGGCTTCGACGGCGGGCCCGACTCGACGCCCGAAATCGCGAAATCGACCCTCGCGCCGTTCGTGTACGCCGCGAATCGAAACGCGGTCGCGCAGCTCGAGTTTCGCGGCGCGCCGAGCGTCGCGAGCGTCACGCCTCGCCTCGCCGTCGCGTCGCGCGCGCGCGCCGGCGGCGGGTCCGTGCTGGACATACACGGCTCGGATTTCATACGGCTCGAGACGCGCGTGCGCTTCGGCTCGGCCGACTCGGGGGACACGAACGCGGTACACGTGGTCTCCTCCGCGTACGTCCGAGCGGAGGTTTTCGGGAACCACGCGCCGGGCGCGCGCGTGCCGTTGGCCATAGCGTCGGCGCCGTCGGTTTCTTCCGATTTTTTTCCATCCGGAGAGAGCGCGTCGTTCGGTTCGTTCGCCGTCGAGGCGCGCGCGTTGCCCTCGGTGTTCCGCGCGCGCCCCGCGTTCGGCTCGGAGGAGGGCGGCGTCGCCGTCGCGCTCACCGGCGCGGGTTTTCGCGAAACGGGCGTTTTCTTGAAGTGCCGCTTCGGGAGCGTCTTCGTCACGGCGTCGGCGTTTGTCGACGCCAACCGCGTGGAGTGCGTCGCGCCGGCGCGCGCGCCGGACGTCTCCAGCTTGTCGCTCGACCGGCGCCGAGCCGCACAGGTCGCGCCGGTGGCGGTGGCCGTCAACGGCCGCGACTTCTCCGCCGCCGCCGTCGGCTCGGGCGCGCCGGGCGTCAGCCTGTACGACAGGCACCACGAGGAAGCGACGGCGTCTAAAACGCACGCGCATGCCGGGATTGAGGCGTCCTTTTCATACGGCGCCAAGCTGGAGATTTTCTCGCTCGAACCGACGCGCGGGCCGGCGAGCGGAGGCACGGACGTTTTCGTGCGCGGCGCTTATTTCCTCGGGCCGTTCGGCGACGCGAACGCGGGCGACGCGAACGCGCTCGTGCCGTCGTCTGTCGCTTCGTCGGAAGGCTCATTAGGGGTTCCTTCTCTCCTCCTCTCGCCCGAAGGCGAGCGCCTCGACCGCTTCTTCTTCTTCGGGTGCAAGTTCGACCAGACTTTAGTGCCGGCTTCGGCGGGGAGCGTCACCGCGTCGTCGGCGTCGTGCCGCTCGCCGCCGCACGCCGCCGGGTTCGTCGCCGTGGAGGTTCGCGCGGGCGTCGCCGGCAACTTCACCGTCTTCGGCACAACCTTCGAGTTCCAGGCGCCGCCGCGCGCGGAGACTCTGTTCCCGCCGGTGGGCGCCGCGGGAGGCGGGACGCTCGTCTCCGTGGCGGGCGCCAACTTCGTGGACTCGGGCGGCGGAGACTCTTTCGGCGCGCCAGTGACGGGCGCCTCGGCGGCGACACCGAGCGGCGCGTTCGCGTCTTCGCCGCTGCGGTGCCGCTTCGGCGGCGGCGCCGAGTCGGCGGCGTCCTTCATCTCCAGCGCCGTGCTCCGGTGCGAGACCCCCGCGTTCGCGGCGAGCGCGGTGGACCGCGCGCTTCCGGTGGACGTCTCGCTCAACGGCGGGAAAGACTTTTCGTCGGGGACGTCGCGCGTCGCGTTTGAGCCCCTCGCGTCGCCTCTCGTGCTCTCGCTCGAACCGAGAGCGGGAACCGCGGGCGGAGGCACGGTGGTGCGCGTGTTCGGGCGCGGTTTCACCGCGGACGCGCCGGTGTGGTGCAAGTTCGGGACCACCGGCCCGATCCCCGCGGAGTACGCCAGCGAGGGTGCCGTGCGGTGCAAGAGCCCGGCGAAGGCCACGGCTTCTAAAATACCGGTGGAGGTGTCCAGGGGGAACACCGTCGACCTCACGACGGACGCCGTGCTCTTCTCCGTCTAGCTAGCTAGTCGCGGAGTACTTGTATCGCGTCGCATGTCATAGTATTCATACCTCACGCGCGCGCGCTACTACTACACGTCCTCACGCGTTTTCATCCTCCGAGCCTCGACGCGACGCGCTTGGCTTGGTCCTCCAGGTCGAAGAAGATATCCACCGTGTCCTCGCCGTCCCTCCCTTCGTGCCCCCCGCCGCCCCCAGCCGCCAGCTCCGCCTGGCACGCCGCGACCCCCGTCTTCACCGCGTCGCACGCCCCGACCGCCTCTTCGAGCGCCGCGGCGAGCAAAGACGCGAGCGCGCTCGAGCCGTTTGCCGCAAACGCCTTCGCCGCGCGTTCGCACCGCTCCGCGACCGTCTCCAGGCTCGTCGCCGCCGCGAGCGCCGCCTCGGGCGCGTCGTCCCGGGCCACAGCCCCCGCGAGCGCGCGCGTCACGTCGGCGAAGAGCGCGGCGGCCGCCTCGGGCGCCGCCGCGGCCATCGCTCCAACCGGAGGCGACGCCTCGGCGTCCTCGTCCGCCGGGTGCGTCGAAAACTCGAGCGCGCGGAGCGCGGCGATGCGCAGCGCCGGAGGCGCGACCCCCTCTGCGTCCGCGGCGGCGACGAGCGCCGCCACCGCCGCGGCGGCGGTCCCCCGCGCGGCGGCGCCGCAGCAGTTGGCGAGCGCGCCGAGCGTCTCCGCGGCGGCGATCGCCTCGCCGACGTCGCCGGTGGTCACGGCGGATCGGCCGCGGCGCCCGCCCCCGGGCGCCGCCGAGGACGCCGACGTCACAGCCGCGAGCGCGCGCGTCGCCGCCGCCGTCGTGCCGGGGAGCCACGGCGCGAGTCGCCGGTCGAGCGCCGCGGCGAGCCGCGCGAAGCACCGCAGCGCGCACTCCCTGGAGACGGACCCCGACCCTCCCGACCCTCCCGTCGCGTTCACTTCGGCGTCGGAAAGCCTTCGCGTCGCCGCGTCCAGGATTGCCTCCGCGAACCCGCGCTCGAAGCCCGTCGCCGAAACCACCGACGCCATCGCGGCGAGCGCCCTCGCGCGAACCGCGTCCGCCGCCGCCTCGCTCTCTCCGTCGCCACCCGCCGCGCCGGCGAGCGTCGCCAGCGCGCGCAGCGTCTCGTCCGCGTACGGCTCGAACCCCGAGGCCGCCGCGGTAACCACCGCGGCGAGCGTCGCCAGGCACCGCGCGCGCGCGGGGGAGGGCGTCGCGGCGGCGCACGCGCCGCCCACCAGCGCGGCGGCGAGAGCGCGGAGCGTCTCCGGGTGCATCTCCTCGTCGCCGCAGTTCTCCACGAAGGCGACGGACGCCGCGTGCGCGGCTCTCGCGAAGCCCTCCAAGTTTCCGTCCGCGAACGTGTCGCTCCCGAGCCTCGCCTCCGCCTCAACCGCCGTTTTAACCGCGACGCACAGCAACGATGCCGTCGCCTCGCCGTGGAGCGACGCCAACGCGTGGCCCGCGTGCTCGGCGAGCTCCGCCGCCGCCGTCGCCGCCGCGCGCGCCGTCGCCGCGTCGCCGCTCTCCACGCCGAGCCGGAGCGCCGTCAAGACGCGCTTCACGCTCGCCTCGTCGTCCACCACGTCGTGCGCGCACCCCTCGACCACCACGGCGAACGCGCCGAGCGCGCCCGCGGACGGCGCGACGCCCCGCGCGCCCGCGTCGGCGACGGGTCCGAGCGCGTGCGGCAGAACCGCCGAGGGCGGGAACCGAAGCGCGCACTGTCGTAACGCGGCGCGCGCCGCCGCCGCGACGCCGCGCGTCTCCGAGTCGTCCGTCGCGTCAAAGGTTCCTTTGTCTTTTTCGCGTCGGCTCGACACCGCGTCCTCGCCCCTCGCGGCAGCGCAGAGGGGAGGCAGGAGCATCGCCGCGATCGTGCGCGGCGCGTCCTTCGCGGAAGCGCCCGCCGCCGCCGCCGCCGCCGCCGCCGCGGGGACGGGCTCGTCCAGCGCGCCCGAGTGCGTGGACGCCAGCGCTTCCAGCGCCTCGAAGGCGGCGGCGCGCGCGTCGTCCAGATCTTCATCCATCGAGTCTAAACTTTCGATGTCGTAGATGTCGTCGTTATTTCCTCCCACGTGCCCTTTAGTCGCGACCGCGAGCGCCGTCTCCGCCGCGGGGCAGAGAAGACGGAGGTCGGGGCCGAACACGGCGTCGGCGTCGACGGCGACCGCCGCGGCGAGCGCTCTCAGTGCGGCGGCGACGCCGCGGTGATCCCGGATCATCCGTCCCGTTTGCTGATCACGTGTCGTGCGCTTGGAGTACTCCACGGCAGCCTGCAGGCACCGCTCGATGATCCGCGGCACTAAACACGCCACCTTGGGAAAGTCGCCGCTCGCGCCGAGCGCGGAGGCGAGTTGCGCCAAGGCGCCGAGCGCGGCGCGGCGCGCGCGACGCCGCGGAGGCGTCTCGCCGCCGACGCCGGTCTCCGCGGTTTCCGCGCTCGCCGCGACGAACAGGTCCACCAGCGCCTCGTGGTGCGCGCTGAGGTGCTCGCCCATGGACTCCACCAGGTTCCCCAGCAGCAAGGACGCGGCTTCCCTGTGCGCGTCCTTCGGCGACCTCGCCGCGAGCGAAAGCGAAGGCAACAAATCGTCCCAGGCAGTGCTCGTGGTGGTGGAGCTCTGCGCCACCACATCCGCGGCGTGCGCGAGCGCCCTGAGCGTCGCGGGGTCCTCGGCGTGCGCCAGCGCGGCGAGCACGCCGCTCTGCGTCGCGCGCCTTGTGTGATCGTCCAGCGCGCGCCAGTGCTTGCCCGCGGAGGTGGCGAGGAGCACCGCCGCGAGGTGGCGCGTCTCCGGCGCGACCGCCGACGCGGGCTCGAGATGCCGCAAAAGCGCGAGGACGACCGCCGGGTCTTCCCCCGCCGCGGTCACGAACGCCTCCGCCTCGCGGCGCGCGTTCGGGTCGACCGCGGGCGACGCGAGCGCCGCGAGCGCGCGCGAGAACGGGTCCGTCTCCATCGGGGACGGGAGGCGCCGGCGCGCGGCCTAGACTCTGGCGAGGAGCGACGGCGGCGGTTCGTGGTCCTGCCCGACCGTCGCGATCGCGGCTTTTCGAAGCTCGGTCTCCGATCACGCTCTCCGATGAAGCCGGTGGCGTTTTCCATCCTCGGCCGATGAAATCTCTCAGATCGATCGCTGACGCGGCTTTTCACGAAACGTGAAAAGGGGTACGAAAGCGAAAAAGTCAACTCTCGCCGCACACGCGCGCGCGCGGCACACGCAGCCCGCACCGCTCGGACGCACGCGAGCAGGCCGCACGCCATGTCCGACGAACCCCCCGTCCCCCCCGTGGACGACGACATGGAGGCGCAGGAGGTCGGGACCTCCGACGAGCTCGTCGCCACCTCCGACTCCATCAACGCGCCGGAACCCGAGACATCGACGGAGCCCGAGCCCGAGCCCGAGCCCGAGCCCGAGGCTCCGGTCGAGCCCGAGCCCGAGCCCGAGGCGGCGCCCGAGCCCGAGCCCGAGCCCGCCGCGCCCGCGCCCGAGCCCGAGCCCGAGGCCGAGTCCGCGCCCGAGGAGTCTGCGCCCGAGCCCGAGCCCGTTGAGTCCGCCGCGCCGGCCGGCGCGGATGATGCCGCGGCGGAGTCGAGCGCCGAGCCCGCGTCGGCGTCGGCGCCCGTGGTGGCGCCCGCGGTCCCGGTCGCGGCGAAGATGCCTCCCGCGCGCCCGTTCACGAAGGAGAACCTGGCGCCCGCGGACCCGGGCGAATCCCTGTTCGCGAAGAAGACGCCCGTGCACGCCTACTTGGCGCAGCACATCCAAATCGCGGTGCGACACGCGCTGCGCGCGCTTTCGGCGCAAAGGCCGGAGGAGCCGTTCGTGATGGCGAGCGACGTGATCCGCAAGTGGACGCCTCAGTCCGCGCCGCCGCGTCTGTCTCGGCCCACCGGCGGCGCGACCGTGGGCGCGCGCGAGTACCTGGAGAGCGTCGGCATCCTCAAGGTGATGCACGACGGGATGTGCGCAATGGCGAAGGTAAGGCCGGGCGACCCGCGGCAGTTCCTGAGCGACTACCTGCTCGACCACGCGCCCGTGCCGGAGTACGTGCGCAACATGGAGGCGTTCGACGACTCGGACGAGCGGCTCAAGGGGATGGACGACAAGCTCAAGGCGGGGCAGGCTGCGCTGGAGGCGTCGCGGGCGTGAGAGTATTGAGGGCGCGTAAGGATGAGATGAGCATCCGTTATTGTACATTTACGGAAGGACCGACGGTTTGACGGTGACGAGGGGAAAAAAAGAAACACCGTCTTTCGAAGAGAAACGCCCGCTCCGTCTTCTCGCTCCGGTGTTGGGCAGGAATCGAACTCACAACCTTCGGCGTCAAAAAATGTATTTTTTAGACCCCGGTTCTTGAGTCTTTCGCTCCGTATACTCAAAAAATCGCGAGATTTTTTAAAGACTGAAAGGTCTTTGAAAACAAGTCAGCGCCAATCGTCGTTCGGAGATTTCTGGGCCACGAGATTGATTCCGGGCGTTCGGCGATCGCACGGAGGAAGATAGGCAGAGCGCACTTTGCGCTTTCCGTGATTGCGACACCGTCCGCGAGCGCCGGAGACGCGCACACACGCACGCGCCCGACGTCGGTCACCGCGACCGCACGACTCGAGCCCCTCCCGCGACACTCGCTCCGAGTGCCCCGCACTTCGCTCGTCTCGTCCCCGCACGACACGCTCGCGTCGCACCGCCCGTCGACATCAGCCTCGGCGAATCCATTATCCACATCGCGACGGTCCCGTCAGGAAGTGACAGCCGCGCCCGCGCGTGACTATCGAAGCGAGGCGAGATGGCGTCCGCGAGCGTCTCCCAGGCGCGTTTCGCGGGGCCTTGCAGTGTCTCCGGACGCGCCGAGCGCGTCTCCACGGCTGCCTCGACGCGCGCCGCGCGCGGTGCCGCGAACCCGGCGCGCGCGTTCCGCGCGGCGTCCCTGCGCGACGCCGGCACGCGCGCGTCCCGTCGTGTCGCCGCCTCGCCGCGCGCGAGCCTGATGGAGCCCGAGCAGGCGACGTACCAGCGCCGCCCCGAGGATGTGGTGGCGTCCAACGGCCGCGAGGTGGAGCAGTTCGCGCTCGAGGCGTGCGTGCGTCGCCAGACGAGCGGCGACCGCGTGCCGCCGCCCAAGATTAACGACGACACCCTGGACGACGCGTTCGAGCGCTGCCGCGAGGTCACCGCGGAGTACGCTAAGACGTTTTACCTGGGCACCAAGTTGATGACCCCCGAGAAGCAGCGCGCGATCTGGGCTATTTACGTCTGGTGCAGAAGAACGGACGAGCTCGTGGATGGCCCCAACGCGAGCCACATCACCCCCGAAGCGCTGGACCAGTGGGAACGCCGCTTAGAGGCGGTGTTTGAAGGGAAGCCGATGGACGTGATCGACGCCGCGCTGACGGACACCGTCAGTAAGTTCCCGGTGGACATCCAGCCGTTCCGGGACATGATCGACGGCATGCGCATGGACCTGGTGAAACCTCGTTATCAGACCTTCGACGAGCTGTACGAGTACTGCTACCGCGTCGCCGGCACCGTGGGATTGATGTCCATGCCCATCATGGGCTGCGACGACGATTTCGAGGGTGACCTGGAGAAGGTGTACAAAGCCGCGCTTTCGCTCGGCCTCGCGAACCAGCTCACGAACATCTTAAGAGACGTGGGCGAGGACGTGCAGACGCGCAACCGCATCTACGTCCCGCTCGACGAACTGGCGCAGTTCGGGATCACCGAGGAGGAGATCGTGCGTGGTGGTCTGTACTCGCCTTCCACGGGCAAAGTCGACGACCGGTGGAAGGCGTTTATGAAGTTTCAAATCGCGCGCGCGCGCGAGGTTTTCGCCGAAGCGGAAGCCGGCGTGAACTGCTTACACGCCGACGCGCGGTGGCCGGTGTGGTCCGCGCTTGATGTCTATCGTAACATCCTGGACGCGATCGAGGCGAACGACTACGACAACTTCTCCAAGCGCGCGTACGTGCCCAAGTGGGAGAAGTTCGCCATGCTGCCCTCGTCGTACGCCAAGTCGAGACCGGCGCAGAAGTACTGATGTGACGGAAAAGTTTTGGAGCCAAGTTTTGGAGCGCGAGAACGAGACTCATTGGTCGTTCGAGGTTCGCGCGGAGGGTGGGAGTATTTTTCGCGCGCGGTCAAAAAGTCGACGTCGCGATCGTCGACGGCGCGCGCGAGTGGGTGGGTGGGGGAGACGAAAGGAAGCGGCACGATTTCGATGCCTTCCGAACGTTCGGGCGCGGAGTGACGCGCGCGGTTCGGGTTTCTTTTCGCGAAGCGAGCGCGGCGCGTTTTTGAATACACATTTTTGTCGAAAGCTACTTCGCGCGTTTTTGTCGAGTCATCATGGGAATGAGCCTTCCCTTCCTTCGCTTTCCGCGATGAAAACCATCACCGCACCGAGCCCTTCCGTCTTGGCATCACGCGTTCCGGAAGCGGCCTGCGCTTCGTCGGCGGCGGCCGCACGCGCTCCGCCGCGGGCGGCGCGCGCTTCTTCGCGCTTTTGTGGTCGGCGTTTGTAAACGCCGACTTTTGCTTGCCGCTCGCCTTCGCCGCCTTCGCCGCCTTCGCCGCCTCCGCGGCGGCTTCGGCTTCGCACTCCAGGCAGGTCCACCGCCGCGGCGTCCCGGCGCTGTCCACGATCCCCACGCACCGCGTGTGCATCCACACCTCGCACGCGTCGCACGCGATCATGCGCTCGCCGTCGTCGTCCGTCGTGCCGCACACGCAACGCACGGTCCACTGGTCCAAACCGCCTTGGTACCGAAACTCGGACTGCAAGTCGGCGCCCTCGCCGTGCACCTCCACCATCCGCCCCGCGACTTTTTTCCCAACCTTCTGCGTCTCCTTTAAACTCTCGAGCCCCACAACGGTCCGCACCTTGAACTTCCCCAGCACCACGTACAGGTCCTGGAAGCACTTCGTGGCGGCGTTTTTCACCTCCGCGAGCGTCGGGTCCGCGGGCAGCAAGATCACCTCGGGAGGCGGCTTGGTCTCCACGCCGTGTTCGCGACGCTTCTTAGCGCTCTTCGACTTTTTGCCGCCGCCGCCGCCGGCGCCCATGCCGCTCACCTTCGGCCCGCGGTTGCGCGAGTCGATGACCGCGGTGACCATCACCCGCGTGGCGCTACTCGCCGGAAGCTTCTTCCCCTTCGGGCGCAACTCCAGGAGCTCCTCCACCGGGACGTACGTCTTCACAAACTGCTTCGTGTCCAAAAGCACGCGCGCGCAGTCGATCAAGTCCGAACCCTTACACTTGACGGTTCCCGGAGTAGAGGGCGCGCCGGACTTGGAAACGTGAAGCCTGGCCGGTTTATAGCTCTCCAGGAGACTCTTATACACCGCCTTCACGTCGCGGTCGAGGTCGCTCTTGCTCAGTTGCCGAGCAGCCTCCTCCGCGGCGCGGCGTTCACCCGACAAGGGCGCGCCTTTTTTTCCCGACGAAAGCGGCGGTCCGCCGCTCGCGCCGTCTCGGCGCAGAGCCTCCGCGGCGGGCGCGGACTTCGCTTTTTGCTTGGCATTTCTTTTAGCGAAATCGTCGGCGGGTTTCTGTTTCGGCGGGACCACCCTCGCGCGCATCTTCTTCATGCCGTCCACCTTGTCCAGGTGGTACTCGAGCTGGCCGCTCGAGCTGTTCTGCCGGCGGCGCACCTTCGCGCGCGTCGACGGGCCTGCGGGCGAAAAAAAAGAGCGCGGAGCGCGAGAGCGAAAAAAAAAAGCGACGATGAGGGGGGTCAGTCTCGCGCGGACGGCGCCGTCCGAGAACGCGTGTGGCGGTCAGGAAGCGGAAACGTTTGAACAAATTTTGTCGTCGTGGATCCGTCGATTGGCGCGCGCGGGTCGGTGATACTTTTTCTCGACGCCGTGTGACGTCGACACCGCTCCGCAGGTGGCGCCCGGCGAAAAACGCCGGGGCCGCCTCGCTTCGGATTTGGCTAGTCGTCGTCATTCCCGCGTTATTTCGCAAACGCCGCGCGAGTCGAGAAAGCGGAGACGGACGACGCGCGTTCCCCCGCGCCGCGCGGGTGGCGACTTCGTGAGACGTACCTGTCGGGTTCTTGTTCTTGTCCAGCTTGGAAAGCGTCACCTTGGCGTCGGAGATGGTCTTCAAGACGTGGTCCAGCAAGCCGGTGTCGCCGACGCCCTTGTCGCGCGCGCGCGCGCGCACCTCCTGGCGCGCCATCCACTTCCCGTTCGCCTCGCGGAGCACCTCCACGCACGCCGTGCACGCCGTCTCGATGCGCGCGTCGCTCCAGCGGGACGTGCGCGAGGGCGAGACCGACGCGGGAGACGGCTCGGGGGGCTTCTTGCTGCCCTTCTTCGACGGCGCGGGAGGCGAGGGAAGCGGAGGCGGCGGCGACGGCGCGCGCGCCCTCGGCGCCGCCGCCTTCGCCTCGCGTTTGACGGCGGCTTGCGGGTTGTGCCTGCGGTGCGCCTCCGAGGGCGGCGGCGCGGGCTCCGCCACAAACTCAGGCTCGGTCGCGGGCACCAGCCCGTCCGCGCCCCGCGGCCGCAGCGGACGCGTCGGTGTCACGCGCGGCTTCGCGGAGGACATCACGCGCGTCGGCGCGCCCGCTCGCGAGACGGACCGGTCGCGATTCGACGCGCCGTCCGCTAACCGCGACGCCTTTGCGGCTTTGGACTCAAACTTGAGCGGCTCAAACAGCGAAGACGCCGCCTTGCGCTTCGCCGCGGCTTCGCGCTGCGAGTCCAGGCGCGAACTTTTTTCTTTCTTGCCGTTCGTTACGGCGTCCGTTTTTTTACCAGCCTTTTTCCCCGCGAGCGCCGAGAGCGACGCCTCGCGCCGACCCGCCAAACGCCGCTCGCGAAGCACCAGCTCCTTCTCCGCCTTGTCGTTGCGGCGCACGATGCGCTGCAGCAGGAGCAGCAGCGCGACCAGCCCCCCCACGGTGGTCGGCGCGTACTGCTTCATCAGCGCCTCGTACCGCGCGATCACCTCCAGCGCGGGCTCGCTCCGCTCACCACCGGTCTCTCCGAGTGTCGATCCATTTTGATCCATTTTGGCCATCTTCTTGAAATCCGCCTTGACGCTCTCCAGCGGGAACCGCCGTAATCGTTCGGCGGCTTTGCGGTGCGTCGCGGCGGTGTTCCCGAACGACCCCTTGCCGAACTGGTACCCGTACGTGCCGTACCACGTCTTCCCGCACGCCACCGGGTTCAGCAACCGGAACTCCACGCCGTACTTCTGCGAGACGTCCTCCACGCTCACCTCGCGCGCGCGAAGCACGACGCACAGCTTCTCCCAGATTTGAATAAGCTGCTGCCCGGAGAGGCGCGCGCTGCCGGCTTCGCGCCCGTTGATGCGCATCAGGTGCCCGCACCCGTTCGCGTGCAGCGTGCCGTGCATGAGGTGCGTCTGATAATCTAACAAAGACGTCGCCTTGTCGTTCTCGCCGCACGCGGGGCAGATCTTCTCCTTCGCCGGCGCGGCGGCGGTGCAGATCTGGCAGATGCGCTTGCCGAGCAGCTCGGGCTTGGAGTCCACGCGGAAGTCGCTGTGCACGACGAAGTGGTACTGCTTGCGCGTGACCGGGTGGTGGTGCCACCCGATGCACCGGCAGCAGTCGCAGTGCACGCGCGAGCTCTCGAGCATGGTCTCCTCGTATACGCGCAGCACAGCCTCGTGCTCCGTCCCTTTGCCCAGCGTCACGGTGTGCCCGAGCACGCCGCTCTCGACGAAATAATCGTCGGGCTCGGTTTCCGTCTTTATGAACGAACGCACGTTGTCCCTGTTCCGCGAGCGAAGACGAGGAGAGAGGAGAGGGTTTGCGTCAGCGAGGGAGGCGAGACGCGCCGACGACGCGCGCCGACGTCGTTCGGGTCGCGGAGTCCGCGGAAGGGGTGTCCGTGGAGGCGCGCGGCGGAACGGGACGCGTTCACGCGTCGCCGGGGCTTGGAGCGCGCGTCTCCTCGACGGGTCGCTCAGGGAATCGAATCTTTCGCCAACGCCAGCTTCGCGCGCGAAAACCGCGGTAGTGGGCGCCGCGTCGAATGTGGCACACGTGTGTCGTCCCGTCGCGGGGCGCCGGGCGCGAGACGCACCTGAAGGGCCCGTAGTACGCGAGATCATCCTTCTCCAGCCAGGGAACGACCTGCGGTTCATCCACGCGATCGGTCGGCATCGTTCCCGGCCCCGGCTTCCCCCTCCCGTCTCCAGCGCGAGGCGCGAAAGCGTGCAGAGGTGGAACCCTCCCTGATGCTGCGACCCGCCCTGGCGCCAGACGAGAAAATGAAGATTCTGGAGCCCAATGCGCTTCGAGCCGCCCGCGGTGGCGCTCCGAGCCTTCGACCGAACGCGCGGGTTCGGCCGGTATCCGCTCGCCGGGCGCCGCGGGTTCGCCCCCCGTGAAGTGCGGGGCGGCGGGTGAATCAGGGAGTTCTCGCCGCGCTGCGACGGCGCGCCGCGTAGCAGACAACCCTGGCAAAGTGAGCCGGCGGCCCATACACGCGATCGTTCGATAATAGGCTATGTGAATGCCCATACGAAGAATCCTCTCGATTTTCCGCCCCCCTCGGCAGATTCGAACGCGTTTGCCCCCGCTGCAGCGCTCGCGAACGGCGAAAACGAAAAATGCGTGAAAGGTCTCCTCTTGAAGCACTGCACCGCACCCCGGCAGAGTGATCATCGCACGGCCTGCGCGGTTCGCGGGCGCGATCTCGTGTCGATGGCGCTTCGAAACGCGCTCAGACGCGCGGCCTCGGCCGCGCCGTGGGCGACCGCGGCGCCTCGGTCGTTGAAACGCCCGGAGGCGGGGTGTCGCGCGGTGTGCTCCGCTTCGAGCGCAAGAAGGTTGGCGCCAATCACACCCGGCGCGGCGTGCTGGAAAAGCGGACGATCGTTCGCCGCCGCCGCGGAATGTGCGTCCCCCCCCTTTCGTCCACCCAGCCACGATCCGCGCGAGGAGTGTAGGACGCGAGCGACGCGTCGCGGAGCGCGTCGCGACCCCGCGTCGCGCGCGGCGAGGGCCGAAGCGCCTCGCGCCATCGTGAAGATATTTTTCCCCGAAGCCCGACGCTTCGCTTTTCCAAAAAGGTCGCGCGTTTTTCGACGCGCGACGCCGAACCGAACGCCGTCGCGCTGACTCGACCTCTTTCTCGTCGCGAACGCGAACGCGCACGACGATTCCACCCCCCACGCCGAACCGCGACAGACCCGCCGTTCCAGGAGATCACCATGCCCGCGCTGTCCCCGACGATGACGCAGGGCAGCATCGCGGAATGGAAGGTGGAGGCGGGCGCCAAGGTCTCCGCCGGGGACGTCATCGCGGACATCGAAACGGACAAGGCGACCATGGCGCTGGAGTCCATGGAGGACGGGTACATCGCGAAGATCGTCGTGCCCTCGGGCGCGCAGGACGTGCAGGTGGGCGAGGTGGTCGCCGTCATGGTCGAGGAGGAAGCCGACTGCGCGAAGTTCGCTGACTACGCGCCCGCCGCGGGAGCCGCTGCCCCCGCCGCGCCCACCGCGCCCGCCGCGCCCGCCGCGCCCGCCGCGCCCGCCGCGCCCGCCGCGCCAGCCGCCGCGCCCGCGGCTGCGGCTCCCCGCGCGGCCTCGGGCGCGCGGGTTTTCGCCAGCCCCCGCGCGCGCGCGATGGCGAAGGCGGCGGGCGTCGCGATTGAGCGCGTCCCGGGCACCGGCCCGAACGGCCGCGTCGTGATGTCCGACGTGGCGCGCGCGATCGAGTCCGGGGTGGCGGTCGGCGGCGCGTCCGGCGGCGCCGCCGCCGGCGCCGCCGACGGCTTCGCCCGGTTCTTCCCCCCGTTCGAGGACGTGAGCCTGACCACGATCAAGAAGGTGACGGCGGCGCGTCTGACCGAGAGCAAGCAGACGGTGCCGCACTTCTACCTGACGGTGGACGTGCGCATGGACAAGCTCGCGTCTCTGCGCGCGCAGCTCAACGCCGGGCTGGAGAAGTCCGGCGGGAAGATCTCCGTGAACGATTTCGTCGTCAAGGCGTCCGCGGCGGCGCTTAAGGCTGTGCCCGAGGTGAACGCGAGCTGGATGGGCGACAAGATCCGCCGGTACAAGAAAGCCGACGTGAGCGTCGCCGTGCAGACCGAGGCGGGCCTGATGGTGCCCGTGGTGCGGAACGCGTGCGGCTTGGGCCTGGCGGGCATCTCCTCCGAGGTGCGACATCTCGCGGGCAAAGCCAAGGAGGGCAAGTTAGCGCCCGCGGACATGATCGGCGGGACGTTCACGATCAGCAACCTCGGCATGTTCGGCGTGAAGCAATTCGCCGCCATCGTGAACCCGCCGCAAGCCGCGATCCTCGCCGTGGGGTCCGCGCGCAAGGAGGTTGTGAAGAAGCCGGACGGGAGCGGGTACGAGGAGGTGATGGTGATGAGCGCGACGCTGAGCTGCGACCACAGGGTGGTGGACGGCGCGGACGGCGCCTCGTGGCTCGGCGCGTTCAAGGGGTTCATGGAGGACCCGGTGACCATGCTGCTGTGACGCCGCAGAGCGTTCCGCGGCAGAAACGCCGGGCGGCGCGCGCCGAAGGTAAGGAAGTGCGGGTCACGAACACGGCTGTAATGACACCTCTCGACCGGTCGAGACGCGAAAAGTGAAACGTGCGAAAAAGTTACAAGGACGGTCGTCTCTCTCGGGTTCGACCGCGGACGCGCGGCGCGGCGGTTCTAGAAAACCTCATCTAGAAAACCTCAAACTCATCCTCCACGGGCCTCTCCGTCTCAAACGGGAGCTCGACGTCGACCGCGTCGCGGTACAGTTGTTCGATGTCGTAGAACGTTCTGGATTGCGGCGTGAACACGTGCACGACGACCTCGCCGCAGTCGACGCACACCCAGTCGCCCTGCTGCGTGACGTTCTTCGCCAGGCTCATCCCGTGTTTCTCATTCAGGTGGTCGCGCATCTTCGTCGCCACAGCCTGCATCTGGGGGCGGTTAAACGCGGTGGCGAGGATGAAGTACCTGGCCCAGTGCACCTTTCTTGACACGCCGAGCACGCGAACGTCCGCCGCGCGCGTATCGTCGGCGATCACCGCGAGCTCCAGCGCGATTTCGCGCGCCGCCGCCTCCGCCGCCTCCTCGTCGGGCCCGGGCTCGCTGGCGCGAGCGGGCGCGCGTTCCACCTCGCCGGGGCCCGCGGCGGGGGGTTCCGACACCGCGCGGGTGAGGTGGACGGTGCGGCGCGCGTCGCCGACGGCGAAACGCGCCGGGCGGCGAGCGACGCTCACCGTTCCGCGCGAACGAGGCGCGAGGCCGCTCGCCGGCGGCGCGTGGACGCGGGTCGTCGAGGCGAGCATGGCGTGCGTGGTTATCCGATTCGGCACCGATAAAGGAAAAAGCGTCCTTTCGCCGAGAGGGGCGGCGAGAGTACGAGCCCGAGATGTCGCGGGACCGGTGAACCCAGACCTCGAAAGCGCGCGGGTGGCTTCTCGCGGGCGTTCGAAACACGCGGCGTGCGTCGAAGGAACCGGCGAACGCGGGTGCGGTGTGAACGCGTGCGCCGACGCGAGCGCGGAAAAGCGCGTGTTTCCAGCCGCCGCCGCGAAACCTCGCGACGTGTCACGGCGCCGGGCGGAAACCGCGAGATGGCTTGACAGCTTGATGAATTGAGAAAAACGCGCGAAAAGTCGCTCCGGCGTCGACGCGAAGCGCCTCGCTCGCGGCGACGCCCACAGATACGCACCGTTCACGATCGACGAACACTACCCCTCCCTACCCCGCGCCTTCGTACTTCCCCGCCCCCTTGGTGAGCGCGGTGAGCGCGGCCGCGAGCCCGCTGTCCTTGTCCTTGGCCTTCTCCGCCGCCTTGGCCAGCGCGGCGGCGGCTTCGTCCGACGCCAAGGGCCCGTCCAGTCCGTCCGGCTCGTCCTCCTTGATGGACATCACGGCGCGGATCTGCGGCGCGACCCTCACGTCGTTCTTGCGGCACGTCTCTAAGAACGCCTGTAGTAAATCCATCTGGATCGCGAAGAACTGGTCCTTGTTCACCGCCTCCACGAAGAAGCTGATCTTGACGTGCAACCCTTCGGTGCTGACCGAATCTAAAAACACCCGGCGGTGCATGGACCGCACGACTCGCGGGTCTGATTTGACCACGGACCGGAAGTTGGCGAGCGCGTTGGAAAGCCTAGGGGCGTCGTCCAGGCGCACCACGACTTCTTTTTTCACGCGGAAGTGCTTGCCTCGGCGCGACACGTTCAGCACCGCGAGCGAGGAGAAGAGCGAGTTGGGGAGGTAGTACACCTCGCGCTGCATGCTTCGTATCGTCGTCCGGAACAACCCGATGTCCAGCACGTACCCTTTGATGTCCTTCACCTGCGACGTGGAGAAGCGGATCTCCTCCCCGGGCGCGAACGGCGCGGTGGCGTAGAGCATTAAACCCATGAACGCGTTCTCCAAAATCTGTCGACCGGCGAGACCGATCGCGAGACCGGAGATCCCGCCGAACGTCACGAGCGCGCCCACGTCGACGCCGCAAACTTTTAAACCGAGCACCGCGGCGAGGATGTACGTCGCGATGGTCGAGAGCTTCTGTATGCCCGCCAGGCGCTCCGCCTGGAGCGTCTTGCCCTCCACCTCGAGCTGCTCCGCCTGCGTGGAGTACATGCGCTGCTGCCAGCTGAGGAACACGCGCGAAAACGCGAGGACCAGCGCGGCGCGCACCACGACGTCCACCACGGCGTTGAAGGACGGAGGCACGACGAGTCCGAATCGCTCGACGCCGGCTTCGGTGAATCGCAGCGACGCCACCGCGACGAGCGCCAGCTCCAGCGGCGCGTACACGTTCAGCAGCAACCAGTGCCAGGTGGAGGCGAGCCAGGTCTTCTCCGTGGCGGACACGGTCCACCAGAAGTACACCGCGCGCGTCGTCTTCTCCAAACCCAAACGCAGCGCGACGATGGAGAAGACGCACAACGCCGCCTCGGCGAAGCCGTCGTTGGATCGCGAGCCGACGGCGAGCCGCATGACGAGGGACACGACGATGCTCCTTCCCGCGCGGAAAGCCGCGGGGTCGAACGCCGCGGCGACGGCCAGAACCCAGAGCGTGAGGAGCAAACCGACCACGGGGATCGCGCGCTTAAGCCGCGAGCTGCTCTTCTGGACGTCGGACCCTCCGTCGCCGTCGGCGCTAGCGAGCCGTAACCCGTCCGAGTCGTCCATCGTGAGCAACGCGGCGCGCTCCGCCGCCGCGCGCTCCGCCGCCGCGAGTTCCGCCGCAGCGCGTTCAGCCGCCGCGCGCTTCGCCGCATCCTTCCGCTGTTGCTTCTTGCTCGATCCCTCGCTCGCGGGTTTCTCGCCGCTCGCAGCCTTCTCGGCTTTGGCGGCTTTCTCCGCGGCTTCCGCGGCTTTCTCGCGCAGACGCTTCTTGCTCATCTTGTCGCTCACCGCCACCCCCGCGCGCTCAGCCGCTTCGCGCAGCTGCTGCTTCGTCTCTATGGCCACGCCCGCCTTCTCCATCGCCTCGCGCAGCTGTTTCTTGCTCATGGTCTCGTCCACGTACACGCCAGCCTTTTCCGCCATCTGCCGAAGCTGCTTCTTGGTCGTGCCGTCGCCGTCGCCCTTCTTCTTCCGCGGGTACCAAACGACCCATCGCTCCGAGACGCCGTGGATGCGCGAGGGATTGATTTTCTCTACGCCCCGCGGCGCGGGGGACGGCGCCAAGACGCGACCGACGCGCGCGCGCTCCGTCGGCGCGCGACGAGGGGTCACCCACGACGCCGCCTTCGCGGCGAACATCGCCCTCCGACGACGGACGAGCGGCCTGCTCGAGAGCGCCCCCGTTTCTGCAGAAAAAGCGCTTTGAAACGCGCTTCAAAAACAAAGCGGATAAAAAGCGAAACACACTGACTGAGATGAACAAACAACAGCGCGCGACGGATGACGCGTTTTCGCGCGCGCGAACGAGACCTCGTCGACGGTGCGACACGAACGCTCTCGCTTCTCTCGCGTGTCACCCCCCCCGCCTTCCTCGCCATGCCCCGCCCACCAGCATGACCGCCGCGGACCACGCGCCGCTCCGCTCTATGCCGCAGACGTCCCACCCCACTGTCCGCCACGCGAAAAAGTTCGCCGCCGCCGTCGCGAGCGCGCGCGCCCACCGTCCGCCGCCGGCGCCGCCGCGGCGGGAAACCGGGACCGTTCCCGATTCGCGCTCGGCGTTGATTTGGGCCGGCGAGCCCCGCGCGACTTTAACGAGGGGAATGCGAGGCGCGAAGCGCGCGGAACACGCGGTCATCGCTGCGATGACCGCGAAGTTCAGTGCGGGGACCTTGAGGAACCAACGAAGGTCGCCGTGCCCGTCGGCGGTTTTTTTTTCGTTTTCTTTCGCGCCTCGCTCGCTCGCCTCCTCCCCGGCGGTCG
>ENA-OUOG01000182-OUOG01000182.1-marine-metagenome-genome-assembly--contig:-NODE-182-length-80759-cov-5.949741_pt1 | contig 80759 bp, 84 predicted proteins | sample MGYA00248635_ERZ508505 | MGnify/ENA primary metagenome ERZ508505 (study PRJEB26176, sample SAMN06267871) | marine metagenome | isolation source: Saanich Inlet, British Columbia, Canada | place: Pacific... | reverse complement strand
AAGAATCCTAGATTCAAACAAAGACAAGGATAATTATGGCAAGGATTTCAGGAGTAGATATTCCAGATCACAAAAGAGCAGAGATCGGTTTGACATACATCTTCGGTATTGGAAGAAGTAGATCGAATTATATTCTAGGCAAAGCCGGTGTTGACATCAATACCAAGATTGGTGATCTAGATGATGAGCAGCAAAAAGCGATCAGAAACATCATTAGTGAAGAGTTCAAGATCGAGGGTGTGCTAAAGTCTGAAGTACAATTGAACATCAAGCGTTTGATGGACATCGGTTGTTACAGAGGTCTGAGACACAGAAAAGGTTTACCGGTTCGTGGTCAGCATACCAAGAACAACTCTAGAACTAGAAAAGGTAAGAGAAAGACTGTTGCTAACAAGAAGAAAGCAACTAAGTAATTGGTGAGTTTTTAATGCCGATAAAGAATAGTTAAGATGGCTCAAAAAAGAAAAGATAAAGCGAAGAAGAGAGTAGTGCAAGTTGAAGCTCTAGGGCAAGCGCATATTAAAGCGTCGTTCAACAACATTATCATCTCTTTGACCAACCAACAAGGGCAAGTGATCTCTTGGGCTTCTGCCGGTAAAATGGGTTTCAAAGGTTCTAAAAAGAACACTCCATATGCTGCGCAAATGGCTGCACAAGACTGTGCACAAAAAGCCTATGAACTTGGACTTAGAAAAGTTGAAGTATTTGTAAAAGGCCCTGGTTCCGGAAGAGAATCTGCGATTAGAACAATCCAGAATTCAGGTATCGAGGTGACAGTGATCAGAGATGTGACTCCATTACCACACAATGGTTGTCGTCCTCCAAAACGTAGAAGAGTTTAATTAAGAAAGGAAAGAGTAATGGCAAGATATAGAGGTCCTAAGGCAAAAATTGCGAGACGTTTCAACGAACCGATTTTTGGTCATAGCAAAGCATTACAAAAGAAAGCATATCCTCCGGGACAACACGGTAGAGGTAGAAGAAGAAAGCAATCGGAATATGCTGTCCAGCTAATGGAAAAACAAAAGGCGAAATACACTTACGGTGTACTAGAGAAGCAATTTGCCAATTTGTTTGAAAAGGCATCAGCCAGATCTGGTATTACAGGTGAAATCTTACTCCAGTTATTGGAAGCAAGGTTAGACAACGTGGTATTCAGACTCGGGATTGCAAGAACAAGAAGAGGAGCGAGACAATTGGTTTCTCACAAACACATCACTGTTAATGGTGAGATTGTGAACATTCCTTCTTATCACCTACAACCAGGTGATGTAGTCGGTGTTAGAGAGAAATCAAAATCATTAGAGGCTATCACTGATAGCTTGGGAGGCAACAGCGCATCAAAGTACCCTTGGTTACAATGGAATTCATCTGAGATGAACGGTAGCATGGTAAATGTACCGAGCAGAGAGGATATTCCTGAAAACATCAAGGAGCAGTTGATCGTCGAGCTTTACTCTAAATAATCTATTTGAAACCTTTAAACAATTAAAGTATATGTCAATACTAGCATTTCAAATCCCGGAGAAAGTGGTGATGGAGAAGGCAGACGATTTTCACGGTCTGTTCACTTTTAAGCCCCTTGAAAAAGGTTACGGGGTTACTATTGGTAATGCATTGAGAAGGATTCTTCTATCATCTTTAGAAGGATACGCGATCACTGGCATTAAAATCCCAAGTGTATTGCACGAATTCTCAACCATTGAAGGTGTTGTGGAGGATGTGTCTGAGATCATCCTGAACTTGAAAAAAGTAAGGTTCAAGAAGATTTCTGATACAGTTGATAATAAAATCAATGTTGTCATTGATGGACAAACCAAGTTCACCGCAGGTGATATCGGTAAGTTCACATCAGCATTCGAGATCCTTAATCCTGATGACTTGGTGTGTAACCTAGACCCAAAGGTGAAATTCGAAATCGAATTAACCGTTGAAAAGGGAAGAGGTTATGTGCCATCTGAAGAAAATAGACCTACTGAGCAAGTTTTCGGTAATATTCCGATCGATGCGATCTTTACACCTATCAAGAATGTAAAGTATAGTGTTGAAAACACGAGGGTAGAGCAAAAAACTGACTACGAAATGTTGGTTTTGGACATCAAAACCGACGGTTCTATTCATCCAGAAAAAGCTTTGCAAGGTGCCGCTCATATCTTAATTCAGCACTTCATGTTGTTCTCTGATCAGAATATGATCTTAGAGACAGGAGCCTTGGATGAGCCAGAGCAGGTCGATGAAGAAATGCTCCACATGCGTAAGCTTTTGAAAACATCATTGAATGATCTTGATCTTTCAGTGAGAGCTTACAATTGTTTGAAAGCAGCAGATGTACGTACCCTTGGCGATTTGGTAAGACTAGAGATTTCTGATATGATGAAGTTTAGAAACTTCGGTAAGAAATCTTTGGCTGAGCTTGAGCAGCTTGTTGCTGACAAGAACCTAACGTTCGGTATGGACTTGGCAAAATATAAACTAGAAGAAGAGTAAGAGATGAGACACGGGAAGAAATTTAATCATTTAAGCAGAACAGCATCACATAGAAAAGCGATGCTTTCAAATATGGCTTCTTCTTTGATCCAGCATAAGAGAATCACAACTACTGTGGCCAAAGCGAAAGCTTTGAGAAAATATGTTGAGCCTTTGATCACTAAAGCAAAGACTGACAATACCCACTCTAGAAGAATGGTGTTCTCTTACTTGCAAGACAAAGATTCTGTATCGACCCTTTTCAATGAAGTAGCGGAAAAAGTAGCTTCAAGACCGGGTGGTTATACAAGGATCATCAAAACAGGTAACCGTTTAGGTGACAATGCAGACATGTGTATCATCGAATTGGTTGACTACAACGAATTGTTGTTAGGGACTGACGATAAGTCTTCAAGCGCTAAGAAATCTCGTAGAAGAAGAGGTGGTAAGAAGAAGGATGAATCAGCTCCAGCAGTAGAAGCCCAAGTGGAAGCAGCGGTTGCAGAAGCTCCAGTGGAGGAGGCAGTTGTCGAAGAAACCCCTGAGGTGGCAGTTGTTGAAGAAACTCCGGTTGCGGAGACTGAAGCGGCTCCTGAGGAAAGTACTGAAGAGAGTGCTGAAGAGTCTGCTGACGAAGAAGAGAAGAAAGACTAAGCAAAGAGTTTTTCATATAACAAAAGCCTTTCTATTCATAGAAAGGCTTTTTTTTTCACTCATCCTCGAATTTTTGAAATCTTATTTCCATCGGTGGGGTGAACAATGTATTGTTCACTATCTTGCAAGTTATAGATGGTAAATCTTCTATTGTTTAGTGCTCACTTAAATATATACTTATCAAGCATCCAAAATTTTCACGTGTAAAGGATATTGAATTTGCACAGGTTCTTAAGAAACGCGTTAATCAATATTTCAAAGAGGAAGGTATCTCCAAAAATGGTAATTGGAGTATGTACTTAAAAACCACTTTGATGATTAGCTTATTTGCTATTCCACTTATTACGATGAGCTTGGGCTTAGTTTCTAGTCCCTATTTGGTGTTTGGGCTCTATTTGCTGAGCGGATTAGGAACAGCGGGTATTGGCATGTGTGTCATGCATGATGCTATTCATGGCTCTTACTCCAAGAATAAAACGGTCAATTCATTACTAAGTCTTACCATGAATATGATCGGGGCAAACCGAACGGTCTGGAAGATTCAGCACAATGTCTTGCATCATTCCTATACGAACATCAATAATGCAGATAATGATTTAGACCAACCTTTCTTCTTGAGGTTTGATCCTCATAAGGCACATCTGCCAATCCATAAATATCAGCACTTCTACTTTTGGTTCTTTTATGGCATGTCCACGCTTTCGTGGATCACAGCGAAAGATTTTGTGAAGATGAGTCAATTCAAAAAGATGGGTTTTTTAAACGGGAAAGGCGAATATGCTGCTGCTCAGTTTGGTGCTTTAGCATGGAAACTGGTTTACTACGTTTATGCCCTAGTGTTACCTTTGATCATGCTGCCCGTTAGTGCATGGGTCGTGGTGGTCTCTTTTATTTGTATGCATTTCATTACAGGGTTGGCTATAGGCTTCGTTTTCCAAATGGCGCACATCATGCCTTCATTGGATTTTCCATTGGCAGATGAATCAGGTCACGTCGATAACAATTGGACAGTGCATCAGCTGTTAACAACAACTAACTTTTGTCCAAATAACAGGTTATTGACCTGGTTGGTCGGTGGATTGAACTATCAGGTAGAGCATCATTTATTGCCTAACATTTGTCATGTCCATTATCATAAGTTAGCGCCAATTGTGAAACAGACGGCAGAGGAGTTTGGTATTCCTTATTATTCGAAACCTACACTTGCCGCTGCCTTCAATGATCATGTAAAGATGCTTTACGCCTTAGGGAGACCGGATGAAGAAGCGTTAAAGGTGGCATAAGTAGTTCTTTATCATAAAGTATAAGTGATCCTAAGCCATTAGCTGATGGATCTTTTATTTGAGTAGAGGGAGCACGCTTTCGATCAAACATCTATCAACGCGCTTTGACCCCAAGTAAAACTCCCTTATTTTTGCGTGATGCGAAAAATCGCACGCCCATCAACATATGTCGCATAATCACAAGGAAAACAGGAAAAAAGCGGTACTACTTTTAGCGGACGGTTCGCGTTTCGAAGGTACTGCAATTGGTAAAATAGGCACAACAGGTGGAGAGATCTGCTTTAATACGGGGATGACAGGCTACCAAGAGATCTACACTGATCCTTCTTACTATGGCCAAATTGTCGTGAATACTACCTCTCACATTGGTAACTACGGGGTGCAAGACAATGAGCAAGAATCGGCGAACCCACAAATAAGAGGCTTAGTGGTGAACGATTTTTCCGACGACTTCAGCCGTCCAACAGGTAGTGGTTCATTACAAGATTATCTAGAAACGAATAACATTGTGGGTATTGCCGAATTAGATACGCGTTTATTGGTGCGTCAGATTCGCGATAAAGGTGCGATGAATGCTGTTATATCGTCTGAAGATCTTTCTGAGGAAGAATTGCAAAAAATATTGACCGACGTGCCAGATATGTCAGGACTTGAATTATCCTCATTGGTGAGCACTAAAAGCCCTTATGCCGTCGGGGATGAGTCTTCCCAATATAAAGTTGCAGTACTTGATCTCGGTGTGAAAACTTCCATTTTAACCCACTTATCGAAGCGAGGTACGTATTTGAAAGTTTTTCCTGCCAAAACCAGTTTTGCAGAAATGGAGCAATGGCAACCGGATGGTTATTTCTTGTCCAATGGTCCGGGTGACCCTTCCGCGATGGATTATGCAGTAGCGACAGCAAAAGAAATCATGGACTCCGGTAAACCTTTATTTGGCATTTGTTTAGGACATCAGATCATTTCATTGGCATGTGGTGTATCAACGTTCAAAATGCACAATGGGCACAGGGGGCTCAATCATCCTGTGAAAAATTTAGTGTCAGGGCGATCAGAAGTTACTTCTCAAAATCATGGCTTTGCAGTAAGCAGAGAGGATGTTGAACAATCTGATATCGTCGAGTTGACTCATGTAAATTTAAATGACAATACATGTGCAGGGATTAAAGTAAAAGGGCAGAAAACGTTTTCGGTACAATATCACCCAGAGTCTAGTCCTGGTCCGCACGATTCTCGTTATTTGTTTGACGAGTTTATCAACCTTTTAAAATCTTAAAATAACACCAAATATGAGCTTAATTGAGAGCATCCACGCACGTCAAATTCTCGACTCAAGAGGTAATCCTACTGTCGAGGTTGATGTAATCACTGAAAATGGAATTTTAGGTAGAGCGGCTGTTCCGTCTGGAGCATCTACTGGCGCACATGAAGCCGTTGAGCTTCGAGATGGTGACAAAGACGTTTACCTCGGTAAAGGTGTGGAGAAAGCAGTTCAAAATGTCAATGATGAATTGGCTGCAGAGCTAATTGGTTTCTCTGTTTTTGATCAAAATTTGATCGATAAGATCATGATTGAAGCAGATGGTACACCGAATAAAAGTAACCTTGGCGCTAATGCTATTTTAGGGGTTTCCCTCGCTGTTGCAAAAGCAGCAGCGGCAGAGTTAGGACTGCCACTTTATCGCTATGTCGGTGGTGTGAATGCGAACACGCTTCCTGTTCCCATGATGAACATCATTAATGGAGGTTCACATGCAGACAACTCTATTGACTTCCAAGAGTTCATGATCATGCCGGTAGGTGCAGAGACATTTACTCAGGCAATCAGAATGGGTGCTGAAGTGTTTCATCATTTGAAAAAGGTGCTCTCAAGTAGAGGGTTGGCAACAAATGTTGGTGATGAAGGAGGTTTCGCGCCAAATCTTGGTTCGGATGATGAAGCTTTGCAGGTGATCTCTGAAGCGGTTACGAATGCAGGATATAAAGTAGGAGAAGACTTTGTTTACGCCCTCGATGTAGCCTCATCTGAATTTTATTTGGAAGATGAAAAAGTGTATTACTTCAAAGATTCAACAGGTGAGAAAAAGACTCCTGTAGAAATGGCTGAATACCTAGCGCATCTTTCCGAGAACTATCCAATTGCTTCTATCGAAGACGGTATGTTCGAAGATGATTGGGAAGGATGGAAAGCCTTGACAGAAAAGATCGGTGATAAAGTGCAGTTAGTAGGCGATGATCTTTTTGTCACCAATGTGGAAAGACTTCAAAAGGGCATTGATAATGGCATTGCGAATTCAATATTGATCAAAGTAAACCAGATTGGTACCTTGACTGAGACAATAGAAGCAGTGAGCTTGGCCAATAGAAATGGTTATACGGCAGTCATGTCACACAGATCGGGAGAGACTGAAGACAATACAATTGCCGATCTAGCAGTGGCTTTGAATACCGGCCAAATTAAAACAGGTTCTGCTTCACGTTCAGATAGAATGGCGAAGTACAACCAGTTGCTTCGCATTGAAGAAGAGTTGGCAGAGGTTGCAAAGTTTCCTGGAAAGGACTTTAGAAAAGCGTATTAGTATCTAGATAGTAGTACATAGACATTAGAGAGGGCCTTTCCGATTGACGGGAGGGCTTTTATTTTGGCTATTGGCTATTGGCTATTGGCTATTGGCTATTGGCTATTGGCTAATTATTACCCATCGGGCACCCCACATCAGACATCTCCTTGGTCTATTTGAATATATCAATCATTTCTACTTATCTTTAATACATGAAACCTTTCACCAAGCTCCCAAAATTCACCAAAAATTTCTATTTCTTGTTTGGTCTGTTTTTCGTCATTTGGATGACATTTATTGACTCTAACGGGTTTCTAGCCCAATACAAGTTGACCTCAAAACTCAATGCGCTTGCGTCTCAAAAGGAATTTTACATTGAGAAAAAGCAAGAAGTATTAAAAGACAGAGAAGAGTTAATGTCGAATAAGGCGCTATTGGAAAAGTACGCAAGAGAACATTATTTGATGAAAAAGCCGAGTGAAGATCTTTATGTGATCGTTACGGAGCAGTAAAAAAAGTTGATAAAAATGACCCTTATCCAAGGGTTTTTTCGTTTCAAGAGCATGCATAGAGTTTTACTTAGCCTTCTATTGATTCTCTTTACAATAACAGTTGTTCAGGCACAGGTATATTATGAAGAGGAACCACAAGCTGTTGTACAACAAGAGAACGACAACTCATTAAGTCATTTATCTTTCGCTGAACGCTCCTATTTTGGGGGGAATTTGGCCTTGAGTTTTGGGAGGAGCACCTACATCGATGTCTCTCCCTTATGGGGCTACATGGTCGATCGAAATTTGTCAGTAGGTGCTGGTGCCACCTACATCTATCTTTCAAGGGTGTATTATGATTTTGTGAGTAATAGAACGATTGATGTCAACAGTAGCCTTTACGGAGGGCGTGGATTTCTTAGGTATCGAGTGTTTGATCAATACTATTTTCACTCAGAATTCGAATCGATTAACAATGATGTACCTCGCCTAGATGGTTCTGGTGAATTCACTAGAGATTGGGTGCCCGGGTTTTTTATAGGGGCAGGCTTTTTTCAGCCTGCATTTAGTAGAGGTGGCGTTAGCTTATTTGTTCTTTACAACATCATTCATGATGATATACGGTCTCCTTACGGCAGCCCATGGGTGATCAGGGCTGGGTTTACCTTATAAGGTCCAAGTCAAGCTTTTTGGCCAAGCTGTTGAGGTCGTTGATAACTGGAGCTAGCAATGGGATGCCATTTGCTTTGCGTTCAGTTTCCATTGCACGTTCAGGGTCACCAGGAATCACTACTGGTTGTGCATCATCGACAGGTGTTGAGTTCCTAAATCTCCTTATCCAATTGTCCATATGAGACTTGAATTCATCAGCAGGTCGAAAAGCATCCACACGCATGGCTCCCATAAAGTGTCCTAGCCCTTCGCCCGGAGGGTTTTCGGCAGGTTCCAAATAAGCCACAAAGGGAGGTGCCCAAGGTCCATAACTCGCACCTGAAAGTACCGCGGAGAATATATCGACGATAGAACCTAGAATATAACCTTTGTGGCTGCCATGTTCTCGATTGCCACCAAGCGGTAGCCAGGCACCACCTTCTTTTACGCCATGGGCGTTAGTGGTCTCGTGTCCATCTTTATCTTGAATCCAGCCCAAAGGTGCATCTCCACCCTTTCGTTGTAGTACTTCGAGTTTACCATTGGCAGCAGGTGTAGTAGCGAAGTCTCCTACATATGGAGGTTCTTCATTCGCCGGGATCGCCACGGCGATCGGATTGGTACCCAGAAGTCTTTCTTTTGAAAACGTGGGAGATACCAATGGACTCGCATTGGTCATGCTCATGCCGATCATGTCATGCTTCACTGCTTCCAGTGCATGATGACCCGCTATTCCGTAATGGTTTGAGTTTTTTACAGAGACCCACCCTGTACCCGCTGTTTTGGCTTTTTCAATAGCTACTTTCATGGCGAATGGAGCAACAACTAGTCCCAAACCTGCATCTCCATCAACAACCGCTGTACTAGGCGTTTCATGTACGATACGAATATTTGGGTTGGCATTAATTCTTCCTTTTTCCCAAAGTCGAACATAACCACTGAGTCGAGCAACCCCATGGGAGTCAACCCCTCGAAGGTCAGCTGAAAGTAGTGTGTCTGTCGCTGTTTTCGCTTGTGCGGCAGGACAGCCCATTGCGATGAACACCGCATGTGCGAAGTCGTAAAGCTCTTGAAAGGTAAATGTTGTCATAAGCAGCGCTAAGATAAGGTTTGCGCAATTGATTTTTGCTCACTTTCGTAAAGAAGTCCTTCTTTGAGGGCATAAGATGAAGCAATGATCTCTTCCGTCTGCAAGTGCTCGGTTACATAAGAGATGAGGCAGCTCGCCACTACGATCATATCTACCCGCATCGTGACCATGCCGGGAATTAAGAGTCTTTCTTCCTTATTTTTGATCAATAGGTCACGATGGATCTCGCGAAAGGCATTGAAGGGCAGTGAATGAACGATCTTTTCGCTTCTTTTTTTATTGCTTGCTTCGTTGTGGATCTCACATAAGGTGTCGAAAGTCCCAGAACATCCAATTAGGGCTTGAGGTCGGTAGGCTTTGATGGCAGCTCGCAGTGGAGAAAGTGCTCTGTCGAGGTAAGCAAAGAGCTCGATCAAGGATTCTTTTGGCATGGGATCAACACGATGGAATTGGTCGAGTAATCGCTGGGCACCAATTTCAAAGCTCTGTTTCCATAAAAGCTCAGTGCCATTTCCTATGATGAATTCGACACTGCCACCGCCGATATCCATGATGAGTTTGTTGTCCGCTCCAATGTCCATTGCGGCTTGAACTCCTTTATAGATCAACTCGGCTTCCCTGTTTCCATCGATGATCTGAATGTCAATGCCGGTTTCTTCTTTGATCTTTAAGACGAGCTCTTTTCCATTTTTTGCACTCCTAATGGCACTTGTTGCAATGCCCATCACCTCTTTTACTTCAAATTGATCAATGATCTCTTTGTAAATATTGAGGGTGTGAAGGGCTCTCTTGATGGCATCCTTGGCTATTTTCCCTTTAGAGATGCCGTTTTGGCCTAACTTAACCGCAATTTTTTCTTTGTACAATGAGGTGAGTTCCTTGTTACTTATTTCAACAATAAAGAGGTGGAACGTATTCGTTCCCAGATCGATCACTGCCTTCCTCATTTTAAGAATCCCTCATTTTTTGGATGGCCGAATTTAAAGGAATATGTGGAAAAAACTAATGATGCGCTACGCTAATTAGCACTGTCAAACCACTCTTTTTCGGCTCTTCTCTCTATATTTGAACATAAGCCTATTATCCTATGGAATCAGAAAAGAACGGAAAAGAAGAAATCAAATTATTATCAAAAAAGGAGAAGTACGCACTACTCGCTACGAAACATGAACTAGCAGAACAAGGTGGAGGGCAGAGACGAATTGCTTCTCAACACAAGAAGGGTAAACTAACAGCAAGGGAAAGAATTGAACTCTTTTTGGATAAGGGCTCTTTTGAAGAGATTGGGAAGTTCGTTGAGCATAGGGCAACAGATTTCGGCTTGGATAAAGAGGTTTATTTGGGTGATGGAGTTGTGACTGGATATGGAACTGTACATGGTCGACTCGTCTATATGTATTCGCAAGATTTTACCGTCTTTGGTGGGTCTTTGTCTGAAACTCATGCTGAGAAGATTTGTAAGATCATGGATCTGGCGATGAAAAATGGTGCGCCAGTCTTTGGATTAAATGATTCTGGTGGCGCTAGGATACAGGAAGGTGTTGTTTCTTTGGGAGGGTACGCAGATATCTTTTATCGAAATACCAGGGCTTCTGGGGTTATTCCTCAAATTTCAGCGATCATGGGACCTTGTGCAGGCGGAGCAGTTTATTCTCCCGCCATAACGGATTTTATTTTCATGGTTGAAAATACCTCTTACATGTTTGTGACGGGCCCAAATGTGGTTAAAACGGTTACGCAAGAGGATGTAACCTCCGAGGAGTTAGGCGGTGCAAGCATACATAGCACGAAAAGTGGTGTGACGCATTTTGCAAGCGCGAACGAAGTACAATGCTTAAAGGACTTACGAAAACTGCTCAGCTATATTCCCCAAAACTGCGAAGAAAAAACACCAGCTTTCCCGTACGAGGCGACAGAGGAGACAAGAGCTTCACTGAATCACATCATTCCAGATAATCCGAATCAGCCTTATGATATGCATGATGTGATTGTGAATTTGGTTGATGAGAATTCATTTTTTGAGGTGCATAAGAATTATGCAGACAATATCATCGTTGGTTTTGCCAGAATTGCAGGACGCAGCATTGGTGTAATCGGAAATCAGCCGGCGTCATTAGCTGGTGTTTTGGATATTGATGCCAGTGTGAAAGGGGCAAGGTTTGTACGTTTTTGTGATTGTTTCAACATACCCTTATTGGTGTTAGAAGATGTGCCAGGATTTTTGCCAGGTACAGATCAAGAATGGAATGGTATCATCACCAACGGTGCGAAGTTGCTTTTTGCTTTTTCAGAGGCCACAATCCCAAGAATTACCGTGATCACGCGCAAAGCATATGGTGGTGCTTATGATGTGATGAATTCAAAGCATATCGGTGCTGACTTGAATTATGCATGGCCAATGGCAGAAATTGCTGTGATGGGAGCCAAGGGCGCAGCAGAGATTATTTTTAGAAAAGAAATTGCATCCGCAGAAGACCCAGAAGCGAAGCTTCAAGAGAAAGTGGATGAGTATACAGCCAAGTTTGCGAATCCCTATCGTGCAGCAAGGCGAGGCTATGTAGATGAAGTAATCAGTCCAAGTAGCACGAGAGAAAAATTAATTAAGGCATTCAAAATGCTAGAAAACAAGGTAGATCACTTGCCTAAAAAGAAGCATGGAAACATCCCTCTTTAACATTAGGTAAGCACGAAGTATAACTAGAACGCAATGAATAAAAAGAGCGAAGATTTTCTCTATCAATATCTTAATAATGCATCACCCACAGGTTTTGAAAGCTCTGGTCAGCAAATTTGGCTAGACTATATCAAACCTTATGTTGATAGTCATTTTACAGACAATTACGGCACAGCAGTTGGTGTTGTAAACCCAGAAGCAGCGTACAAAGTCGTTATCGAAGCACATGCTGACGAGATCAGCTGGTTTGTCAACTATATCAGTAGCGATGGCTATATCTATGTAGTAAGAAATGGTGGTTCTGACCATCAAATTGCCCCTTCAATGCGAGTCAATTTGCATGGAGAAAAGGGGGTAGTGAAAGGTGTATTCGGTTGGCCAGCGATTCATGTACGAGATAAGGCCAAGGAAGAAACACCGACCTTGAAGAATATATTTATTGATGTTGGGGCCAATTCTAAAGATGAAGTATTGGAAATGGGAATACACGTCGGTACGGTCATCACCTTTGAGGACGAATTATTCAAACTTAACGATCGCTACTGGTGTGGGAGAGCCCTTGATAACCGAATTGGTGGTTTTATGATTGCCGAGGTGGCAAGAAAACTTCAAGAAAACGGTCAAAAACTACCATTTGGTCTTTATGTAGTGAATTCCGTGCAGGAGGAGATCGGATTACGTGGTGCTGAGATGATTGCTGCTAAGATCAAACCGAATGTCGCTATCATCACCGATGTATGCCATGATACACAGTCACCGATGTATGACAAAAAGCTCCAAGGTGATCAGAAAGCTGGCGATGGACCTGTATTGGCTTATGGACCAGCCGTGCATAATAACGTGCTCAATAAGGTGATCCAAGTGGCGGAACAAAGTGGCATTCCTTTTCAACGCTTCGCTTCTTCGAGGTCAACAGGAACTGACACCGATGCTTTTGCTTACTCTAACGAAGGGGTGCCCTCAGCATTGATTTCTTTGCCATTGAAGTATATGCATACGACTGTGGAAACAGCGCATCAAGAGGATATTGAAAAAGTGATTGAATTGATGTATGCATTTTTAGTACAGTTGGAATCCGGTGAGGACTTCAAGTACCTCAAATGATCGAAAGAAGAGACCAAATGGATCGATGCGTTTGGGTGTCACCAACACCTAGACGCATTGTTTCTTTAGTGCCTTCACAATCTGAGCTATTGGTTGATCTAGGATTAGATGACGAATTGGTTGGAGTAACGAAGTTTTGTATTCACCCAAGCGATTTAAAGAAGCAAAAAACCATTGTCGGAGGGACAAAGGAGATAAAAATTGATACTATAAAGGCATTGCAACCTGACTTGATCATTGGCAATAAAGAAGAAAATCAAAAGGAACTGATCGAAGCCTTGGCGAAAGACTTTCCGGTTTGGATGAGTGATATCAAAAGCTTGGATGATGCCTTGGAGATGATCTCGTTGATTGGAGACCTTGTTGGAAAGCCACAAGAAGCCGAGGTCTTGGTTCAGAAAATAGGTTCAGGTTTTGCCGGATTAATTAAAAAACCAAACAAGCGCTGCGTTTATTTGATATGGAATGAGCCCATCATGGCGGTTGGTCAGGATACCTTTATCGATGATATGCTTTCTCGGGCTGGATTTGAAAACGTGGTGAGAGCTGCGCGCTATCCTGAGCTAGATAATGAAAGATTAAAAGAATTGAGCCCGGAAGTAATATTACTGAGTTCTGAGCCCTTCCCATTCAAACAGAAACATAAAGCGTATTTTGAAACGTTATTGCCGAATAGTAAAGTAGCATTTGTAGATGGTGAACTTTTTAGCTGGTACGGTTCACGTTTATTGTCAGTACCCGCTTATGTAAAGCAGCTCAGTAGTTAATCTGAAGGTCTAGGAGTAACCAGAGCGCTTGGAAAAAAAGATAGGGGCCCCCAGCGGACCCCCAGTCTAAACGTTACCTAAACACAGTAAATGCATTACACATTCGCTGGTCGTAACACTCCCAAATTTCTTGTTTCTCGAAGTCCACATTCGTCGATGAATTCTTCAAGGAAAAGCTAAAATCTCCTTTCCATTTCTTTTTACGTTTACTGGTAGATTGGGCATAAGAGTAATAAGTAGGTTCAGTGGAAAGCCCCATGAGTTGCTTTTCTCCAGGACTCAAGGAGACCATACCCTTCGTTTGCCATCTGCCTGTCGCTGCCTTATATCGAATCGCTACTTCTATTGTTTCTGGTGATTGATTCTCATAATAGATGTGGTATTCTTTGTCGCCAGCAGGTAGTGCAGGGCGTGCCACAGTGATTAATCTTATTCCTTCTGTGCTGAATAGCGAGTCAGTCAAAACAAGTTCTGCAGATTCGAGCGAAGCGTAGAATAACTGCCGCTCTACTTTCATGTCAGAGCGTACAGTCATTAGCCCCGCGCCCAGCAGTAATGCATAAAGGGCTAAGGTCTTCATATGTTTAGGTTACTATAAATCAAATATGAATAATTAATATGTATAATTCAACATATATACATAAAAGGTTTATTACATTCTTAATGAGAGTGAATGAAAAGACATAAAAAAGCACTCTGTGACTTTCAGAAGGCTTTTTTTTAAGAAAAAAAATTATTTCAAAAGTAAGGGTGCTATCACTTTGATCCAGATGTCGTAGCCTTTTTTATTCATATGTAGGTCATCCTCTAGAAATAAGTCTTCTTTCAGACTCCCATCTTTGTTTAACATTGGGGTCCAAATGTCAGCGTATTCAACTCCTTTTATATTGGTGGCGAAACGTTTTAATGTACTATTCAGTAATTCATATTTTTCTTTAAGTTCCCAACGAGCGATACTTGGCTTGGCGGAAATAATGACAATATTTTCAATACCATCTAGTTTTAGCGCATTGACAAGATTTAAGATATCAGTAACAGTTATTGGAACTGATTTACCTGAATTGAGGTCATTGTCACCTTCATAAATGAATACCTGTTTTGGATTGAATTGACTGATGAGAAGTTCTTTGTAATAAAGGAGGTCGGATGTTTCGCTTCCTCCGAAACCGGTATTAATCACATTGTGATCAGGGAAGTATGATTTAAAATCAGTCCACAGCCGAATTGATGAGCTGCCGGTAAAAACGATCCTGTTTTCGAGTGGATAGTCTTCAGCTGTATTTTCAAACTTTCTTACTTCTTCAGCAAACCGTAAGGGGTCTTGTGCATTTAAAACGGTACAAAGTAGAGTGAGCGCAACAAATAGAAACATCTTCATACTAGTGAAGATAGTTAAAATCAGATTCTGGCTTGGTAGGTGTAGAGCTGATAGTATCGACCTTCTTTTGAGATCAGTTCATCGTGATTACCCCTTTCTGCGATCTCACCATTTTCAATCACTAAAATTTGATCTGCCTTTCTGATGGTACTCAACCTGTGGGCGATCACAAAAGTGGTTCGTCCCTTCATCAGTTCATCTAAGCTTTGCTGGATATAGGTTTCACTTTCCGTATCAAGGTTCGACGTAGCTTCATCCAAAATGAGTATCTGTGGATCAGCTAGTACCGCTCTTGCGATGGCGATTCGTTGTCGCTGACCACCGGAAAGTTTAACACCACGTTCTCCAATCACAGTGTTGAGCCCATCTTCGAATCTATCGGTGAATTCATCTACATATGCAGCTTTCACCGCTGCGGTGAGTGCTTCTTGTGAAGAGTCTGGTCTTGGGAAAAGAATATTGTCTTTGATGGTTCCTTCAAATAGGAAGTCATCTTGCAATACCACACCAAGTCTGTTACGGTAACTTTTCAATTTGACTGTGGAAAGGTCCGTTCTATCAATAATGACCTGACCTTCTGTGGGGGTAAGAAAAGAGGCTGCTAATCCGGCAATGGTGCTTTTACCTGAACCAGACGTACCCACAAGCGCCGTCACGCTTCCTTTTTTCGCTTCAAAAGAGATGTTGTGCAGCACTTCTTTATTGTGTTCATAGGCGAAGCTTACATCATCAAACACGATGTCGCCATTGATCTGATTAAGTGTTTTGACCCTGTTTTCATTTTCATCTTCTGTCGGCATTTGCATGATCTCCTCTGTTCTGTCGAGACCTGCAAATGCTTCGGTGATCTGGCTGCCAATATTTGACATTTGAACAATTGGTGCGATCAATAGTGCCAATAGACCAATGAAGGCAAAGAGTTCTCCTGCCGTCATCTCACCTTGAATAATGTAATAGCCTCCAATGCCTAAAATACCTGTACTCGCAACACCTGCTAATAGAAATGTTGCTGAACTGGTGACAAGAGCAGAAGCCGTAAGGGTTTTCTTGACATTCTCATACAAGGAGTCTACGCCGACTTTAAATGAGTTAATTTCTTGCTCCTCTGCTCCAAAGCCTTTGATGACACGAACACCATTTAATGTTTCTGTCAAACGACCCGTTACTTCAGCATTCAATTGACCTCTCTTTCGGAATATAGGTCTTAGGTAGCCGAAAGCCTTCATGGCCACCAAGCCGAAGATGATCACTGGAGCGACAATAAAGGCAGTCAGTTTGGCATTCATGTCAATTAAGAGAATGAGTACTACAACCGCAGTAATGGTGCCTCCGATCAACTGGACAAAGCCAGTTCCAACCAGGTTTCTAACACCTTCAACATCCGTCATGATTCTAGAAACTAAGGCGCCTGATTTTTGGCTGTCAAAAAAGTTGATGGGCAGGGATAATATCTTTTTTTGAACTTGTACACGGAGTACCGCGATCAATTTTTGTGCTTGCACACTCAGTATTCTTGTTAGGGTGAACGAACTCGCTGCTTGAATGGTGATCGCAATAATAATGGCCAAGACTACATTCTTGAGCATTTCCATATCTCCTTCCACCACCACATCATCTATCAAGAATTGGGTAGCCTTTGGAAGGACCACGCTAGCGGCACTTCTTAGTAGAATCAGCAACAAGCCAAATAACAGTAATCCTCTTTTGGGCCAGATGATCGTGTTGAAAACCTGTCCTATTGTGATGTTGTTCAGTTTTTTGTTTTTCGCCATAATTAAGTTGATCTACAATTAACCGAGATTGAAGATGATTAATTCCATTTGTGCTAAAAGATTTAGTTGGTCGAAACCAACTCTACATGTTCCCAAAAGCTCGGGTATGATTTGTTCACGACAGCAGGGTCGTTAATCATTAGCGCTTGTTTGGTTGCAATTGGTGCAAAGGCCATTGCCATTCGATGGTCTTCGTAGGTGTCAACGGTAATGAGTTCTTGTGAGGGTTCATACTTCGAAGTGATCTCCCAGACACCTTCTTCAACTTCTTTTAACTTGATTTTGAACTTCTTTAGCTCACGTTTCAATGCTTTGATCCGATCAGTTTCCTTGATCTTCAGACTTTCCAAACCGGTCATTCTACACCTGATCTTTTTTATGCCACAGACCACCGCCACGGTTTGTGCCAAGTCTGGACAATCTGAAAAATCATATTCAAATTCATCCTTATGGGTGATTTTTTTCAAGACCACTCCATTCTCTTCAAAAGTGCTCATCACTCCCAATTGGTTCATGATCTGAACAATGGCGATATCGCCTTGAAGAGATTTTTGTCTTAAGCCTAAAAGCTTTAGCTCAGCCTGTTCGGCTAAAGCAACAAAGCTGAACCAATAACTCGCACCAGACCAGTCGGATTCCACAACATAGGGATAGGATAAGTAAGATTGGGGAGGGATTTCAATCGTGTTATTCGTCCATGTTGTTGTGACACCGAAGAGTTTCATCATATCCAATGTCATTTGGATATAGGGTTGACTGCCAACTTTACCTTTTAGGTGAAGCGTAAGGCCTTCCTTAAGATGAGGAGCAATCATGAGCAAAGCGGATATGTATTGACTACTTACATCTCCTTTGATCTTTAATTCGTTTCGTTTTTGTACATCAAGCGGTTTAATACGTAGTGGTGGAAATCCTTCTTCTCCTAAATACTTGATCTTTGCACCAAGTTTACAAAGTGCGTCAACTAAAATTTTTATCGGGCGTTTTTGCATGCGCTCTGTCCCGGTTAGTGTGATCACTCGATCTTGGAACAAACTGAAGGCCGTTAAAAACCGCATGGTTGTTCCTGCGTCAAGCACATCGAGTACCTCTTCTTTTCTCTCGAGTAAAGTACGCATGGTTTGGGTGTCTCGTGCATTCGAGAGATTATAGATCACTGACTTATTACCTGAAAGGGCATTGATGATTAATGCACGATTACTCTCTGATTTCGATGCTTCTAATGCAATTTCAGTGCGCTTTAAGATTGGCTGATGCGCAAGTAGCTTATTTTTCACTCGATTGTTGTTTAGTCAGAAAGAAATAGAGTGCATCAAGCACCTGTTTTTCATCTACTGAGATATCATGTGTTGCCACACCAATGCGGTAGAGCAAGGAATGATTGAGTAGCCTATTTGAGTTCTTTTTGTCTTGATGCATTAAGGTGATAAAGGAGGTGAAATCTTCTTTAGATATGGACAGATCTGGATAAATTTCAAGAAGAAACGAGCAAATTTCCTCTAGTTCTTTGGCGTCCAAGTTCAGGATCTTATGAGACAAATAGGTTTCACAGATCATACCAATGGCAATCGCTTCACCATGCAACAACTGCTGTTGAGTGCCTAGGTAATGACTTTCAATAGCGTGCCCGATCGTATGCCCAAAGTTGAGTACTTTCCTCAGGCCGCTTTCAAAGGGGTCTTCTTTTACAACAGCTTCTTTGATTTGAATGGAATGTGCGATAATTGCTCTCCAGTTGGGTTGTTCAATTCCTTTTTCTTGAATTTGAGAAAAGTAGTCGGCGTCAGCAATGAGCCCATGCTTGATCACTTCAGCAAAGCCAGATCGGAGTTCCTTTTTCGGTAACGTATTGAGGAACACGGGGTCAACAAAAACGGCTTCAGGATCTTTGAATAGCCCGATATGGTTTTTGAATCCATTGAAATCAATGCCTAATTTTCCTCCTACGTTTGCATCGACAGCAGCTAATAGGGTTGTGGGGATGTTGATGAATTCAATTCCTCTTTTGTAGGTAGATGCACAGAAGCCTCCCATGTCGCCTATAACTCCTCCGCCTAAGTTGATGAACAAGGCTTTTCGATTGAATTGTGCATCAGTCAGCGCCGACCAAATATGTGAACAGGTACTGAGGGTCTTATGAGTTTCTCCCGATTTGATCTCTATCAGCAGAAAGTCTTTAAGCAATGGTTTGATAAAGGGTAGGCAGTGCGCTTTTGTGTTTTCATCAACCAAAACAGCCACCTGAGCTGTTGCTTTTTTTTCTAAAAAAGCTGGTAGTGATTTTTCAATGTCATCAATAAAAAGCTCACTCATACAGTCTTCGCCATTCCCGGTTCTTTGAGCAGTGCTTCTTGCATTTTCACTGACTCTTCATGGATGGCAAAAAGCAAATTTTTCATGAATTTTTCAGTCATATTTTTCTTCATTCCTGCTTGTATACGAGATTCTGTCACCTCATGCCATCTGTCGGGTTGAAAAACCGCCAAATTATTCTCCTTTTTGTATTCTCCTACCTGTTTGATCACTTGAAACCGATCAGAGAGTAGTTCGATGATCTGCGTATCGAGGAGGTCTACTTTTTGTCTATATTTTTCCAGCTCTGAAATGACTTCTGGTCGCTCATCAACGGTCTCTCTAAAGATCAGGTTATCATAAATGATTTTGAGCATTTCTGGGGGGATCTGTTGCTTGGCATCACTCCAAGCCTTATCTGGGTTGTGATGTGTTTCGATCATGAGTCCATCAAGGCCAAAGTTGATGGCCCGCTGACTCACCGAAGCGATGATCTCGCGGGTTCCACAAATGTGACTAGGGTCACAGATGACGGATAGACCCGGAATGAGTTCTTTCATTTTAATGGGTAAACTCCACTCAGGTTTGTTGCGGTATCTTTTTTCGTATGGATCTGAAAAGCCTCTGTGAATACCGGCCACTTTTTTGATGCCTACTTTATTCAAGCGTTCAAAAGCACCCAGCCATAATTGCAGATCAGGATTGATCGGATTTTTGACCATTACGGGTATGTCTGTCCCTCGCAAAGCCTCACAAATTTCTTGCACAGAAAATGGGTTTACTGTTGTGCGAGCACCAATCCAGAGTACTTCAATACCGGCTTTGAGAGCTTCTTCTGCATGCTGTGCATTAGCTACCTCCACGGTTACGGGTACATTCAATACGTCTCTGGCGATCTCTAGCCAACCCAAGGCCTCGCTTCCGGCACCTTCAAAAGAGCCGGGTCTTGTTCTAGGTTTCCAGACTCCTGCTCGAAAGAGCTCAACCTTGCTCCCTTTAAGCCCTTTTGCAATGTTTTCAATTTGCTCTGGGCTTTCTGCACTGCAAGGTCCTGCGATCAATACATGTTCAGATAGCCCTAATCCCCAATCTTTGATGTCAATAATTTCCATTTTTTCTGCAATAAAAAAGCCCGACTCTTGCGAACCGGGCTCTGAATGAATTCAATATCTTATCAGCAACGGTTCACTTTTGGTGAGTTGTAAAAATAAAAGAAGTAAAAGTAGCTCGTTGCGCTTTTGTTCATGCATTAAACGTATGGACTTAATTCAGAATTCAAAAATTTTATTCTATAAAATTTAGTAAAACGATTGCGTTATTTTTTGATGAGCAGAAACGTGGTGGTATTATTTGGCTCATCTTCGATGTTTCGTGCGACATTCAATAGCTGGTAGTGGTCTAAGGCTTCTTGTCCAGCAATTACGGCCGCTTTCTCTTCATTCTGATTCAATAATTCTTCAATTGCCCCTGCAGTGCTGCTTGTGGAAACAAAGGTGATGTGGCTATACTTACTAAAAAAACTACTGGTTTCCTTGATGGCCATCGGGTGAGAATAAATTTTTCTTATCCCCTGTAATGTATTAGGAAAACGACTGCCAATTTGTAAGTGAATTGGAAGGCTGAGGGTGTCTACTACCTGATATTCGGCAGAATCGATGATTTCTTTGTTGTTGTCAATGCTTCCTGAACTTGAATTCTTTGTGGCAATGAGGGCATGAGAGATTTGACCTTCATTTAGTGCGCTGAAAATCTCTGTGAATGAATCATAATAGACAGGGGTATAATGCGGGAGAAATTTATTCCTTGCAATGTCATGAAATGTGTATTCCGGCCCCAAAAGTCCTAATTCACCCATTGGTTTTGGTGGTTTCACTTTCAAAAATTTCAGTCTGTTTTTTGACAGACTGCTGATGCAACAGCCGTAGCATCTCGATGACGAACGATTCATCCAGTTGATGTTCTTTTGCCATATCAAGTCTGCTCTTAAAGATCTCTTTCCATCGGCTGATCTGAAAAATTGCCACGTTATTTTCTTTTTTGATCTCACCGATGTGACCAACTAAGTCCATTCTTTTTGCTACTGCCTGTAGTAATTCAAGGTCTGCCTCATCGATTTGATCGCGAATGATCTCCAATTGGTCGACAAATGTTTTTTCCGAAAATCCTCGATGTCTATAGGTTAGGTGATCAAGAATAAAGCGTAAGTTCTCAGGCGTAACCTGCTGCTTGGCATCACTCAAGGCCTCATCAGGATTAACGTGGGTCTCGATCATCAATCCATCGTAAGCAAGATCTAGTGCTTTTTGAGAAATTCCTGCAATCATGGAACGGTCTCCTCCAATGTGACTGGGGTCACAGAGCAAAGGAAGCTCAGGAAATTCACTCTTCAAGTCTAACGGAATCTGCCAAAGGGGGATATTGCGAAAAGCTGTTTTTTGATAACTATGGAACCCTCTGTGGATCGCGCCAAGGCTGTGCACGTTATTTGTTGCGAAGCGCTCAATAGCCCCTTTCCATAAGGCCAATTCTGGATGAATTGGATTTTTTACGAGTACAGGTAGTGAGGTGCCCTTTAAGGCTTCGGCCAATTCACTGACCAAGAATGGATTTACTGTTGTTCTAGCACCTATCCAGATCAGATCTACTCCATATTTTAAGGCGAGCTCGACATGTTCGGGCGTACCCACTTCTGTGGCAAATTTAAAGGAGTGGTTGGCTTTGAGATTTTTGACCCAGACTAATCCTTTTTCACCAACTCCTTCGAAATGCCCCGGACGAGTTCTTGGTTTCCAAATGCCTGCACGTACATAGGAGACTTTGTCTAGGATTGGCGTGATGCTTTTTCTCAGTTGTTCTTCAGATTCTGCACTGCAGGGGCCTGCAATAAGAAATGGCTTTTTCCTATCTTGAATCCAGTTCAACTTGTCTTGGTCTAGCGTCATTTTATTTGTATCCTCCAACCACATAACAAATGTAAGAGACTTAGAGTTTGTTGCTATATTTGCCCGGTTTAATTCAGCCTATGGAACTTAAAAAGTTTGTTGATTTTGATGAGCTTGAAATCGCTTTCAGAGCCAAGAAAGACGAAGAATTAAAGAAGCGTCATTTTCTGTTTAGTACCATGAAGTACCCCTGGATGGTGAAAATTGGCACCAACCTGACCAAGTTTGCTTTGTGGGCCAATTTGCCTGTCAAGGGGCTGATCAGAGGTACTATCTTCAATGTTTTTTGTGGAGGAGAGACCTTGGACGGTTGCCAAAGAAGTTCGAATGAATTGGCCGCCTTTGGCATAGGTGCCATTTTCGATTATTCGGTTGAAGGCGAAAAATCGGAGCAAGCCTTTGATGAAACTGCCCAAGAAATTTTGAGGACGATTGAACGAGCCAGTCAAATGGATTTTATTCGATTCTCGGCTTTTAAAATGACAGGGCTAGCTTCATTCGATTTGCTGGCAAAAATTCATGCAGATGAAGATCTCACCGAAGAGGAAACATTGGCATGGGAGCGCGTCAAAATGCGCGTAGAAAGTATTTGCTCTTTGGCCTATCAAAAAGAGGTGTCTGTTCTGATCGATGCGGAAGAAACATGGATACAAAAACCTATAGATGAATTAACGCTAGACATGATGAACAAATATAATCGTGAATCAGCCGTTGTATTCTACACCTTCCAAATGTATTGCCGAAGAATGTTGGAGAAACTAAAGACCATTCATCAGGATGCACAAGAAAAGGGTTATCGACTTGGTGCCAAACTTGTGAGGGGAGCTTACATGGAGAAAGAGGCGGAAAGAGCCGAAGCGATGGGTTATGAAAATCCAATTCAGCCTAGTAAGGCAGCGACTGATAACGACTACAATGCTGCAATGAAGTATTGCATTGACAATATTCATGAGATAGGTCTCTTTTCCGGAACTCACAATGAAGAATCGAATTACTTGCTTACACATTATTTGGATGAAGTAGGAATGAAAGCGCATGACCAAAGAGTGTTCTTTGCTCAGCTCTACGGAATGAGCGACCACATTTCTTTCAACCTAGCGGATAAAGGGTTCAATGTGATCAAGTATGTACCGTACGGCCCGTTGAAAGCGACAATCCCTTACTTGATACGTAGAGCACAGGAAAATACGTCTGTAAAGGGACAAAGTACCAGAGAACTTTCGCTCCTTACCAATGAACTCAAAAGGAGGAAGGCAGCTAAGAAAGAATTGGGTCATCAGGATAAATTCTAAACATATAGTCGCCTAATTCATTTAATCTATTCGATTAATTATCTTTGCGCTCCTTTTAAATTTAGAGGTATATGCCACAGCTTAGCGAACAGGAAATTCAGAGAAGACAGGAAAAAGAAGAGTTGGAGAACTTAGGGATCAACCCTTATCCTTCAGAGACTTATGATGTCACGCATTTTGCTCAAGAGATCAAAGCTGACTTTGAGGATAAACCTGAAGCCTTTGAAGAAGTAACGCTTGCAGGTCGTTTGATGAGCAGACGTATCATGGGTTCGGCCTCTTTTGCTGAGTTGCAGGATTCTACAGGTAGAATTCAGATCTATGTAGCCAGAGATGATGTTAGTCCGGGAGAGGATAAAACGGCCTATAATACTGTTTTCAAAAAGGTCTTAAGTATCGGTGATTTCATCGGTATCAAAGGGTTTGTTTTTAAAACGAAAGTTGGTGAGATCTCCATTCATGTGAAGGAGTTTGTTGTACTTTCAAAATCACTGAAACCACTTCCATTGCCAAAAACAGATGCTGAAGGGGTCGTTCATGATGCCTTTACCGACCCTGAACAACGTTACAGACAACGCTATGTGGATTTGGTGGTAAACCCTCAGGTGAAGGACGCTTTTGTCAAAAGAACCCAATTGGTCAATTCAATGAGGAGTTATTTAGCTGACAAAGGTTATCTAGAAGTGGAAACTCCGATTCTACAGCCGCTCTATGGTGGTGCAGCCGCAAGACCATTCAAGACTCATCACAATACTCTTGATATGACGCTCTACTTGCGTATTGCAAATGAGTTGTACCTTAAGCGATTGATCGTTGGTGGGTTTGATGGTGTATTCGAATTCTCAAAAGACTTTAGAAACGAGGGCATGTCTCGTTTCCATAATCCTGAATTCACTCAAGTAGAACTTTACGTTGCTTACAAAGACTACAACTGGATGATGGATTTGGTGGAAGAGATGGTTGAAAAAGTGGCCATGGATCTGCATGGAAAAACTGAAGTTCAGGTGGGAGACAATCTGATCAATTTCCAAAGACCTTGGAAACGCTATACCATGTTCGAAGCCATTGAGCACTACACAGGCATCGATATTTCTGAAATGGATGAAGATTCCCTAAGAACCACAGCGAAAGAATTACATGTTGAGGTGGATGACTCTATGGGCAAAGGCAAATTGATCGATGAGATCTTCGGAGAGCATTGTGAACCTAAATTGATACAACCTACTTTCATCACTGACTATCCTGTTGAGATGTCTCCATTGGCTAAAAAGCATAGAGATAAAGAAGGTTTAGTGGAAAGATTCGAAGCCGTTTGTAATGGTAAAGAAATTTGTAATGCCTTCTCTGAATTGAATGATCCTATCGATCAGCGTGCGCGCTTCCAAGAGCAGTTGGAATTGGGCAAAAGAGGAGATGATGAGGCCATGGTATTGGACGAAGACTTCTTAAGGGCTTTAGAATATGGTATGCCACCAACCGCAGGTTTGGGTGTGGGTATCGATCGATTGTCGATGATCATGACCAATTCGAATTCGATTCAAGATGTCTTGTTCTTCCCGCAAATGAAGCCAGAAAAGCAGGTAAACATTGAATTGACTGAAGATGCCAAAGGCGTGATGGATTTGATTAAGAAAGCAGGTAAAGACGAATTGTCTAACATCAAAGATGCCTCAGGACTGTCGAACAAGAAATGGGATAAGTCGATAAAGGAGCTTACCCGAAATGGCTTAGCAAAGGTTGAAAAGACCAATGAGGGACTTTTTATTGAATTACTCTAATTGTCTTTGTCAGGATTGAGCAATACTCTTGACTTCGGGAGACTTTCTGGGTAATTATTTTGTATAAACTCGATCATTTTTTCTCGAATATAAACTCGTAAATCCCAGGTGGTAGGTGAATTTTTGGCACTGACCAAAATTCTAATCTCTACGTTAGTTGCTTTGGAATCCGTGACTTGTAGTACGTTGACTTTTTTGTCCCAGAGTTCAGTATGATTGAGCAGTCGAGTAAGTTCCTTTCTCAATTCGTCGAAGGGTACGTTATAATCTGTGTAAAGAAATACCGTGCCGATAATATCAGCGCTCGTCCGCGTCTAGTTCTGAAATGGCTTTTCTAAGAAATATGTTGAAGGAAGCACAAGTCGTCTTTTATCCCAAATACGGACAACCACATACGTTAGATTGATCTCTTCTATCCAACCCCACTCATTTTCCACCAATACCGCATCATCGATTCTGAAAGGTTGCGTAATGGCGATTTGAATTCCAGCTAAGAGGGCACCGACCACTTTTTGTGCTGAGAGCCCTATGATAATACCTGCAACTCCCGCAGAGGCGAAAATCCCGAAGCCAATCTCACGTATACTTTCAAATGAGATCAGGATCAAGGCCACGGCAAGGATCACCGTAACCGATACGATCACTCTTTCAAGAATATTCACTTGTGTGTGCCGCTTTCTTGATTCAAGGTTGTCTTCTATTGTGATGTCGTACTGTTCTAGTAGTTTGGTTTTTATGATACGAATTAATTGAATGGAGAACCATGTGAAAATGATGATCAGGAGGTTTCTCTTTTGATATAAAACGAAATCTAGGTTGATACGAGTAATATCATCTACCCAGTTAGTAATTGGTTCGAGAAATAAGACGAAAAGCATGAGGGTTCCACTCAATACAAGCTTGAAGTATTTATTCATCTTTAGGGAGATTAAACGGATCGTATAATAACGAAATTCTAGCGAAGCCCAAGTGCTGCCTGCCAGAGATGACTAGGTTTAGGCCTTTTCAATGAATTTTAAAAGCAGCTGATTTAGAAGCTGTTGTCAAACTGACTTCTCCTCCTACTCAGTTTGAGGTCTTTCAACGCCGAGGCTTTGATCTGAATATCGATGCTGTAAGAAGTGAAAGCACCAAAAGGAATCCAGTTCGCTCGCATTTCCCAACAGCCTAAATCCCTGTATACACCAACAGACGTTTGGGTGAATGCCTTGGCTTCAATGTCAAAGCCAGTGTTAAATGTGATGTCCCATTTAGGGGTAAGCGCTAACTGGCCAAACGCTTTAACGGCTTGTCGAATGGTAGGGCCGGCATTGGGGTTCCAGGAATAGCTGAAATCATAGCTCATCCTTAAATTCCATGGGATATTAATGTCTACATAAGCATTCGGGTCATAGAAGTAAGCAGGCATAGTACGGCTGAGTTCGCCGCCTTCGTTGAGGCTTCCAAACTCGCCAGGGCCTTCATTGACGAAACCACTCCCCAGGTCTGTTGGGCTTCGAGCCAAGTTGCCTTGTGGTGGCGGTGAGGCGCTTGGGTTTAAATTGGTACTAAAAGATGCCCTTGCTTGGGTTATTCGACCAATTCCTTGGTTGGCATTCCAAGCAAAAATATTTCTTCTGACCAATTGGTCACCATCACTGTCTCGCTGTAAATAACTATAAGGGTCTAAGGTAGCACCCAGATTAACACTCACCTTTCGATCCAAAAGGTTGGTCCTCAAATTGAGGTTAATAAGGGATAAGTTAAACGAGTCTGCAAGAAAATTATATCCTCCACTGAAAGAGAAGTTATCTATTAATGCGACTTTTTTAGCGCTTGCGGTATCGCTTCTCACCTTCATTTCGAGCTTATTGCTCACCTGAAAGCTCAAGGCAGCCGATTCACCAAGCTGTGGAGAACCGTACAAAAAGCCATCATAAATCGAAACTTGGCGTGTATTTCCTATGCTATCGACTTGTACATTCTGATAATAGCCGAAACGCTCTTGACCGTAGTTAGGTCGATAACTAAAGCTTGCCCCAGGAGTAATGATGTGCCGAATGGCTTCGGTTTTGGCATAAGGGTTGCGTTTATTGTAAATACCGTATAACTGAGTACCTAAAGTCAAACTCGCACTCATGGTGCCTGCTCTGCTGAATCCCTGAAGTGTATCAATGCGTACGGCATTTGCTGTCGGATCCCAGGTATGATTCAACTCTTTTAAATACCAGATCTCCTCAAGGTTAATGGATGGTGTCAGGTTAAGATTCTGAAGTAAGGGAAATGAAGTGGAGATCGGGATCCTCATTCTGGCGCCATTTTGAGCATTATCCAAGAGCTCACCAATGTTATTAACGGCTACCGTGATGGTGTCGGTTTGATTCGTGCTTCCAACAACATCGAAACCGGCAGATGGAGAGCGCACGAGATTGGTGATGCGGTTTGAAACTGCAAAATCCCAGCCAATGCTCAGCTTTTTCATCAATTCGGTTCGACTCCTTTTCATTGGAAATATTCTTCGCATGTTGATGGAAAAATCGGGTAGTGAAACATCGATGATGTTGGTTTGAATGTTTTGACTGTGTCTGGCCGCTAAAGAATAACTGAAAGGAGTTCTCGGGATACTCCCGCTGTAATTGATGTTTGATCTAAATTCTGAACGAATGTTATTTTGAAAGCTGTTGGTGCCCAAATTATTCTGATTGTAGGTACTTGTTCCTGCTTGTAGAGAGGCTGAGAACCTCGAATTTCTACCTAGCGATTCAGGCCTATGCGACCAACTAACCCAGAAGTCTTTTGAATCGAGTGGTACTTCATCAAATTCTGGCGTGATGTTGCGATTGTAACTGACATCAAATGATCCGCTAAAACTGTAGCGCTTTTTATAAACATTTCGAGCCCTTACGGCCCAGCTACCTTTTGAAAAGACATCCGCTGTAAAGGCAGAATGTAACTGATCGCTCCATACCTGATACCAACCGCCATCACGTAAAAAGAGACCTCTTCGTTGTTCATCACCCCATTTTGGAAATAGAATGCCCGAGGTTGCCTGCTGTGTATCTGGGAAATAGCCAAAGGGTAATCCGAGCGGTGTTGGGATTCCACCAACATAAAGCAAGAATGGACCTGTGATTACTGCTGAACCTGGGATGATCTTGATCTTTTTTGCCTTAATGTATGTGCTGGCATCAGGGTTGTCAAGGCAGGGTGTGTATTTACCATCCTTGATGTAGGCGCTGTTATCGGGATTACGTTTGACTACTGATCCTCTCAAATAACCATCTGGTTGTTGTGCGGCTACCCCAATGATTCGCGCCCGTTGCGTTTGGAAATTGTATCGAATCTCTTCTGTTTCAAAAACATCAGCACCATCTTGGAAAACAGGTCTTCCCATCCAAGTACCAGTTGTGTCTTGAACTCCAACGGCTCTTACTTCGTTAGTCCTTCTGTCAATGGTGATCTCTGCAGCGGAAAGTTTTATTCTTCCATATTCGATATAGGCATTACCATATAAATACGTTGTGTTGGTGATGACATCTGTGATGATGGAATCTTCGGCAAAGTATTTGACTGTAGTTTCGAAGTTACCCGTTGGTATTCCGGTGGTGTCACCATCAATCAATGTGCTATCGTTGGTAGATTTGAGTAATTGTAAAGAATCAGTGGGTATTGGTTGGAGCGGTATGGTGTCAGTTTTTAAACCAAGTTCTTGTCCAATAACACCAAAGGCTGTGGATAATAGAAGGAGAAAGATTATGGTTTTTCTAGAAAACACTCGTTTTTTCGCTTTATCGAAAATTTTCGGACTTTTGCACAAAGTTATTTTAATAAGCCGTTTCATTAACAAACCTGTGAAGATTTATCTATTCAGCTTCTTATTGGCATTTTTAACCATCTTTAACTCATTTGAGCTTAAAGGCCAAGCAGCCAATTCTCGAAAATATAAAGTGGTGCTTGATGCAGGACATGGTGGCAAGGACCATGGGACAAGAGGTAAAAAACTGAAAGAGAAGGATTTAGTACTAAATGTTACCTTAAGGGTGGGTAAGTATTTGGAAAGCATGGCCGATAATATTGAAGTGCTGTACATACGTAAGAATGACGAGTACAGTCATCCCAAGGAGCGTGCCAACTTCGCGAATGATAATGAGGCGGATTTGTATGTTTCCATTCATGCCAATGCGATGCCCAAAGGTTATGAAGGTGTTTATGGTACAGAAACCTTTGTGATGGGAGATAAAAATGAAGGAAGGAACTTCGAAGTAGCCAAAAGAGAAAATGCGGTTATCTTACTAGAAGAGAATTATGAGGAGATCTATCAAGGCTTTGATCCAAATTCACTTGAGGTGCCCATTATGTTTTCAATCCAACAAGAGTTGTATCAGGAAACCAGTATATTTTTAGCTGAAACCATCGAAAATCAGTTTGCGAAACGTGCAGGCAGAAAAAGCAGAGGGGTCAAGCAGTCAAGCCTCTGGGTGTTGTGGAATACGGCTATGCCTAGTGTTCTCATAGAAATTGGCTACTTATCAAATCCTAAGGAGGAACGAGAACTTTCCTCTGAGAATGTGCAAGACTATATTGCTTCTGCTATTTTTAGGTCAATTAGAGACTATTTTGAATATTTGGATTCAATTAAAGATTAGTGGCAAGAACAAAAGAGTTTAAGGTCGGTCTATTCGTAGTCATCACTACGGTGGCACTTTATTTAGGGTTTAATTACCTGAGGGGTCTTGATGTCTTTTCTCCGCTCCATACCTATTACGTAAAATACCAAAACGTTTCAGGGCTTAATAAGGGAGCAAGTGTCATTCTCAATGGTTTAGAGGTAGGTAGTGTGGTCGATAGAAAATTTAGCTCTATTGATTATGATGAGGTGATTGTTACCCTCGCCATTGATAAAACGATTCTCTTGAACGACAGCACTGAAGCGATGTTGGCTAAACCGGATTTTCTAGGAGGTGTTTTGGTACGATTGATCATGCATCCTGGTGGACAAACGCCTCTTACTTCTGGAGATACATTGGTCGGAGGAGTAGATAGGGGTATTAGTGAGCTCTTGGCAGAAGAAGGATTGAGTGCAGCCAATGAGTTGTCGTCGTTGGTGAATAAGATCAATACGGTACTTGAACCCTTTGCTGAGAAGGCGGATACCATCGCTTTGGCAATTGATAATTTCAAAACGCTCTCTGATCAGCTCATTGTGATGACAGACGAAGCACAGATGAGTTTAGAACAGATCAGGCTCAAAATCGATTATGTCACCGATTCTTTAGTAGTAGCCATGGGTGGTGTAAAGCCACTTTTGGAAGAATACACAGCCTTAGGTGAGAAATTGAACGCAGTAGACATAGAATCGAGACTCCAAAGAATAGATACCGTCTTGCTTGGGACACAACAGTTTCTTAGTAGGATGAATTCTAATGAAGGAACATTAGGTAAGCTGATGTCTGATGATTCCCTGTACAATAACATCAACCTGGCCTTGTCTGATCTGGATAGTCTCTTGGTTGACTTCCGTTACAACCCTAAGCGATACGTCAACGTTTCGGTCTTTGGTAAAAAATATGTTCCCCCTGCAGAAGGACGTGAAAAAGCTACCAAGAAGAAGAACTAGCAGCCTTCCACAAAATCTATCTTTGTATAGTTGTTGATTGGGTCTAAATTAGACGCAAGTAAACTACCTGAAATTGCCATGGATGTGGCACAAATAACACTTAATGGATATTGAATTCAACAAAAATGACGATGCCAATCGTCAGTTGGTCTATACGTTAAAAACCAAGTTCAAAAAAGTAGCACTTGGAGGAGGCGAAAAGAAAATTGAAAAGCAACATCAGAAAGGCAAACTGACTGCGCGCGAAAGAATAGCATATCTCATCGACGATGCGTCAGACTTTATAGAAATAGGCGCATTTGCAGGTGAGGGAATGTATACTGAGTATGGAGGCTGTCCATCAGGCGGTGTTGTAACCGGCATCGGCAAAATTAAAGGGAGAAGTTGCGTTGTTGTAGCAAATGATGCGACCGTTAAGGCCGGTGCTTGGTTTCCAATTACCGCAAAAAAGAATTTGAGAGCACAAGAGGTGGCCATGGAAAATCGCTTGCCCATCGTTTATTTAGTCGATAGTGCGGGTGTTTTTCTCCCGATGCAGGATGAAATATTCCCTGATAAAGAACATTTCGGTAGGCAGTTTCGAAATAACGCAAAAATGTCGTCGATGGGGATCATCCAAGTGGCAGCGATTATGGGAAGTTGCGTGGCAGGAGGAGCCTATTTGCCGATCATGTCAGATGAAGCCGCTATTGTAGATAAAACAGGATCGATCTTTTTGGCAGGCTCTTATTTGGTGAAAGCTGCGATTGGCGAAGAGGTCGATAACGAAACACTTGGAGGAGCCACCACACAGAGCGAGATTTCAGGAGTAACGGACAATAAGTTTCCCAACGACCAAGCTTGTCTCGACTATATAAAAAATGTATTTGATAAGATCGGTTCCTTTGAAAGAGCGGGATTTGACCGCAAGGAGTCCAAACCACCGAAAGAAAATGTGGAAGAGATCTACGGTTTGCTTCCTAACGATCGGGTGAAACCCTATGATGTGAAAGAGATCATTAAACGATTGGTTGACAATTCGGAGTTTGATGAATACAAAGAGAAGTATGGGCAGACCATTGTTTGTGGATATGCTCGAATCGATGGCTGGGCCGTTGGCATTGTGGCAAATCAACGGCAAGTAGTCAAATCGAAGAAAGGTGAAATGCAAATGGGAGGAGTGATCTACTCTGACTCTGCAGATAAATCCGCGCGCTTTATCATGAATTGTAATCAGCGCAAGATTCCATTGGTCTTTTTACAAGACGTAAGTGGTTTTATGGTAGGCAGTAGGGCAGAACATGGTGGTATCATTAAAGATGGCGCTAAAATGGTGAATGCCATGGCCAATTCAGTGGTCCCAAAATTCACCATTGTTACGGGCAATTCATTTGGTGCCGGCAATTATGCCATGTGCGGAAAAGCCTATGACCCGAGATTGATCTACGCTTGGCCAAATGCCCAAATGGCGGTGATGTCTGGGGGCTCAGCAGCAAAAACACTATTGCAGATCAAGGTCTCAACATTGAAGGCACAGGGTAAGGAAATTTCAGCGGAGGAGCAGAATAAGTTGCTAGATGAGATCAAGCAACGGTATGAGGAGCAAATGTCGCCTTACTATGCCGCCTCAAGATTATGGGTTGATGGTATCATCGACCCGATAGAAACAAGAAAGGTGATTGCCAGAGGCATCGAAGCTGCAGATCATGCACCGATCACTGAAAAATTCAATGTGGGTGTGATCCAAACCTAATGTATGGCCGACGATCAGTTTACCAATAAAGAACTCAAAGCCTTAGTCTCATTGCTTGATGATGAGGACTTCGAGGTGTTGCAGCATGTGGAAGATCGCATCATGTCTTTGGGTACCTATATTATTCCCTATCTAGAGTTCGAATGGGAGAATAGTTTTAATCCATTGGTGCAAAAAAGGATCGAAGAATTAGTGCATTCCTTACAGTTCGAGTTGCTAAAAGAAAAGCTATATGCTTGGCACAGAACCGAGGAAAAAGATCTACTTGAAGGCATGTGGCTAATCAGCACCTATTCATACCCTGATCTTGAATTTGAAGAGTTACGTAAGAGTTTAGAGCAGATCCATTACGAAGCCTGGACCGAATTTAAAGCGGATATTCATCCGGTAGATCAGATCAAAATCCTCAATTCAATACTATTCAATAAGCTGCATTTTGGGGCAAATACCAAGAATTTTCATTCGCCTGGGAATAGCATGTTGAATGTAGTTTTGCAAACCAAAAAGGGAAATCCGATTTCTCTTTGTGTCATTTATATGCTGGTGGCAAAAAAGTTAAAATTACCCATTTACGGGGTGAATTTACCGAACCTCTTTGTGATGGTTTATAAGCACGAAAGCGGTCAGTTTTATATCAATGCATTCAATAGGGGGCTCGTGTTTTCTAAGAAAGAAATCGATGATTACCTCAATAATTTAAAGTTGCCTCAGGATGAGAGATATTATGAGCCTTGTAGTAACCTTGAGATCATACAGCGGGTGTTAAGGAACCTATCCAATGCGCATGAAAAACTTGGACATACGGAGAAGGTAGAAGAGCTTAAACAGCTTTTAGAGATTCTTAGTGGTGCTCAGTAAGCCATACTGATGTAAAGCGATTCGAATTTGTCGAATAACAAATCGTAGGTTTCAGCACTATCATTTTCAAAAATAACTCCGCTTTTGTCTTGGAATGGGTGAATCAGCAATTGCTCGGCGAAAATAAGTTGTGTCCGACCATGAAGCTTGTAAAGGGCCTCTTTAGCACCCCAAATCTTGGTGAGTGTAGGGATATCTTGGTCTGCCCATGATTTTTCCTTGTCATGAAGGAATTTTTTCGCAATCCGGATGATCTGTGGTCGCTCAAGCTCAATATCGATGCCGATGGGCTTGCTTCTTTGAATAGCTGCAGCACCATATCCTTTAGCGTGTGACATGGTTACATGCCAATCGCTCTCTGTAAAATGAGGTTTGCCAAATTCATCTTTCATTAAAAAAAACTGTCCGTACGGATTGATTAAATGTTTTAGAGCGTTTCTTGCGGCAAGCCATTCGAGTCTTTTTTCTGGGACTTTTTTCCGATTTAGGTCGGCTAACTCAACATGGTCTAGGTGAAGGAAAGAAAGCAGTTGCTCTTCTGTTTCAGCAATTTCCCAAATACAATAGGACAACTCAGAATTTAGAGATACTTGATGCGTAATTGGCATGTAATAATGTGTAATTGGTAATGCTTTGCTTAGCTTTGCTAGCGCTCAATTTAGGTTTTTTTCAACTATGTCTAAAGTTACGGTAGAGAAAGTCGCTACACTGGCCGGTCATCAAGACTGTGTTTATGCATTATGTCCATCTCCTGAAAAGAACAAGTTCTTTTCGTCTGGCGGAGACGGTGTGGTAGCGGAGTGGAGTCTCGATGAGCCAGACAAGGGGAAAATGCTTGCAAAACTATCGAATTCGGTTTATGCACTATTTTACTACGAGGAAAGAAACTTGCTCATCGTAGGAGAAAATTTTGATGGAATTCACTTGATAGACCTAGAAGAAAAAAAGGAAGTTGCATCAAAAAAGTTAGGGGCAGCGGCCATATTCGATATCAAGGTATTGAGCGGTAGGATCTTTGTGGCACTCGGTAACGGTGAAGTCCATATTCTTGATCTTAGGACATTACAAACTATTCAGGTGATCAGAGCTTCTGAGCAAAGTGCCAGAACCATTGCGATCAGTGAGATCCATGGCCATTTGGCAGTAGGCTTTAGTGATCATCAGATCAGGATTTATTCATTACATGATTTCAGGCTAATCAAAACCATTGATGCGCATAAGATCTCCGTGTTTACTATACAATATGATCCAAGTGACCGTTACTTGATCAGTGGAAGTCGCGATGCGCACCTCAACATATGGGATGTAGAAAAAGACTACAGCTTGCATGAATCTATCGTCGCGCATATGTTTGCAATTAACCATCTCGACTTTAGCGCTGATGGTAAACATTTTGTAACTTGTAGCATGGATAAGTCCATAAAAGTCTGGGATGCGGAGACCTTTCAGCTCCTGAAAGTGATTGACAAAGCCAGACATGCTGGTCATGGTACTTCTGTGAATAAGGTGCTATGGACCAACCACAACAACCTACTAGTTTCGGCCAGTGACGACCGAAGCATTTCCATCTGGGACTTAACTTTTAATCTCATTTAAACATGAACATTACGCCATTAGAGATCAGGCAAAAAGAATTTGAAAAAGGATTTAGAGGCTATGACAAAGAAGATGTCAAAGCCTTTATGAATTCCCTCTCCATGGAGTGGGAACGCCTGAACGAGCAGTGTAAAGAATTAAAGTATAAGCTTGAAGCTTCGGAAAAAGAGGTCCAAAAGCTGCGAGAGGTGGAGAACTCTTTGTTCAAAACCCTCAAGACGGCAGAGGATACAGGCGCGAATATGATCGAACAAGCCACGAAAACGGCTGAGCTCCATATGCGGGAGACCGAAATGAAAGCGGATGGTCTGATGTCTGAAGCTAAAAACAGGGCGAGAAATATCATCGAAGACGCTGACGCAAAAGCAAGGCAGATCATTGATGACATGGAAGACGAGATCCGTCAATTGGAACAAGTTTTCCGATCATTGGATGCGAATAAAACAGCACTAATGTCAGACCTCAAAATGTTGGCAGAGGACATCTTTACCAAAATTGGGCGCCACGAGGAGTTTCCAGCAGACATTAAACCACATGTCAAAAAGGCGAAAGAACTCAGTCGTTCGGTCAGTGATATGTCATCAGAATCTTTAGATGTTGAGCAGATCATTGCTGAGAATGAAGAAAAGCAGACAGAGAATAGCATTTCAGAAATGGTTGACCAGGAAGAAGGGACTGAGGACATGCCCTCACTAGAGGAAATGGATGAAGAGAAAGAAGTAGCCTCTTCTAATGAGAAAGCGCCAAAAGCAACAAAAGAGTCAACAACTGACGAAGAGGAAGAGGAGAAAGAAAAAGGCTCTTTCTTCGATCAATTCGATTAACAATGAATAAAGATATTGTGTCTCTTGAAGGCATGGAATTCCATGCCTTTCATGGTTTTTATGATTTTGAAAGGGAACAAGGCAACGATTTCGTGGTTGATGTGCATGTGACCACTAATTTTGATCAGGCGGCAGAATCCGATGAACTTGAAGGGACGGTCAACTACGAAACTATCTATGCCATCGTGAAGGAAGAAATGCAAGATCCGACTAAGCTGCTCGAACGATTGGCAAAACGAATGGTCGACCGCATGTTTGCCGCGTTTACCTTGGCAACTTGTATCGAGATCTCAATTGCGAAGAAAAACCCACCGATTGATGGCAATATCAAACAATCTAGAATCACCATGGTTCGTAGTGCCGAATGACCCCAGCACAACAAACACTTCAGAGAATTGCTGACCTTCTGCAGATAGAAAAAAAGGAAGATTATGCCCAGTATGAGCAAAAGATGCTCAACATGGAGCTCGATGCGCGACGTAAAAAAGGTGTTACTTGGTACCCCACCATTTTACAAAATCAATTCATCAGTACCGGAGAGCGCTTTACCATAGAGCTAGAAAGGACTACTCACCTAGAGGAAAACCATTCTTTTCAAGTAGGTGCTGTTGTGAGTATTTTTCTAGGAAGTGATGAAAGCCTAACGGTTTCAGGTGTGATAGGCTATCTACGGAAACACAGCATGCGGGTGGTCTTGAATTCAGCAGACCTACCGGATTGGATTAGAGACGGTAAGTTAGGCGTCAATCTCCTTTTTGATGAAGGAAGTTATCGTGAAATGGCGAAGGCCCTCAAGCAGGTGATCACCGCAGAGAAGGGTCGCCTAGTTGACTTAAGGGAGAAGTTCTATGGCGCGCAGGAATTGTTATTCAACAAAGGCCATGATTATGCGTCTGTACACCTTAATAATATTCAAAATCAGGCATTAAGCAAAGTGTTTAATGCACAGGATATTGCGGTAATCCATGGGCCGCCAGGTACAGGAAAGACGACAACCTTAGTAAATGCCATCAAAGAGGTAGTCAAAACGGAGCGGCAGGTGTTGGTTTGTGCTCAAAGCAATGCGGCAGTCGATTTGATGGTAGAAAAACTCGATACACTTGGCATCAATGTGTTGAGGGTAGGGCATCCCGCTCGTTTAACACCTGAGGTGATCGAAAATAGTTTGGATGTAAAGATCTCAAAGCACAACTTTTTTAAAGAGCTAAAAGGCATTCGTAAAAAAGAGGAGGAGTATAAACGCATGGCGAGCCAATACAAACGAAGTTTTGGCAGGGAGGAACGTTTCCAGCGTGACCTTTTAAAAAAGGAAGCACGATTATACCGCGAGGATGCCAAGCGGATAGAAAGAGAAATCACAGAAGACCTACTGGACAAAGCGCAAGTGATCGCGTGTACATTGGTGGGTTCAACGCATCCTTTGATTCAAGATCGCCTGTTTAAGACCGTTTTTATTGATGAGGCTTCACAAGCACTTGAGCCTGCATGTTGGATCGCTATTCAGAAAGCCTATCGTGTAGTGATGGCTGGAGATCATCAGCAACTGCCCCCAACCGTAAAAGCGGTGAAAGCAGGTAAGGAAGGTTTAGAACACACTCTTTTTGAACGGGCGATGCAACTCAATAATGCTTCGGTAATGCTCGAGACCCAGTATCGGATGCATCCTGAGATCATGAATTTCTCTAGTGAATATTTTTATGCCTCAAAGCTCAAAACGGCAGACGATGTGATCTTAAGAGAACGCACCGCCCAATGGCCGCATTTTGTTTTTATTGATACGGCTGGCTGTGGCTTTCAAGAGAAAGTAAAGAAACAAACCTTGAGTACCTATAACCAAGAAGAGGCAGAACTTCTTCTCAACTATTTGGGACTGAATTTATCATTAGATCAGACCATCGGTATAATTGCTCCCTATAAAGCCCAGACTGAGGTATTGAAGGAGTTATTAAAAGAGCATCGCGCATTTGACCATGTAAGAGAGCAGGTGACGATCAATTCTGTTGATGCCTTTCAAGGGCAAGAGCGCGATGTGATCTGCATTAGTCTTACGCGTTCAAATGACAAAGGAGAAATTGGTTTTTTGAAAGAATACCGACGAATGAATGTGGCCATGACCCGGGCAAAGACAAGGTTAATCATCGTGGGTGACTCCGCTACCTTGGGAAAGGATGCCTTTTACAATTCGGTCATTGATTATGCACAGCGCGTTGAAGGATACAAAAGTGCTTTTGAATTCATTTAACCTTTAGCGACTATCGCGCTCGCAAGGTGTTCGGCTGCTTCAGGGTTCATTCTAAACCAAAGTTCAGGTTCTATCATTTCTAATTCGATCACGGCCAATTCACCATGGTTATCTCTGATCACGTCTACGCGAGCATAATAAGGAGCTGGATCACAAGCGGCGATGGCTTTCTCAGCAAAAGCGATCTCTTCTGCGGAGGGTTGGTAGGCATGAATGGTGCCGCCAAAGTCATCTTGAACACGAAAATCACCTGGTTTGGCTTTCTTTAGAACAGCATGCGTGAACTCTCCACCCATCACCATATAAGAGACCTCGCCTTTGGTAATGACTTGTTCTTGAAAAGGCTGAAGCATAAAGGCTTCATTTGCGATGTGTTTTTTAAAGAGCTCTTCATGTGCATCGATCGTTGATTCATCGATCTTGAATGTAAGTCGAGCAGCACCCGATATACAGGGTTTTAGGATGCATTTTTTCCAACCCTTGCTAGCGAACGCTTCCCGCAACGAGGTTGGGCTTCCTTTTTCGAGATATAGCGTTTCCGGAATATTGATTCCCCTTGCTTGAAGGTCTCCCAAGTAATGCTTGTCCATATTCCATTGAATCAACGCATATGGATTGATCATTTGTGTTTTCTTATTTAACTGCTCAAGCCAAGCTTTCCATTCTTCATAACGATCGAAATAATCCCAAGTAGTTCTGAAGAGAACGGCTTTTGTAGAAGCCCAGTCGAAGGAGGGGTCAGACCAGCTTTTTCTAGCAACTCGGAGTCCTTGTTTTTCTAGAGCAGAGCGCACCAGACCGTCTTCAGTTAAGATGTTTTCGATGTACCAGTTGATTTTTTCTGGAGAAGCGTAACGGTCATCTGTCAAGATAACAACGTCGTAAATTACCTGATTCATTCGGTAGAAACGGAGTTAGGGTTTGTAAATGTGAAACCTCGCGCATCACTTCCTTCGTAGAAATCTACTTCGAGTCCTACGAGATAAAGCGTCTGCCCTTTTTCTATATGGATATCAACCCCTTTGGATTGGTAGCTAATATCACTCGCTTTGGCCTTGTCGAATCCAAGCATATAGCCCATGCCCATGCAGCCTTTGCCTCCTTTTACACCAATGCGCAACCCATAGCCATCGGGTATTCCCTTGGTCGCCATGATCTTTTTGATTTCCTCTACAGCTTTTGGTGTTAATGAAACTGGTTTTAAATCCATCTACGCTAAATTACCTTTTACAAAGTAAACTTAATACCTCTGCGATATTCTGACTATTTTCAAGCCAAATAAAGAACAAGCATTAGTCGTTAAAGTTCAAATGGATTATCTATCAGACCTAATCAAGATCGTACTTCCTGCAGCACTGGTTCTGTATGCCATGTACTTGGTGATTAGAAGTTTTTTGCAAAAGGATTTCGATCGTCAACTCATTTCTCTGAAAGCAAAAAATTCAGAGACCATTTTACCCTTGAGATTGCAGGCCTATGAACGCATGGCGCTTTTTTTGGAAAGAATTTCTCCAAACAACATGTTGATCCGTTTAGCTGATCCGCAGCTGTCGGCTGCCGAGTTTCAGCAAAAGTTATTGATAGAGATCAGAGATGAATATCATCACAATCATTCGCAACAAATCTATATGAGTGATGAGGCCTGGCAGCGTATTAAAAATGCGATGAATAGCTTGATGGGGGTCATACAAACAGCCAGTGAAAAAATGGGAGATCAAGACAATGCGGTTGATCTTTCAAGTGCTATATTTAATGAAATGATGCAACAGAAAGAGGATTTTATCGGAAATGCACTTTCTTTCGTTAAAAATGAGATCAGGCAATCATTTTAACTATGACAAAAACTAGAGAACCAAACGCTAAGGAAAAACGCTATTTCAGCAAATTTAAGAATCGGGCTACCCGAATAGTGCAAGATAGTGACGCCCTAAAGCAGGTACTAGAAAATGCCAGCCAGAAACTGAAGGCTTCAGAAAGCGATGAAGGCTTGAGAAAAAAACTGGTCGATTACGTCCGATTGATCATTCGAATGGTTACCAATTCGGTCAATGGAAATTACAAAAGTCTTCCTTGGCAAACCTTGGTCATGTTAGTGGCTGGTCTAATTTATTTTCTCACCCCTTTAGATGCACTGCCTGACTTTATCCCCATAGCAGGCTTTTTAGATGATGCCACCGTTTTACTTTGGTTGGGTAAGAGTTTTCAAGATGACCTGGGTAAATACAAGTCTTGGGAAGACCTGAACTTTTCTGATTGAAGATGAGTTTATTTCTCTGATTATCGCAAAGAGATGAAGGGAGAGATCACAAAAGACTTAATCAAGCAAGCACTTAGCTACAAAGAATATCAACTGCTGACGCGGACACTGCTTGAGCAGAATAAAACAACGGGTCCTATTCAAACAGAAGCTTACGTCAATTACACTCGATTGGCAGAAAAGCGCATGAATAAGTGGAATAAGATTGGAAAACTACTTCCTGAATTGGGAGAGAAAATTCAGCGAGTCGACCAACCCATGATTTGGTTGGTGTTGACTGAGGCTTGGTGTGGTGATGCAGGACAGAGCCTTCCGTTCATGCAAAAAATGGTAGACCTCAACCCTCATCTTCAATTGAAACTCTTGATCCGAGATGAGCATCCCCAGCTAATGGAACGTTTCTTAACAAAGGGAGCGAAGTCCATTCCGAAACTCATTGCCCTTAATGCTGAACTGGATGTAATCGGAACTTGGGGGCCACGTCCGGAACCTATCCAAGAAGCGTTTTTAGAAAATAAGACGAGCCAAAAAATGTCGGGTAGCGCGTTTTCTGAGTACATGCACCTCTGGTATGCCAAGGATAAAGGCTTGACCATGCAGTTAGAATTTTTGGCTATTTTAGACGAATGGAGTCAAAAACTGCAATCATCGCAGGTGCAAGTGGGTTAATTGGCCAATCACTCATCAAGCGGTTATTAGCGAATGAAGGTTATGGAAGGGTTATCGCATTGGTGAGAAAACCAATGGAGATTCAACATGACAAGCTAAAGCAACTTACCCTCAACTTTGATGAATTGGCAAGCATGGATGACTTTCCTGAAGGAGATGATGTTTTTTGTTGCTTAGGGACGACACAAAAGAAAACACCAGATCAAGAAGAGTATCGAAAGGTAGATTATCACTACTGTCTAGAGCTAGCCAAAAGGGGATTGAAGGAAGGAGCTGATCGTTTCTTTCTGATTTCGAGCATTGGAGCTAAAAAGGGAGTGAGCAACTTTTACCTCAATCTAAAGGGAGAACTAGAGCATGAGGTTTCTTTTCTAGCTTATCGCACCGTCTATATCTTCAGGCCCTCCTTGCTCAGAGGTGATCGAAAAGAAAGTCGCCCTGGCGAGCGATTCGCTCAATTCGTCACTCGGTTGATTCCTTTTTTTGGCCCTTGGAAAAAATACAAACCAATTCATGCCGATAAAGTGGCAGATGCTATGATGAAGGTAGCGCAGCAAGATGATAAAGGCTGCTACTACTACGAATCTGAAATCATGCAAAGGATGTGATCCTATCTTTTTTATTTCTCAGTTGCTTTTTCAAAAGCACGTTTACCTCCAACGATCGGTACGTTCAGTTTTGTTTTTGATAGATCGATCGTTAGTTCTGTTCCCGGCGAGGGGTGCAATGTAAAGTCCTTGTCGCTCGAAAAGATCATCAGACCAATTTGTTGGCCAGCAGGAATGATCTGATCGTCTGGCTGCAGATCAAAATTCAATTCATAGAATTTTCCAGGAACTAAAGGCTCACTTTCAGTCAAAGAGCGGTAGTTCTGTGGATCAGCCCAACCGCGCGTGATGATATTGTCATAGATCTTTGCGCCTTCAGCATCATTCCAAGGCAATGAGACGAGCCAAACGGAAAGATTTGCTGCAGGTTTGCTACTTGCGAGTCGAATGGTCAGGTTACTGAGGCCAGAAATATGGAGATCTTCTTTCAAGGTAGGTGTCAGGTAAAGTAATCGATTCGCTGACTTTTCGGATGTAGCCAGCGCCTTTCCATCAAGTGTGACGTCATCCACGAGGGGTTCCTCCATTTTATCTCCCTTTTTCAATTGTAAGCCGCCGCTAGTGTTTCCTCCCTGACTTAAGAAAAGCGTGACTTGCTTTGCTTGCGGATTTGGATAGTCGGCATATGGGGTCGGTTCAGATTGCTTATCGCCCTCTCGAACGATCCAAGCCTTAGGATCATTTTCTACCTTATTGTCAATTCCATGTAAATATTTGGTGAACCATCTATTCATCATTTCTATGGGGGGAGGGCCACCATGGCCTGCTTGGTGGTAATAGATTTGAACAGGCAGCCCCATCTTTTTAGCCTCCATTGCTATCCGGTAACTATGCTCCGGCATGACGTTCCAGTCATTGAAACCATGAGACATCAAAAGAGCAGCTTTCATGGGTTTCATGTCATTTAGGTAGTCTCTTCCAGCCCAAAACTCATTGTAATCTCCCGTTATACGGTCGAGATTATTGGCCATTTCTGTGTCACGGACGGTTTTGTTATTATAGGCTCTGTTTTCTTCCTTTCCACTATGAATGAAGTCGTATAACACATCAATGTCTTCCCCTAGGTAACCTCCAGGACTCCTGACCAATCCGTTTGAACGATAATAATGATAATATGACGTATTAGGTGCAATAGGGATGATCGCTTTCAATGCATCCACGCCCGTTGTTGCTGCTGCCAAGGGTAAGGTGCCATTGTAAGAAGTGCCTGTCATGCCCACTTTTCCAGTAGACCAATACGCCTCAATTTTTTCATTTCCCTCTCTTGATCGGTATCCATTATTTTTACCGGCTAACCATTCAATGACGGCTTTTGGTGCCAACGATTCATTATCTCCACCAACGGTTGGTGCTCCATCCGATAGCCCTGTTCCTGGAGAAGAGGAATGCACAACAACGTATCCCCTTGGTACCCAAGTCCGAATCTGTGAATTTGAAATGATGGGACGTTCACCTCTTCTTGTCACTTCTACATGTGTTCTTGGTGGAGGGGTATCGCCAAGTTCATGAGTTACTTGCCAAAAAAGTCCTTCAGCCATACCTGCTGTACCTGCATAATAAGGACTGGTTTCGTAGACCACAGGAAGTTTAAGTCCTTCCGTTTCCGTTTGTTTAGGTCGTGTCACCGCTACATGCACTCGGTCGAGCTTGCCATCACCATCAGTGTCAAACGTGGTTTCGACCCAAAGGTCTTCTCTTATCCAATCCGTTGGATCGTTGAAGGCTTCAATAACTTGCGCTTGTCCGTTTTTAAAAACGGGTTGCGCTTTTTGGGCGGCCAATGAGAGGGAGCTAAATAGCCCAATGAGCAATGCGGTACGGAATAAGATCTGCTTCACGTGGTTTCTTTTTTGAGGAATGAAAATACTAAATTATTAGAGACAAGGAGCATAGAAATGGTCATAAGTCTACTTAAGAGCAAAAGGCTTAACCGACCTTTCTTTTGGCGGCATACATTAGGATCAAAGAAGAGGAGATCACGTAACCGAGTATGAGCAAAACAATTTCACTGCTAGCAAATTCAGGATACCATTGCTGCCATAGGTCCCATTGAAAGGCTGGGTCAGGAATAGCCTGTTGAAGCATCATCAAGGGGAGGGAAAGCAACGCAATCAAATAGAAGTTTTTTAGTTCAGCTCGTTGTGATTCGAATACTATCCAGGTCATTACAAAAGGAAAGCCCAGGTAAGCAATGCGTGTCATGTCACCGCCAGCTAATAAGGCATAGGCTAAGCTCAGCCCACTAAATAGCACTAGCAAGTTCCGTTTAACATCCCAGCTCGTTGTTTTTATATAGTTTCTAGTGGTGATCCAAAGCAATGGACCGAAGGCCATGCTGATGGCTGCCAACCACCTGATCAATTCAAAGGGTTGGTCAAGCAGTTGTTTCGCTTGGTAAGCGATCATGATCAGCGGACCCCGTCCTGCCGCAGCCGCTGGAAAAAAATAACCAATGGCAAGCTTTGTCACGATGCCCAGGAAGGTAGCAAAGGCGATCGGTTTTAAGTTAAAATAGCCATCATCTGCCTTTTTATTGTGCCACCACGCATATGCCATCAGCACCACCATATACCCAATAAAGGATTCCTTTTGAGCAGTAGCTAAGGGGACCAACCACAGCAACGCATTGAATTTTCTTTTGAAAAGGAAAAATAATAGGAGCGCCTGAAATAGGTATAGCGGGACGTCGACAGTAATGGGGTCAAATGCGTTCAATCGGATGATGCCTGACCAATGAAAGAGCAACCAAATAAAACCGAACATCATCCATTTGAATTCGATCCCAAGTCGACGCCAGAGTAGGAAGATAATCCAAATAGCTAGGATGCTGAACATGAGATTGACGACCTGAAAATCCTTGATAATGCCTCGCCCAAACCAACTGGCAACGAAAGGCACAACAATGCGCTGATGAAATGGGGGCGGCACTTCATAATTTTTGGCTTGGCCTAAAAAGTAATCGTAGGCCATGCGATAGTCGTTTCCATCGAAGGCTTCGGCAAAATCGTATGTAAGTGAAGCTTGGTGTGTGCGATAGAAAAAGAATGCTGCCACCGTGAGTAGTAAGAAAAAAAACAACCAAACTCGATGAACGCGCATAAGGTGAAAATATGCATTTCACTTGAATCTTAATTCATTAATGAAGTTTTTTGAACGATGAGAGCTGTAATTCAACGGGTACTGAGCTCTTCCGTACAGATCGACGGTGAAACCAAAGCGCAAATTGAAAAAGGCATGATGGTGTTAGTCGGTATTGAAGAAGCTGATAACAAAGAGGATATTGAGTGGTTAGCCAGAAAAATGGTTAATCTCAGGATATTTGAAGATGCGCATGGCGTAATGAATGAAAGCTTGTTGGACAAAGGCTATGAGCTGTTGTTGATCAGTCAATTCACCCTTCATGCAAGCACAAAGAAAGGAAATCGACCTTCCTATATCAAGGCTGCCAAGCCTGATGTGGCGGTTCCATTGTATGAAGATTTCAAAAAAGAATTGACAAATCTTTTGGGGAAACCGGTGAAATCTGGTGAATTTGGCGCCGACATGAAAGTGGCTTTGGTAAACGACGGACCAGTGACCATCGTCATGGATACAAAACAAAAAGAATAAATAAACAAATGAGCGATCAGCAACCCTTATCACTAATTCAAGAAGAGGTAGATCAGTGGATAAAGACTGTCGGCGTACGTTATTTCAATGAATTGACAAATATGGCGCAGTTGACAGAGGAGGTCGGAGAAGTCGCGAGAATCATGGCTAGGCGCTATGGTGAGCAATCAGAAAAAGATTCAGATAAAGAAAAAGATCTTGGCGAAGAATTAGCAGATGTACTATTTGTACTCGTTTGTTTAGCGAATCAAACGAACGTTGATCTGCAAGAAGCGTGGACCAAGCGCATGGAGAAAAAGACAGTAAGAGATAAAAACAGACATAAGGAAAACAATAAACTAAAACCATAATGAAAAAAATTACGCTTAGCCTTATTGTGATGCTTTTAAGTATCACGTCAATAGTCGCCCAAATCAAATCCTTCGACCTTAAAAAAGGTGAAGTTTACGAGGTAACCACCGTGACAGACCTCAATATTGAGCAAGAAGCGATGGGTCAAAAAATGGAAGTAGGCCAAGGCATTTCAATAGTAGAATCACTCGAAGTGCTCGACATTAGCAATGGTCTTTATAAAATGAAGGCTACAACAATGCAAGTGAAAATAGATATCGAAGCGCCCATGCAACCCGCACAGACCATGGACTCAGAGGGAACAGGTCAGATGAATGATGTGGCGAAGGCTTTTGTCAATAAGTCCTACACATTCTACATGGATAAATTTGGTCAAGTCGAAAAATTTGAAGGTTTAGAAGAAATGTCGACGACTATTATTGCAGATTTAGACAAGACAGTCATCGGACAAGCGGGTCAATCGCAAACCATGGCTCAATTGCTTTCTGAAGATATGATCAAGACAAACCTGTCGAATATGTTTGCGATCTACCCATCGGATGGAAGCAAGGAGTGGGAATATACCAGTGAGGTAGTATTTAATGCCCTTCCAGCAAAGATCACAGCAAAAAGGTACTATGACGGTGATGCAACCATCATGTCAGCAGGAAACCTATCGGTTAAAGGTACGCAACAACAAATGGGAATGACCATCGAAGCTGAAATGGCAGGTACTGTTAATACCATTTATGATTTGATGCAAAACGGCATGCCATCCAAAGTTCAGGTTCAGCAAGACGCAACGGGTAAAGCAAGCGCACAAGGCATGGACATTCCAATGGATTTGAAAATGAGTACCATCATTACCATTACAAAACAGTAGGGTAATTATTACTTTATCGTCATTAATTTGAATTTAATCCATCGCATGTTTGCGATGGGTTTTTTTGTTCTGCATTTTTGGCAATAACTAGGAACTAAAAGCAGGTCAAAACTTTTTTTACAATATGCTAGCACTTGAAATTATCGGTTGGGTCGTCGGTGTCTTTCTACTCTTTAATGTAATTCTCTATTTAGTTGAGCCGAGTCTCATTGCCATCACCTTTTCATTGATCCTTCGGGCGGTCTTCAAAAACCCTCCAATGGTTTCTTTAGAGAAATATTTCCCTGAACACAAGATCTTGAAAGAGAATTGGAAGGTGATCCAAGAGGAGTTGATAGAAGTACTTAAGGATGAACAAAACATCCCAAAATTTCATGAAGTAGACAAGATCCAACGCTTTATTTCAGATCAGGATAAATCCGCTTGGCGTGTTTTTATGTTCAAAGCATACGATAACTGGCAGGAAGCCAATTGTAACAAAGCACCAAAAACGACGGAATTGTTGAAACAGATTCCAGGAATCACAACCGCCATGTTTTCCATTTTAGGTCCACAAAAGCATATTCCGTCTCACAATGGCTTTTACAAGGGAGTTTATCGCTATCACTTAGCATTGATCATTCCTAAAGAAGGGGAGTGCTATATCGTAAATGGGGGTGAACGTTATGATTGGGCAGAAGGAAAAGACGTTCTCTTTGATGATACCTATCGACATGCTGTTTGGAATAGAACAGAGGAAACACGCGTAGTACTTTTCTGTGATGTCTTTAGAAACGATCTCCCAGGTATTTTCCAACCCTTGAATAAGTGGGTGTACGGTTTGCGCGAAAAGTCGAAAAGGTTACAGACTGTGCTGAAAAATGCTGAAGTACAGGTTGATTTGAGAGAAGAAGCTGCTCAAGGTAAAGCTCAAGCTTCGGCTTAAACCTGTAATTCTCCTTCCGCATTCAAGAAAGGCACTTTAGAGAATTCATCAACTCGAGCACAGTATTCAATATCTTTCATGGTCCCAAATTTGGAGAGTCTGGCTGCATGATTACTTCTGTTGATGTAATAATGTAAGTCATGGGCCATGCTTTTGTAGAGGTAAAGGGCAGAAAGCGTTGCGTCGTCTGATAAGATCGCTTGCTTGACCAAACCTTCACAGATCGCTCCAGCAAATAAGCTGTCTTCGAGGTTATATTTCCCTTTCCAGCCTGCGCAAAAAAGCAAGACGTCCTGATTGCGTTGGGCCAGCGTTTTGACCACCGCGTTCAGGTTGAGAAATGCACCAATTAAGACCTGATCTGCTTTTTCAGATAGCGCAATTGCACGGGTGCCATTGGTCGTTGTCGCCGCAACTTTTTGACCTTTTAGTTCAGGATTCATGTACTCATAAGGAGAGTTTCCAAGTTGAAAACCTTCCACCTTTTGACCACTTCGTTCACCCGCCATGATATAGCCCTCTTTTCCCAAAGCGAGACATTCTTCAACAGAAGCAATCGGCTTAATGCGCGATAAACCAGTATTCAAGCCTGCAACCATGCATGAGGTAGCTCTCAATACATCGATGACAACGACAATTCTTCCTTCCAACTCGAATTGATGGATAAGGTCAGGGGTATAACAAACTTCTATTTTCATGTGTGGGTAAATTAAACGAGTAAGGCCACATCTACTTATGTGGCCTGCCCTCAGTCATTGGTTTAGGCTTTATATATCGGTAGTTTCACTACTTCAGCCTTTAGTCTTCTTTTTCTAACCGCGACATAAATTTCTGTACCTGGTTTAGTGAACGGCTTGTTGATGTATCCTAGTCCGATGCCACACTCCATTGAAGGTGATTGACTTCCAGATGTCACTTCACCAATAACTTGTTCATTGGCATCCATGATCTCATAATGACTTCTTGGTATCCCTCTGTCAATCATTTTAAAGCCCACGAGTCGTTTGTCGACACCGGCTTCCTTTTGTTCTTGGATGGCTGCCGAGTTAGTGAATGCTTTTGTGAATTTCGTCACCCATCCCAAGCCAGCTTCTATTGGAGAGGTTTCATCGGTAATGTCATTTCCATAGAGGCAATAGCCCATTTCTAAGCGGAGGGTGTCTCTTGCACCTAAACCGATCGGTTTAATACCAAATGCTGCACCGGCTTCAAAAATTTTGTTCCAAAGCATCTCTGCATGGTCATTGTGTACATAAAGCTCAAAGCCACCAGCTCCGGTATAGCCAGTTGCTGAAATGATCAAGTGTTCCACACCAGCCATGGGGCCCACGACGAAATGATAAAAGGGAATTTCAGATAAGTTCACTGAGGTGAGCGATTGCAGTGCCTCAACTGCCTTTGGACCTTGTACTGCAAACAGTGAGTAGTTGTCAGAGACATTCTTCATCTGCACATTGTCCGTATTGTATTTTGTGATCCATGCCCAATCTTTATCGATGTTCGACGCATTGACGACTAGCATCCATTTTTCTTGGTTAAACCGATAGATCAAGAGGTCGTCTACAATTCCACCCGTTTCATTGGGTAAATAGGCATACTGTGCTTGTCCATCAACTAGTTTGGATACATCGTTGCTTACTACGCGCTGGATGAGGTCAATTGCTTTGGGGCCTTCTAGTACGAATTCACCCATATGCGAAACATCAAAAACACCAACACTATTTCTAACGGCCAAATGTTCTTCGATATCGGAAGAGTATCTTACGGGCATATTGTATCCTGCAAAAGGAACCATTTTCGCTCCTAATTTTTCATGGAGGTCGTTCAAAGCAACTTTCTTCATTTCCATAGTATTTCTCGTTTGTTGCAAATGTAAACAACAGCCCTTTAATTCATTCTTTCTCTTTTAAAATCTTTAATTTGAACTGATGAGGCAGGGCATATATTTACCAAGTCAAATGCAACCTTCTTTCACCATATGTCATCTGTAAGGAAGATAGCTCAAATCAAAACGGTCAGATATGTTTAAGAATTTTTTAATGGTTACCATGCGTAGCCTAATGAAGAGCAAAGTCTTTGTGATCATCAATATCATTGGATTGGGCCTTGCCTTGGCCTGCTGTATCGTGGCATTTCTGAATTATGAATTTGCCATGAGCTTCGATAAACAGCATGAGAATTATGATGAGCTCTATCAGGTGTCGATTTATAGAGATCAAAATGGGGCAAAGGTGCCCTTTGGCTTTGCTCCAATGGTGATTGGAGATGTGATTCAAGAGGAGATCCCTTCAATTCAAAAGGTTAGTAAGTTCCAACGATCAAGTATCACCATTAAGCGAGAGAATAATATTTTCAATCGAACCATGGCTTTTGTGGATGTGGATTTCATGGACATGTTCAGTTTTAACTTGTTGCATGGCAATGCGAATAGTTATAAGGAGCTTTCCACCGTTCTGATATCAGACAGAACAGCCATTTCACTCTTCGGTCGCGTCGATGCAGTCGGTGAGACGATCGAATTAGTTAGAAATTCAGAATCAAATATATTCCTGACGGTTGGGGGGGTTTTTGAACAACCTGGTTTACAAAGTACGATGCAGTTTCAACTGGTCAGTAACTTTGAGAATTACTATCGATTATATAATGTAGAAAGGACCAATTGGGGGAGGTTCATTGACGGTCTATTCATCCAAAGTGCAGACCCTGAAATTCAACAGAAAGTGCCTCAAGTCTTAAAGAAGTATGCCGCAATTCAGGCGGAAACGAGAGAAGATTTTAAGGTATCAGACTTTTGGTTGCAAACAATGGAGGAGGTCCCTTTCAATGCACGGGATATGAATGGATTCAGCCTTGGAAATGAGACCCTGCATCCTCAACACATTACGGCACCGAATATCATGGCCCTACTGATTTTGCTATTGGCCTGTTTTAATTTCACCAATACGGCGATCGCTATGTCGAATAAGCGGTTGAAAGAGATCGGGATTCGTAAAACGGTAGGTGGGTCCAGAGGGCAGCTCGTGGTACAGTTTTTAGGCGAAAATCTGTTTTTATGCTTTTTGGCCTTGATTTTGGGTTTGCTCTTCTCCATCTGGTTGGTACCCCAATACAATGGCATGTGGCCAAATGTTGACGTGGTCGTCACTTTAATTGACAATCCAAAATTGGTGCTTTTCCTTTTGTCTATTCTGATCGGTACAGGCTTGCTCGCTGGTGGTTATCCGGCATTTTTTGTGAGTCGATACAAGCCAGTTGAGATCTTAAGAGGAAGCTTGAAGGTAGGTTCGTCTTCGATGCTTTCGAGGGTTTTACTGGGCTTACAGATGTTCATTTCTGTGCTGGCCTTGGTCTTCGGGTTCACCTTTTATCAAAATTCGATCTATCAAGATACCCTCGACCTTGGCTATGAGCGCGAAGGTGTGTTGATGGTGCCGTTAAACGATTCAAATGAAGCTCTTCGGTTTAAATCGGCTGTGGCATCTAACCCGAGTGTCGAACATACTGCGTTGACCAATAATCATGTGGGCTGGGGGTCATATGGACGTTCCGTTCGAAGTGGTGAGTTAACCTATGAAGTTTCCGTTTTTGATGTTGGAATCAATTACGTTGAAGCGCTCGGATTTAATGTGATTGAAGGACGACCTTTTGATGAAGCGAATCGACAGAACGATAAGGTCAATGGTATACTGGTCAATGAACGTTTCGCTTCCCAATTCGGTTGGACCAACCCGATAGGCGAACGCGTTACTATCCAAGATACTTTGAATCTGACGGTAGTGGGTATGCTAGAAGACTTTTATACTTGGGGTTTTTGGGGTACCATCGATCCGGTCATGTTTCGATTGAAAGATGATCAAGACCTGTCTATGCTGATTGTGAAAGTACCCAATGAACAACTCGGCGGAACCATCAAGTATTTAGAAGATACTTGGACAGAATTGATCAAAGACAGACCATCGAATGTGTTTACGCATGAAGCCAATGTATTGGGAGAAGCAAAGGATGTCAATGTGAATATTCTGCAAATGTTTTTATTTCTAGCCGTGATCGCGGTTGTTCTCTCAGCGATAGGCTTATTTACCTTGGTTTCGATCAACATTCAAAGTAGGATAAAAGAGATTGGCATTCGGAAAGTACTCGGAGCGTCCATTTTGAGGATCGCTACCTTGATCAACCGTCCTTTTCTTATCATAGTAGGGATTGCTTCGGTAGTTGGTGCTGGCTCGGGCACTTACTTGGCTGCAGGCCTAATGGGTACCATTTGGACCTATCATGTGACACCCAATATCATCAGTGGTTTGATTCCCGTATTCATTATTCTAGTCGTAGCACTTTTATCGATATCGGGCAAGGTGGTGAAAGCAGCAAAACGTAATCCGGTTGATTCCTTACGCTATGAATAGCCATTTCGGACCGATCAACCTTTCGAATAAATACCTGTTGAAAGGGTTTTAAAACAACTCCATTTGTTCGGGCAATAGCCGAAATGATCTTCTATGCAAGGGGGTGATGCCAAGTTGTCGTATCGCCTCCCTGTGTTTTTTAGTTGGGTAACCAAAATTCGTTTCCCATCCATAGCCTGGGTATTGCTGGGCTGCCTGGCGCATGATGCGGTCACGATGAGTTTTGGCTAAAATGGAAGCTGCGGCGATGCTCATGTACTTACCATCTCCTTTGACGATACATTGGTGTTCGATTTCTTTGTATGCTGGAAAGCGATTGCCGTCGATCAAGAGTAATTCTGGTTGACTAGCTAATCCGTCAATCGCTCGATGCATGGCGAGGAAAGAGGCATTTAAGATATTGACCTCATCGATCTCTTGCGGACTCACTTCAATGACCTTCCAAGCCGTTGCCTTTTCTTTGATCTCTTTTTCTAGCATGTCAAGTTTTTGCTGATTGAGTTTTTTTGAATCGTCAAGCATTGGGTGCTCATAGCCAGTTGGTAGAATGACTGCAGCAGCAACCACTGGTCCGGCGAGTGGCCCTCTTCCGGCTTCGTCACAACCGGCCTCTACTTGACCCGACCCAAAATCTCTTGCTAGCATTTGATAAACATAAGCAGGGATAAGTTTACTATAAAACCTTTGGCTAATTTTGAGCATGGACGAGCAGAAAAATCCTTGGACACGACTCAGCGAAAAGAAGATCTATGAAAACCCATGGATTCGTTTGGATGAACATCAAGTGATCAACCCATCAGGAGGAACAGGCATTTATGGTAAAGTTTCTTTTAAAAACAAGGCCATTGGGATCTTGCCCATTGATGATGCAGGCAATACTTGGTTGGTAGGACAGTATCGCTACACGCTAGATCTGTACAGCTGGGAAATCCCCATGGGTGGTGTGCCATTGGCTGATTCTACCGAGGAAGGTGCTTTAAGAGAATTAAAGGAAGAGACGGGACTTATCGCTAAAAAACTTGAGCATCTGTGTACCATCCATACCTCCAATTCGGTAACGGATGAAGTTGGGGACGTTTTTGTCGCTACCGGCTTAGTGGAAGAACAACCAGAATTTGATGAGACAGAGGAGCTCATGATTAAAAAAGTAGCCTTCAAAGAGGCACTGGCTTGGGTGATGGAAGGTAAGATCACCGATAGCCTCAGTGTTGCGGCAATTTTGAAGTATGCCCGAATGATGGAGCAAAATGGCTAAGGCACTTAGCTACCGATATCATTTCAAAAAGACGGTCAATTTGGCCTACCCAGTGATGTTGAGTCAGATGGGACATATTCTTGTGGGTATCGTGGATAGCATCATGGTTGGGCAATTGGGTTCTTCGCCCTTGGCAGCCTCTGCTTTTGCCAACAATACCATAAGCATCTTTTTAATGTTTGGCATCGGCCTCTCATACGGTATTACTCCTTTAGTTGCTCAGGCAGATGGAAAGCAAGATGATCCGATGATCGTTAGGGTGTTGAGGCATGGTATACTGTTATGTGGCTTTGCGGGTGTCCTTCTTTTTGTTCTTCTCTTAGGTTTAGGGCTGCTCATGCCTTACATGGGGCAACCGGCTGAGGTGTTAGCCTTGGGTAAGCCCTACTTCTTGATCATTGCTGGATCTTTGGTTCCGCTAATGGTCTTTCAAGGCTTCCGACAGTTCGCCGAAGGCAAATCGATCACAAAACCCACAATGTATGTGACCATTGCCGCGAACGTAATTAATGTGATATTGAATTATGCTTTGATCTATGGGAAGTTTGGATTTCCTGCCATGGGATTGAATGGTGCAGGCTGGGCGACATTTATTTCGAGAATACTCATGGCCATTGGGCTTGGATGGTTTGTTTGGAACTTCAGTAAATTCAAAAAATACCGAGCAGGTTTTCAGCTGCTCAAAGCGAAAGCAGATCTATTTAAACCCATGCTTAAGCTGGGCGTGCCAAGCGGTGTACAGTTTGTGTTTGAGGTGGGTGCCTTTGCCATGGCTGCCATCATGATGGGTTGGTTAGGTACAGTCCCGTTGGCCGCACATCAGATCGCCATTAGTTTGGTTTCATTAAGTTATGTCATGGCTTCCGGGATTTCGGCTGCCTCAACCGTTCGGGTCGCCAATCAAATTGGCCAAAAGGATGGTGTTAATTTGAGGAGGGTAGGGAACACAAGTTTTTACATCAGCCTGATCTTTATGGCTTGTTGCGCCCTTATTTATGTAGCGTTTAGTGGGTACTTGCCAACGCTTTATGTCAATGAAGAAGAAGTCGTGCGTATCGCATCTAGCCTGATCATCATTGCCGCTTGTTTTCAGTTGTCAGATGGTGTGCAAGTGGTCGGCTTAGGGTCTTTGAGAGGCATGTCAGATGTGAAGGTGCCGACGTACATCACCTTAGGCGCCTATTGGGGCTTGGCCATACCTTCGAGCTATGTGCTGGGTTTTGTTTTTGATCTGGGTTCAGCAGGGATTTGGTACGGACTTCTCATTGGACTGACGGCTGCAGCCATTGCATTATATGTTCGGTTTCAAAGACTATGTAAAGCAAAGGCATTAGCCTTTACTTAATGCAACCCTTTATGAAATGACTTGTCTATAAAGTGAAAAAGAGATGAAGATGAGAAAGACCTTTTTATTACTTGCCCTACTCATGATGAGTGTGGTTGTTCTTGCCCAGAAGAAAGAAACGATCAATGTCGGTGATTTTGATGAGATCGTTATGCGTGTTTCAGGAACGGTTTATGTGACTCAAGGAAACACCAATGAGGTCATTGTCGAAGGATATAACGACGACCTAGAAGAAGTCAATATCGATGTAAGAGGAGGAGCACTTACCATTGAAAGCAGCAGACGATCGAGCTGGCGATTTTGGGATTCAAATAATGTCCGTGTTGATGTATATGTCACAGTGAAAGAACTAAATGGTGTAACTGTTAGTGGTTCAGGAGATATTGTGGGTCAGAATACCATCGAAGCTGGAGACTTCAAGGCGAAAGTTTCGGGCTCAGGAGATATTGAATTGGAGCTCGATGCAAGAAATGTAGATGCGAGTATTTCGGGTTCAGGAAACATAGAGTTGAGCGGTTCTTCAAGTTCTGGTAGCTTGTCTATCAGTGGTTCTGGAAAGTTATTAGCAGAGAACATGAAAGTAGATGATTTTGAAGTGAGGATTTCAGGTTCGGGACGAGGTTCTATCACCGTTAATGGAGAACTTGATGTTCGTATTTCAGGTAGCGGAATTGTGTATTATGGCGGGAATCCTACGGGTGTGAACTCCAGTATTTCAGGTAGTGGTAAAGTACGAAGGATCAATTAGCAAGCTGAAGTATTCAGGTTTTTGCGGGGTTAAGCAGCTTTTAAGCTTTCTATAAAGCGCATATAGCCCCTTACCAACAAGTATTGAGCGGCCAGATAGGTGCTCATGACGATAGGTCCTGACCATTCCAAACCAGCAACAAATTTATTGTAGGCGATCACTGAATCACTAAGGATGAAAAGCGCAGCTCCGAAAATAACCAAAAGTGCAGCTTTTGATTCGGTTCGTCCTATTCTTCCCACAGCGGTAACCCCCATTAAGGTGATGACTGCGCAGTAAATAGCCACTGGCAGGGTCAATAATCCTAATGAGTCGATGATCAGGCTAAAAAAGCCTGCACCATAAAGGATGAAAAGAGTTGCAGGCCATTTGAACACCAATCGACTTTGTCCTTCGTTCACAAAACTGATGTTGATGATGATGTAAATGAGTTGTGCAATAAGAAAGGCACCAAGCCCTAGCATGAAGTAGAGCCCATTCCAAGGCGCAAAGATCAAAAACGAATCTCCTAGCCAGCTGAAGAATAAGGCGGCATAAACGAATTTATTAAGGGGTGTTTTGAGCGTTTCCTTCCAGAAAAAATAGGCTAAAGCAGGTATGAGTAATGGCTTTGTGCTGTTATGCAGTATCGGATCAGCTAGTAGTTGTCCTGTTAAATGCACTAATGTGATCGCCAAAAAGGCAAAAAGTGATCGCTGAATTTTCATTAGCCGTATTTCTGAACCAGTTTTTTCCCGTAATCTAGGCCAAAAAACAAAAAGAGTAAAGCAATGGCAGCCAAGACTGCGCAGGTAAAGAATACATAAGGGATGTTCTGCACTTCATTGCTATAGATAAAACCTGCAATAAAGGCACCCAGACCAATTCCTATTTCTAAAGCGATGTACATGGTCGCGATCCCTTTTCCGCGTGCTTTATCCAAACTCAGATCAATGGTCCAGGCGTAGATCGTTGGACTGTTCATGCCTATAGCAATTCCAAAGAGCGCAGCACTTACCATGAACATCTCTTTCGAGCCAGCATAGGCAATGGAAATATTAGCCAAAACGATCATGGCAATGGCCACTTTAAGTACGATCACCCGTCCATAGCGGTCTGAGACCTTACCGGCGATAATGCGGATCAAGAGAGAGCAGATCACGAATACAGTGAAGAATATTCCTTTTTCTTCCTGGGCAAACCCCAGCTCCATGGCCATATCAGGTGCTAAGGTGATGGCAGCACCAAATGTGAAGGAGGTCAGTAATAGGGTGACTGAAGGATTGAACACACGAGGTTCTAGGATCTCATCCTTTTTGATCTTGAGTAATGACCATTTGAACACTTGCTTTTCAGCTAGGGTCTCCTTCATTCCGAACAGAATGGCAATGGATAAAAAGGCGACAAAGGCAGATACATAAAACATAATATCCAAACTAAAATTCGCAGTGACCCAGGGTCCTAAACTTGGTCCGATCGCCATTCCAGCACTTCCGAAAACACCGAAAAAGCCCATAGCCTCACCGCGTCTATCTGCGGGTACAGAGTCGGCAATATATGCTGATGTGCCAGTTGGTTTAAAGCCTGTTGAAAAGCCATGAAGTAAACGCAGCAGGAGCAGTGCCCAAACCGTACTGATCAATGGATAGAGTATACCCATCAAAATGCAAACACCTACACCGAAGATCATCACAGGTACGCGCCCCACAGTGTCTGATAACTTGCCGGAAAATGGACGGGATAAACCAGCCGTTACGGTGAATATGGCAATAATCAAGCCCTTGAGTTCTCCTCCACCCATCGATTCGATGTAGTCGTATAGATCGGGGACGATCATATTGAAACTAGAAAAGAACAATAGCGAACTCAGGCAAAGTAGCGTGAATTGCATAGTGAACAGGCTTTTCTTTTTTATGGCAGTTGTGTTGGACACTATTCGTCTTATTATTTAATAAACCCCCTTGTCAAAAAGGGGGAGATATTTCATTTTATGGTCATTGCGTTCCCAATCGGGACTATGCCGACAAAGTAATCTATTCTATGCATGAGACTGCGTCCTCTCAAGATAACCATCGAATTTTCGCAGTGACCTACTAATTCTATTGATTCTCCCCAGCCCTAAGGCCTGCCCGCCGGTGGGCAGGGGTGAGATTATATTAAACACGAGTCTGGTTTGACAATTTATTCGCAAGCCTAACTCAATAGTCATCATTTAAGACTCAACACTACCATCGCGTTAGCGATTGTCTAGTTCTGCATCAAATAGGCCTTGATGTAATCATCAAGATCTCCGTCAAGTACGTTCTGCACATCCGTTCGTTCTACACCTGTGCGGGCATCTTTGATCAGCTTGTAAGGGTGCAAAACATAGTTTCTTATTTGCGAACCAAAGTCAACACGCATTTTTTCACCCTCCACTTTGTCTCTTTCCGCATGTCGTTTTTCAAGTTCACGCTGATATAATTGCGACTTCAGCATGGCCATGGCTTTTTCTTTATTGCCTAGCTGAGAACGGGTTTCGGTGTTTTCAATGACAATGCCTGATGGTTCGTGGCGAAGACGCACACCGGTTTCTACTTTGTTTACATTCTGACCACCAGCACCACCTGAACGGAAAGTGTCCCAAGAAATATCCGAAGGGTTGATCTCGATCTCGATCGTGTCGTCTACGACAGGATAAGAAAAAACAGAAGCAAAAGAAGTGTGTCTTCTTCCTCCTGAATCGAAAGGAGAGATGCGCACCAATCGGTGAACACCAGATTCTGACTTCAAATGCCCATAGGCGAATTCCCCTTCGAACTCAAGCGTACACGATTTCAAACCAGCGACATCACCCGGTTGGTAATTCACTTGTTTTACTTTCATGCCTTTCTTCTCACCCCACATGATGTACATGCGCATAAGAATTTCCGCCCAATCATTCGATTCGGTTCCACCTGCCCCTGGGTTGATCTCGATCATGGCATTGAGCTGATCTTCCTCACCAGAAAGCATTTTCTTGAATTCCAGCTCATCAAGCAGTTTGATGGCTTTTTGATAAGCGTCCTCAACTTCCTCTTCTGAGGCTTCTTCCATCTGACGGAATTCCTCCAAGGTCTCGACATCTTCAGTGGCGGTATTCAGTGCGGTAAAGGCATCGGTCCATACTTTTTTAGCACGGATGCCCTTCAGTACTTTTTCTGCCTCTTTCGAGTCGTTCCAGAAATCGGGTTGTGTAGTGATCGATTCTTCTTCTTCTACTTCACGGAGCTTGACATCGTAGTCAAAGGTACCTCCTCAAGGCGTCAACACGTGCCTTTAAATCTTTCAGTTGGTCTGAAGTCATAGTTGTTCAAATTTGAAAGGGCAAAGTTGCTCATTACTGATTAGAATAGCGAACGAGATTTCAAATATAAATGGGATGCGTAGTGCGTAATGCGTAATACGAATTGCGTACTTCGTATGGCGATCTTCCTTAGTATGTCATTGCGATCTCGGTTGCTATCGGGACTAAGCGAACGATGCAATCTTCCTACGCTGTCTTGAGTATAGAGTTCACTGGTAACTCACAACTCGCAACACTTTTAGTACGTCATTGCGAGCCTGCCGCAAGGCAGAGAACGAAGCAATCTACCCCACCTCATGCTCCTGCTTAATTCTTCTCCCTGTACTCCAATAGGTCGCCGGGTTGACAATCCAAGGCTTCGCAAATGGCTTCCAATGTGGTGAATCGAATGGCTTTGGCCTTCCCTGTTTTTAGGATGGATAAATTGGCCTCAGTGATTCCCAATATTTCTGCCAGGGCCTTTGAACGGATCTTCCGCTTGGCCATCATTACATCTAAGTTGACTATGATCGCCATGCTTATATTGTTAATTCGTTCTCTTCCATTAATCGATTACCCTCTTTGAAGATTTCTGCGAGTATAAAGCAGCCGATGACGGCGAATAAATAATCCAAAGGCAAACTAAACGTAAATGCCAGCGCGTCCCCATTTTCTTTTAAATAGAATATGTGTAGTACAAAGAGGACAAAAAATAGACTTGCCATTCTACGAAAAGCGATGATATTTTCTTTCTTGAAGGTGTCTAATGACCTGATCGACTGAATGATCTTTAAGGCTTCATTTAATATAAGGATACTGCAGAGTATGGTGAAGGCGAGCTTTAAGAAGGCGAATACCATGAACCATCTTTCCGGCCTGACTTCGCCTGCTCCATTTTGTGCCTCATTGTTGGAGAAACTAAAGGAGCCCCCTTGGTAGCTGAGGAAGGGAAGGGCCTCAGTGTCTACAATCAGGACAATGCCCATGATCACCACTACGACCAAAATAAAGATCAAAAACGAGCGCATCACCTGACTAATGGCGAGGGCTAAATTCAATATTTTGTTATTCATGATTTTTTCCATTCCTCAAAACTATAAAAAATTATTGTAAAACAATAAATAATAGTTCTTTTAAGATGTTTATTTGAAGAGGTCAGAGGTCTAGCCCTAGCAATGAAATACTAAGAAAAACTGTGATAGGCCATTCTCAAGTCACAATAGACCCTAATCATGACTGAATAAGGAGAATGCCGCGGTCGTGCCTTATCCACAATGATAGGCTAGAAAGGTTTCGAGTAGTGAGTTTCGAGTAAAAGCAATACGCAGCAAACCGAGTTATTGCTTACGTACGCTCCAGATTTCATAGATCGGGCTGCCCTTACTTGAAAGCCCCGAATGATGCCAAGCGCCATCAACTATTTCAAAGTCGAAATTGAGGCTAGCGCCAACTCGAGAAGCATCCCGAGAGAAAAACTCAATATTCTCTGTATAAACCCCATCAATCGTGGTATAGGTGCCTCCACCGGTACCCGAAAAGCTCTTCTTTTCGGTGTCATAGGCAATCCATTGGAAACGCGTACCTGATAAGATCTTCATGGTCTTTCGTGGTCTTGTGGTGTCTCTTTCTTGAATCTCACCATTACGTTTACGACCTGACATCAACCAGGCTCCATTAAGTGCTCCAGGGCTGCCGTCATCGATGCGCTTCATGACCATGTCATCACCTACGATCTTGAGGGTATTCTTTGATAGCTCAATGTCGAAACTTACGGTTTGTCCAACTACTTCAGGGAACTGGGTGTGGAATTCCACAGTCTCGGTCATGGTATTTCCTTCTAGCGACCAGGTGCCCCCATTCGTTTGAATGAACTCATTGGTGGTTTCATTAAAGGTGGTGAGCACTTGATAGCCATCGGCTAAGATCAGAACAGATTTGATGGTTTCACCTGCATCGTTTGTCATGCTGGCTTCCCATGCGCCAATAGGCGATTGTGCTTGAAGCGTTAGACCGATAAGGCCAAAGAAAAGAAGAGCAAATAACTTTTTCATAAACCTAAGATAAGCATGAGTTTTTGCAGTTCCTTAAAAATTTGATGATTGGAAGTTAAATGGGAAACGAACCCTAAGCTAAGTAAAAGACATGATCCAATGCGCAGTTGAGTGGCCTAAAGACCAATTATGTAGGCCTCAAATTTGGGATTGGTGAGTTTGATCTTCTTTCGTCTTGCTGCTTTCAAGCCAAGTCCTGTCACAATCATGGCGGCGCTGACGGTCGTTACGCCTTGATCTAATGAAAAGTCATTGCCATCGACTATGGAATGATTGATCAGATCTATAGCCATGAGGCCAACGCCCATCCAGGGCAGATAGGCTTCTCCGATCATCAGAATTTCTTTTCTGTTGGAATAGGCGTTTTGAATGTCCACGATTTCGATCTGATCTAGGGTGATCAAATTGTTTTCCATGATAATGGTACTATCTGCGAAATCTGTGATACGATCGGTGAAGAACATGTCAAAGCCTTTCTGCTTATAGACGAGCTTAGTCCCTACGGTATATTCGTACTTCCGTTTGGATCCTTTTTTACGAAGCACAAGGTATTGCGCTTGGGCAGTTTGCACCAATAGAAAAAGCCCAAGCAAAAGAGTAATGTGTCTTAACTTCATGCTTGAGCTAATAACGTAAAAAAATCTGTAAAGGGCTGTTAAATTTTGTAGGTCCAGCCGTAAGTATCTTCTTTTTTACCTGTTCTGATCGCATTTAGCTCATCGAGGATACGTTTGGAGATGGTCCATTCTGCAGGGTTTGGCAACTCATATCGCGTATCTTCAAAACCAATTTGTGCAATTGGAGCTATCGTAGCAGCAGTACCTACACCGAAGGCTTCTTGCAGTCTACCTTCCTTTGCAGCATCGATGACCGTACCTACTTTAAGAGGTTCTTCGACCACATCCATTCCCCATTCACTAGCTAATGTCAGCACTGAATCTCGTGTGATTCCTTTGAGAATCGTTCCAGAAGTTGGTGCCGTATAGATTTTGTTGTCAATGACGAACATGACATTCATGGTGCCCGATTCCTCAATGTACTCATGGGTTTTACCATCTGTCCAGATCAATTGATGATACCCCTGTTCCTGCGCAAGTTTAGCTGGATATAAGCTGGCTGCGTAATTACCTCCCGCTTTAGCAAATCCTGTTCCTCCTTCGAAGGCACGGCTAAAGTCCGTTTCTATTTTAACGTTGACAGGTTGCGAATAATAAGCTCCAACAGGACTTGTGATGATCATGAATCGGAAAGTATCGGACGGTCTAATGCCAATATAGTCGTCAGTTCCAAAAATGAATGGACGAATGTAGAGTGATGTGTTTGGAGCTGAAGGTACCCAATTGCTATCCAATTTGATCAACTCGGTAAGCCCTTCCATGAACAACTCTTCTGGTAAAGAAGGCATGCACATTCTATGAGCAGAGATATTCAGCCTGGCTGCATTGTCACGAGGTCTGAAAATAATCACCTCACCCGCTGGATTACGATAGGCTTTTAAGCCTTCAAATATGGTGATCGCGTAATGAAGGGTATTGTTGGCTGGACTTATCGAAAGGTTTTGATAAGGAAGAATTCTTGCATTTGACCATGCCCCATTTGCATAGTCTACCATAAACATGTGATCAGAGTAGAGTTTTCCGAAGGGAATATTGGTTTCATCTAACTCGTCGATCCTCGTTCGAGCGATCTGCTCAATTTGAATACTGCTCGTGTCTATCATGGCTGTCGTCTTTGGGAATACAAAAGTACAAAAAAAGGAACAAAATCACTCGCGATAATGAGTATACAAAACACTAGTAATCAGTAGGTTATGAATTGGTTAAACCAAATTTTATTCTAAGTAAACCCCTGATTATCAGGTGATAATTCTTTGATTCTTAGTTAAGACCTTACAGTCGTTTGCATTGTTTTTTTACTTACCTCGAGGTTGCCATTTAACCTCTTCTATATCAAGGTCTTGTGCCATTTTTCTTCCCAGAACGAAAAGAAAATCTGATAATCGGTTGAGGTATTTTAAGACAATTGGGTCTACAGACTCGGTCTCGTTCAATGCAACCGCTATCCGTTCTGCTCTTCTACAGACGCATCGTGCCAAATGTGCAAACGAAACAGACTGATGTCCTCCTGGTAAAATAAAGCTTGTCAATGCTGGCAGGCTTTCCTCCATGTTGTCCATTTCAGATTCTAGCAGATCAATGTCTGCTTCAACTAAATCTGGTTTGACGACCTTGTCTTTTCCCGGAGCTGTCGCAAGGTCAGCACCTATTGTGAATAATCTATCCTGAATGAGCTTAAGCAAATCTTTCCGTTCTTCATTGATCGCTTGGTCGCGAAGAAGACCGACATAGCTATTGAGTTCATCAACTGTACCGTAAGCTTCGATTCTTAGGTTAGACTTTGGAACTCTCGTACCACCGAGCAAGCCAGTAGTACCTTCATCTCCTGTTTTGGTATAAATCTTCAAATTATGCTTCTTCTGGCTCTGCCTGAACTTTTAATGGATTGATGCGTGTTGGGTTTTCGTTCTTCACATCTGTTTCGATCAAGCCATCTCTCAATCTAATGATTCGGTGAGAGTACTGTGCAATGTCATCTTCGTGCGTTACCATAATGATGGTGTTTCCTTTATCGTGAAGCTTTGCAAAAAGATCCATGATATCGTAAGAGGTCTTACTATCGAGGTTACCCGTAGGTTCATCTGCCAGAATGATCGAAGGGTCATTCACAAGTGCACGTGCGATCGCTACACGTTGACGCTGACCACCAGAAAGTTCATTTGGTTTATGATGTGCTCTATTATCAAGTCCAACACCCGCTAATGCAGCCATGGCTTTTTCATCCCTTTCAGATTTGCTGTAACCTGCATAGATCAAAGGAAGGGCAACATTTTCTAATGAAGAGGCTCTTGGTAAGAGGTTAAAGGTCTGGAAAACGAAACCGATCTCTTTATTTCGCACTTCTGCCAATTCATTTTCTGTCATGTCACTTACATCTTGCCCATTCAAAATGTATTGACCTCCTGATGGTGTGTCCAAACAACCGATCATGTTCATGAGGGTAGATTTACCCGAACCTGAAGGACCCATGAATGAAACATATTCGCCTTGGTTCACTTCAATGCTAACAGATTTAAGCGCTCTAATGGTCTCAGACCCCATTCTATAGGTTTTAGAGATGTCTGAAGTTTTGATTATCGGGTTATTCATATTCGTATGACGTCCAAATGATGGAAAAAGTTTAACCTTCGACCGCAATTTTACACCAGCGGTTGAAGTGCAACAAAGGAATAAAAACTATTTCAGTTCGCGATAAGCCTTTCCGTAAGCGGAAGGCTCAGTGGATTATAGGTTTTTCTATTCTTTGGTTGTCTTAACTGATTTATTGGTTTTCTCTCAGGTCATTGATCTGTTTAGCCAAGTTGAAGTACTGCTCATAGGGAACTAGCAATCCATAGCGTTCCAGTCCACTATCTGCGAAACCTGAAAGATTCATTTTTTCACATTGTAGGATATAAGCCTCTAGTAATTCAGGACTCTGGTCATTCAGTTTTGATGCTTGCACCAAGAGGTCGTAGATTGTTTTTGGCGCCGTTTCGAGGTCTCTTAACGCATCAATTGCGTTCAGCGTAGATTTTTCGTCAAAAGCGTTTTTGGAGGCCACTTCAATCAATGCATTCCTTTTGCTTTCCTCATTCACAAGTGTCAGTGCTTCAACCAGTGCCTCACTGATGTCTGCCTTCTCTTCATAATTTTCGATACGCTGTACCTGATCTATGAATAACTTGATCTGTTCCTCTTGATAACCTCTTTCCTGGGCAAGGTTGACATATTTAACCGCTTTCTCTGCCAAGCCTTGATCAAAACACCAAATGGCTTTGAGGTAAGTTTCAAAGCCCGAAGTGGTTGGGTTTCTGTTGATGGTGTTGTCTATGGTGTTAAATGCTTCGTTCACTTCTCCATTGTGATAATGGGCAAATGCTTTGGCTGTAATCAAGAAGTTGTTGTAAAGGTCATTTTTTGGATTTTCTAAATAGTAATCGATGGCTAAAATGATGGTCGCATAGTCTTTTTGTTTTCTGGATACTGCCGCGTTGTACAGGTAATAGAGGTCATTCTTAGTGATGACCGTGTCTTCATTGAATTCATAGGAGAATTCCTGCATCCAACCTTGCTGATTGGCAACGGCCTGTTGATTCAATCGCTCAGGTAGTTCCTTGGCTGGCATTGCTGATGAAGTAGTAATCCTGTTTTTGAGCAAGTAGCGCACCGCCCATTCATTCACAGAAGATTCAATGGTGTTGGCTTGGTTAAAATATAAATAGGCGGAATCATAGTTTGCGTAGTAGAAATGTGCGAGTCCCAGATTATTCAATAGCTGATCATTGGCCATTGCATTCTCTGCCTTTCGAAGAATGTCTAGCGACTGATACAACCTTTTTTCATTCGCGTAATCGTTGGCTAGTTGCAGGCGAGCCACTGCATTGTCTTGACGTTCAATTAAGTTGGACACGCGGCTGCGTGCTTCTGCTTGATCAAAGTCTTTTTCAGCCTGCTCCAGTAAGGTATAATTCGCTTTGAATGAATAATAGTCGTTAAAAATGGCCTGTTCAAAATAACTTTTCGAGATCTCTTTTCCTCCGATGTTCTTGGCGAGGTCTGCCAGCATATTGTACTGTGCAGCCTGCGCGCTGTAATAGGGGCGATTTTCGAGATACAAGAAAGCCCCTATGCAAAGAATGAAACCGAATAGCCTGAGGGTAAGAATTGCTGTACGTTGTCCTGAATAAAAGACTTTCCAAACAGGCAAGCCTTGAATCAATTCAGGCGCAAAGTTGATCAAGGCATAGGCAAAGTAGCTGATTCCCATACACAGATGGGTAATGATGATCATCCAGTCTAGTGCGTTTTGAAGTGAATCATTCAAAGAATTCGTGGCAAGGGTGTAGGTAAGAAGTAAGGTGATGCTTGCCACTGGAAACAGGATATGTTTGAAAAGCTTAATGCTCGATTGGTTGTAGTTTTCGTGCCTTTGATTAAAACTGAGAAATGCTGAAAAGGTAGAAAGTAGGATTAGAAATCTTGGGTCGAGATAGTCGATGTCTATCGCTAAACCATTTTCTTTTTGATAGAACAAGAGAAAGCACAGCCCTAGATAGACTGTTCCAATAATACTGAAGTGGATCAAGCCTTTTTTACCAGGTTGCGCTGTGGTGGCTACTTTGAAAATGGTAAAGATATTCTCTCCAGCAATGAACAATAAAAGCAATGTACTGATGATGAGAGGGCCTAAAATCCCATAACTCAACGAGACTACAGTGACATTGACGACTGGGCTGAAATACTGTATTCCGATAATGATAATGGCATATGACAATAGACTGATCACTAATCTCAAACTGATGGATGCCGTGGGTTTGAAGGCTTGGAAGTAATAACTAGGGACAAGAAAAAGGACTACTACCGCGTAAGTCAAATAGGCGGGAAACACGGCCAATGCTTCGAGTTGTAGTTGAGTAAGCATTAAACAAATGGCGCCGGCGGCCAGCAGATAGCTCGATCGATCAAGGAATGAAATGAATGCCGTGATCAAAATCATGGTCATGATAAAGGCAACGAGCACAAATTGATGATCCATTGTGCTAAAGAGGATGTCTTCAGTGTAAAAACGCTGGAGGGCGAGTACCTGATCGACAAAGATTCCACTAGGGTTTCCATCAATGCGAAAGTAATCGAGTAGTAGGGGTTGGGTCTGATAGGTGGTTTCTACTTGCCAGGGAAGACCCACGGTAGTCCCTAGAAACCAGCCTCTTAAAAAGTAGATCCCGGCAGTGAGAAGCCCTAAGTAGAGGAGAAGACTTAAACTATTGAGAATCTTTTTTTCCAAAAACTTCCTTGATTTGATTACTAACGATTTGTCGCTTTCCCTTTCAGTACTTTGGGTACTAGAAAGTGTTGGCCGTCTGTTTGCGGAGCGTTTTTTAAAGCCTCTTTTTTCCCTAAACTTGGTTCAACCTCATCCTTTCTTAAGACATTGGTTTCTTCAGTCATGTGGATCAGTGGAGCCACGCCTTCAGTCTCTACTTCTCGTAGTTTATCTACCCAGTCCAAGATTTCACTCATGTCTTTTTGAAGCTTCGCTTCTTCTTCTGGCTTGATGTGTAATCTGGCCAAATGCGCTATTTTCTGCAAGGTCTCTTTATCAATCATGAGTATTGACTCAACTCTTCTTCCATCTTTTTTCTTACCTCCAGCTTTAAGTTTTTCACCGCGGAGTCATCATGGCCTGTTGGCATTATCGGTTGATGAACTTTGATCAGCACCTTACCTGGGTGCATAATCAACAGTTTCTCATCAGGTAAAAGTATGTGATTGTAAGGAATAGTGACAGGCACAATAGGGATTTGTTCGTTAACGGCTATGCGAAAGGCACCCTCTTTAAAAGCGACCATTTGCGGAGGTGTTTTCGTGAGAATTCCTCCTTCGGGGAAAAAGACCATGCTAAAGCCTCGCTGAATTGCGGCTTGAACTTCAAGCCAGGAGTTGTGCCGACTTTTTAGGCTCTTCCGATCAACGAGGATATGTAGTTTACTGTACATGTAGCCCCAAAGAGGTACTTTCTTTAAACTCATTTTACCAATGAATTTAAAATTATGAGGAATCAACCCCATGCTTGGAATATCTAAGAATGAAAAATGATTGGCACAGAAGACATAGCGCTGATTCTTATCTAGTGGTGTTTCGTAAGTAACCTGAGTTCTATTAAGAAAGAGTAGGAAGAAAAAAGTGCGGGCCCATATATGGTTCAGGGTAGCTGCCATTTTCTCCAATGGGGGAATAAAAATGGCAAGCAAGAAAAAAGGCAATAGCACGAGAAATACTAATGCGAAAATGACTAAGCCATAAGTCGAATAAAGGATCAATAATAGCTTTTTCATGTGAGCGCGAAGATAGAAAATTCTCTTTGCTATCTATCAAAAGCCTATTGATTGATCATATGAAGTGCTGCTTTGTAGACATAATTCCAAAAGGCATCTTTTTCTTTTTCGGGAAAATCCGCCTGTTCTAATGCCTTGTGCATGTGCTTGAGCCAATGGGTAGCTTCTGGTTCACCAATTTTCCATTGAAAATGACGGCGCCGAAGCATCGGGTGTCCTCGCAGGTCAGAATAAGTGGTGGGTCCACCAAGTGCTTGGATCAAAAAAAGTTTGAGCCTTTCCTTGGCAGGGGCTAGATCTTCTGGGTATAATTTTCTGATCAGCTCATCTTGCTCAATGCCTTCATAAAAATCATCGACGAGTTTGAAGATATGCTCCTCCCCAATTCGGTCATAGAGGTTATCCATTAGACTTGTGCTAAGGCTTGTTTTAAGTCTTTGATGAGGTCTTCTGGATTTTCTATACCAACAGAAAGCCGAATCAATGAAGGGGTAATGCCATTTTTGAGTCGATCTGCTTCATCCATATTGGATGAACTCATGGTAAACGGATGAGACGCAAGCGTTTCATTACTACCGAGAGAAATTGCCAGATGGACAAGCTTTAGCGCATCCAAGAAGCGAAAGGCTTCTGGCTCGCCTCCTTTCACTTCGAAGGCCATCATGGCACCCGCTCTGTTGCATTGCCTGTGATGTAAATCATAAAGTGGATCGGAAGTCTCTAGCAAACCCAAGAAATGCATTTTCTCGATTTTTGGATCGTCTTTTAGGGCCTCGGCTACTTTTAAGGCGTTATCCGCTTGTTTTTCCATGCGCAGGGTGATGGTCTCCATACTCCTTGAAAGCAACCAAGAGGTAAATGCTGATGCTGTATTTCCTAAGATGGCGCGTTTCTTTTTCACCGCTTTCATGTGCTCTTCACTTCCTGAAGCAGCGCCAGCAATGATATCGCTATGGCCTCCAATATATTTCGTAGCCGAATAGACGTTGATGTCTACGCCAAATGCCAAGGGTTTTTGAAAAACGGGTCCCATGTAGGTGTTGTCAGCAATAATGACAGCTTCTGGTGCCAAGCTATTTCTCAACTCGGTGATCATGGCCAAGTCTGTCAGGCTCAGTGTCGGATTTGCTGGCGTTTCTAAGTAGATGCAAGCCAATCGATCGACTCTTGGGTGTTGGTTGAGCATGGCCTTTATTTCATCAGCACTGGCACCTGGCGCAAACTCAAGGTATTGTACATCCCAATGAACCAAATGTTTTTTAATGAAGGTATCTGTGCCTCCATAGAGAGGAGATGACATCAAGACCAGGTCACCTGCTTTGCAAAAGGTTAATAGTGAGGTAGAAATGGCCGCCATGCCACTTTCAAAAAAGGCGGCATCTTCGGCGCCATCGAGTTGCGCAAGTTTAAACTCTGCCGTAACCACATTGGGGTGGTTCAGTCTGGAGTAGATCAGGCTGGCATTTCGCTCTTCTAATGGGGCGTCTCCCTTTGCATTTTCAAAAAATGCCTTTCCTTCTGCTGCCGAATTAAATTTAAAGCTGGAGGTTTGATAGATGGGAGGCTTGATTGAGTTTTGTGAGCTACTTGGATCATATCCTCCAGAAATAGCTAAACTTTCCGCGCTAAAATCTTCTGTATTTTTCATGGCTTAACAGATCTTACTTTTAATGAGCTTCCTTCTTGACTGACTACTTTTATTTTCTCCCCAGCTTCGATGTATTCTCCTCTTGTATAGGCATCGTATACCTCTTCTTCAATCTCAACTCTACCACTTGGGCGGAGAATAGTGATGGAAATCCCTTCTTTGCCGACGAGCCCTTCTTTGTAAGAAGTAGCAATATAACCGTCTGATCTCTTTTGTTCGGTAACCAAGGCTACACGCTCAAACATCTTCGATTCAGTAATTCTATACCCCAGGACCACCAGGAGTATAATGGAAGAGAACATCGCCAATAAGACGACAAGAGCGGCTTTTCTGATCTCCTCTGTAGGTACAAAATCAAAGTTGAAATTGTCATTGCCCAACATGACAAAGATGAGTGCTCCAACCACACAGATAATTCCACTGATGCCCGCAATACCAAATCCTGGAATCACGAATACTTCTAAGGCAATCAAGGCAACACCAAGAAATAGTACGGCGATCTCCCAATTAGCGGCAAGGCCATTCAGGTAATAAGGAACCAAGTAGAGAACCAAAGCGATACCCGCTGCAGCTAAGGGAAAGCCTACACCAGGCGTTTGCAATTCAAAGAAAATACCACCTGTAATTACCAGAATGAGTAAGCCACTGACGACCGGATTTAAAAAGAAGGCAATCACTTGTTCAAGCTGACTCAATTCATACTCGATCAATTCATAGGAGTAAATTCCATTCTTTTCAAGAATGTCTTGTATGCTGGCTACTTCAGCTTCGCAATAGCCATTTTTGATGGCCTCTGAAGTGGTGAACGTGATCACTTTTCCCTCTTCAGTCACACCATCGATAGCTACCCGGTCATCCACCATACCCTCTGCGATCAAGGGGTCTCGGCCATTCTCTTCAGCTGTTGAACGCATGATCGAACGCATGTAGGACTGGTATTTATCAGGAGCTTGACTTCCGTCAGCACCATTAACTACGGTTGCGGCACCAATATTCGCTCCCGGACGCATGTAAATACTGTCACAAGCAATTGAGATAAGCGCACCAGCCGAGGCCGCGTCGTTGTTGATGTAAACCCAAACCGGTTTTTCGTACTCAAGTATCCTTGTGCGGATGTCGTTGGCGTCATTTACGGCTCCACCATAGGTGTCCATGTCGATAATGACGATGTCTGCCTTAACTTCAGTTGCTTGTGCTAGGGCAAGTTCTACATAGCGATTCATCCTTGGGTCAATGTCATTTCGAATCTCCATGATGAAGATGCGCTTCTCTTTGCTAGCGCTTTGGCCTGAAACGGCTGCGAAGACTAGCACTAGAAGAGACAGTAAAATAATTGCTCTGTTCAATATTTTTATTCCTTTGATACCCACCGTAATCAACTAATTTTGTTCAAAATACGAAGAAAGACTTTGTCCGTTCCATTTGCTTCTGAAATTTCATTCAACTTCACTGCTCCGGTCTGGGAGATCCATACCTGGGAACAATTGCTTTTGATCACGACAAAGGATCAAGACTCACTCGAGACAAGGTTTAGCTTGGTCGATCATCAGAGAGGTGAATTGATTTTTGAATCAATAGGTTTCGAAGAAGATTGGTGGATTTCAGCTTTTCTTTTTAATGGGGAACAAATTGTTTTTCAACTGTATAACGATACCCAAGACATTGAGGATCGCTCGGTGTTTTGTTTCGATATCAAAACGGAAGAGGTACTATGGTCTATTGATGGGGTAAAACTTCAGCAAGTCAATGCGTCGACCATAGGCTGCAAAAGCATTGATGCAGATGATAGCCAAGCATTTTTGGTCGATGTGGCGACAGGTCATGAAATTGATTTTCCAAAGGATGCTGTCATCGCTTCAACCGCTCAGTTTCCATACCTATATGATTCCGAAAATCAGTATCATCAAATGTTAACTGATTTCTTGACCAAGAGGGGAGTTATTGGATTTATTGGTGCCATTGAATACTTGGAATTTAATGACTTGATCTTTTTTGGATTAAATTTTGAGGAGGTAAATACGTATTCCCTTAAGTTGTACGTATATGATGCTGAAGGTGGCTTACTATTGGAAGTGATTTTAGAAAAAGACTTGAAGGGTCGAGCGTCGGGCTCATTTTTTATCCTTGATCAAGCCCTTATATTTGTTAAAGATAAGTGTCAGCTCAAAATTTGTAGTATTGCGTGATATGAGAAAGTATTTGTTGACTTTGGTTTTAGTAGGTCTGTTTGGTGGTTCTTTGTGGGCTCAAACGGATTCACTGCGTTTGGAAATGGAAGGAGAAAAAGCCTTTGTCATTCATAGAGTTTTAGCAAAGCAAACATTGTTTGCTTTGGCTCAACGTTATGAAACAAGTATAGAGGCAATCAGGAAGGAAAACCCAACGGTAGCCAGCGGACTTCAAGTGGGGCAGACACTAAAGATTCCTTATGGTGGTAAACTAGCAGAACCCGAACCCCCGAAAGAGGAGAGCTTTGAATATCTTATCCACCAGGTAAAAGAAGGCGAAACCTTGTTTGCGATTGCACAGAAATATAAAGTGAATATTGTGGATTTAAAGGCTTGGAATGAGCTAGCATCTAATGCTATTTCACTGAATCAAGAATTAAAAATTCAAGTACCTAAGTCAGTAACATCGGGAGCTGTAGCGCAAGATCAAAATGAGTCTACTCCGCCAGCCGTGGAAGAAACGAGTGGCCAGATGGAAGTACAAGAAGGAAGAGATACCATTGCTTATGAGGGAACACCTTTTCAGCAACTAGTGATAGAAGGGATCGCAGAAGTAATAGATGAGGAAGAACCATCCAGTATGTTTTTTGCCTTACATCGAACGGCAAAGAAGGGTACTGTGATCAAGGTCAGAAATTTAATGAATGACCTAACGGTCTATGTCCGTGTGATTGGTACAATACCTGAGACTTCGAATAATGAAGATGTGTTGATCAAGCTCAATCAGCGAGCTTATGAAAACCTCAAAGCTATTGACAAGCGCTTTAGAGTAGAATTGAGCTATTTTCAATAATGTCGGCGTATCGTCCGGAGGAACTTAAACGTTTTCTTGATGCCAAGGTAGATGAGTATAATCAGGTCGCCTTCATTCCCCATGACCCGATCGTTATACCTCATGCCTACACCAAAAAGGAAGATATTGAAATCACTGGTTTTTGGGCGGCGATGCTCGCTTGGGGACAACGAAAGACCATAATCAATAAATGCCTTGAGCTTTTTGAATTGATGGATAATGCACCACACCAATTCATTACTCAACATAAGGAATCTGATCTAAAACCATTTCTCCAGTTTAAACACCGCACCTTTAATGATATGGATACGCTCTATTTCATCAATGCGCTAAGACGCATTTATCAAGAGCTGGGTTCACTGGAGAAGGCATTTACACTAGGGTTGAATGCCACAGATGAGCACATAGGGCCAGCTTTGATTGCCTTTCATTCCTATTTTTTCGATTCAGAGGATGCACCGGAACGGACACGAAAACATATTGCTACTCCTGAAAGAAAGTCAGCCTGCAAGCGATTAAACATGTACTTGCGCTGGATGGTGCGAAAGGATTCAAAAGGGGTGGACTTTGGAATTTGGGACCAGATCGATTCATCACAATTGGTATGTCCCTGCGACCTCCATGTTGATCGTGTGGCACGCAACTTAGGATTGGTCAGTCGAAAGCAAACAGACTGGCAAATGGCCCTAGAATTGACAAAGTCCTTGAAAGTACTAGACCCTAACGATCCGGTTAAATATGACTTTGCCCTTTTTGGTTTAGGAATCGAAGAAAGGTATTGAGCATTAAGAAAATCTATAAAGAAAGTCTGCGCTCAAATGGTCAATTCAGTTTTGTTTCCATGTCGATGGGCTCTTTCTCCATTCTTCTAATGTCGACAGATCGCCTTCTGTAATATAGCCTGAGGCCAAGGCTTCTTGTAACATGACAGAGTAATTACTTAAGGTATGAAGTGTGATTCCGGCTGCCTTGAAGTTTTCATCAGCAATTGGGAACCCATAGGTAAAAATGGCAAGCATGCCCATCACTTCAACACCAGCAGCTTGTAGATCTTTAGCTGCCTTGATCGAGCTGCCACCTGTAGAAACTAAATCTTCGACTACCACAACCTTCTGCCCAGCAACTGCCTTTCCTTCAATTAGGTTGGTCATGCCATGGCCCTTGGGCTTTGAGCGAACGTAGAGAAAGGGCAAGCCTAATGCATCGGCCAAAAGCGCACCTTGTGGAATACCAGCAGTAGCGACTCCTGCAATGGCCTCTGCTTCGGGGAAACGTTCCTTCACTGTTTCAACGAGCACTTGTTTAATAAAATCTCTAATCGCTGGAAATGATAAAGAAAGACGATTATCACAGTAGATTGGTGATTTCCAGCCGGATGCCCAAGTGAACGGCTGTGCAACATTTAATTTAATGGCTTCGATTTTTAAAAGAGAAGAGGCAATTTTTACCGCAGATTCTTTTTGCTTTTTGCTCATTTCCATGCTGCGAAGTTAAGATATTTTTTTTCTGAAATAGTCTCTGAAACTGTTCAGTTTCTTTCAGAAAATTTGTCATATTGTTCGAGAAAATTATTCTCAGTGAGGATTTATATAAAAGACATTCCGTTACGGATCAAGCGCCTTAATGAGGAGGGGGATCGTAACCAGTATGATGTGATTGTTGAGGCTGATGATTTTTTGATCAATGAGCGATTGATCAAAGGAAACATGTTGATCCTTAATGCAAATCGAGGATTGATCAAGTCTATTCTTTTTATTCTCCATAACAAGAAGCTCAAGGCACTACATTCTGTCACCATTACCACAGACATGTACGAGGAGTCTGTGGCCTACATTAAGAGCAAGTTTAAGATCATCAAAGCAGCAGGCGGGGTAGTCTATAAAGAGGGTAAAGTGTTGATGATTCATCGCCTTGGGAAATGGGATCTACCTAAAGGAAAGATCGAAAAGAAGGAGTCTGTCAACGAAGGAGCTTTACGTGAGGTTGAGGAAGAATGTAACATCAAAGCCGAACTAGGCGATAAAATCTGCACCACTTGGCATACCTATACAAAAGGGGAGCAAAGTATCTTGAAAAAGACGGTATGGTACCAGATGGAATGTCTAGATGATTCTAAAATGAAGCCCCAAGTTTCAGAAGGAATAGATGAGGTGAAATGGATGAGTAAAAAAGAACTAGACGTGGCGTTTTATAATGCTTTCCAATCCATTACTCATGTCTATAAGAAATTCAAAAAGAACATAAAAACCGACTAAGGTGGGTTTTAAAGGTGATAAGGCAAGTACTTGGAGACATCACCATTGTACTTGTGCACTTCTCTAATAATGGAAGAGTTCACAGCAGCCCATTCTGGTGAGGTAATCAAAAACACAGTCTCTAAATGATCATTGAGGTCTCGGTTGACTTGCGAAATACTGTTTTCATATTCGAAATCGGTGGTGTTTCGTAAGCCCCTTAGAATAAATTGCGCATCATATTTAGATGCGAGCTGTGCAGTCAACTCACTGTACACAACCACCGAAACTTCAGGCATCGTCACAAAGGTTTCCTTGATCTTCTTCTCCATAAATGCTATGTCAAAGTAGCGATTCTGCTTCTGGCTGTTGTAGCCGATGGCTATGATGATTTCATCAAACAGCGCTAAACCTCTGAGCACGATATCTTCATGCCCTTTTGTAAAGGGGTCAAATGAACCTGGAAAAAGTGCGATCCGCTTCATTATTACAAATTAGATAGAATTTCGCTGTATTCGTATGGCTCCAACTCATTAAATACAGGGTGAACTTTGAGGTTGATGGGTCTTTTCGCCATTTCGATCATCTTGAAATACTTCTTCAATACAGGCAGGTAATTGTCTACCGTCTCTTTCTCACCAGTGATGATCAAAGGTGTTTGAGAACGGTCGGAAGAAAACTGCTGACAAGACAGTGCCGTAATTTTTGCCAAATGATCGGCATTTTTGAACACAAACTGATTGTACAAAGCAAGCTTTTCAAAGTTCATTCCAGCAATTAAGGCCTGTTGCCCTTTCAGATCCAAATAAACTGAAGCTTGCGCATTCGGTTTCAGTTGTTCTTTGACATGATGAAGGAAGGCCACACCCTGATGTGAAAACCGTAGGTTCACTTTAGGGTAGTTTTCTTTGAACCAAGATTTGATCTTGTCTTGATAGGCAAATGCAAAACTCAGTCCATAGGTGTCAAGCTGTTTGAAATGATAGTTGTCTCTTGATGGCTCGGTATTGTCATTTAGCCGTACATATTCGTATAATTTCGTCTTATCGAAAAGAGGGCCGGGAATGAGTGCAAATTTATTATTCCTAAAAAACACCTGGATCTCTTGCCAAAAACCTGCGGCAATCAAAATGTGCTCTTTATGCAATTGATCGAGAAATGAAATGAGGTCTTTCGAAGGATCGATTTCATACTCTTCAAAGAGCATGAGACGATTTGTTTGGGTATCCTTTACGCCAAATTGAATAGCATGTTCACCAATAAAAAACGAAAGGCGGGAATGATCTATACGATCAATGTCCAGCCTTTCGTCTTTTAAAGATACTATTTGTTTATCGATGGCTTTTGCCACTGTTATTGCCAGTTACCGGCAGTCGTAATATCAGTTCTTGAACCAAATCTCAGCGGTCGTCTACTTTCAATTTCCGCGTCGTCTGTTCTAGTTCTATCGTAAGGGTAGGTGTCTACCACTTCGATGTAGTCTACCGCAACCCCATTTCTAACAGAATCTTTCGCGTAAAGCGAGAAGTACTTACCTGGAGCATGTGGAAGTTCTGGTAACTTGGTCACGTTGTAGCCTGGAGCGAGCAGAGAGTCCCGAACTGATACTACACCAATGGTGTCGTAAAAGAATTCTGATTTCTCAGCGCCATAGTCCAACATGGTGATTTTTTCCGTTCGTTGAATGATGTAAATGTTACCTGAGTCAGCGTATGATAGCAACTTCTCCCATGTTTCAGCATAGTTGCCATAGGTAGACTGGTAAGCCTCTTGCACTGATCTGATCAATTCTAATTTAGTTTTCACAGAGTTTTCAATGCGCTCGATGGTCTTTGCTTCTTCAATTGTTGCGTTAATGCTATCATAAAGCACATAACCCACAGCAATTGCTGCTAGAAAAAGTACGACTGTAAGTATTTTAGTTAAGTTCATTTTAAAAGGTTGACATTTACAATATTAACTAATCGTTTAGGTATTCCCTATCTTTCGAACCGCTAGTTTATGTATTATTAATGAAATTTGAAATAACCTTTTTGATTAATCAACGTTTCGAGGTCGGCAGAATTCTGCAAAACGTAGTGTAAGCTATCATAATCAGTATTTTTGAGTACTTGTAAATCTTTGAAATTTGCTTCGGTTAATATTTGGTCGGTAGATGACATTTCCGGATCATAACCCAATCCTAATTCACCATTCACCACTTTCACCTTGAAGAACAATTCAATCCCATGCAAAGGAGGATCTAAATACTCATGAACAAATAAGAATTCTTCCACGTCGATGTCTAGTTGAGTTTCTTCCTTAAACTCACGTTTAATGGCCTCTTTGGCTGATTCTCCGTATTCCATACCTCCTCCAGGTGGCGCCCAGAGTGTCCCTGTTTTTCCCAAATGTTTGTGCTTAACCAGCAGAAGCTTTCCTTGCTGAATGCAAATCCCACAAACTCGAATTCTCAATCTGTTCCCGTAAGCCTCATTAATTGGGTCCGACTCTTCTTGCATAGTTAAATATGAGGTGGATTAATATCTTTGCCAAAAGTTAAAAAAGAGGTGAAGGTATTCAATCAGGATTTTAAGGCAAGAGTTGAAAAGTTTTTGGAACGTCAACATTTCATGAAGTTAGTTGGCTTTGATTTGAATGTGATCGAGGCTGGTAGAACGGAAGGTTGGCTTGATCTATCGCTAGCACATCAACAACAGACAGGCTTGGTGCATGGTGGTGTTACCGCTACATTAGCTGATATCGTGGCTGGTTTTGCTGCTTACACCTTAGTTCCGGAAGACCAACACGTGGTAACGGGCGAGATCAAGATCTCTTATTTTGCACCAGGAAAAGGTGATCGACTTCAGGCCATAGGCTATGTCGTAAAGCAAGGCAGAAAAGTAAACTTTTGTGAGGCAGAGGTTTGGTGCCATAATGGGCAAGAAAAAACCTTAATTGCCAAGGCAACAACAACGATGGTCACTATTCCCCCGAAAAAATAATTTTGGCGAAACCCTCAGAGATATTAAGAACTAATTTTCCTTTTACCCCAACTGTTGGTCAGGAACAGCTCTTTGAGATGTTCGATCCTTTTCTTTTGAAGGCAGACCAAGAAAAGCCAACCTTGATCTTGAGGGGTTATGCTGGTACCGGTAAAACCACCATTGTCAGTGCAATTGTCAAGACCTTGCCTTTTTTCAATATGAAGTACGTGCTGATGGCGCCAACCGGGCGTGCAGCGAAGGTCATGTCGTCTTACGCGAAGCGGACTGCTTTCACAATTCACAAAAAGGTGTTTCAGCAAACGGCAGCACCTGGTGGAGGATTACAATTCAAAAGGCAAAAGAACTACCACAAGCAAACCCTTTTCATTGTTGACGAAGCGTCTATGATCTCTGACCATCATGATTATGGTAAGAAAGGGTTGTTAGCCGAATTGATCGATTTTGTGTTTTCTCAAGAAGGCAATAAACTATTGTTGATCGGGGACGTGGCACAGCTGCCACCAGTCGGTGTCACGGAGAGTCCTGCTTTGGAAAAGGCTTATTTGCGCTCAAGCTTTAAAACGGATGTCGAGAGTTTGGAGATGACCGAGGTCATGCGTCAAGATGAAGCTTCTGGTATCCTATTCAATGCCACCAATTTGCGTAATGAATTAGCCAAGAAGGTATTCAATATCCGCTTTTCGACAAAAGGGTTCAACGACATGTTCAAGATGACTGGCGAACGATTGGAAGATGGTCTGCGCTATGCTTACGATAAGTATGGAACTGAAGAAACGGCAATTATTTGCCGCAGTAATAAAAATGCTGTTCAGTACAATCAATACATCCGGAGAACCATTCAATACAGAGAAGACGAATTGGATGCCGGCGACCTGCTTATGGTTGTGCGCAATAACTACACCTTCTTACCAGAAGAAACTGTCGCTGGGTTTATCGCTAATGGTGATTTTGTGGAAGTGCTAAAAATTATTCGTTTTGAGGATTATTATGGACTCCGCTTTGCTGATTTGCGACTCAGGCTGTTAGATTACCCAGATCAAGAACCCTTTGATGCCAAAGTAATCTTGGATACACTGTATGCGAATGATGCTTCGCTGAATGATCAGGCGTACAAAAAATTATACGATGAAGTGTCTGAGGATTATGCTGATATCGCTTCTAAAACAGAGCGCATGAAGGCCATTAAAAAAGATCCGTTTCTGAATGCGCTTCAAGTGAAGTTTGCCTATGCATTGACCTGTCATAAATCCCAAGGCGGGCAATGGTCGGCTGTATTTGTTGATCAGGGTTACTTGACCGATGAAATGGTCGATAGAGAGTATTTGAGATGGTTGTATACGGCCATTACTCGTGCGAAAGAGGAACTCTTTCTTGTCAATTTCAATAATAACTTTTTCTAGCTTAAGGCTTTGCGTTCCAAACGCCGAGGCCTAGAAAAACCCATCCTAAAATAAAACCAACGCCTCCAATGGGTGTAATGGCGCCTAGCCATGTAATATTGGTTAGCGATAAGGTGTATAATGAGCCGCTGAAGACCACAATGCCGGCTAGGAAAGAATAGTAGGCCCATTGGAAATAATGGTTTTCCATGTTGAGCATCAATATACCGAGTAAAAGCAGCGCTATCGTATGATAAAATTGATACTTGACGGCCGTTTCAAAAGTTTCTAGGCGGCCATTTGATTGGAGCGTAGTTTCCATTCCGTGTGCACCAAAGGCACCAATAGCAACAGAAAGTGCGCCTAGGATACTAGCGGTGAATATGACTGTTTTTGCGCTCATGTCAGTTGTAATTTCTTGTACCAAAGATAGCAGAACCAATTCGAACCATCGTACTTCCTTCTTCACAAGCTACTTGGTAATCATTAGTCATGCCCATTGAAAGCTCTTGCATATCAATAGATGCTTGTTCGGCCTCTTTTAATTTGTTAAAAATAGATTTTAGGCTTTTGAATTCATGTCTGACCTTTTCCATGTCGTCTGTATTAGTTGCCATACCCATTAAGCCGACGATTTTTACATTTGTCAGTTCTTGGAACTCATCTGAGTTGATCATTTCCATCAATTCTTCGAAGGAAAAGCCGAATTTAGTCTCCTCATCAGCGATATACATTTGCAGTAAGCAGTGAATGGTACGTTCATTCTTTTTTGCCTGTTTATCGATCTCTTTTAATAGCCTAAGCGAATCAACCCCATGGATCAAATGGACGAATGGGGCAATATACTTTACCTTGTTTCGCTGCAAGTGGCCGATCATGTGCCATTCGATATCCTTCGGAAGCTCCTCTGCTTTTTGTGCGAGTTCTTGTACTTTGTTTTCGCCAAATGCCCGTTGACCAGCTTCATAGGCTTCAAGAAGATCGGCATTAGGTTTTGTTTTGCTAACAGCGATTAAGCGTGCAGAAGTACCTTTAAGTAAATTGTTGAAAACATTGATGTTATCGGATATCGACATAAATCGGGGTTTCTGAGTTTAGAATTCTATTATCTTTGGTAACTCAACTTGGTAAACAAAGTTAGGCTAAATTCGAATTTGTTTACCTTATTGTGGATTAATCTAACTGATTACATGCCGATAATTGGATCTATTTTAAAGAAGGGTATAAAGCTCAGAGAAACGCTAGAACAGGATTATACCTCCCCTTATGACCTCCAAAAAAAGGAATTATCAAAACTGTTGATCAGCGCAAGAAGCACGCAGTTTGGTCGAGCTCATGATTTTCATGATATCCTCGAATCATTTAGAAGTTTTGGCCCTCATGATTTTTTCGAAACATTCAAGGCGAACGTTCCAGTGGCTGATTATGAGGCGATTAACGAGCAATGGTGGAAAAAATCAAGAGATGGAGAAGCAGATATTTGCTGGCCAGGCAAAACGAAATTTTTTGCGTTAAGCTCAGGCACCTCAGGTGCGGCTTCTAAATATATTCCGGTCACCAAGGATATGCTGCGGCAGATTCGCAAAACGGGTACTCGGCATGTCTATACATTGTCCAAATACGATTTGACGGATCGCTTTTTTCAGTCGGGCATGTTGATGCTCGGAGGAAGCACAAACCTGAATTTTTCTGGAAATTATTATTACGGAGATTTATCAGGAATCACAACGGGCCAGTTACCTGTTTGGGTACAAGGCTTTTCACGACCGTCACCACGTATCAAAAAAGAAAAAGATTGGGGTGTCAAGTTAGAAGACATTGTCGAGAACGCACCAAAGTGGAATATAGGCATGATTGCCGGTGTTCCTGCCTGGATGACCATTTTGCTTGAACGCATCATCGAACGATATGGGGTCAAACATATTCATGAGATATGGCCTAACCTTTCCGCCTATGTACATGGTGGCGTTTCTTTCGAACCCTATCGAAAAGGCTTTGATCGATTACTTGGCCAACCCATTTATTATATCGACACCTATTTGGCCTCCGAGGGTTTTATTGCTTTTCAAGATGAACCAGAGAAACGAAGTATGAGAATGGTGCTAAATGGCGGAATATTCCATGAATTTGTCCCCTTCAATGAGGAG
>ENA-OUOG01000181-OUOG01000181.1-marine-metagenome-genome-assembly--contig:-NODE-181-length-80867-cov-16.514432_pt1 | contig 80867 bp, 71 predicted proteins | sample MGYA00248635_ERZ508505 | MGnify/ENA primary metagenome ERZ508505 (study PRJEB26176, sample SAMN06267871) | marine metagenome | isolation source: Saanich Inlet, British Columbia, Canada | place: Pacific... | reverse complement strand
GCTAATCCGCAGGTCAAAAAAAAGCCCGCATAAGCGGGCTTCTCCTAAGCACTTAAAACTCACTCGATGACCTCAGTCACACAAACATCGAGGCGCTCAATAGCGCCAGTCTTCTTAAATAAAGCTTCCGATTGTTCTGCACTCAGGGTGCGGCCCTCAAGCGACAGATCAGTCCCATCAGCCCAATGTATGCGGATCGAAGGCTGACTCGCGAGACTCATGACGACCGGCACCTGACAGTAAGTAAAGCCCAACTGTCCACGCGAGAGCGTCAGAAATTGAGGTGCGCCAGCGGTGTCAAAGTAGTGCAAGTCCTCGTCATTTTGAAGGAACTCAGAGGCGCGGAGCATCGTCGGGTTAAACGTCACTTGCGCATGATCAACCGTAACTCCAAGCTCAAGCAGACGTGTCAGTACCTCCTCTTTCACCTGACCCGTCATACCGGGCTGACGTGCCCCCGAAAAACCTGGCGTATGCGAATAAGGATCAGTGGGAAAGGCACCGTAAACGTCGGGGGTTTTGTTAAAGCCAATGCCCTCACGAACGTCATAATAAACGCGCTTGAGTCCCCCCATAACATCGGCCGGCGCCCCCGATTGCTCGGCACGCTTGACGGTCTCCATTACCGCGAGGAGGAGCTTAGACACCATGTGCCAATAAATCGAACCTAAGCCCTCGTATGCATACATCCCCCCGGACCGGCCGGTGAAGTTAGCGCAGTCAAAGAGGTCGGAGAACAAAGACTCAATCGCCTCGCGTTCTAAGTCTACCTCCTGACGATATCCGGCGTTCGCGAGCTGCGTCAGCGTATCGGCCACAGCGGCAGTGTTATTGAAATGTCCCGCAAAATAGGTCTGACCCGCCTCATCCGTCTCGAGGAGCGATGTATCACCTGCCGCGATAAGCCTACTGGCAAGTGACGATGAGTTTACAAACGCATCAGGGATCATGTTGCGCTCCATAAACGCCGGTAACCGGCGATCGGGATACAACAAATACGAGTGTTGGCGTGCGGTGTACAACGATGAATCTCTCAGCGTCGTCAGTACAGATAACGACTCCTCAGGCGACAAGAGCTCTGAACTCAGCACTGCGACCTGCCCTTCCAGCATCTCGTAAAGGTAACGAATTTCGACACCCACCGGCCCTACTGAAATACGGTTATACGCATGATAAAGGCCGTCTTCACGACGATTAGATTTAATACTGACAGCACTCACATCACGCGCTTGAGTCAGAAAGTGGCTCACTTGCTCGAGCGGAACCGACACTTTTTCGGCACTAAACCCGTGCGCATAGATCCCTTCGCGATAGCGTTCGGCGGCCGTACCAAACGCCTCCATGACCTGTTTTCGGACCTCGTCACCCACCGGACCAGACCCGATAGAGCTTGCATGGTGCTCAAGTACCGAAGCCACCTCCGACATGAAGTCAGCGACCTCTTTAGATAGCTTGACCTCAGCCTCATCCAGCCCATCAAACAGCGCGACCGCACGATTGAGGAATCGATGCAGATAGCACAATGTCACGACCGAGACCCCGGTTCCCACCAAGGCGTTATTCGCATCGTTCCACTCGGGCCGCTGCGTGTTCATCCAAATACCAGCGTCCGGAATAAAATTGGCCATCTTTGACAGCAACGTGACCAATATTTTTTCGGCCAGGTTGACCTGATAGACCTCACCCTGAGGGCAGAATAACAAGCGGCCGTCTGCACCAATAGCTTCCGCCCGCGCGTCGATGACCTTGTCGAGCGCCTCGTCAAACTCAATGGTGTCGTAAGGATCTTTCAGAATACTGGCATACGACTTGATACGATATGGAACGTTGGCATACGCAAATGTCTCTCTAAACATCAACGACTTAATGGCATCAGGGTTATGTGCAATCGACTGCTCCACCAACTTCAACAAGTAGATCAGCTGATGATCGCCCCAATAGCCAATGTTCGCCCAGGGGTTCTCGGGCTCAGGACGCTCCCAATCAATGCCCTGGCGGGTAATACGGTAAGGGTTATAGCCGTCGGCCGTGGTGGCGTTAACAAACTTGGTAATCATGTTGGCGCCAAAACAGGGAATCGACGCACTCAACGCCTCCCAATTTTGAAAAATATCTCGCCAATTACCCTCGTAGTTGAGTAGCTTTTGGCCACTATCGTCTTTCACTTTTATGGCGAAGCGATTCCAGGGACGAGAGGGGTCACCGTGGCGTCGGCTGAAGCTTAGGGGCAAATACTCACGACAGAGTCGCTCAATTTGAGCGTCCGCATGTTGACGTAGTGACGATTCCAGGTCGTGGTAGGTGAGTGTCTCTGGGAGTGAGGTGAAAAAATCAGTATTCGCCTCGTAAACACAGTTATTCCAGGCCTTGCAAAACGATGCTAAGTCCTTTTTTTGGATCGTGTAATTATCGATGAACAAGCCACCACGCATGATGTTAAAGAGCACGTTTGAGGCGTGATGATTCGCACTGAGAGTATCGCCTGTGACCTGAATGCCATCAGCGGTGCTAATCAGTCGTTCAAGATTGCGGGTGCCCACTCGAATATCATCCAGCACGGCAGAGGCCAAATCCTGCCCACTGGTTACAAGTGCAAGCGTGTTTCTGACGGCAGCCGGTCCCTGATTGACGTCAGCCACGATCCCCCAGGTATGCACCTCGCCGGGCGATACCGTCAGCCTTTGACGCACAAAATACGACCCTCTTCGTCCAACAACCTCTGATTCGGAGCCAATACTGCCGCCCTGCCGAAACTGGTCTACCTGGTTTGAGCTAATAAGATAGGTGTCAGCACACGTGCCGTAAGACCAGACTGTGGTGGCCGACAGCGCCTCACTCGGTTCAGCCTTGTCAGACAAAATCGAACTCATCGCGTAAATGGCCAGCGATGAATCAGGAACTAATTCGTTCTTCTTGTAGGCATCAACAAGGCAGCTCAACTCATTCTGAGTGCCGGCTAAAACACCATAAGGCAAAAGATTTTCGATCCCATCAAGAAGATCGACACGACAAGTGCTATCACCGGTGGCAGAGAGCTTAGACTCTTTGACAAAACCGAAGCGATCCGATGTTGACCACGAGTAGGTAAACGAAAGACCCAAATCGTGGTTAATTTCCTCAAAGACCAGCTTATCGCCTAAAACGTTTTTATAAAGATTACGAGCGACGTTATAGACCCCTGCGTACGCCCTTGAAAAGGGCTCCCACAATACGCGCTTGCCCTTAATCTCGGCGATCACAATCGTTCTACTTCCCGTATTGTCCGAGTTATCACGGATCTTGTCCTCGGTGTAATACGGGAATAATGCGCTGTCGCAGTCGGTCCGACCGGCCGACAAGCCGCCACGGGTAGAAATGAACAACCAGTGATTTGAATCGCTCACCACACTGATGAAAAAGTCATCCATCGCATCAACATTACCGATTCGGTAGAACGATTCCCCGTCTCGCAGAATGTAGTCGCCCTCGACTGAGGCCGGTGCAGAATTAAGAAGATTGTCACCCAAATACAGCGTCGTGTTAGTCATATCTCTCAATCTTTTAAGTTATTTTTGCCAAGTTTCCCGAGCCGCCATCGATGTTTTTACCATTGGCTCTCTCGGGGGGCCTGTTCACTGCTCTTAGTGCTCGAAAGCCCCACATGGCGCGTGGGCACAGCCTCGCCGGACTCGGTCAGGTCGATGCTTGTAATGTGGACGCCTATCCTAAAACACCGATTCGGGTTCGGATACGTGCCAAGATCCAACTTAACCACTGAATGTTGCGTTTTATCGTATTACGGGTGTGTAAATTCCAGTCCTTGCTTAGCATCGCACCCACACACACCACCTCAAAAGGGAGCAGAATGTCCAAGCGGGCCGGGAAACACCACTATCTTATTGGAAATGACACGCGAAATTCGAGTGACTTAGACTTGGATACACGCCTCGAGCAGTTACTGTCAGAAAAGATGCACGGCATTTCATTTAGCGCTTACGGCAAGGGACAAAAACCCGGTGATCAGGTGACGTTGGATCAAGTCAAACACCGAATGGCGTTGCTCGAGCCGCGCTTTAATTGGGTTCGCTCTTTCTCAACGACGCAAGGCAATGAGCATATTCCGAAAGTCGCACACGCCATGGGGATGAAGACGCTCGTCGGGGCTTGGCTGGGAAAGGATGCCGACAAAAATCGCTTGGAAATTGAAAACCTAATCGCGCTTGCCAACGATGGTGTTGTCGATGTGGCGGCAGTGGGCAACGAGGTCTTGTACCGCGGAGACCTCGAGGAGAGTGAATTACTCGAATTCATGAACGAGGTCCGTGAGCGAGTACCCTCGCAGATACCCATCGGCTACGTTGACGCATACTACGAGTTCGAGGATCGTCCAAACGTAACCGCGGCATGTGATGTCCTGTTGACCAACTGTTATCCATTTTGGGAAGGTTGTGCTTTGCCGTACGCCACGCTTTATATGCAGGATATGTACCGCAGAGTGCTGAAGGTTGCTCAGGGCAAACGCGTCATTGTTTCTGAGACCGGGTGGCCCAGTTCAGGTGGCACTTTTTACGGCGCAGAGTCGTCGCTTCAAGGCGCTTACCTTTATTTTTTGAGAGCCATGGAATGGGCTGCTGAAGAAAACATTGAAATGTTCTACTTTGCTTCCTTCGATGAAGGCTGGAAGGTATCAGGAGAGGCTGGTGAGGGCGACGTGGGCGCTCACTGGGGCCTTTGGGACGAGGAAGAACGCTTCAAATATTCGAGAATAATATGAATCAAACGCGACCACTGTCCTACAAGAGAGCAATCTGCTATTCGGGTTTTCGAGACAATCAAAGTCCCGACACCGGCGTCTTTCCATCGGAAAGCGAGATTCTGGAAGATCTCCTTTTACTCAGTGGTCACTGGTCTGCACTTCGTGTCTATGCGTGTGACGTCCATACTGAGCGTGTACTCCGAACCATCGAGCAAGAACGCCTACCGTTTAAAGTGATGCTGGGCGCCTACATTGGCGCCGAAGTTAATAATCCCAACTGTCCTTGGGGCGGTGTATACGAAGACGCGACACTCACAGCAAACAAAGCGGCGAATCGCGCGGAGCTGGATCGCGCGATTGCCTGGGCTAATCGTTACGCCGACATCGTCGACGTGGTTTCGGTGGGCAATGAGGCCACCGTCGACTGGACCGATCACTTGATCGAACCTGAGACAGTCAAGGCGTACGCCTCAGATGTGCGATCGCAGATCAAACAGCCCGTCACATTTTGTGAGAACTACGTGCCTTGGCTCACAAGCCTTGAGGAGCTAGCCGCAAATCTCGACGTCATTTCTATTCATACTTACCCCGTCTGGGAATATAAAACACTCGACGAGGCGATGGATTACACCCGCAAAAACTTTGAAGCGGTTCAAGCGCGGTATCCCAACAAACAAGTCATCATTACAGAAGCAGGTTGGGCCACGGCCTCCAACGGTCGAGGCATTCCACCGGATAACGTCGGCGAAATGCTTCAACGCGAGTACTTGGAACAACTGCTTTCCTGGGCTGAGGAGCAACAGATTCTGGTCTATGTCTTTGAAGCCTTCGATGAAAATTGGAAAGGATCGGATCATCCCTTAGAGCCGGAGAAGCACTGGGGGCTCTATCGAGCTGATCGCTCGGCTAAGCCGGCACTCTCGATTCAGCGTTAATACTCGCCAAAGCGCGCAAGCACCAATACCCGCCGCATTTCGTCTGCAAATTAAGACTGACTGCGCTTGGCTGTGTCGCAATACGAATCGCTGGGTGAACTGACTGACTCGGCACCGCGCGCAAAAAATCACGGTCTCTGTTTAGCCCGGGTGAGCGCCCCCGTTAAAAGCACGGCAAAGCCCCGCCATGATTGGGCTACCGCTCCAGTAAGACGTGACGCAATCGACGCCTTTACAGGTATTGGTGTCAAAGTCTGCTTATACTATTGCGATTCTTATCATGTCCTCAGGATATCCAACGATGAACGGTGCAGACCTCCTCATAAAAAAACTGGCTGATGCCGGTGTCACCGCGTGCTTTGCCAACCCCGGAACATCTGAAATGCAACTTGTTGCCGCGCTCGATAAAGAGCCTCGAATACGGGCCATACTCGGACTGTTTGAGGGTGTTGTAACGGGCGCTGCTGATGGCTTCGGACGCATGACTGACTCGCCTGCGCTGACATTACTCCACCTCGGTCCCGGCTATGCCAATGGCATTGCAAACTTACACAATGCGTCCAGAGCACGGGTGCCGGTACTGAATATGATCGGTGATCATGCCACCCACCACCTGGAGCTGGACGCCCCACTCACCTCTGACATCAAGGGGCTTACCGCTGCGGTGTGTTCCTGGACTGGAACATCAACAAGTGCCGACGATTTGGCAGAGGTGGGTTTACAGGCCTGGCAGGAGAGTCTTGTCTATCCGGGGCAGGTCACCGCTTTTATCGCCCCCGCGAATCACGCTTGGGACCCAACGAGTGCAGACGTGCAAGTCCCAGAAATACCGCCTCCAAATAAGTGTAGCAACAAGCAGATTAGTGACGCCGCTGAGGCACTCATGAGTGGGCGAGCCACTGCCCTGTTCATGGGCGGGCATGCGCTTCGCGAGGAGGGACTGCATCACGCCGGTCGCATTGCAGAAGCGACAGGTGCACGACTCATTTCAGAAACGTTTTTTACGCGTCAGTCACGCGGCGCCGGACGGGTTGAGACCGAGCGGTTGCCGTATTTCGGTGAAATGGCCGCGGAACACCTGCAAAATCTCGACACACTGATTTTTGTGGGTGCAAAGCCTCCCGTATCCTTTTTCGCCTACCCAGGCAAACCGGGCTGGCTCTCGCCCGATACCGCGAATCTAATCAGACTCGGCGATGCGAGGGTCGATACGGTCGATGCACTCAAGCGACTAGCAGATAGTCTCGGGGCCCCGTCGCAAGTGAGTAACGTTGCCCAGCGCGTGGAGCATGAACTCGCGCAAGGGCCTATCAACGCTGTCGAACTTGGTAAGGTCATTGCTAATCGACTGCCTGAGGGCGCCATTGTCTCGGATGAAGGCGCCACCAATGGATTGGGGGCCTTCCTTTTGACCAATAATGCGGCGCCGCATGACTGGTTGACCCTGACCGGCGGCGCTATCGGACAAGGGTTACCCCTTGCTCTTGGGGCCGCTGTCGCCTGCCCCAACCGAAAAGTACTGGCACTCGAAGCTGATGGCTCTGCCATGTACACTGTTCAATCTCTTTGGACAATGGTCAGAGAGAACCTCGACGTGACGGTTCTCATCCTTAACAACGGCTCCTACGCCATCTTGAACATCGAGCTCGCGCGAGTGGGAGTGGAAAGTCCGGGCCCCACTGCCCTGTCCTTACTTGACCTCACCAACCCAGCGATTCAGTGGACCGATATTGCCCGCGGAATGGGGATGGCAGCTCAGCGAGTGGAGACTGTAGCCGAACTGGATACGGCAATGGCAAACGCCATGTCAGAGCCTGGTCCTCGTCTCATTGAGGTCTTGCTCTAAGCCGCCGTCTGAGCTTTGTCGATATCGTCATACAACGACGGATAAAAAATCAGGGATCACCAAACACTTACAGGCTACACTAGTGACATGAAATTATCTGGTTATCCATCGCCCACTGCTATCACCAGCCTCATCATCTTGGGGGCACTACTCACCGCTTGCTCGGAAACGGCGGAAGATACTGAACGTGGGGGCCGAGGTTCTTGGGGCGCGCGTGAGCTGCCCGTCGTCACAGCACCCGTGGAACGCGCGCCACTGATAGACGCCATTAAGTCCGTGGGCACCGCGCGCGCTCAGCAAAGTGTGACGCTTTTCCCCGAAAGCGCAGGCGTTGTGACATTTGCTAAGTTAGCGCCCGATGCCTTCGTAGCGCAGGGGGAGGTGCTACTTGCACTCGATGACCGCGATGAAGCCCTTGCCGTAAGGCAGGCACAGATTGAACTCTCAGAGTCAAAGCGCGTGTTGGATCGCTACAACTCGCTGAACGCGACGGAAGCCAACATCTCACAAAGCACGATTGATACCGCACAAAGCAACGTTGACTTGTCTGAGATAAGGCTGTCGCAGGCGAAGGTTGAACTCTCTCGGCGCTCGGTCAAGGCCCCTTTCTCTGGGCGTATCGGCATTACCGATGTGGAAATCGGCGACAGAGTAAACACCACCACGGTAGTCACCACGCTGGATGACCGAAGAGTCTTGCTCGTCGACTTCACGGTCCCCGAGAGTTTTATTGGCAGAGTTGTAACGAACCTCAAAGTCCAAGCGCGGCAATGGGAGTCACCCGATGACTCTACGGAGGGTACCGTCGTCGCGGTCGACTCACGTGTCGACGCCTCCACACGGGCGTTCAGAGCAAGAGCTGCGATTGACAACATCGCGGACACGTTGCGCCCAGGTATGGCCTTTGAAATTGACGCGTCAATCGAGAAGGGAGACTATCTCAGTGTTCCTGAACTCTCCGTTCAGTGGGGTGCGGACGGTCCTTATGTTTGGTCGACACTCGACAATCGCGCGCAGCGCGCGCAAGTTGAAATGATTCGACGGGGCAACGGCCGGATGCTGATTCGAGGTGAGATCGCCGAGGGCGACCGCGTCATTATTGAGGGCATACAGAGTGTTCGCCCCGGCATGAAGGTCAAAGACATCAACGTGACGCAAGAAACCGCTAAGACTCCAGACATCGATAATGCAGACCGGGGTTAACTCTTCTGACAACGTACAATGAAAGCAGCGCTTAATAACCTCGCCGGCGCCGGGCTGCCCGCTTTAGGGGTCAAACGCCCTTGGCTCGTGGCTGTGATGAACCTGCTGATCGCTATTGCGGGCTTTGTTGCGATATTTGCCATCGAGGTTCGAGAGTTGCCCGATGTTGATCAGCCGGTTGTCAATGTCAGAGCCAACTTCCCAGGCGCCTCACCTGAGACAATGGACTCGGAAGTAACGCGGATCCTAGAGGGCGCCGTAGCCAGAGTCAGCGGTGTTAAAGAGGTCAACTCCAACAGCGAAGAGGGAAGCTCGCGAATTCGAGCCGTGTTTAATCCGAACGCTGACGTGGACCGCGCGGCGGCCGATGTGCGTGAAGCCGTCAGTCGGGTGCAACGACAACTGCCGGAAAACGTTGAGCAACTCGCCGTCTTTAAATCAGATGAAGATGCCGAAGAAATTATGCGAATCGCCGTACTTGCAGACGGTGTATCGGAGCAGGATCTCGCGACAATCGTTGAGCGAGACGTCGTCCCCGCATTTATTTCACTTCCAGGCGTGGCTGACGTACCCCTCTTTGGGTCACGACGCCAAATACTAAGAGTAGAGCTTGACCCGGGGCGGATGAGCACTTATGGACTGACGGTCACGGACATAAGAACAGTCTTATCGCAGGCGCCACTGGATGTCCCTGCGGGCAGCTTTAAAACGAGTGATCAAACGTTGTTGGTGCGTGCGGACGCCGCAGTCGACTCCGAAGAGGACATTGGCAATCTACTGATCACCGACAAGATTCGACTTCGGGATGTCGCTCGCGTGGCCTACACACCCGACGACGCAACCTCAGTGGTACGTCTCAACGGACAGAAAGTTCTGGGAGTCGGTGTAGTCCGACAAGCAGGCTCTAACACTATTCAAATCTCGGAAGGCGCCCGCAAAGCGATTGCACAATTTAATACACAACGCGACGACATAAAGTTGCAAGTCATCTCTGACGAAGCGGTCTTCATTAACGGCGCAGTATCCGAGGTCGTAAGAACCCTTGGCTTTGCTGTCATCATTGTCATTTTGACCATACGTCTGTTCTCCGGCAGCTGGCGATTCACCATTGTCCCAGCGATTGCGATACCGATTTCACTGCTCGGCACCCTCGCCGCAAGTTGGGCTCTGGGATTTTCGATCAATATTTTGACCCTTCTGGCCCTCGTCCTTGCGACCGGACTGATTGTCGACGACGCCATAGTGGTACTTGAGAGCGTTCAACGTCGTCAGCAAAAAGGCGAAGGGGCCAGCGCGGCTGCCGTGTTAGGCACTCAGTCTGTTTTTTTTGCTGTCATTGCGACAACCATGGTGTTGGTCGCTGTTTTTGTTCCCATTGCATTTCTACCCGGCACCTCGGGCAGACTGTTTAGAGAATTCGGTCTTGTGCTGACGGTCGCCGTCGCAATTTCGTCATTTGTTGCACTGTCCCTCGTTCCTGCCTTGATGGCGCGCTTGGGGAAACCTGAAAATATTGGTCTTGAAGCAACGCAACCCAATCTTATTCAGCGGCTCTACAGTGCAGCGCTCCATACCGTTTTGAACTTTCCCTTTTTATCGATCGTCGTATCTGTTGGCCTAGCGGTGGGCGCAGCGAGTGTTTACACGTCTCTGGACAGTGAACTCTTACCTACCGAGGACCGGGGTAAGCTCAATATGTTTGCGCGTGGACCTGCCGGCGTCGGACTGCCCTACACGGAACGTCAGTCGGACCAGATTGAGGCTATTTTTCAGCCCTATCTTGAATCTGGTGTCATTGATCAGCTTTACACTGTCGCCGGGCGATGGGATCCAAACATTATTTATGTCGTGGGTACGCTCAAGCCATGGAACGAACGTGAGATCTCCCAGCAGGAGCTGGCCGCTGAGATTCAGCCCGAACTGAACCAACTCCCCGGCGTCACGGCTCGAATTTACGGCAGCAACAGCTTGAATATTCGGGGCTCCTGGCGGGGTGGTATTCAGTTCGTTCTTCTGGGCAACGACTATGAGGAAATTTACGCCGCAGCCAGAGTTTATGCCGACGCCATTCGTGAACGACTCACCAGCGTCCAAAGCCCACGAATCGACTACACGCCAACGCAAGCTCAGATCGCTATTCGTATCGACAGAGAGCGATTGGCCGACCTAAACGTCTCCATTAACGAGCTCGCTCAAACCTTACGCGTCATGGTCGACGGCGTTCGAGTCATTGATCTGAACGGTCGCGATCAGTCTATACCAGTGGTCCTCAAAGCCGGTCAGAATCGAATTCAAGGTCCCAACGACCTGGTCAACCTGTTCGTTCGATCACAGGAGGGACAACTCATTCCACTCGCGTCGCTGGTTACCGTGGTCGAAGAAGGCGTCCCCGATGAACTTCGCCGGTTATACCAGCGGCGCTCTATTAGCATCGATATGCAAACCGTGGAGGGCGTCGACTTACAAACCGCCGTCGACGACTTGACGGCATTAGCAAACGAGGTCGTGCCGTCTTCAATCAGCGTCGTGCCAGAAGGTGAAGCCGCACGCCTTGGTGAGTCACAACGCGACTCCTTCTACGCCTACGGTCTAGCCTTACTCATTGTGTTCCTCGTTCTCGTTGCACAGTTTGAGAGCCTGACCTCGTCGCTTGTCATCATGACCATCGTACCCTTCGGATTAGCCGCCGCAATTTTTGCCCTATTTATTACCGGCAATTCTTTAAACGTTTACTCGCAAGTCGGATTGGTAATGCTCATCGGGCTCATTGCAAAAAACGGCATCTTACTGGTTGAGTTTGCCGATCAGCGGCGCGACGCCGGCGCTTCGGTTCGGGATGCGATTGAAGATGCCGCCAATATTCGCTTACGACCCATTGCAATGACACTGATTTCGACGGTCCTTGGCGCCCTCCCCTTAATTCTCTCATCGGGTCCAGGTTCCGAGGCCAGGGAGGCCGTGGGTTGGGTCGTGTTTGGTGGTTTGGGGCTTACGGCCATCTTTACGCTATTTTTGACACCGGTGATCTATCTCGTACTCGCTCGATTCTCAAAGCCTAGAGCTGATGCGCGCCTCAAACTCGAGCGAGAGCTAGGCGCCGCGACAGACCTGTAAACCCGAACGACGACCGAGCTCGCCTTTACGCTTTCGTGGGTAATAGGCATGAATGGCGTGCGCAATACCGCGGTTATTTCTTCTTCATTTTTGCACTATTTGTGCGACCATTAATGGGTAAATTCAATAGAGGCCCCTGCTCGTGGCAAACATTAAAATCAATGGTAACGACCATTCATTAGACGGCTTAGATCCCACTATGCCACTCCTGTGGGCACTGCGTGACCACGCCGGGATACAGGGCGTTAAGTACGGGTGTGGCGTTGGCCAATGTGGTGCCTGCACGGTGTGGATCGACGGTATCGCGACACGGTCATGTCTGCTGCCGGTCGCCGCGTTGGACGGACAGACCGTCACGACAATCGAAGGACTTGCAACAAACGCCCTTCATCCCGTTCAGCGAGCCTGGATTGAGCATGATGTGGCACAGTGCGGCTACTGCCAAGCCGGTCAGATCATGTCCGCGGCTGCACTGCTTGAGAAGAATCCAAGTCCAACTGATGACGAAATTGACAGCGCCATGAGAGGTAATATCTGTCGCTGTGGGACCTATGTGCGAATTAAGTCAGCCATTAAAACGGCCAGTGCGTCGATGGTGGCCAGCGCCCTCTTCTATGATGCGACGAGTACAGAGGAGACACCGGTATGAGTCACGACAATAAAACACTCAACAACCCGGACCGGCGCGACTTCTTAAAAGTATCGCTGGGCCTGGCCCTCACATCGACCGGCGGTGTATCCGTAATGTCTCTTGCCGCCGCAGAAGCATCGGGAACACTGAACGCCTATGTGCAGATTAATGCCGATGGCAGTATCACCATCTATGCCCCAAACCCCGAAGTGGGGCAAGGCGTGAATACGTCGCTACCCATGATCGTGGCTGAAGAACTCGACGCCAACTGGGATGAGGTCGTTTGCGAAGCGGCGCCCATCGCGCAACATTACGGCATGCAGTTTGCCGGAGGCTCGCTGTCAACGCCCATGCGGTGGGATGAACTCCGAAAAGTGGGTGCCACTGCGCGTACGATGCTAGTCCAGGCGGCGGCGCAGGAATGGGGGGTCTCTCAAGACGCACTAAGTACTCGCTCATCCATGGTCCTGCACGCGCCCACAGGACGGGCGACACACTACAAGAACTTGGTGAGTCGGGCATCCTTACTCGCAGTCCCGGCCGAAGGCTCGGTCGTACTTAAAACACCAGACCAATATCAGTTACTGGGTAATCGCGTTGTGAATGCCTCTGCTGAGCACATTGCGACAGGTCAACCCATCTTTGGAATCGACGCCAAGACGCCGGGCATGGTTTACGCCAGCTTCGTGAAATGTCCAGCCATTGGTGGGGTCGCAAAGTCGGCTAATCTTGACGAGATCAAAGCGCTACCTGGAATTATCGACGCGTTTCTTATCGAAGGCACACCCGGACCCTACAACTTTGATATCCGAGAGTCTTACACGACCCAGTCGGGTGTCGCTATTGTTGCGAAAGACACGTGGTCGACCTTCAAAGCGCGCGCGTCACTCGACGTTGATTGGGACCTTTCCGCCGCCTCTAAAGACAATACGCGAGACATTGAAGCACAGGCGCTTAAAGCACTGGCCGAGGGCAAAGTCGACGAGGAGATTGAACGTGTTGGCAATGTCGACGACGCCTTCGCCAACGCGGCGATTACGGCTGACGCCACCTACACAACAGATTTCGTGTCCCACGCGCAGCTTGAACCACAAGGGGTTTTAGTTTCGGCGGCAACCGGCAAGGTTGAGGTTTGGACAAGTAGCCAAACACCCGTCTTTATTACCGCGAACCTTGCGAAGCTCCTTAGCGTCAGCCCCAAAGAAATTACGGTCCATCAGGTAAGAGGGGGCGGCGGTTTTGGGCGGCGGTTGTCTAATGAATACGTGTTTGAAGCCGCTCTAATTTCCCGCAAGGTCGGTGCGCCGGTAAAGCTGCAGTGGAAACGCGAAGATGACATGGCGTTTGACTACTTCAGAGCGCCCACGTATTACCGACTGCAAGGCGCAGTGGCTCAGGACGGGCAGTTGACGGGCTGGAAAAACTTACTTGCCGCCGCATCAGCCGATGGTAAAAAAGCGAATTATGGTGCCAGTTACCGCCCCTTCGACTTCCCTGGAAAAGTCATCAAGAACGTCTTAATTGAACAGAGCTTTGTACCCTCGCAAACGCCCACAGGCGCGTGGCGAGCACCTATTTCCAACGTCTATGCCTTTGCAGAGCAAAGCTTTATTGCCGAACTTGCTCATGCGACCGGGCAAGACCATGAGGCATTTTTACTGAATGCCATTGGTCACCAAGGACATATTCAAGAAGATGATCCCGCCAGTCTCAACACAACACGCGCTCACGCCGTGATAAAAGCCGCAACGCGTGCGGCGGGTTGGGGTCGAGAACTCAAAGAAGGTCGAGGGCTGGGACTGGCCTTCTTTTTGAGTCATGCAGGCCACATTGCGGAGGTCGCCGAGGTCAGCGTTGAAGGCAAAAGCATTACCGTTCACGACGTCTGGGTGGCAGCAGACGTAGGGCAGGTGATCAATCAATCAGGCTTGGAAAATCAACTGCAAGGTTCTGTTATCGATGGACTGAGCACTCTGGCGGCGCAGAGTATTTCCGTGGTCAACGGCGCAGTTGTGGAAAGTAACTTCGACAAGTACCCGTTACTGCGGATGCCTCAAAGCCCCAGGGTGCATGTCGACGTCCTGAACTCAGGTTACTCGCCCACGGGCGCTGGGGAACCGGCATTACCGCCGCTGGCACCTGCGGTCTGCAATGCGGTCTTTAACGCCTGTGGTCAGCGTATACGGTCTCTCCCCATCAGCAAGGAAGGCTTTACGGTTGTCTAAAGAGAGTGCGGCGCGCGAGACCTACAACAATCTGGAATCAGAACGGTTTGGAGCCCGGTGATGCTTGAGTCCTTTTGGGGGGTCATTTTGGTCATTGTACTGATCATCTGGAGTCGGAATATCGGCAAACGTAGAAAGGTGCTCGAAAAAAAAATGGAGTCCTGGAGCATTGATAAGCTGCGTGCCTATGCCGACGAAGCCGACAAAAAGCGCTCACAACACAACCGCGAAATGGCCCGAAACATTGCCACCCGCAAGGCGTTCGAGCAGTCGCACTAGTCAGCTAAAATGCAGTAAGTGCGAGGTGGCGCCCCATTGAGGTAGGGCTTTTCCTGGGGCCCTAGCGCGTTAAGGCGGCAACAGAGGGACTCGACTCGGAGTCCGTACGAAGATCTGCGTTCATCACTGGAAGCGTTCGAATACGCTTGCCAGTAGCGTCAAAAATCGCGTTGGCAAGCGCGGGCGCAACGCCCGGAGTGCCTGGTTCACCCGCCCCACCGATGTCAGCACCGCTGTTGATAATGTGCGTTTCGATAACGGGTGCGTCATGCATGCGAATCGCGTCGTAGTCAGCAAAACTACTTTGCGCTACTGCGCCATTTTGGATTGTAATATCACCGTACATTGCAGCAGTGAGGCCGTAGATAATGCCAGACTCGACTTGTGCCTTTACGCCATCAGGCGTTACCGCAAAACCGGCATCGATTACCGCAACAACGCGATCAACCCATGTTTTACCACCCGACACCGTCACTTCAATGACCTGCCCGACAACGGAGCCAAACGACTCTTGCAATGAAATACCGCGGCCACGACCGGGATCGAGCGGACTTCCCCAGTTAGCCTCTGCAGCGACCCGTTTGAGGACCGCCAGCAAGCGCGGATTGTCTTTCAACATCTCAGCGCGATATTCATAAGGGTCCTTACCAGCAGCATGGGCGACTTCATCAACAAATGACTCAGTAAAAAAGCCATGCTGAGAGTGATCAACACTTCGCCATGCGCCGAACGGCACGTGCGTGGGACTCGCCACATGACCAATGTCTTGTGTTGCTACCGCATAAGGGATCAACGGCGCCTCTACTGGATCACGCTTGTCGACGTACGTGTTGTGCCACGCGACGAGCTTTCCACTGTTGTCCAAGCCTGCTTTAAAGCGACTTTGGACCGCGGGACGGTAAAAGTCTTGTCGAATGTCTTCTTGACGTGAGTAAACGAGCTGTACAGGCCTGCCTACAGCCTGGGCGATCAATGCGGCTTGAACGCCATAATCTGCATTGCTCTTTCGCCCAAATCCGCCACCCATAAAGTGATTGTGCAAGGTCACACTTTCAACATCCATGCCCAGCTGAGCGGCAATATGCTGTCTAAACCCTAGGGGATTTTGGCATCCGATCCATATTTCGGCGCGATCCAAAGACACTTCTGCTGTCGCATTGGGTGGCTCCATACAAGAATGCGCGAGATACGGCACACGGTAATCGGCGGTGAGTACCATCCTCGCATCTTCAAATGCGGCATTGGCGTTACCAAGCGCCACGTCAGTTTGTCGATCGGTTGCGGCGGCAATATCACGATCAAACTGCTCAAATATAGACGAACTACTGACCGTATCATTACCCTGATTGTTCCATTCAATCTCGAGGGCGTTTAACGCCTTTTCTGCTTTCCAGTAACTGTCAGCGACCACCGCAACTGAATCACTTGCAGAGTAAGCCCCGACAAGACCTTCTGCGAATGAGCCGGGCAGAGTCACAACGTCGATGACGCCGTTCATCGCGCGTGCCTCACGATCATCGATGCGTCGAAGCGATCCACCAAAAACAGGAGAGCGCCTGACCGCCGCGTACAACATACCCGGTCGCTTAACGTCCATGGCAAATATGGCTGTGCCGTCAACCTTTGACGGAATATCGAGACGCTGCTTGCTCTGACCCATCACACTGAACTCGCTGGTCTTCTTGAGCCTTGGTGTCGACGAGGGTGTGATTTGCGCAGCAGCGGCCGCAAATTCAGCGTAAGCGGCCGAACGTCCGCTCTTGTCGTGGTAGAGCTTGCTCTTCTCAGTACGAATCTCGCGTGCCGGGACACCCCAACCCTTTGCTGCTGTTTTAACCAGCATCTCGCGAACGGATGCACCCGCCGCTCGAACACAATACTGCCCTGTCGCGCGAATACTCATGCTGCCGCCCGTGACTTGCATCCCCATAGAGTCAGCGAGTTTCATAACGAGTCCATCTACCGTTGGGACAATCGCGTCGGGAAACTCAACACCTTTGAACAGGTATCCTCGACCAAAGGCGTAATTGGCAAATGCGGCCTCCGCAGGGGCTTCTACAAATTGAATAAGGTTCCAGTCGGCATCGAGTTCCTCTGCAAGCATTTGGGTGAGCGCTGTTTGGGCGCCCTGCCCCATTTCTGAATGCGGTAAAATAGCCGTTGCACGATTATCGCTGTCGATCTTTAAAAAGATGTGAAGCAGGCTCTCTCCCTCTCCCGCAACTAAGTGACCGGCGGTCTCGGTTGGATTTCCGGGTCGCACGGAGACACCCACCATCAACCCGGTTCCACCAACGACACCTGCTGAGAGTACGGCTCTTCGTGTCCATTTACCCATTTTGAGAACCCTCCATAGCGTCGTAAAAAGAGGCGCCGGCGACTTGCTTAATCGCTGATCGGATACGCCCGTACATACCGCAACGGCAAATATTGCCACGCATGGCTGAGTCAATATCAGCGTCAGTTGGATTTGGATTGACCGCTAAGAGAGCGGCGGCCGACATCAGTTGTCCAGACTGACAGTAGCCGCACTGAGGCACCTGCTGATCAATCCAGGCTTGCTGCAAAGCATGGAGCGAACCGTCAGCACTCTTAAGCCCTTCAATCGTGGTGACAATTGTGCCCTCTAATGAGGCTATCGGCGTTATGCATGAGCGCTGCGCGCGTCCATCGACATGGATGGTGCAGGCGCCACACTGAGCCATGCCACAACCAAACTTAGTCCCTGTGAGATCAAGTTGCTCACGAATGACCCAGAGTGCTGGTGTTTCGGGATCTGTGTCGACAGACCGTATCTCACCGTTCAGTGTAAACGTTGTCATGGAAGCTTTCCCTGCTCATTATTCTCAGCCATTTGAGCCGAGTTGTTTGGTACGAAGATACCTGAAGCCACTGGACGATAAACCCTGACGCTACCCACGCCGCTCATCCATTATTGACCGAGGGTCACTTACTCTAGTGACTATCCGTCATTTGTCAACAAAGGGTACTATAGGTGCATGAAGACAACCGTTAGCAGTATTAAACGCGCCCGGACGCCGGCACAAAAGAGTGATCGAAAAGACGCCATTTTGTTGACGGCAAAAGCCCATTTCATAGAGACGGGGTACGAGGGCTTTTCAATGGCCGTTTTGGCCCAACGCGCGGGGCTGGCGAAGGGCACCCTCTACCTTTACTTCGGGACCAAGGAAGAGGTTCTACTGTCACTCTATAACTGCGAATTTGATCGCTTCTGTGCCACGTTAGTCAGTCAGGTGACTCCGGGGTTTAAAGATCGCGATTTCATCGACGCAATTTATAAGGCAAGCATTACCGATCCAGTTTTCTTAGCCTTGCACGCCAGGCTCAGCACGGTGATCGAGCACAATATCTCAATCGACGCGTTGATCGCGTCAAAGCGGGTCATGCTCGAGCGATTTGATACCTTAATCGCTGCGATAGCAGAGCACCTGGCCCTGTCTCACCCTCAAACGATGGAGGCGTTTAGCGCCTTTTCAGCACTATTGACGGGATGCTTCGACGGACACGCGCCAGGATTACTAGAGCGTGAAGCTATCCCCGATGATGTTGCTCATTTCATAGGCCTGTTCAATATGGAGCGACGCTTTAAACAAAATGCTTATCACATTCTTCAGGGAATTCGATCCGTTGACTAATTGCCGAAACCTGCGACGTCCCAATCGAGCACAGGTCCGCCAGGCGACGAGGCTAGGGCTAGGGCTAGGGGTTTATTAATCGTGTCAATGCAGCTGGCGAATATGCTGACGCAATGGCGCGTCAATCGAGATTCACATGAGTGGGTCTTGGGAACCGTTTATAAAACCGAGGGATCGAGCTATCGCAAGCCGGGTGCAATGAGCCTAATCGGCTCTGGGGGCCAACAGCTGGGACTGTTGAGTGGCGGCTGTCTAGAAGCCGATATTCGACTCAATGCACGTAAAGTCATGGCTACAGGGGTCCCGATTAGCATTCGGTACGACGGCGATGACGAAGATGATCTCGCCTTCCGACTGGGTATCGGTTGCGGTGGCGTAGTCTACGTGTTGCTCGAACCCGTGAGTCGTGAAAATAATTATCAGGGGCTTTCTGACATTCATGACGCCCTCACCAAACGTCAAAGCGGCCTTTTCAAACAGCACATACCCAAAGCAGGACAGTCGAGTCGATCCGCCGAATTCATACTCGACTCAGCACTCGTTCGTCACCGAGCGCGCAGCCGCCTTGAACAGGTTGAAGACGAAACCTGGCTGGTCTCTTCGGTAACACCAACACCCCACTTACTCGTCGCAGGCGGCGGTATCGACGCACAACCGGTTGTTATGTTTGCCAAACAACTCGGATGGGAGGTATCTGTCTGGGATCCACGACCTGCCAACGCCAGAGACGAATTTTTCCACATGGCAGACGCCAGATTGCGCTGCCACACCGATGAGCTTGGTCCTTGGGTCTCGGAGCAATCGGTGAATGCGGCAATGATTATGACGCACAGTGTTCCTATGGATGCGCAAAGCCTGCAGGCGATCCATGGTCGGCAGCTGGATTACGTGGGGCTCTTAGGTCCTCCACACCGCCGGCAAGACGTGCTGTGTGAAGCTGGTCTGGTCGACACCGCATTTGCCTCTTTCATTAACGGCCCAGCGGGTTTTGATATTGGCGGGGAACTGCCAGAAAGTATCGCTCTGGCCGTTATTGCACAGTGTCACTCGGCTATATTTGGGCCTCAGTCTAGTCACAATGACTAAGCTAAAGCTCGGTATAGTCATACTGGCCGCTGGAGCGGCGAGCCGCTTTGGACGTTGCAAACAACTCGCAGAATTCCAACAGAAACCCCTCCTCCAACACGTCATCGATGAAGCGGAACAACTCAACGCCCACGAACTCTTCGTTGTTACCGGGAGGTGGCACGGTGCGATTAGCGAGGCCCAACGAAACGGAACAATCAGTTCCGTAACGCTTATAAAAAACGATAGATGGCAGCAAGGCATGAGCAGCTCCATTGCTCTGGCAACAGAGCGTATTGCCGACAGCTGTGACCAGTTACTGGTATTACTCTCCGATCAGATCTTAGTGACCGCTGACCAACTCAAGGCGCTCGTGGAATTAGCCGGTGAGGATAACGCCTGCGCGAGCTTCAAAAACACCCTTGGACCGCCCGCTGTTTTCTCAGCAACGCTCTTCCCCTCACTCTTAACACTGTCGGAGGCAGTGGGCGCTAAGCAGCTACTGTTAAATCCTGACGCCACGGTTAGGAAAATGTGGCTAGACGCTGCTGCGTGGGACATTGATACGCCGGAGGATCTTGAACGATTGAGTGACGCGAGCGCCTACATTTTCGGAAATTGACGAGTTATTGCTATGAATAACGAGCTACAAAAAGCCATGTGGAACGGACGCGCAGGTGCCAGCTGGGTGCGACATAATTCGCTATTAGAGACGCTGCTTGGGGAACCAGGCCATGCGTGCATGGATAGCCTCAGACTGATCCCGGGCATGCGCATACTCGACGTAGGCTGTGGATGCGGCAATCAAACGTTAGATTTGGCCGCTCGACTCGACACAAGCAGCTTGGTGACCGGTATCGACATTTCGGAACCCATGCTTGCGCTTGCCGGCGATCTCAAAGACGCCAACAACGATTCTCCAGGTGCCGACGTGGAGTTTTTACTGGGCGATGCCAGTGAATCGCTGTTCCCTGATGGACAATTTGACGCGATTTACTCCCGGTTTGGTGTCATGTTTTTCGCTGACCCGACGAGGGCTTTTGCGTCACTCAGAGCCGCTTTGAAACCGGGCGGCCAACTCGCCTTTGTGTGCTGGCAAGAGCCCCGACTGAATCCCTTTTTTACGGCGCCGTTGCAAGCCGCCTTGACCGTTCTTCCGCCACAAGCCCCGGCGATTCCGGGCGCGCCAGGCCCGTTTAGTCTTGCGAACAAAGCCCGGGTCACAACAATTCTCGACAGGGCGGGATTTCAGTCAAACACGGTGACACCACTGGCGCTAAAGCTCTCTGTGGGCGACACACAATCCTTCGACGAGATTTTTGAGGAGCTGGTCCAAATTGGGCCCGCGGCAGCACTGATTGCAGAGAGTGACCCGACGCTTAAACCGCGTGCGCGCAGCGCCGTTTACGCGCGTCTAAAAGACTTTTATACGCCCGGGAGCGGCGTCGCATTTGACGCGAATTTTTGGTTGGTCACCGCTTACAATTAACCGGCCAACATACCCGTAAGTCCCGTACCTTGAGCTGACCCTTCGAAGTTACGCCAGTTGGGCAATACCGTGTTCAGTGCGTCTGGCGAGACTCCCATCCAGCGGGATACCTCGGCGTACATGGCATCGACCGCGGTGCTGGGTAAGTATCGGCCGCGCCCAACATCGAGTGGATTGTCCTCAACCTGCTCTGGGAAATGCCCGTAGAGCTGTCCGCCCTGAACCGCACCGCCAAGAACCATGGCATTCCCCCCCCATCCGTGATCCGACCCCTTCCCATTGGACGTTAACGTTCTACCAAAATCCGAGATGGTAAAGGTTGTCACCTGATTGGACAGTCCTAGCTCCTCCATCGCCGCTTGAAACTGACCAAGCCCCGCGTCGAGCGCCGGCAACATGTCCGCCTGCTGACCCAGCGTATCTTCATGATGATCCCATCCACCATAGGTCACAAAGAACGTCTGACGGGTGACTCCGAGTTGCTCGTGGAGGCTTGCAAGCTCAGCAATACGCTTCATTGCGAGCGAAAATGAGTCTCCTGCAAACGGCGTAACCAAGGGCAGTGCCTGTCCCAGAGCACTGTTAAAAAACTCACCGGCATCGATGGCTGACTGAATTTTACTGCCGTAAACCGTCTGCAAGGTTGATGCCGACGGGTCCGTCATCAAACGCTCAAATGATCGTTTGAACAGATCATTATCAAAACCGCCGATGGTCTTCACACCACTGTTCGCGTTAATTGCATAGGACCCCGTCGCCGCTCCCGACTGAAAGGAATTATTACCAGACAGAGAAATATTTCCAGCCAGTGACAAGCCGGAGTTCATACCCGGTAAAGCGTCGATTAATCGGCCACCAAACCCCGTCCCAGCACGATTCGCCGGCGTCGCGGTTTGCCAACTTAAAATTTGATCCGAGTGCGAGAAAAGTCCAAGTGGTAATCTCACACTTTCCGCCTCAAGTGCTGCTCGACTCGTTGGCTCAACCAACGGCCCTATGTTGGTGACTACTGTGGCTTGGCCTGCGTTGAAACGCTGTTGCAGACTCGACATGGCGGGGTGCAATCCAAAACTTACGCCCTCGTGCTCACCGTTCAAAGGCAATAGCGTCTGCTGACTAAGGGCCAAATCTGAACGCCTGGATTGATAGCGTCCGTAAGCCGTCTCTGATCGTGGTACCAAAATATTGAAACTGTCGGCTCCCCCGGCCAAAAGTACGCAAACAACGGCGCGGTAGTCCTGCGTTGCGCGGGCTTTTGCTGAGCTCAGTAAGGAAATCGGTAGCGTGCTGGCCGCGGTCATGCTGACCGCACTATTGAGGCCATAACGAAGAAAATGTCGGCGATTCATCGTAGTACGTTCCTCTCTGAAGTGGCTTGATCTGGGGATATCAGTGCTAAATAGAGCACCAGCTTGACCTGCTCTTGTGCACTCAACCCCGCCGCATCTTCTAAGGCAGTAGCAAGAACCTCGTGAGTGTGGGCGCTCATTGTCCCAGCAAAAAATAGCCGCTCGATTTGAAGCAGAAATGTCTGTGTGTCGCTGACCAGCAGGTTCAGATCTGACAAGTCCAAGCGCATCTCTGAGAGCTCTGAATGATTATGCATAGGTCTGTCGGTATACAGCACCTGAGCCATCAAATTGATAAACCCCACGACACTGTCTTCAGTGATGATTTGCATCTCGGGTGAAATCTGCCCCTGACCACCTTGGGGTCGATAAAATGGCGAGTAAAAATTAAACACACTGGGCGCAGACAGTACCATTTGTCCCGTTGCATTCTGGACAAAGAAACCGGTCACACCAATATCGCTTCCTTCCACCGGAGATGCATTAAGCGCTCGATTCACCGCAACAAAACGCCGAAAAGGCTCTCTAATGCGCGACGACGTGGACACCTCGGGATCAGTCAAAATAGCGCGAATAACAGCCTTCAAATCCCCGCGCACGCCGGCGCCGTTGTCTGCGAAGACTGAAGAGACACGACCGACATAGTCAGCAGAAGGATTTGAAGTCACCAGTCTCTGAATGAGCTGTTTCCCCACGAAAGGAGCCACATTCGGATGGTTGAAGAGGTTGTCGATCGCCGCCTCGATGTCTTGAATACCGGACTGACCGGCGGGTACGACCGCGTTGTTGAGTAAATATTTTTCGCCAGACTCGTGATAGTCATCGAACATGATCATAGGCGCCGAGAGCACCGCCTGATTGCGACCAAATCGGGGCGCCGCATCAGCAGATCCAGCGTAGGCCAGACCCGTAAAAATCTTAGCAAATTCCCGAATATCGGTGTTGTCGTAAGTGGGCTGTGGGTTGCCGTCCGGGCCGAGTCGGTGGGTACCATCAAGATTGAGCTCATAAAGACCAATCGTGAAGAGCTGCATGACTTCGCGTGCGTAATTCTCGTCTGGGAAGGTGTTGGCCGCTGGATCAGTCTTTGCGTTATTGACATGGCTCAGGTAGAAGCCCATCGCGGGGTGAAGGGTCACCGCCCGTAAAAGATCACGGTAGTTGCCGAAACTGTGCGCAAGCAAGGTGTCGTAATAATTCGAAAGGCCCACAGGATTATTGCCCAGCACCCCTGTTTCAGACACAACAAACAGCTGTGTCAGCGCATAGGCCGTCAGCTGGCGAAGCTGGTCGGGTGCCGTTAAAGCGTTTTCAAAAAAGGCGAATCGGCGATATAACGCGGGTCGAATGGGACTGACCTGACTGTCAAATCCGAACTGAGCACCGTATCGTCGAACAATTGGCTCATGCCCCGTAATGGGTATTTCAAACTGCCTATCCAGCCAATCTTCAACACCCTCCTTAGCTACAGCGTCGATATCACTTTGACGCGGACCAAAGGTGGCGACATCAAGTATTAACGCGGCGTCGCGATACTCCTCAAGGGTCGGTTCTGTGGGAAGCGTTGACCCACCTCCACCCGCACCACCGCCACCCGTATCGGGCACATTTGGCAATCCACTGCTACTGCCACCACCACCGCAAGCAGCAAGCACCGACAACATCACCGCAGCGACAAAAGATCGAATCATCACGACAACCTATGACTATCCAGTTTGTATTTATATCCTATACGAATCGGCGGTATATACCCGTTGGCTGAGCACAGGATTGACGTTGCCGATATACTATGTCGCGCATCTCAAAGAGGTGCGATTCCACCTCAACTACATCAGGACCCCAAATGAACAGAGAATTCGACGTCATCATCTACGGTGCAAGTGGTTTTACAGGTCGGTTAGTTGCCGAGTACATGGGCAGTACCTACGGCAGGTCGATTAATTGGGCAATGGCCGGCAGAAATACGGTAAAGCTTGCAGAAGTTCGTGACGAGATTGGCGCTTCGCCAGAGACGCCTCTTGTCACCGCGGATGCGGACGATCTCGACTCGCTGCGAGTGATGGTCAAAAGTGCTCAGTGCATTTGCAGCACGGTCGGCCCTTATCAACTCTATGGCTCTGAACTTGTGAGGCTGTGTGCCGAAGAGGGCACCCACTATGTGGATTTATCGGGAGAGCCCGGGTGGATGCACGACATGATTGCTGCGCACCACGAGACAGCGCGTGCCTCAGGCGCACGCATCGTGCACAGCTGCGGATTTGACTCGATTCCTTTTGATCTGGGCGTGTACTTTCTTCAACAGCACGCGATCAAGGCTACCGGGGAACCCATGCCCCGTATTCGCGGACGAGTCCGGGCAATGAATGGAGAGTTCTCGGGTGGCACCGCAGCTTCTTTGGGAGCGACTATGGCCGCGCTCAAAACCAACCCAGGACTGATTAACATTTTGGCGAACCCATTCTCGTTGGCCAATGGGTTTCAAGGCCCGACGCAACCCTCTGATGCTAAAGCCTATGAGGACGAGGCGATTGGTGCTTGGGTTGCGCCCTTCATCATGGCACCGATCAACACTAAAAATGTGCATCGCTCAAACGCGCTGTTAGGTCACTTGTACGGCGAGAACTTCGAATACGACGAGATGATGGTGACAGGCCGCGGCGACCAAGGGAAAGCGGTCGCTCAAATGATGGCAACGAGCAATCCACTCGGAGGCGATGATGCCCCCAAACCCGGCGAGGGCCCCTCAAAGGAGAGCCGAGAGGCCGGACACTACGACGTTCTTTTTCTCGGCACCACCGCTCAGGGCGACACTCTTAAGGCGTCAGTCACCGGTGACATGGACCCCGGCTATGGCTCGACTTCAAAGATGATTGCTGAAAGTGCACTGTGCATCATCCAAGATTGCGCAGACCTGCCCGGAGGAATTTATACCCCTGCGCCGGCCATGGGCGATAAATTAATCGCCCGGCTGACGTCCAAAGCTGGACTCACCTTCAGTCTCGAAGACTGACTGTAAAACCGCTCTAACCGCGGCCAAAAAAGCGGTGCTGAGGCAAATCCTCAGCGCCGCTCATCACCAAAAGTCCCGCAAATATCGCTAAATTCTTCACGAAGTTTTGTGTCTCACGCCCCGCATCAACGCCTTCGTAGGTGTTCCAAAAGTCGTGCATACCCAGGTTAATAGCCAGTGTAAGTGCAGCGAACATCAGTGCAATTTGCCCAACGCGCAGACCAAATATGAGCATCAGACCCCCCACAATTTGCAAAACAATCGTGATCGGCAAGAGCACTTCTGGCAGTGGAACATTGTGAAGAGCCATGTAGTCCAGTGTTCCCGCGTATCCGGTTACCTTGGAAATTCCAGGCAGTAAGAAGTAAAGCCCCAGCAGGCCTCGGCCCAGTGTCACAGCAAATGTTTGCATTGTTATTATCCCTTTAGTCTGGTGATCTCATTGGGCCCTTAACGCTGGCCTAAAAAAAAGGGTGCCGAAGGCACCCTTTATGCTTGTTACGCGAGCGTCAGTATTAAACAAACGTCTCTCCGTTGGCCAGCTTTTCGGCCACAATCGCCGGCGCTTGAAACCGCTCGCCGTAGGCTGCGCTCAACGACGCGCATCGGTCAATGAAGTTTTGCAGGCCATAAGTATTTACGAACTGTAACAACCCCCCGGTCCATGCGGGGGCACCAATACCCATAATCGAACCAATATTCCCATCGGCAACGGTCCGTAGAACGCCCGTTTCAAGACACTTAAGCGCCTCAATCACTTGACGGAAGAGTAAGCGATCTTTGGCATCTGCATCGGACAAGGGCGAGGTTGTTGCCCCATAGAGCTCAGCGAGTCCCGACCAGACCTCTTTGGACCCATCGGCACCGTATTCGTAAAAGCCGCCACCGTGGTAGCGACCCCCGCGCCCATAATCGCCGACCATGGTCTCGACAACCCCAGCCGTAATCGAGCGATCGTCATCACCCACACTCAGTCCCATTTCTTTCCAGGTCTGTGACGCTTTTCGCGAGAGTTCCAAGCTCACTTCGTCATAGACCGTTAATGGGCCCACGGGCATTCCAACCGCCTTTCCCAGGTTATCGATACGAAGTGGCTTCATGCCCTCGACGAGCAGCCGAACGCCCTCGTCAAGGTATGTTCCGAAGGTGCGCGACGTGAAGAAACCCAATGAGTCATTCACCACGATCGGTGTCTTCTTGATTTGCTTGGTAAAATCAAACGCTTTGGCCAGCGCCATATCACCTGTTTGTTCGCCCATGATGATTTCCACCAACGGCATTTTGTCGACAGGAGAGAAGAAGTGAATACCGATGAAATTTTCAGCGTCCTGACTTGCTTGCGCCAACTGAGTAATCGGGAGCGTCGAGGTATTTGACCCCCACACACCGCCGTCCGCCAAGCGCGGCTCTAGGTCCCGAGTCATTTGATGCTTCAGTGTCATATTCTCAAACACGGCTTCGATAATTAAATCGCATCCGTCCAAGTCCTCGTCAGACGCAGTGGGATGGATCAGTGATAGGACCTGAGCCATCTTTTCAGAAGTCATACGCCCCTTATCGACCCGTTTTTGAAGCAACGCTTGAGTATAGGCTTTGCCCTTTACGGCCGCGTCTAGACTAATGTCTTTGAGCACCACCTCAATACCGACCATGGCTGACGAATAAGCGATGCCCTGCCCCATCATGCCTGCACCCAAAATGCCGACTTTCTCTGTTTTTTGTGGTGGGACGTCTTTCGGACGTGATGCGCCGCCATTGACCTTGTTCATCTGAAAGAAGAACGTATTGATCATGTTTTTTGCTTGAGGGGTGAGTGCGAGCTCAGCAAGACCTCGGCTCTCAATGCGCATGGCCGTCTCAAAATCGACGGTCAATGCCTGAACGGCGACGTCGAAAATCTTCTCGGGAGCAGGGAGCAGACCGCGCGTATTCTTACGAATCATCGGCGCACCCATGGTCACCATCTGCGCAACTTGTGGGTTGCGAATGTTCCCGCCTGGAATTTTATAACCCTTGGTATCCCAGGGCTGAGTGCGCGCAGCCTCATCATCTTTATTCGCTAATAACCACTGCTTAGCCGCCGACAAAAGCTCATCTTTGTCCTCGATCACTGCGTCGATAAGACCCGATGCGAGTGCCTTTTCCGGGGCCACACGTTTCCCCTCGACGATGTATTCGTTAGCCGCCATGAGCCCCATGAGGTAAACCGCTTTCACATTGCCACCGCCACCAGGAAGCAGTCCCAGAGTCACCTCAGGAAAGCCAAGTTGGACGCTGCGGTTGTTCCAGGCAATTCGATGGTGGCACGACAAAGCAAGTTCCAGCCCACCACCAAGCGCAGCACCATTGATGGCTGCACACACTGGCGCATGAAGCTTTTCAAGTCGGCGCATTGCGGCTTTCGTCGCACACATACCGTCGAAAAACGCTTCGACAGTCTCTTCGGTGACCGCACACAGCATATTGAGATCACCGCCTGCGAAAAACGTTGACTTGCCCGACGCCAAAACCACCCCAGCAAGGTCAGCATCCGCTTCCAGCTTGCCCAGGGTCTCTTCTAATAGAGGAAGGAACGCGTCGCTCATGGAATTAACGGGGCCGTCCATGTCCATAGTGACGGTCACAATGTTGTTGCTGTCTTTTTCGTAATGAAAACTCATTGATATTAACTCCCGTTACCGCTTAAACGCGCTCGATGATCGTGGAAATACCCATACCACCGCCCACGCAAAGTGAAAGCATGGCGCGTTTCATATTGCGTCGCTCAAGCTCGTCCAACATGGCAGAAACCAAGCATCCACCGGTTGCACCGAGCGGATGTCCCATTGCAATCGCACCGCCAACAACATTAGTAATCTCGTGGCTGATACCCAGGTCCTTCATGTAACGAAGGGCCACCGACGCAAAGGCTTCATTGATTTCCCACAAGTCAATATCGCCGACCGTCAGACCCGCCTTTTGCAGACATTTTTTGGCGGCAGGTCCCGGTCCGGTGAGCATAATAATGGGGTCTGTAGACAACACAGTGGTTGCAACGACACGCCCTCGTGGTGTGAGGGCTAAATCTTTCCCAGCCTTCTCACTCCCGATCAGCACAGCACTTGAGCCATCGACAATGCCCGACGAGTTTCCCGGTGTGTGGACATGATTGACCTTGCTGTACTCGTTGTACTTAGTGAGGATGACGTCATCAAAACCCATCTGACCAGGCACTTCGAACGACGGCTTGAGTCGTGACAGACCCTCAAGGGTGGTGTCAGGCTTAATGAAGTCATCTCGCTCTAAAATCGTGATACCCGAAGCGTCTTTAACCGGCACAACCGACCGGTCGAACCAGCCGTTGTCTCTGGCTTGCGCGGCACGGCGTTGAGACTCCACAGCATATCCGTCTACGTCTTCACGGCTGTAACCGTCAATGGTTGCGATCATGTCTGCACCGATACCCTGTGGCACAAAACCCGTCTTTAGCGCGAAGGCTGGGTCGCTCGCCATCGCCCCCCCATTCGATCCCATGGGTACTCGAGACATGCACTCAATACCCCCGGCAACGACCAAATCCTCCCACCCAGACGCCACTTTTTGTGCGGCGGTGTTCACGGCTTCTAGCCCTGAGGCACAAAATCGGTCGAGCTGAACGCCGGGAACGGACTCATCCCAATCTGCGTTCTGAACAATCATTTTCGTAATATCCGAGCCCTGCTCGCCAACCGGTGTGACACACCCCATGACAACATCGTCAACATAACTGGTATCCAGATCATGGCGCGCTTGTAGGGCCCGAAGTAAACCGGCTCCCAAGTCCACAGGCTTCACTTCGTGAAGCGTCCCGTCTTTTTTTCCCTTACTGCGAGGCGTTCGCAGGGCTTCGTAAATGTATGCAGCGTGAGGCATAAACCATCTCCAATGGACAGATTATTAATATGTGTGAATAGAGCGGCGGATACAGTGCCAAATTCGACGGTAAAAATCGATGCTTTATGACGGGTAAATTGAACTCTTGGTATGTTTTTTTAATTTTGGGGATGTTCTGAAAGCATCGCGTTGGGTCACCGAGGCCCGGCGCACAGAGCGCTTTATCGACAGTATTGCCATCACAGCCAAATAAAGCTTGTCTGCACGAACCACATAGGCCGTAATGGCGCGCTATGGATCAACGCACACATCACCTTCTCCATGCCCCTGCCCTGCCTTTGCTTGTCAAAATGTCGGTGCCGAGCAGCATTGCGTTTATCGTTCAATCGACAGTCAGTCTGACCGAGGTGTGGTACGTGGGACAACTTGGCAGCACGCCACTTGCGGCTATGGCCTTGGTTTTCCCGATGCTCATGCTGATGCAAATGCTGTCGGTCGGTGCGCTTGGGAATGCGGTGTCGTCGGCGATTGCCAGGGCTCTGGGTGCGGGTGATCAAGACCGCGCAGAACAACTCATGTGGCACGGTCTCGTTCTGGCCGTTGCCGGACCCCTGCTGCTCCTTGCTGCGTTCCTCGTCTCAGGTCGATTTTTCTTATCACTGTTGGGCGGTAGCGGCGAGATTTTAAGACTGGCCTTCAGCTATAGCGCAATGCTCTTTGGCGGCAGTATGAGCATTTGGATTATGGGGGTGGCCAGCTCCATTTTTCGTGGCTTGGGTGACATGAAGTATCCAGCGCGGATGATGATTATTGGTTCTGTCATTCAGGTACCGCTCTCTGGCGCTCTCATCCTCGGTTATTTTGGGTCTCCCCAGCTGGGTTTGCTGGGCGCCGCAATCTCGGTCATTGCAACCAGTGCCGTAATGGCCATCGTGATCCTTCGCAAGCTCATGCGTGCGTCACTGCCTGCTAATTTACGAATGAAACAGCTGAAATTTGACCGCCGACACTTTCATGATATTGGCCGCGTGGCACTTCCCGCATCGCTGTCGCCCATATCGACGGTGACAACTATCCTCGTACTCACGGGACTGGTGGGCCAGTTTGGCGAACAAGCACTGGCCGGCTATGGCATTGGTTCACGCATCGAGTTTTTAATGTCCTCACTGATCTTTGGTATCGGGGCTTCAATGACCTCCCTTGTCGGTATGAGCATTGGCGCAAGAGACGCAGATCGCGCTGAGAAAATCGGCTGGACGGGCGCCGGCATCTCATTTGTTCTCGGCGGCGTAATCGGCACTCTCCTTGCCGTCTTTCCTCACGTCTGGATACCCGTATTCACCAATGACCCCATGGTTTACGACACCGCCAAGCGGTTTATACAAATTGTGGGGCCCTGTCTTGCATTACACGCTGTAGGGTGGGCGCTCTATTTTGCGTCTCAAGGCGCAGGCGCAATGCGTGGTCCTGTCTTGGCACTTATCGCGCGTCCTATCGTCGCCATAGGCATTGCAGTCCTCCTACTCGGCCCGATGAACTTGGGCATGACTGGCGTCTTCATTGGTGCAATCAGCGGGATGCTCGCCTACACCGCGATTGTTACGGCATCGATGAAGGGTGGCGCATGGCGGCGTCAAATCCCGGCATAATTGCGAACTTTAATCACTCATTTTCACTGATTTGACGAGACTGATTCGCCGCCGAACCAAAAATACCCTTTGCCATAAGTGACGTCTCTGTCGTACGACGATACTGATAGACCTCAGCTCGTACTTGGTGGACGGCCTTGTTTTTGGGCTCAGCATGCACTGCAAATTCCACCAAATGACAAGCGAGTCGCGGATCGGTTTCTGCCAAGAGACGTGCGCGCTCAGCGAGCTTTAACGCGCCCCCTGACAACTTGGCCAGCTCGGCCGCAACCAATGCGTCTTGCGCAGGCTTGAGCTGGGCTGGGTTACCGTCATACCACCCGCCATAGAGGCGCCAGATATTGCGGACCACAAACTCAGGCTCATCATACGTGGGCGCTAAGTACGGCTTTGCTAGCAGGTCCGGGCTCACCTTAACCGAGTGAATAATGTCATTGAGTGATGCACCCTGGTTCATCAGATCAATCGTCTGACTCACCATTGTTTCCAGCACCTCAGCCACTTCATTAAGCACTTTACGGATACGCGCTTCACCCGAGATCGGCAGTCCGTGCGCGGGCAAAAAGAGCTCGGCGCCCCGAGAAGCCATGTCCCTAAGGGCCGCGGCCCATTCACGTGGATAGCGTTGGGCCTTCTGCGGGTTTCCTGCGTTGGGAAACGCCCAAATAAAAAAATCGCCCGCACAAATGGCTTTGTGCTTGGGTATCCAAGCCCAGGTGTGGTCGTCGGTTTCTCCTCGCGCATGATTGAGCTGGATTTCAAGTCCGCCCACCGACATCGCCAAATCGTTGTGATAGGTGATATCCGGCGACGGTGTACTTAACGGCAAGAACTGCGATTCGCCTGCCAGGTCATAACCTCGACGCTTAAACTGTCCAAACTGACGTTCGTTAATGACATGGTTATAGCCGTTAGTCATGCGGTAGCGTGCAAAGCGCAGGGCAACATTTTCGTGTCCAACAATGGTGGGCTTACGACCCTCGTACGCCGAGCAAAACGCGCCACAGCCTCCAACGTGATCGATATGGCCGTGCGTAAACACCACCGTATTAAAGGGGTCTTTTGTCCACGACTGAATGGCCCCCACACACTTCTTGCCACCGTGCTCATTGGAAGTATCAAACGTAACGAGACCATCATCTGTCTTAAAAACGATGCAATGTGAAAAGGCCTCAACCACCGCCAGTTCGCTGCCCAGCTCCGATAACTGGTGGTTAATCCGATTAAGCGGGCCCAGCTCGCCGGGCGCGGCATGCCCATCGATGATGTTCGTTGACATTGCTAATAAGTCCGCCACGCTCTTCTCCTTTGTAGAATTGTGGATCGGTCGAAACCAACCTCTAAATATTCGGCTACAATCACCCCAATCGCAAACGGCTCAGCCAAAAAATAATCAAGGCACGCTTGGAGCACGATAAATGAACGACGTACTAGCGGTAATGCAAGACGACTGGGTGATGATGGCATTGCCCTTCTTTTTCGGCGCGCTTGCGATCGAGCTGCTGTGGGCCTACCAAACCAACACAAAACATTATGAGCGTGTCGACTTCTGGACAAGTATGCGTGTCATGCTTCTCACCGTTTTCGTCGATTTAATCCCGAAATTTCTCGGCATATCGCTCATGTTTGCCGCTTACTCGATATCGCCGTTAAAGGGCATTGTCGATACCAGTCTTCACTGGTGGGTGCTGTTATTCTTTTTAGACGATCTAACCTACTACACGTTCCATCGTGGCAATCACGAAGTGCGACTGCTATGGGCTGGACACGTCTCGCACCACAACTCGCAATACTACAATCTTGGTACGGCGCTTAGGCAGGGTGTCGGGGAACGCGTACTCAAATACCCCTTCTGGGTTCCTCTGGCACTTCTTGGCTTCCACCCCGCAATGATCGTCACCATGCTGAGCGTTAGCCTTATCTACCAATACTGGCTTCACACAGAAGCGTTCTATAAATTTCCAAAGCCCATCGAGTTTATTTTTAACACGCCCTCTCACCACCGCGTACATCACGGGTCCAACGTTCGTTATCTGGATCGCAACCACGGCGCGACACTCATCATTTGGGACCGGTTGTTTGGTACCTTTTCAGAGGAGCTGAGTGAGGAGCCTGTCCGTTATGGACTCACAAAAAACATCGACACGCACAACGTGGTCGCTGTTTCTTTCGGTGAATACGCTGCGATGTGGCGCGATTTTAGACGCGCCAACACATGGCGTGACAAGCTAAGCTACGTATTTAGGGCACCCGGCTGGAGTCATGACGGGCCCGACCTTCGATCTGACACGTTAAGAAGCGCGTAAAGGTGACATGGACCATCGAATCATCGCTATCTACGACGCAGACTTCACAGTACTGGGCGAGATCACCTATGCCCTGGGCAAACTAACCCAAACGCGCAGTTGTGCACTCTGCGACATCTCTCACGGACTCAACCCCCTGGGAAAACGCGCGTGGCGCGCCTACCGTGACGTGCGTACGGACATTGAGTGGCTTCATCGTAATGACATAGAGACAGCGCAATTGGAGGCGCTACCGATTGAGCTACCCTGCGTTGTCATGTCGACGAACGAGGACATTTACATTCCATTGCTGAGTAAAGAAGACTTAGACGCCTGCCACGGTGAAGTTGCAATTTTCGACCAAAAGCTGTCTGCCGCACTCAAGCAAACAGACGTTAGCTGCGGTGTCGCACACGCATCATGACCTGCTCTGCTGGCCGGGTGGTCAGTCGTGCCGCGGGAACAACCTGCTGATCCGGCATCATCTCAAAGTCGAATTTAGTAATCAGCTCCGACATGATCAATAGACTTTCTACTTGCGCGAAACCGGCCCCGACGCACAGGTGCGGACCTTGCCCAAAGGGAATATAAGCACCCGCCGTTAATGACTTTTCGTTTTCTGGCAAAAAACGCTCCGGAATGAAGGCGTGTGGGTTCTCCCAATATTGACTGTGTCGATGAAGTGTCCATGGAGCGATCATCACCAGAGCCCCTCGTGGCAGACGCTTCCCCTCAATTTCCACCTTTTCAAGCGCCACTCTGGGTACAAAGGTGATCGGTGGATATAAACGCAACACCTCTTTGAAAAAGGCCCGCGTCAGCGGCAACTTTTTCGTATCGTCAAATGACAGCGCGCCATCAACCATGACGGGATCAAGCTCTTCTCTTAATCGCACCATCCACTCAGGTCGCTCCGCCAAGATGTAAAACACCCAGGTGAGCGCGCTGGCGGTGGTTTCATGTCCAGCGAGAAAAAAGACACCTAATTGATCGATCAACTCCTCGCGAGTAAACGGCAGACCCGTGTCTTTATCTTTTGCCTCAATCACCGCCGATGCAATGTCGTTAAATTCTCCCTCATGACTGTCCAGATGCGTATCAATCAGTCCACCAATATGATGCCGAATACGCTGACACGCTTCGAGCACCTCCGGCACCTGCTTTGTCTCTGACCACGCCGGCTTCAAAATCATCCCCAAGATATCGACCTGCGCGACTGACTTTTCAAACAGCGTGAAATCATCAAACACTTCTTCGGCAATATCCGAGGCTAAGGGGGTAGAGAAGACTGTCCTGCAGATGACGTCGGCGGTTAGGTGGCTCATGGCGAGGTCGAGTGAAAACGGGGATTGCGTATCTGCAAGTCGCGAGATCATCTCCACATGATCATCAGTCGCCGCGCACATCGCCCCGTAAGCCACATTGAGCCGCATCAAGCTAAACGCCGGATCAATCATCGCGCGCTGTCGACGCCACTTCGGTCCGTCGGTCACGAACATGCTTTCACCAATGAGCGGGTCGAGCGCCCCGACCATTAAGTCGCTCTTGGGAAACACGCCTTGCTGGTCACGCATAATTTCCTTCACGGCAGACGGCTTGTTAAACAAGACAGTACCGCGTCTAGAACGCCCCAAATGCCCTATGTCAAAGTGGTAAGCCTCAGCCGGCAAAAGCTCCAGTAAGTTGCCATCACCCTTCCAAAGTGACCGAATTAACGCAATGACTGCAGGTAATGAGTTGGGCTTTGGTGGTATGTAAAGTGTTTCATCCACGAAAACTATCCAATAGTATCGACGTTACACAGTATGGAGACCCGATATGAGCCTGTCGACCCATGGCATATTCGAAACACTGGTGATCATTCATATCATCACCGGAACCGTGGGCCTCATCTCTGTCTGGATACCTATCGCCGGCAAAAAAGGCGGCAGGCTGCACCGCCAAGCAGGCACTATTTTTGTTATCAGCATGTTGACCACCGGTCTCGTGGCAACAGGGATAGCGATCACGACCTTGGCTGACCCTGTGGCGACACACCCACACCTGTCGAATCATGAACTCTTCGCAAACTCACAAATGATTGCGGGTATTTTTGGCTGGATGATGCTCTACCTCGCCACATTAACGATTAATTTGGCGTGGCACGGATGGCTCTGCATGAAAAACAAACGTGACCACCACAAAAACGCCGCATGGCACAATTTAGTCATGCAGTTCGTCCTCGTCGCGACGTCTGCAAACTGTTTTCTCCGCGGCGTTGAGCTCGCTCAACCGATGATGATGGGCATTGCCTTAGTCGGGTTTGCGACCGTTGGAACCAATCTATGGTTTATTTACCGGCAACCCACCTCGCCAAAAGCGCGCATTAAAGAGCACATTAAGTCTTTGGTGGGGGCCGGAATTTCGGTTTACACGGCCTTCTTCGCCTTTGGTGCGGTCCGGTTCGTACCTGAAATCGCACTCACGCCAGGCTTGTGGGCCATTCCGCTGGTCACAGGCTTGGTGCTCATCGTTTACCACCAACGCGCAGTCATGTCCCCTTCTCGCTCAGTGCAACCGACCTGATGTCGAAAAAAGCAATTGTCATTGGCGCAGGCGCAGGCGGACTGGCCACAGCGGTTGAGCTCTCGTGTGCCGGTTGGCAGGTCGATGTCTTTGAGAGTCGGCACGAGCCCGGCGGAAAAATGCATCAACGTCAGGTGGGTGATTCGAGCATTGATGGCGGACCAACCGTATTTACCATGCACTGGGTCTTCGATCAGTTATTTCGTCGGGGCGGCGCTCATTTCGACGATCGACTGAAACTGACAGAAAGCCGACGACTGGCACGGCATGCATGGACGGACGGCAGTCACTTAGACCTCTTTCACGATACCGACCAGTCTGCAGACGCCATCGCTCGCTTTGCCAATGAGGAAAACGCAGCGGGTTATCGCCGGTTTTGCCGTGACGGAGCGTTGATTCATGGACTCTTGAAAGACAACTTCATGAGCACCACACAACCGTCGCCTATAACACTGGGGTACCGACTGATTCGCGACGGTGGCATTAACGCATTGTCCGTGGCACCTCACCGGTCACTCTGGAGCGCACTGGGCAAGTACTTCAGCGACCCTCGACTCCAGCAGCTCTACGGGCGATATGCCACCTATGTCGGCTCCTCGCCCTTACTGACGCCTTCAACCCTGATGTTAATTGCACATGTAGAGCGAGACGGTGTCTGGTGTGTCGACGGCGGCATGCGAGCACTCGCGCTCGCAATGGCAGAACTTGCCCAGGAACACGGCGGCCGATTCCACTACGACTCCCCTGTCCAGCGCATCGACTGCGTCAATGGCAGAGCAACGGGCATCACACTCGCCAGCGGGGAAACTCATTCTGCCGACGTTGTTGTGTTCAATGGCGATACTGCAGCCTTGAGTGATGGTCTGCTGGGCGCAGACGTTTCAACCGCTGTTCCTGTCAGGCCCCGCCATCAACGTGGACTTTCTGCGATCACGTGGTGCATCAACGCCGAGACATCAGGCTTTGAACTTGATCACCACAATGTTTTTTTCGCGCAAAACTACGCGCAGGAATTTTCGACGATTTTTGATAATCGCGGCATCTGCAATGAGCCCACGGTCTACGTGTGCGCACAGGACCGCATTAATGGCGAACCGCTCAAAGCAGGTACCGAACGATTGTTATTGCTCATCAACGCGCCAGCCGATGGCGACCACAAAGCGTGGACTCGCAATAAGCTCGATGAACAAAGAGAACATGCCTTAAGCGTCGTAAAACGCGGTGGTGCAAATATTACTTTTTCAGAGCAAAACTGCGTCGTGAGTTCCCCCGATGATTGGCATCATCGATTTCCAGCCAGCGGGGGTTCACTCTACGGAGCTGCCTCGCACGGCATGTTTTCAAGTTTCACCCGGCCGTCGACGAAAAGTCGCGTAAAGGGACTTTATTTATCGGGCGGCAGTGTGCATCCGGGACCCGGTGTCCCCATGGCTACTTTGTCAGGCGTGCTTGCTGCCAGACAGATCGTTAAAGACACGGCTTAATAAGACACTGCTTAAAGAGAGGCGTAAAATTCCTCAATAGTTTCAGTCGTCTGCTCGGGGCACTCCCACTGAGGCATACCCATACTGGGATGAATACGACGAAACCGCCAACGACTATCACCCTCAAACTCTGCGAAACGCTCAAACGACACATTCGGGTCTTCATCAAAAAGAACCAGCACCGGAACATCCAGACGTCGGTAAAGCGCGTCCACTGCGTTGGGGGTAAATAGTCCCATGGACAAGAACTGAAGTGGCATCTGGTGGGCCTCTCCCTGGCGCGTTGTTTTTAACGCATAGCGCACCAACTCATCGGGGATCTGACCCAAAAAATTCATACCGTAAAAATGACGAATGCTGCGCTCTGTCCGCAATAGTTTGTAAGCCCCGCGTCCCAAGCCCGCAAAGTTAAACAACCGCTTTAGTCGTTGTTGCACTTTGGGAGAAGGTGGCGTTCGGGCTGAAAAACCACTGGGCGATATGAAGGTGAGACTCCGTACCTTCATGTCAAATTCAAGGACAGCGCGTGCAACGAACTCACATCCGAGCGACAAGGCAACAATGTCGGGCTGACCGCGATCCGATATTCGCGCAACAAATGCGGCAATCTCGCGAGCAAAGTCCGGCGCAGAAAAAGAACCCACAGCGCGAGTGGAGCGACCGAATCCCGGCAGGTCCGGAGCAAATACTGAGCGGGCAGGTCTGAAATATTGAAAGAGCGGCTTTAGTTCAATGGCACTTGGCGCAGCATTAATGCTGTGTATAAAAACAATGGGGCGACCGTCTGCCTGCGTGTCAAAGTACCAATAAAGTGGATAGCCGCATTGACCTTCAACGACCTCGCCCTCACTGGCTATTGCTTGCTCAAGTTGCGCCATCTTACTTGCCCTTTCACTGTGGAACTCTATACGTACCCAAGCAGGTCTAGACCTGTCCACTCAGAAAAAATACATAAAATTTGACAAGTAATGTGTTTAAATAAAGTGACATTTAACCAACACACAAGCGCTGTGTTGTAGTGCTCACAAGCACTGGGCCTATTTTTTTGGGGACAAATCATGACCGTAGCGTATCCCTTTACGGCGATCGTTGGGCAAGACGACATGAAGCTTGCCTTGTCGATTGCTGCGGTAGATCCGAGCATTGGGGGCGTACTCGTTTTTGGTGAACGCGGTACGGGCAAATCAACCACTATTCGAGCGCTCGCTCAGCTGCTACCCAAAATCGCAGCGGTAAAAGACTGTCCCTACCAGTGTGATCCGCAGGCGCCCAGTAAAAGTCTGTGTGCCCAGTGTCAAAACACGTCCCCCCTAAAGAGCCATAAAATTGCGATCCCAGTGGTCGACCTTCCTCTCGGCGCCACAGAGGATCGGGTCCTCGGTGCGCTCGATATCGAAAAAGCCATCCACAACGGAGAGAAGGCGTTTCAACCGGGCTTACTCGCTGCTGCGAATCGCGGTTTTTTATACATTGATGAAGTCAATCTGCTTGAAGATCATATTGTAGACGCCTTGCTCGATGTCGCCGCCAGTGGGATCAATGTCGTTGAACGAGAAGGCTTGAGCGTTAGACACCCTGCACGCTTCGTTTTAGTCGGCAGTGGCAACCCAGAAGAAGGTGAGTTACGCCCCCAGCTTCTCGATCGGTTCGGCTTGTCTTTAGATGTGAGAACACCCCGAGATATTCCCACACGCGTTGAAATTATTAAGCTCCGCGATGCGTTTGATCATGACCCCGAGGGTTTCAGTAAACGCTTTTCGCGAAAAGAAGGCGCACTTCGACGAAAAATTGATACCGCGCGCACCGCGGTTGACGCGGTCGATATTCCTACCGAAATCTTAGAAAAAGCCGCGTCTTTGTGTCTCGAACTCGGAACTGATGGGCTCCGTGGAGAGCTGACGCTGATCCGCAGTGCGCGGGCACTTGCGGCACTGAAGGGTCAAGATGTCGCGACCCTTCAACATCTAAAACAGGTGGCGCTATTTGTACTCAGGCATCGCCTGCGGCGCGACCCAATGGACGAGTCCAGTGCCGACGCTCGTGTCGAACGCGCAATCGCAACCTCACTCTCCTGAGCCCAACGGCGCAGGTCTGTGGCGCGACGCTGACTTAGCTGCAGCGCTTATTGCAGTGCTCGGACATGCCGGCGGCGGCGTCCGAGTCATCGCGCAACCGGGTCCCGTCCGCGACTTTTGGCTCGAAAACCTCAACTCGCGCATTGATCAATCCGCGCGACGGGTTCCGGGCGCCACGCCGACAGAGCGGCTCATCGGCGGTATGGACATTACCGAGAGCATGCGCCTGGGAAAACCAGTACTCGCGCAAGGTGTGTTCGCCGAGTGCCACAACAGGCATATTGTTTTGCCAATGGCTGAGCGCCTGCCAAAAGAGTTTACTGGCCATTGGTGTGCCGCAATGGATACGGGCGCTGTAAAGGTGGCGCGCGATGGTCTGAGTCAAACCTCTAATGCGATGATCACGGTCATCGCGCTCGATGAAGGCATTGACGAAGAAACGCCCCCCGCGGCGCTCCTAGAAAGACTGTCACTGACCATAAACCTTGATGAGATAAGCATCCGCTGCGTGGATGAACCCCTGTTTTCCAGAGGCGATATCAAGCACGCTCAAGAACGTATGGACACCGTGGCGCTTGATGACACGACCCTATTGCTCCTCACTCAGTTGGCGGCATCGATGGGCATTCACTCCATTCGAGTGCTGCGATTCGCTGTGATCGCATGCAAAGCGCTGACTCTGCTGCTGGAGACGTCTGAAACCGACGACGCGGTTATTCACCCGATTATTAGGCTCATCTTTCTCCCGCGGGCCACGCACATTCCAGCACCGCCTGAGGAGACTGAGCAACCTGAAGACACTCCCCCCCTCCCCGAGGAAAGTCAGCAGCCCGATGCCGCACAGCAACAAGGCGAGCATCAGGAGGCCGATGAGACGGTCCAATCTGTGATTGCTGAGCTCCCCACAGACCTATTAGCCACCTTGTTAAAGCGTGCCGAGCGCAGCCGAATGCGGCAAAATAAGGCCGGCAATTCTGGACAGATAGCACAAGACAAGCAGCGTGGAAGACCGATCGGTGTGAGACGCGGAGAGCTCAAACGCGGGCATCGCATTGACATACCTGCGACCCTCAGAGCGGCGGCGCCCTTCCAGGCCGTTCGCGCACGATGGGATACGTCCAATCACCAGCAAGCAAGCCTATACATTGAACCTCAAGACATTCGGGTCAAACGCTTCGAGCAGCGAAAATCCAGCGTCATGATCTTTGCCGTTGATGCCTCAGGCAGCAGCGCTCATCAGCGCATGGCAGAAGCCAAGGGAGCGATAGAGCTATTGCTCGCCGATTGCTATTCGCATCGAACTGAAGTGGCACTCATTAGCTTTAAAGGCGAATCAGCAGACCTCCTTCTCCCACCGACCCGCTCGCTGGTTAGGGCTAAGCGCACGCTCGCGCAACTGCCCGGTGGCGGTGGTACGCCAATGGCAGCAGCGCTTCAGACAATTTACGACTTAGCAACGACGGTCGAAGCAACGGGTGCGACACCGACATACGTGCTACTGACTGACGGGGCGTCAAATGTCGCGCGCGATGGTACGAAGAGTCGGGCTGCGGGAACCGAAGATGCATTAAGGGTCGCCAAGAAAGTCGCGGCCACACACTATCGTGGCGTCCTGGTCGATACCGCCGTCAGACCCAGTCCTCGTGCACGCGAGCTCTCGAGCGCGCTCGACGCAACATACCTTCCCCTACCCAATGCGTCAGCACAATCGATTAATGCATCAATTCGGGCCTTAAACGAGGAATAATCAGCGCATGGGTCCAGACCGCATACCTGCAGATTGGCCCCTCAGGGACTGTAGCGAGTTCATCCGCTGTGGTGAGATCCTGTGGCACACTCAGCGAATAGGGGCAGGCCCAGTTGTATTACTGCTGCACGGGACAGGCGCCTCATCGCATTCAATGGCTGGACTGGCGACCCTGTTAAGCCGTCAATTTACTTGCGTACTGATTGACCTTCCCGGACAGGGATTTACGCCTGCGCTGCGCGAGCGTAAACATTTACTCAGCGCCATGTCCTCAGCGGTCGCCGACCTCTGCGATCAACTGGATCTCTTGCCCGACTACGTTATTGGTCACTCTGCCGGCGCAGCCGTTGGCATCAGGATGAGTCTAGACACTCCCATAGCACCCAAAGGCATTCTATCGATTAACGGTGCGCTATTGCCCTTTGGTGCGTTCATTGAACCCTTGATGATCAAGGCGGCGCGGGGCCTTAGCCAGTCGTCGCGAGTTGTCCACTTCCTCGCTCGAAGAGGCACGGGTAAAGCCTATGTGCGACGCGCGCTGCGTGATACCGGTGCGGCGATATCGGAACCCATGATCCAGCGTTACTCCCAACTGATCTCTCAACCAGAACATATTGAAGGGACACTTCGGATGATGGGGGGATGGGAACTGGGAAAACTCGCCACCGATCTTGCGCAGGTCACTACGCCGGTTCACCTCATTGGAAGCGCAAAAGATCACATCGTACCGGCGACTCGAGCGCACAGAGCAACACGCGATATTCCCGGCTCTACAGCAGTCACATTGGGCAATGCGGGGCACTTGATCCACGAGGCTGACCCTCAACGCATTTTTGACGAATTTATGCACTTTCTCGATCGCTTGAATTAACGGGTGTGCATTGAGAAAACCGGTGATAGACTGTCAAGATTAATTGACAGTCAGCGGCGTCTATAAAAATGAACACAGCGCATCCAGACTTCGAAACTCTTCAGCAGGCCGGACCTCATGAGCGTGCCATTGTCATTGGCAGCGGCTTTGGAGGCCTCGCATCGGCTATCCGACTCGCAGCCAAAGGCTATCACGTCACCGTGCTGGAAAAGCTCGACGCTCTCGGCGGGCGCGGCTATACCTACAAACAAGATGGCTTCACCTTTGACGGTGGCCCCACCATCGTCACAGTTCCAGAATTATTTGAGGAACTGTGGGCGCTCTGCGGTAAGACAATGAGCGATGACGTCGATCTTCGACTCATGAATCCTTTCTATCGCATTCGGTTCAATGACGGTCGGATCTTCGATTACTCGAACGACAAGTCGGAAAATCTGCGCCAAATACGCGAATACAATCCTGAAGATGCTGAAGGTTACGAGCGATACCTAAAGGCCAGCGAAGCGCGCCACAAGGTCGGCTTTGATCTGCTCGATAAGCCTTTCAGTACCTTCTCCCAACTCTTACGTTTTGCGCCCGACCTTGTCAGGCTGCGAGGCGATCAAAGTGTTTACAAACTCGTATCAAAGTACATCAAGAACGAGCAATTGCGGCAAGCTGTGAGCTTCCACCCACTGCTGATTGGTGGAAACCCCTACACCGCCAGCAGTCTTTATTCGCTGATCTCACACCTGGAAGTGACCGGTGGCGTGTGGTCAGCAATGGGCGGCACTGGGCGAATTGTCGAATCATTAGGCAACCTCATTCGCGGTCAAGGCAGCGACATTCACCTAAACGCTGAAGTCGATCAGATCACTACAGAAAATCGACAAGTTACCGGTGTCAGACTGAAGTCTGGCGAGCATATTGCCGCCAACCTTGTGGTTTCCAACGCCGACTCGGCATGGACGTATAAATACCTCCTCTCTGAGACAACAAAGCGTAAGTGGACTGAACGCCGCATTGACAAGGCACACTTCTCTAATGGTTTGTTTGTTTGGTATTTCGGCACCAAAAAGCAGTATCCCGATATCCCGCACCATTCGATTATTCTCGGGCCGCGCTACAAAGGTTTGCTGACAGACATCTTCAAACACAAAAAGCCGACTGAAGACTTTAGTCTTTACCTGCATCGGCCGACGGCAACCGACCCGTCAATGGCACCGGAAGGCTGCGATGCCTTTTACGCGCTGGTTCCGGTACCGCACCTGGACTCTGGTACAGACTGGACGACTCACGCAGAGACTTTTCGTCGAGCCGTCCAAGACCGCCTGGAAGAGACTGGCATTCCCGGCTTAGGTGACAATCTCGCAACGTCTCTCATGCTGACACCGCTCGACTTTCAAAACCGACTTAACTCGGTCAAAGGTGCTGGGTTCTCGCTTGAACCTCGAATCACTCAAAGCGCTTATTTCCGCCCTCACAACAAGAGTGAGGAAGTTGACGGTCTCTACTTGGTGGGCGCGGGGACGCATCCTGGCGCCGGTATGCCGGCTGTTCTTTCATCTGCGAAGGTGATCGATAACCTGATTAAGGCGCCAAGTCATGCAAGCCAATAAGTTTCTACCCACGCCCAGTACAGACATGGGTCTGTGCAAAGAGCAGCTGTCTAACGGATCACGCTCGTTCTACTTCGCGTCTCATTTGTTGCCGTCGGTGATGCGACACGCAGCCTGCGGACTCTATGCCTTCTGCCGCGAGGCCGACGACATGGTCGATGAGGGTGAAGACCCTAAGAAAGCCTTAGAAATTCTCCACTATCGTCTTGATCGTATTTATGAGGTCAAGCCTCAATACAAGGCGACCGATCGAGTACTGACTCAGATCGTACACACTTACCATATGCCACGGGCACTGTTGAACGCCCTCCTCGAGGGTTTTGCCTGGGATGCTGACGGCAAAATATATCACTCCATAGAAGACGTTTACGACTACAGCGCTCGGGTCGCGGGTGCTGTTGGCATCATGATGTCGGTGCTTATGGGTGTCCGGGATGCGAAGACACTCGCGCGCGCCGCAGATCTTGGCACTGCAATGCAGCTGACCAATATTGCCCGCGACGTTGGCGAGGACGCTCGGCTTGGTCGAATCTATTTGCCGCTCGACGAGTTGCGATCGGAGGGTGTGGATCCCACTCAAATGCTTGCAAACCCAGAGTACTCAGACGGTGTTGGTAGGGTCGTCAAACGATTGCTCGAGCGTGCCGACTGGCTCTATCAGCGATCGGATCACGGGATTGCGCAACTGCCCCGCAAATACCAGCCAGGCATCCGTGCTGCACGTAAGCTGTATGCCGCTATTGGTGACAAAGTCATTGAGAATAATTACAACTCAATCGACCAACGCGCCGTTGTGGGTACGAGGAAGAAGCTGGGGCTGCTGTCATCCGCGGTTGTGTTCGCACAACCTCACAGTAACGCGCTAAACACCCCTGCACTGCCTCAGAATCAGTTTTTGATCGACGCGGTCGTGGAGACCGGTGCCACTGCGCCGCCCATTACGGCAGACCCATTCAAAGCGCGAACGCTGTGGATGCTCGATCTATTTGAGACTCTTGGAGAACGGGACCGCGATGCGCAAACCGCGCGCATCCGATAACCAATACAAAATCTTGCGCATTCTAAAGGGCAGCAAGCGCTGAACCCACTTAGACGAGAAGCGCCCTAAGTCCAAGCTTTCGTGCATCACGCTATTCCCGGACGCATCCAGAAGATGACTACGGGTATAAAAAGGCGTGTCCTCTAACGTTTTACCTACAGTAAACCCTTGGTAACTGCGCGCAGGTCGATCTACCCGCCAGAGCGGTCCAACATTCAAATCGCGTCGTGGCGCAGAATGCTCGGCCGCAAGCCCCTCTGACGCGTTTCCAAACAGCGTCATCAAACACGTTTCGCCGTCAGACGCATGCGCCTCGTAGACAATACGACAGTGTCGATCGTCAATCGCGGCACGCGACCAATGCCAGTGGTCAAAGGTTTGCTCTAAGGGCACCGTCCCACCATTGGTGTCGACGTAGGCCGAACCACTCCATGACACTTGAGGTGCGTCGAGCTCAACACGCACAGACGCCGTTGGTGCAATGGGCCACCAGCGATGCTCACCGCCCGTATGAAGTGCATAACACTCGGAAGTCATCTCTGGAATATCGACGACAACCTTGCCTCGAATAGGGCGACGAAACGGCGCTGATCGCTCGTCAAGCGTCACAACAAGGCTATTGCCATCATACGACATGGCGGACGGTCCAATCTTAATGGAGGAAGCGCTCGTCTGTAGATCGCGCGATTGCCGCTCCGTCATTGCCCAGTGCTTGCGCTTAGGCTCATAGAACACAGCGTTAACGCACACAAAGTCTCTCGGATCCACCGGCCCTTGCTTTCGAGCCGACGCGTAAAATGGTGAAAAAACAGTACCGATAAAGAAGATCAGCGTTACACCGTGTGAGCCACAATCACTAAATCCATCGACATACCACCAGCGGTATCCGTTCTTGGGAACGGACATATCAAACCCCAACCCACCAGATCCTGAAAGTACTGGTTGCTCCATTCTAAATCTCCCGCTACTCGCTTGCAGGGCCTGCAAGATCGGCGTAGTGTGTCAACTAATATAGACAAAAATAATGTATAAATAAAACAACACTTTTAAAAGCGGGTGATTGCATGGAAAACGGGCTCCTCGATTGTGAACAATACTTAGAAGAAGCAATGGCAGAACACGCGACCGCGCAGTGCCCTCCATTGCTCGCGCAGGCCCTTAACTACGCGGTTTTTCCTGGCGGTGCGCGGGTACGCCCCAAGATCTGCAAGGCCGTAGCTCTGGCGAATAACTCAAGTGACGTAGGACTTGCCAATGCCGCGGCAAGCGCCATTGAACTGCTACACTGCGCCTCGCTGGTTCATGACGACCTCCCCTGCTTCGATGATGCGACTCAGCGCCGAGGGAAACCCTCCGTTCATGCAAAATTTGGCGAGCGCATTGCGGTTCTCACGGGTGATGCCCTCATTGTTGCCGCATTTCAAACCTTAGCCACCCATGCGATACATGCGGTTCGCACGGAGCGCGTGCCGCTCGTGACCGCCATCGTTGCGCGTGGGGTTGGTGCGCCGCACGGTATCTGCGCAGGACAAGCCTGGGAGTGCGAGCGAAGCGTCGACCTTTCCCGATATCACCGCGCAAAAACGGGCGCCCTGTTTGTTGCCGCAACGTGCGCCGGTGCCGCCGCCGCGGGCGTCGATCCTGGTCCTTGGGTCAATCTTGGGGCGAGCATAGGCGAAGCCTATCAGGTCGCAGATGACATTAAAGACGCGATTTCAGATCCCGAGACACTCGGCAAGCCCACCGGAATAGACGTCAAACTCGATCGCCCTAGCGCCGTTCGCGAACTCGGTCTTGATGGCGCGGTTACGCGACTTAAGCAGTGCCTGGAGGCTGGCTTAGACAGCATGCCAGCCTGTGCCGGCCAGGATTTGCTCCAGAAAATTGTTCGCGCACAGGCGAGTCGATTCGTACCCGAGAAGATTGCTCAAGTAGCCGCGTAATGGCCATTCGTTCTGCGACTAATCAGGAGTACACGGATCAAACGGACAAGCCGACCAGTCGGTTTGGGCGTTTCTTATTGTGGCGTAACAGACTGCTGCGCAGCAGTACCTTTCAAAAGTGGGCCGCGCGCCTACCGATCAGCCAGTCTATCGCGCGGACGCGCGCAACTGACCTTCATCATATTCTGGCAGGCTTTGTTTACTCCCAAACGCTGAGCGCATCCTACAAGCTTGGCTTACTGGAGTGCTTAAAAGATCGTATTGCAACACTCGACGAAATCGCAAGCTATTGCGAGCTAGAGCGCGACGCAGCGGCCACGTTAATCAAGGCGGCAACAGCGATTGACCTCCTGCAAGCCGTGAACTCAGAAAGCTGGACTCTCGGCGAGTTAGGCGCCTCCATACACGGGAACCCTGGCGTTCAAAGCATGCTGCGGCATCACGATTTGCTTTATCGTGACATGGCAGATCCCGCCAGCCTTTTGCGCTCACGAGACAACGCGGCACTACGAGGTTATTGGCCTTACGTCGACGGTAATCACAGTGATCCGGCTGCGACGGCACGCTACAGCGAGCTCATGGCAGACTCGCAGCATCTGATTGCCAATCACATATTGGACGCGATCAAGTTAAAGCCTCAACAGCGTTTACTGGACATCGGTGGCGGCACCGGGACGTTCGCTCGACTCGCAGCAGAGCGTTTTCCGAAGATCGAAACCGCCGTGTTCGACCTCCCACAGGTTATCGCGTCGATCGCGCCACGATATCGCGGCACCACACAGGTAATTTCGGGAAATATGTTTGAGGACCCTATTCCAAAGACATTTAACACAATCAGTCTCGTCCGAATCCTGCACGATCATGATGATGACCCAGTCGATAACTTACTTGCACGATGCTTTGAAGCCCTGCCAGGCGGTGGCGAACTCATTATTGCCGAACCTATGGCAGATAGTCGCGGCGCCGAACCCATCGGTCATACCTACTTTGGCTTTTACCTCTGGGCTATGGGCAGCGGACGTCCGCGAACCAAACATGAACTGCAAGCCGCCCTTGAGCGCGCAGGCTTCGAGTCGATAAAAGAAAAACGTACTCATATTCCAGCTTTAGTTCGCGTTGTGACTGCCAAAAAACCAAATGTCATTTTTTATTGACACATCGATGTGTACCATTAAACTTACAGATAAGAATAAATACTTTTAGACAGGCCTAGCACGCACTTCGCTAGACAAAGAGGCCACAAAACCGTGACTTATAAAAAGACAACAGCGGTTATTTTTGAAAAGCCCGGAACCTTAGAGCTCCGAGCCGCCTCTTTACGTGCGCCCAACGCAAGCGAATGCCTTGTCGAGTCACAATGGTCAGGGATCAGCACCGGTACTGAGCGACTGATGCTTACAGGCCAGATGCCCCCCTTTCCAGGACTGGGTTACCCGCTCATACCCGGGTACGAAACAGTCGGGAAAATACTAGAATCCCCCAAAGGATCGAAGCTGAAGCCCGGCACCACCGTATTTGCTCCGGGAAGTGTCGGCTTTACTGATGCAAAGAACCTCTTCGGGGGCAGTGCCCAACATCTCGTTTGTCGCGAAGATAAATTAATCGCGTTGCCAGAGAAGCTTGCCAGTGATGGCGTGTTATTGGCACTTGCGGCAACAGCGCTGCATGCGCTTCGGCGATGTGAGTCGGTCGGTCCACCAGAGCTGATCGTCGGCCATGGTGTTCTGGGCCAACTCCTCGCTCGACTGACACGAATTATCCACGGTATCTCGCCCACAGTCTGGGAGCGAGACCCTGCGCGACGACCTAGCAACCTCGAATACACAGTCTACGACGCGGACCAAGACCCCCGATACGACTACGGTGTTGTCTGCGACGTGAGCGGCAGCGCTGACGCACTTAATCAAATGATTGCACGCTGTAAACCCGGTGCAACAGCGGTCCTGGGGGGATTCTATTCATCCGCAGTGACCTTCGACTTTCCACCTGCATTTATTAGGGAAATCAATCTTTTAGTGAGTGCAGAATGGCAACCACAAGACCTCAAAGAAGCAGCACGACTGGCATCTGACGGTACGTTAGATTTTTCCCAGTTGATAACAGATGTACTCCCGGTCACTCACGCCGCACAGGCGTATGACCGAGCGTTCAACGATAGCAGCTGCCTAAAAATGGTCATCGACTGGAGATCGATATGAGCACTACTGCAACGGAATATGATCCTGGCTTAGAAGCGAGCGGAGAACGGGCAGATCTTCTCGCAACATCGGCAGATAACGCTGAGGGTACGCAGATCATCGCAATTTATGGCAAGGGGGGCATTGGAAAAAGCTTCACCCTCGCTAACTTGAGCTACATGATGGCTCAGCAGGGAAAAAAGGTACTACTGATCGGCTGTGACCCCAAAAGTGACACCACGTCGCTCTTATTTGGCGGTAAAGCCTGCCCCACCATCATCGAGACAGCTTCGGCTAAAAAAGCCGCTGGGGAAGAGTGTCGCGTTGAAGACGTTTGCTTTAAGCGAGACGGTGTTTACGCCATGGAGCTTGGCGGGCCAGAAGTGGGCAGAGGCTGTGGTGGCCGCGGCATCATTCATGGCTTCGAAACACTCGAAAAGCTCGGCTTCCACGACTGGGATTTCGACTACGTTCTTCTTGATTTCTTAGGCGATGTGGTTTGTGGCGGCTTTGGGCTCCCAATTGCACGCGACATGTGCCAAAAGGTGATTGTCGTTGCATCAAATGACCTTCAATCGCTCTACGTAGCGAATAACGTGTGCTCCGCTGTCGAATACTTTAGAAAACTCGGTGGCAATGTCGGTGTTGCCGGCATGGTCATCAACAAAGACGATGGCGAAGGCCAAGCACAGGCATTCTGCAAGGCAGTCGGCATTCCTGAACTTGCCGCTATACCTGCCAACGAAGACATTCGGCGCAAGAGCGCAAGCTACGAAATTATCGGTCATCCGGACGGCGAATGGGGCTCGCTCTTCGCTGACCTTGCCAAAAATGCTGGCGAATCCTCGCCACATCGACCAATGCCAATGACGCAAGACGAATTACTGGGGTTATTTGATTCGGATACTGTGGGCCGCGACGTCGTCCTGCAACCCGCAACACTTTCGGACCTGTGCAGCGCAGAGACCCTCAACAAACCAAGCCTTGAGGTCGTTTATGACAGCATCTGAGGCTGACATCATCGAGACCCAGGACCTGGGTTGCCACGCTGGCGCTGAAAAGCTTGCTGCAGCTGCCAGTGCCTCGGGCAAAACCGAGCTGATGGCTCAATTTGCCGAAGACTACCCAAAAGGTCCGCACGACCAACCACAGAGTATGTGCCCTGCGTTTGGGTCTTTGCGTGTGGGCCTCCGAATGCGTCGCACTGCGACCGTACTATCCGGTTCGGCGTGCTGTGTGTATGGACTGACCTTTACCTCACACTTCTATGGCGCGAAACGCACGGTCGGCTATGTGCCGTTTGACTCTGAGTCTCTCGTCACAGGAAAACTTTTTGAAGATATTCGAGAGGCTGTTCACGACCTCGCCGATCCCGAGAAAAATGATGCCATTGTCATTATTAACCTCTGTGTCCCGACGGCCTCTGGCGTTCCACTAGAACTGCTACCCAAAGAAATCAATGGTGTTCGTATTGTGGGCATTGATGTGCCTGGATTTGGCGTACCGACACATGCTGAGGCAAAAGACGTGCTCGCTGGAGCCATGCTCGAATACGCAAGTGAAGAGATTAAAGCCGGCCCCGTTCCGCGCCCCACCCAAAGCGACCCCGAGCAAACGAAAGCGACAGTGGCGCTGGTGGGCGAAATGTTCCCCGTCGACGCCATCACTATTGACCGCCTTTTAGACGCTTTAGGAGCCGCTGCAGGCCCCGTGGTCCCAACGCGCGAGTGGCGAGAGCTGTATGCCGCGCTAGACTGCGAAGCTGCTGCGATGATTCACCCATTCTACACCGCGACAGCCCGTCAATTTAGAGCCGCTGGACGGCCGCTCATCGGCTCTGCACCTGTGGGTGTCGAGGGTACAGCCGCATGGCTTGAGGCCATGGGCGAGTTACTCGGTACGGATCGCGCATCAATTGATGCAGCCATCAGCACACAAAAGAGCGCCATTCGTGCGGCACTTGACAACAACCCTATCGACGCGAAGATCACACTGTCGGGCTATGAAGGGTCAGAGCTTTTGGTTGCCCGGCTCCTGATCGAAAGCGGCGCCGACGTGGCCTACGTCGGATCGGCCTGTCCAAAAACAGAGTTTTCCGCTCTCGATGCCGAGTGGCTAGAAGCACGTGGCGTATCCGTCAAGTTCCGAGCCTCACTTGAAGACGACCTGATTGCGATGGAGGTGTTCAAGCCCGATCTTGTTATTGGCACAACCCCCGTGGTTCAAAAAGCGAAAGAGCTCGCTATTCCCAGCTTGTACTTCACTAACTTAATCTCCGCGCGTCCACTCATGGGTGCTGCAGGGGCCGGCTCGGTGGCTCAGGTCATTAACTCCGCCCTTGCCAACCAACCACGCATGCTCGCGATGGAAGAGTTTTTTGAGGGCGTCGGAAAAGGACCTACCAGTGGTGTTTGGACACCCGAAATCATCGCCAGAACGGGCGTCGGGGGTGCCTGCTAATGCTGGTACTCGATCACGATCGCGCTGGCGGCTACTGGGGCTCTGTCTACGTTTTCACGGCAGTAAAGGGCCTGCAAGTTATTATCGACGGTCCTGTGGGCTGTGAAAATCTTCCAGTGACCTCTGTTTTACACTATACGGATGGGTTGCCACCGCACGAGTTGCCCATTGTAGTGACGGGCCTTGCTGAGGAAGAACTCGGGCAACACGGCACTGAGGGCGCGCTTCGCCGCGCGCACCAGACCTTAGACCCCAAAAAGCCTTCCGTTGTGGTCACCGGCTCGATCGCAGAGATGATCGGCGGTGGGGTGACACCTGCGGACACGAATATTAAGCGGTTTTTACCCCGAACTATTGACGAAGATCAGTGGCAAAGTGCCGATCGAGCCCTCGTCTGGCTTTGGGAGCAATACGGTGCGACTAAGAAGAAAAAAGCCAAGAAGAAAACCGAGGAAGCACCCACAAAAAAGGTCAATATCATTGGTCCCGCCTACGGTTACTTCAACACCTGGTCCGATCTCGCGGAGATTCAACGACTTCTCGCCGGAATAGGCGTCGAGGTCAATCTCGTCTTCCCTCTTGGCTGCCATCTTAACGACATTCCCAAGCTCGACGACGCGGCAGTCAACATTTGCATGTATCGTGAGTTTGGTCGGAAGCTCTGTGAAACGCTCGATAAACCCTACTTACAAGCGCCGATTGGTCTCGACAGCACCACCAAATTCTTGCGAATGCTCGGAGAGCTCTTGGAGATCGATCCCGAGCCCTTTATTGCACAAGAAAAAATGACCACTCTGAAGCCCGTTTGGGACCTTTGGCGCTCTGTCACTCAGGATTTCTTCGCAACGGCGAGTTTTGGCGTTGTCGCTACCGAGACTTACACCCGTGGCCTCAGGCACTTCCTTGAAGAAGACCTTGGCCTACCTTGCGCATTTCACTTTTCACGTAAGGCAGGCGTCAAGCCTGACAACCAGGAAGTGAGAGCTGCGATCTACGAAACCGGTCCACTGATCCTATTTGGTGGCTACAACGAGCGTATGTACGCGGCGGAAGCGGGAAACAGAAGTATGTTTATCCCCGCTTCACTGCCGGGAACCATTATACGTAGACACACGGGAACGCCCTTTATGGGGTATTCCGGTGCCTGCTACCTGATTCAAGAAGTCTGCAACGCCCTTTTTGACGCGCTCTTTAATATCTTGCCGTTAGGTACCGATCTTGATCAAACGGTCGCGACCCCAACGCGCGCAAATATGCCGTGGCTCGACGATGCTCAGGCGTTACTCGACCAGATCATTGAGCAACAACCCATTTTGGTCCGCATCTCTGCGGCAAAAAAACTGCGGGATACCGCCGAGCAAGCAGCACGCGCAGATGAATCCAAGTTTGTGAACTCAGTACACGTTCTAGATGCGGGTCACGACCTGCAACTCAGGAGCGCTGTATGAGCCCTAAGAATTACAACAATACGCCACGGCAACAGCCGATGACGGGAGGAATGATGACCACAACGAAGCGCAATACTGAGCGAAAAACAGTTTGGGAGCACCTGCAGTTTCGAATGCTCTTTCTCACTATGTTTGTGTGGTTTTTAGGTCAGGCAGCGGTGAATCGCCTGAAACTGGTGCGTCAGCATGAACTGAACTGCTGGCAAGAGGCCAAACGCGCCGCAAGTAGCGTTGCGCCCTACGCCTTTATGCGAATTTAACAACGTATGGCTTCAAGCCCTCGGGCTTGTTGATGAATAACTCGGTCCAAATAGCCAATACGGACCGAAAGAGATGAGCAAATATCGCTCGGAAGGGAGAAGTATGCAATGTCGATGATGAGCTTTGAGAAAAAGTATCGAGTCCGGGGGGGCACCCTGCTCGGCGGAGATCTTTTCGATTTCTGGATGGGCCCGTTCTACGTCGGATTCTTCGGAATAACGACTCTATTCTTCGCTGTTACAGGAACTGCACTCATTTTCTACGGTGCGGCGCTGGGCGACACGTGGAATATCTGGCAGATCAGTATCGCACCACCAGACCTGTCGTACGGTCTGGGCTTGGCGCCATTGAAAGACGGCGGGCTATGGCAAATCATTACTATTTGTGCCACCGGAGCCTTCGTCTCCTGGATCCTTCGCCAAGTTGAGATTTCGCGGAAACTGGGTATGGGACTTCATGTGCCTTTCGCTTTTTCATTCGCGGTTCTGGCCTATGTCACCCTAGTGATTATTCGGCCCATGTTGTTGGGCGCTTGGGGACATGGCTTCCCCTACGGCATCATGAGCCACCTCGACTGGGTCTCAAATGTGGGCTATCAGTTTTTGCACTTCCACTACAACCCAGCACACATGCTTGCGGTGACCTTCTTCTTCACCACCGCCCTTGCGCTCTCCATGCACGGCTCGTTAATTCTCATGGTGACCAATCCGCGAGACGGCGAGACAGTGAAGACTGGAGAACATGAAAACACTTATTTCCGAGACGACATTGGCTACTCCATCGGCGCGCTTGGGATCCACCGACTCGGCATGTTCGTCGCCGTATCCGCCGCATTCTGGAGCGCAGTTTGCATCGTCATTAGTGGCCCCTTCTGGACACGAGGATGGCCCGAATGGTGGAACTGGTGGCTCACACTGCCTATCTGGTATTGATTAGGGGACGATTACGATGATTGAATATCAAAATATATTTACACAAGTTCAGGTCTCTGCACCGGACTATGCTGGTGTCCCTGTTGAAAACACGGACGATGACCGCTCTGGAATCCTAACGCACAGCTACTGGGCCGGTAAGATAGGTGACGCTCAAATTGGACCCATTTATCTTGGTCCCGTGGGTGTCGCAGCATTTTGCATGGGGACGCTCGCCTTCCTCATTATTGGCATGAACATGTTTGCCTCAGTCAACTGGGATCCAATCGAGTTCATTCGTCAACTGCCTTGGCTGGCACTGGAGCCACCCGGCCCGCAGTATGGACTCTCTTTCCCACCACTTAATGACGGTGGATGGTGGCTGATTGCCGGCGCATTCCTAACCATGTCGATCATGCTGTGGTGGTACAGAACCTTCGCACTTGCACAGAACCTTGGCATGGGTAATCACATGGCATGGGCATTTGCAGCGGCAATTTGGCTTTATTTAGTCCTCGGCTTTATACGCCCGATCCTGATGGGTAGCTGGGCCGAGGCCGTTCCATTCGGCATCTTCCCTCACCTTGACTGGACCGCCGCCTTCTCGTTGCGCTACGGCAACCTCTTCTACAACCCCTTCCACATGTGGAGCATCTTCTTCCTCTACGGATCGGCGGTACTGTTTGCAATGCACGGCGCCACCATTTTAGCGACCAGTCGCTACGGGGCTGACCGCGAGATCGATCAAATTACAGACCGCGGTACTGGCGCAGAACGAGGCGCGTTGTTCTGGAGATGGACCATGGGCTTCAACGCCTCCATGGAATCGATACACAAATGGGCCTGGTGGTTTGGCGTACTGACCTGCGTCACCGGCGGTATCGGCATCATCCTAACAGGCACCGTCGTTGAGAACTGGTACCTATGGGGTATGAAGCATGGGCTCGTTCCCATCTATCCAATGGTCGGCGAAGCCGTCGTCGATCCGCTCATGACAGGGGGTGCGCAATGAAAACGCTAACGACCAAACTACTGACCACTGTCGGTCTGGGTACTGCACTGCTCTTAGGTGGTTGCGAGATGCCCCCACCCGAGTCTAGCCAATGGGGCTATCGTGGAACAGGCATGGAAGGTTTGTATGACCCCGATCGACTCCAGGACGTGGCCGACAAAAACGTTGTGCCCGACGCGATTCCTGCGGTCCCTGCCGTGGGTCCAAAAGCCAGTGATATCTATAAAAACGTACAGGTTCTGGGTGACCTCTCCGTCGGCGAATTTACACGTCTTATGGTCGCGGTTACACAATGGGTCTCTCCAGAGGAAGGCTGCAACTACTGCCACGTCGCGGGCGAGGGATTTGAAGCCGACACCCTATACACCAAGAAAGTCGCTCGCGTCATGATCCAAATGACCCAAAACGCGAACGAGAACTGGGATCAACACGTCGGTGGTGCAGGTGTGACTTGTTATACCTGCCACCGCGGCAAAAATGTTCCTGAGTATGTCTGGAACATCAACCCCGGACACAAAGTTGCCAGTGGTATGAAAAATCAAATGCAAAACGTGTCGTCAGTCGCGGCAGGTTTGAGCTCACTACCGGTTGACCCCTTCACTCCGTACCTACTTGATGATCGCAATGGACGACACGCAGGTACGACCGCGTTACGTGACGGTGGCGGTGTATCGATGAAAGAATCAGAGTGGGGCTACAGCCTGATGATGCACTTCTCCGATTCACTCGGCGTCAATTGCACCTACTGCCACAACTCACGCGCCTTCTTCTCTTGGGATGAGAGCGCGCCAACTCGAGTGCGTGCATGGCACGGCATTCGTATGGTGCGAGAAATGAACAACGAGTACGTCGAGCCGACCACTGATTGGTTACCGCCTCATCGTCTCGGGGTGCTCGGCGACGCACAAAAAGTTAACTGTGAAACCTGTCACCAAGGGGCCTACAAGCCACTTCTTGGCGCCAATATGATTAAAGACTACCCAAACCTTGCTCGACTAGCCGCAGCTGAACCTGAGGCGACCTTGGACGAGAGCATGGATATGGATATGCCGGAGTCGCAGGGCGACGTATCGGCAGACATGACGACGGGTGGTGATCAATAAGCTTGGCAGAAAGCGAATGAATACCAAGGTGAGGGCCTCTGCTCTGCCCTCACTACCACACCTAAGTGTGGACTTATCTACTCGGGGTTGTGTGCTCGCACAGGCATTTCTCCGGGAAGATCATCAGACCCCCGATGCACCTGCATCAGAGGCCTGATGAAGAACGTCGTATCACAGTCTTTATTACTGAGCTGCGACAGATCGTGACTATTACATGGGAGGTAAAACCATGAATGACGAAACAGTAGGGCCTTCAGGACTCACTCACGCGGAAGCGAAAGAGTTTATGAAGTCTTATGAAATCTGGATGTGGGTATTTGTAGGAATCGCCAGTCTAGCTCACTGGGCAGTATGGGCCTACAAGCCTTGGTTCAATCTTTAGGAACCAGGCACATCTAAAAACCTTGCGACTGTCCAGCACAGTAGGATCGTCGTGACTCTAAATGGAGAGATGAAATGATTACAACACAAGGAATGTCAAGAATCTGGATGATTTTTGACCCCCGCCGGGTATTAGTGGCACAGGGAGTTTTCCTTTTCTCTGTAGCAGTTCTGATTCACTTCGTCCTGTTGAGCTCTGAAAAGTACAACTGGCTCGTTGAATTTGACGCTGCACCCGCTAGTTACGCGCAGGCGTTACCGCCGGCACGGCAATAAGTGCCGTCATAACATCGGGCCCCTTAAAAGGCCCACTTTTTCCGACCCACGCAACGACTGCCCCCAGACGTTGCAATGTGAACTAAATCGGGACTTCGCGATCACCCTGCCCCCAGAGCTACGATCGTCGATCTCCACCCGACTTGCTCAGTTCATATGTCCTTCCCCAAGGAGTGGGTCTTTTTACTCTAACCACATCATATTAGCTAGCCTTATTCTGAACGTATGACCACCGACTCCAACATCGTGTCGTTTGATAACGAGCCTTTAATACTCGTCGACACCAATGACGTCGTTATTGGTTACGAAGAAAAGGCATCTGCGCACCAGGGTGATGGCAAGCTCCACAGGGCGTTCTCCATCTTCCTTTTGAACGACTATGACGAAGTACTTCTGCAACAACGCAGCAGTCTAAAACCACTCTGGCCTATGTACTGGTCAAACACCTGCTGCAGTCACCCAAGGAGGGGCGAGACCTTAGCTCAGTCCACAACACGCAGGCTTCGAGAAGAACTCAATCTTGAGGCGCCGCTAAAGTATCTGTATAAGTTTCAATACCACGCACGCTACGAAGCAGCCCTTGGCAGCGAGCATGAGCTATGCTCTGTATTCGTCGGCCATGTTCAGGGACGACCTAAACCTAAGGTTAATCAAACTGAGATTGCTGACACAGTGTGGTTACCCATCACTGAAGTGAATGAATGGCTGTCGAATGACCAGATTAGCACGACGCCCTGGTTCGCACTGGAATGGAAGCAATTACAAGACGACCATGCTGCCGAACTTAAAAGGGTACCAAGCGCCTAGAGCCAACGAAATCTCGGCGAGGAATCTGACCAAAAGTGCGGCAAAGCTGAGCGGCCCAGAGTAGTAAGATGAACCGAGCTGCCCTGCTTCTGTGTGTAACCCTGATTCTCGAGGGACTCTAACAGTCCAAGCACCTCGGGCTGCGCCACCATCGAAACCGGCACCTCGGTATTGCACATCAACCGTCGCATCACCGATCGTCGCGTGACCTCAAAGTCAGTGGCGTCAATGATGTATTGGGTGGCCAAGTGTCCGCGATCAAGTGCCATGTGCCACGCGTCCATATCGATGTAGTTTTGCGCGACAATATCACCCACCTCGCTAACCGCACCCAGACCCGCGCCCAAGGTTTGCGATACACGGGTTTCTGCATAACCGAAGGCACTGTAACTTAAGCTGCCTTCTCGCTGTGCCGTTGCCAGTTTATGACCGGGGCGAACGAACGCGTTCAATCCAACCCAGTCATAACCCTCTTCCTCAAGTCCCACTGCGACCGCATTAAAAATAGCGAGCTTCTCAGCGAGACTGGGCATCGCGCGTTCATCGATCGCTGCCTGGTGAGGAAACTGCTGTGGTCTGCGCGTATACTGCTGACACACGAGCATGTCGGGCCCCAACTCAGCGATCAACGCAATGCTACCTTTAATGGTTTTCGATGTTTGACCGGGCAAACCGAATACCAAGTCCATGTTGATACTGTCGAAATTCATTTCTCGGGCAATGCTGTAAACGTCTTCGAGAAGACTAAATGATTGTGTCCGACCGAGTTCATTTTGAACCTTGGCGTCTACATCTCGAACCTCAAGATGTAAATTCCTAACGCCCAGACCGTGCAGTAACTCCAACTGATACCGGGACGTTCTTCGAGGATTAATTTCCATGGAAATTTCAGCGTCTGGCGATACCGTGAATGCGGTGTGTATCGAACCCATGAGCCTAGCCATTTGGCCATCGCTCAGATAATTGGGCGAACCACCCCCAATGTGAATCCGGTTAATCAAGAGTGCGCCCCTTGATGACTGAGCCATCAGAGAAAGTTCTGTGCTCAGCGAATCTAGGTACCGGTCGATTGCCCGGTGATCGTGCTCAATGATGGTGAGATGATCACAACTCAGGCAGCGACTCGGACAAAAAGGTATGTGCACATAGAGCGCTGTTGCGTCTTCTTGTGCGCTTTTTAAAGCGTCTGACAGCTGAACATTTGCACGATCGTCCACTATCGAGACGGCGGCACCAACAATCGCATGCGGACTATCGTGTCGATCAAAAATATCGTCTAAGCCTGGCAGCTTCTGGTTTGACCATTTCATGTTTACTCCCCCCCCCTCTAATACCGCGTCAATCGCTGGCTGGGTTCGACGGTGGCTCGAAAGCCAAGGACCGCAAACAAAAGCGCTACAGAAGCACCAGTCAGTTGCGGACTAAAGAAACATACCCGCTCATTCACCCTATTCCTTGGTCTCTGGCTCGTCAAGCGAAGTTGGGAGAAATAATGTAGAACCGGAAAGCTAGAGATCATCTTTATCGTCTCGCACGGCTCGCAATGTGGGTGCGTTTCCTTTGGCCCACGACCAAAGCGCAGCATCATTGAGCGGAAACATCAGAAAAAGATGCTCAATTGACGCTAACAGCATCAGCGTTGCGATTAAATACAAGGACAGCTGCTGCGTGAGTTCAGCCCCTGCGGACGCACTGCCGAAGAGCGAGTAGGTCACATAAAATCCCGCCAGTGTCGACAGTGGTAAAAAAATACTGAGTCGGTCCGTCTTCAAGTACGACACGAGATAGTGCAAATGCTCCGGTAACCAACGCTCATTAAACGCCCGAACCCCGAGAAACAAATTGAGCTTTGCACTCCAGCGCATCAGCCAAAGCACCGTGAGCGTGTAAAATGCAGTCGGGTTTACTTGACCTAAGCTCATCACTGCCAAAAGTCCTACCGAAAGCAGCACACACACTTCGTGGTAAATCGTCGTGGCAATACCGCCTTTGAACCGCTCCCACATAGTGGCGTTTTTTTCACAGACCTCGTGATTCGGTCCGTTAACGTAGCCCAATAAGTAACTGACCTCGAGCCAGCCCCATATCAGGAGTCCCAACATAAATCCCACTGCCGCGGCCAAAGGCTCGCTCGAGTCGACAGTAAGGGGCACCAAACACCATGCCACAAACGCCAGAATCGACAGTATTATAAAGCCCACCCGCGCCCGCTCGTGTGGCTGATGGACGAGCAATAGTGCAAGCCCGGTCAACAACCACCATGAAGAGACCGCAATGACTAAAGCCGGTAGCAACATGGACTAAGACTGCTCCTGATCTGCAATATCGAAAGCATGCGCGCGGTCAAAGAGCGCACGAAACTCGCGATAGTTGTCGGGGCCAAAGGCTTCGATGGCGATCCAGTAGCCCGTGAGCTCGTCAAGTAAAATAAGCCCACCCGCGGCGGTCAGCTCAAGAACGAACTGAGGCTCGCTCTCGATCGATCGAGACACTCGCTCTCGAACGAGGGTGCGCATAACACCGCGAACAAAGCTGCCTTCACCGGCTGAATACGTGGCGAGTGGCTCCATGCTTTTAAGGTGCTTAATAACCACGGCACCACCCTCTCCATCAATGACAGTGAGGCTGGCTCGCGCCACAATGGACACATCCGGCTTTTTCGGTGGTCCCTGATGTCCCTGACTATTGACGGAAATCAGTGCCCACGAGAGCACCACGGCAGCGAACAATAGAAAGATAGGGTGCCGCAACACCCCGAACAACAATCCGGGCCAACCCACAATCATCCCCCCAGCTAGTGAAGAACTAGCGTTTTCTAAGCTGCGGCAATCTGTGTTGCCTCTGCATCGTTTGTTGTAACGCCCATCTCATCAATGACATTGACGAGTAACCGAGCGACAACATCGGGATCTTCTATCCCTCTCAGTAGCGGCTGCACTCGTCGAAAGCTGAACGGCCGGACGTGAGGCCAAAGCATCAACCAGTAAACCTTAGTACCTTCAATAGGCAGAAAGGTGATGTCACCCGTTCCGTTTCGCAATCGCCTTAGCCCCGCGGACTCAACCTTGGCCAAAGGAAGGTTGATAATCATCGGAAGCGCCACCCCTGACCGAATAATCAGTCGCCGATTCGTGATCGTGTAAAGCGTGCTGTTCGAATACAGTTTCGCCATGAACGCCAAGATGACAAGCACCGAAAGCGCCAACCCGCTTTGCCATGCCAAGGTGCCCGTTAATACTGACAGGGACGCTCCATCCATGATTCGATAAATAGCGTGTGCAGAAATTAGCACCAAAAAGTACAGAGACGCCGCATGTAATTGAAAGACGCGCCTAGCCATAGAGTCCCAAGTGGGTGACGACTGCCAGAGGACTTGTTCACCCTCAGGCAGCTCCGATGGGAGCCCTACGATCGGCTCATACTCGTACTCATTCACAAGATTGGGCCTTGGCGACCAGGCATCGCATACATCGTGCCGCCACCGTAAAAGGCCACGATCTTGTCCTCTTCCTGAAGCGTTACTTGATCTGGATTCGCCAGACCAGGCACCTGTTTAAACTGATCGCTGCGAATAGACTTCACGTGGACGCTGCCGTCTCGCTTCACTCTTGCCATCGTCATAGGCAAAAGTACCCTACGGTCACCCACCTCGAGCTCGGCGTAGCGAAAGTGTGGTTCCGCCCGATCAACCCACAAATCAACCACAGTGGCTCCCTGAGCACCATCACAGCCAAACACGGCTTGTCCGCGGGGGTCTGGGTCGTTCTTGTGAACCTTGTGCTCACCATCGACTCTCAAAGGTACAATTCGTGGGGCTCCGTCAACCGTCAAATCAGGATGCTCCGGTCGAATTGCGTATGCCGCAGGGCCCACGCCGTCGACCATTGGGTCTCCGGTAGGCTCCAAAGGCGCTCCTGGATGAGCGTGCGTAGGCGTGGCTTTGAGCTCATACTGCTCGGGCATTGGTCCCGGCACTGTACGCTCGCCTTGGCCATGCGCTAGCTTGTAGGTTTTGGGGTTTGGAAGACCGCCAATACCATTGTCTAACTCATCAATTCGTCCGTCGTGACGAATGGGGAAGCCCTCGCGTTTACCTTCTTTATGAAGGTAGAGCACGAGGACGACGAACGCGCCGCAAAATACGGTAAACGTTATCGCTGCAAAGTCTAAGTAAAATTCTCCAGTACCCATGGTGTGTCCTCCTGGTAGTGGTTTCTAGCTTGGGAAATCAGCAAGTTGCATTGTGATTGGTTGGTTGTTGTTAATGCCTAACCGTCGCACCAATGGACCCAGTGCGATCAGCGAGGCGAATAAAATAATGATCTCGAGGTGGTAAACAGCACCGTAAGGCGTCGCTGCGCTCGCAATCTCTGCGCCCACCATTCCACCCTCGATTAATGCTTGAGTCGCGTCACGTAGCGCGCCGCCCAAAAATACGGCGCAGCCTGCGGCTGTTGCCTGAACAGCACCCCATATACCGATGACCAGACCGGTGGTCGCGCTCCCCGCGAGCAACATTGCAGCGGTCAGCGTTCCAACGGCAAATAAGCCATTGCCAACACCAATCAAAAGCGTACCGAGCGCAAAGAGAGCCAACGACTCGATTGCACCGGCAATGATGACAGCCGAAAATGCAAACACCCCGATGACTGAACCGTAGGCAGCAAGACGGATGGGTTCACCGGAACGTCCTAAATAGCGCGCAGCCAGCGCCATAGCAATCAGCATTCCAATCGCAAACATCGCAGTAAGCCGAGTGGTCTGACTCACCGACATTGCCAAGACTTCAGCGCCGTAGGGCTCCAGCAAAATTTCCTGCATGCTAAAACCGAGGGTGCCCAGTGCAACAGCGACCAGCAAGCGATGCGCTCCCGGGTGTGACGACAGAGCGAGCCAGGAGGCTCGCAACGTGGGGCGTTCAAGATCGAAACGCGTAAGGTCCGGTCTTCGGGGCTCCATTTGCCACATAGCGATAATATTTAGGCCTGCTACGACGAGTGCAGAGCCTTGAATCACTTGAATCAATCTAAAATAACTGAAGGGCTCCAGCAAAACAGAGAAGCCAAGCGCTCCAATAATCATGCCCACTAGAAGCATAAGATAGAGCATCGTAACGACCTGATGACGGGTCTTTTCCGTCGCGAGATCCGTTGCTAAAGCGAGCCCAGCGGTCTGCGTGACGTGCATGCCTGCGCCCACCATCAACAGCGCGCCCAGCGACATCACGAACCCCAGCCAGGTCGCATTCCCCTCACCGGAGGTCATAAGAATGAGTACGAACGGCATGAGCGCAAGGCCGCCAAACTGCCCCATCGTCCCCATCCATAAATAGGGGAGACGACGATAGCCAAGCAACGATCGGTGATTGTCTGACCGATAGCCGATCAGCACTCGCGCAGGCGCTAACAGCAAGGGCAAAGCGAGCATTGCTGAAACAAGCCACGCAGCTCGCCCCAACTCCACGACCATAATTCGATTTAAGGTACCGTTGAGAAGTACAAAGCAGATCCCGACCGAGACTTGAAACAATGACAAGCGAGCCAGTCGCGACAGCGTCAATTCGCCTTGCACCACGTTGAACCACGGTAGATACCGTGGGTTGATCTGCGCGGTGAAGGCGTTCAGCTGGTCACGAGTGATTAGCATGCTCTCACCAACTCCATCGCTTGTGACGTGTAAAACCCTGTTGAAACGCGTCGCTCACGAGACACCTGCCAATCTGACAGCGCTTCTGAAGTCGTGATCGACCTCAGCAAGGTGTTCGGAGCAATAGGTTCAATGGCAGGCGCTCGATCACTTCTAGGAAACAATTTGCCAATCGCGTGCATTGCCGCCAACGGAATTGTTTTTGGAGCGAACGTGAAGACCATTGAGGTGTTAACAGTCGATGCCAGAGTCTCTAACGTTTTCAGACCGTCTTTGGCTGCATAGTGAATAATCGAGTCCATTGCGAGCACGTGATCAAATTGCTCGCCCTCCAACTGACGCATATCGCCCACAACAAACTGTATACGGCCATACTCATCGAGATCTGAGTAACGCTGATTGGCCAGACTGATCAGCGATTCAGACAAATCAACCGCGACAACTTGTGCGCCACGTTTTGCCAGCTCGATCGAAATCACACCGGTACCGCAGCCGGCATCGAGTACTTTTTTACCGCTCAAGTCGTCGGGAAGCCAACTCAACAAGGTGCTCCGCATTGACTCGCGGCCAGCACGAACAGTCTCTCGAATACCGCTCACTGGCTCATCCGAGGTCAGTCGTGCCCAGACGTCCGCAGCCGTTCTATCGAAGTAGTGTTCGATTTGCGCGCGTCGCTGTTGGTAGTTGGCCAATGGCATCAATCAAATCCCAAAAAGTCGAATAGATCGCGATCTTTCATCGGCTTCACATCGTAGGACTTGGACCCGTAGTACAAACCCTCAGCCAACTGCAGGTACTCGTCTTGCACGGCCTTTAATTCGGGCGTCTCGGGCAGCTCAAATAACGTAGACTTCTTCAGTCGACTGCGACGAATCACATCGAGGTCTTTGAAGTGTGCAACGCGTCCCAGACCCACCTCCGCGTTAAAGCGGTCAATCTCGTCGGTCTCCGCACTGCGATTTGCAATAACGCCTCCTAAACGGACACCATAATTTTTGGATTTTGCTTCTATCGCGGCTGCGATCCGGTTCATCGCAAAAATCGAATCAAAATCGTTGGCTGTGACCACCAATGCGCGCTCAGCGTGCTGAAGTGGCGACGCGAATCCGCCGCAGACCACATCGCCCAGCACGTCAAAGATCACCACGTCCGCATCATCGAGTAAGTGATGTTGCTTCAAAAGCTTGACCGTCTGACCCACCACATAACCACCACAGCCTGTGCCTGCTGGGGGACCCCCCGCCTCCACACACATGACACCGTTGTAGCCGATTTGAACGTAATCCTCCGTTTGCAGTTCTTCTGCATGGAACTCCACGGATTCAAGCACGTCGATCACCGTCGGTATCAGTGACTTCGTCAACGTGAACGTCGAATCGTGTTTGGGGTCACAACCTATCTGGATGACCCGCTTACCCAACTTTGAAAAGGCGACAGACAGATTCGAAGAGGTCGTGCTCTTGCCGATCCCGCCCTTACCGTAAACTGCAAAGACTTTGGCTTTTGCAGCATCGATTTGTTCATCGAGATGAACTTGGACACTGCCCTCGCCATCACCGCGACCCACGTCTTTTACTGGAATAAAATTATTTGGTGAATTCATGCTGCAACTTCCCCCGTGATACCCTCAAGAAGGTCTTCAAGGTCTTCACCCGCGCGCCTAAGCGCCTCGAGTTGTTCCTCGTCAGCTCCCCAATAGTCTCTTTCTTGTGCCTCAATGAGTCGGTTTGCGACACGAGATGCAGCAACAGGATTGAGCTCAGCCAACCTGCGTCGCATATCTTCATCAAGAATGAATGTTTCTGACACTTGCTTGTAAACCCATGGAGCCACACCACCCGCTGTGGCTGACCAACCCATGGTGTTGGTTAAGTGCGCCTCTATTTGACGCACGCCTTCGTACCCGTGATCGAGCATTGATTCATACCACTTCGGATTGAGCAGACGCGTTCGTGTCTCGAGTGCCACTTGCTCATCCAAAGTCCGAACTTTTCCGTCACCGCTGCCTGTGTGGTCAGCAATATAAACGGGCACTGAATCACCTTTAGCACGCTGAACCGCGCTGCTGATGCCACCTAATGTATCGAAATAGTGATCGACAGTGGTGATGCCTAACTCGACTGAATCCAAGTTTTGATAAGCGAGATCGACATGACCCAAGACGTCATTGAGTAACTCAGTTTGCTGAGAGACTTGGCCGTCTCGCCCGTAAGCAAAGCCCTTTCTGTTGGTGTAGTTGTCGGCAAACTCAGATTCGTTTTCCCAGCGCCCTGAATCCACCAACATGTTGACGTTGGACCCATAGGCACCCTCTGAGTTACTAAATACCCGCAATGACGCCGTATCCAGATCGCAGCCGTGCGTACGCTGATACTCCAAAACATTGCGACGAATCGGATTGAGCTCAAGAGGCTCGTCAGCAGCCGCTGCCAAATAGGCGGCCTCGGCCAGCAGTTGTGTTTGCAGCGGCAACAGATCGCGAAAAATACCCGACAAAGTGACGATTACGTCGACCCGTGCTCGCCCTAATTCTTCAAGAGATATGAGCTCAGCACCTGAAAGACGACCATAACTGTCAAATCGCGGCTTGGCACCGATAAGTGCCAGGGCCTGACCAATCGCAACACCTTCACTTTTAAGATTATCGGTGCCCCATAAGACCAATGCGACCGAGGTCGGCAGTGAGCCTGTGTCCGCAAAATGCCTGTCCGTCAGTTGGCTTGCTTGACGTTGTCCTTCGATAACAGCGAATGCGCTGGGAAGCCTGAACGGGTCGAAGCCGTGTATGTTACGCCCAGTTGGCAGGCTCTCTGGATTTCGAATAAGGTCCCCCCCCGACACCGGCGAAATAAAGTGACCGTCTAGGGCACTAATCAACGCGGGGAGCTCGTGCTCTTGAGCCAAATTCTCGAAGGTTTCTAGGAGACGCTGCGTCAGTGCCTCGATCTCGTCGCTAGGCACGTCAAGTTCCGCAAGAAGCTCCTTGAGTGCGGCTGTATCACCAGCCTCAAGCACCGCGTCTAAGCGTATTTCATCAATACCAAGCGCACCGCCCGCTTCGGCAATCGCAGAGATCGTCTCCGCGCGCTCGGAGGAAAGCATTGGCGTCCCAACAACATGCATACCAAACGGAATCAGCGATGTTTCAATTTCATCAAGCTGTGTGCGCAAAGCTCCAACCCAACGCTCAGCCTCCGAGAGTGCGTCTGGCGCTCCCCCATGGCTCAACTCACACCGCTCTGCATGACCTGCAATTGCGTCAATCAGTAGCCTGAGCTGCTCGTCATGGGTCGCGGGATCGCGTGTTCGCCATCGGTCAATCATCGAGCGTAACTCTGCAAATTCCTTATGCAAGTCAGCCTTCGTCACCGGCGGCGTCAAATAACTGATCAGCGTCGCTGCCGATCGTCTCTTTGCAATGAGCCCCTCGGAAGGGTTGTTAGCCGCATATAAATAAAAATTAGGCAAATCGGCAATGAGGCGATCGGGCCAGCACTTATTGGATAAGCCCACCTGCTTACCCGGCATAAATTCAAGCGCCCCATGTGTACCAAAGTGCAGCACAGCATCAGCTTCATAGTCTTCTCTAAGCCATCGGTAGTAGGCTGAGAAACTGTGCGTCGGTGCGAGTCCACCCTCAAACAAGAGCCGCATCGGGTCACCTTCGTATCCCATGGCGGGCTGGATACCGACAAAGACGTTGCCAAAGGTTTGACCCAAGACGAAGAGCTGACGACCATCAGTCCAATGCTTGCCGGGCGCCGGTCCCCACTGCGCTTCGATTTCCTCAAGATAAGGTTCGCGCGCAACGTGATCGTCAACGCTAATGGTTCCAAAGACGTTGGCCTCTGCCCCGTACTGTTGAGAATTACCTTTCAGCAAGGCGTCCCTCAGGGCATCGACATTCTCAGGCACATCTACCTGATAACCCGACTTGGCGAGTGCGTTCAGCGTATTGAGCAGCGACTCAAAGACGTTCAAATGCGCAGCGGTACCCGTGGCGCCACTGTTGGGCGGAAAATTAAACAGGGTAATGCCAATTTTGCGTTCTGATCGAGACCTGCGACGTAATGTGACCAACTTTCGAACCCGGTCTGCAAGGCGATCGATACGCTCGCTCTCGGGACTCATATCAAATGAACGCTTTGGATCCTCTTGATCCCTACCGCTGAACACCATGGGGCCAATTGCACCGTCCAGCTCGGGAATAGCAACCATGATCGTCGCTTCTACAGGCATCAGGCCCATTGGCGATTCGCGCCATTGGTTGATGCTTTGAAACTCGAGCGCTTGCACCGCCAGATACGGCACATTGAGCTCAGAAAGAATTTCCTGCGCCGCATCGGTATCGTTGTAAGCAGGACCCCCGACCAGTGAAAAACCCGTGAGAGAGACCACCGCATCGACAATTGGCGTTTTACCGTCCATAAAGAAACGCTTTATCGCGGGTCTTGCATCAAGCCCTGCGGCAAATGCGGGTATGACGCGCAGTCCCCGCGCCTCGAACGCGCGAATAACGGCATCATAGTGTCGCGTGTTGCCGGCCAGAGCGTAGGACCTCATGAGCAGCAATCCAACGGTTCCTGATGTCTCTCCAGCCTGAGTTGTAATAGCCTCCACCGAGTCAACAATTCGCTGACGACCCTCAAGCTGATAAATACCAACATCAGGGTATTCGATCGGCGGCTCCTCTAGCGCAACCTTCCGTAAGACCTCCCTCGGTCCCGCGGCATAGCGATGCACGAGGAAACTAACCATTCGGGCTAAGTTATCCTCTGAGCCGGCAAGCCAATACTGAAGTGTTAAGAAATAGGCGCGGACGTCTTGTGCCGTACCGGGAATAAATCGCAAAATTCTGGGCAGTCGTCTGAGCATGGCGAGTTGACGCTCACCGGAGGCCCCAGGCTTTCCATCTTTAGGGGCGCCTCTGAGTCGCTTCAGTAATGCAATCGGACCAGACGGCTCACCGTCCATCGTGAAACGCCCCATGCGTGTTAATTGCATGATTTCGGGTCCAGACATGCAGCAGATCATTGCGTCACAATGGTCTCTGCGTGCGGCCAGCGCATCAGAGACGGCCTTGATGTGCGCCTCCATGAACAGCATCGTTACGATGACGATGTCACCCTGCGCAATAGCGCTGTGACAATCGGCCAGAGACTGCGGATCACCGTTCCATTCTGTGGCTGCAAAACTGGAAAATTGAATTCCTGGAAGATCGTGCATGAGGCGTTTCTCAGCGCGCGCAATAGCACCATTTACATGGTTATCGAGCGTGACGAGTACGACGTTTATCGGCGTCGCGTCGTCAGTTGCTGAAATGTGCTTTTGCGTCATAAAGCGTATCTACTTCAATGGTCGAGAGACCGTGTTCTTCTGCAAATTTTTCCGTATTTCGACGGGCCTTTCCCCGAACAAAAAATGGAATTTTCTTCAGTTCTTTTTCTGCTTCAAATGCCCAAACAATCGTCTCGTCAGTCTCGGAGTCCTGTGCGTTTTCGGTCTTCGCCGCGCGCGCACCCTCGCCCTCACTTCCTAAGTGCGACGGGCCAACACTGTCGTTAAATTCAAAATCATCCCTGAACATGTGCAGCAAGTGCTCTTCGAGACCCATAATGAGCGGATGGACCCAGGTATCGAATAAAACATTGGCCCCCTCAAAACCCATTTGCGGCGAATACCGCGCAGGATAGTCTTGCACGTGTGCGGGTGTTGAAATAACGGCGCATGGAATACCCAAACGTTTCGCAATATGCCGCTCCATCTGAGTACCGAGGACCATCTCAGGTTGCAGCTCTTGAACTCTCGCTTCCACCTCAAGGTAGTTATCCGTAATCAGCGCTTCTAATCCGTATTCTTTCGCCGCGGCGCGAACATCACGCGCCCTTTCTCTGCTGTAAGTGCCAATCCCGACGACTTCGAACCCCATTTCATCACGCGCAACACGAGCCGCAGCAACGGCGTGGCTGCCATCGGCAAATACGAAGACGCGCTTCCCTGTGAGGTATGTTGAATCGATGGACCTTGAATACCAGGGGAGTCGAGAGGCACCGACCTGATCCATATTCACCTCAATCCCCACCGTAGCAGCAACCTCAGCAATAAAATCGCGGGTCGCACCCCACCCCATTGGAATGGTCTTAATCGTCGGCATTCCAAACGTCCGCGCAAGCCAACTGCAGGTCAAATCTGAAACTTCTGGGCATAAATTCACGTTGGCATCGGCATTGGGTATTGATAATAGGTCTTGAGGAGAGGCGCCAAGTGGTGCAACAACATTTACGTCCACTCCCATTGAATTAAGCAGTCGCTCAACTTCGACCACGTCATCACGACAGCGAAACCCTAATTTAGTGGGACCTAATAAATTGACACTGGGTCGTACAGCGGGATCGCGACTGGGTCTCTGTGTTCCAGGCGCCGGCGCATTACGAGACAAGAGCCCCCGAACCAACTGGTAAAAGGTCTCCGCAGCACCCCAATTTTCCTTTCGGGTGTAGGCAGCCATTTCCAAGGAAATGACCGGCACCGGCAGATCAGCTCCAAGCGCTAAGGCGCCGGGCTGGTCTTGAATGAGTTCTGCTGTGCACGAATCTGCCACCATTAAGACCTGAGGCTTGTAACGCTCTGCAGCCTCCCGGAGTGACTTAATCACTATTTCAGCCGTCGATGACCCCAGATCTCGCGCTTGAAACGTGGTGTAGGTCACGGGCGGTCTTCGACCATCGCGCTCGATCATGGTGAATAACAGATCAGCGTAGGTGTCACCTTGCGGCGAGTGGAGCATGAGATGAACGTCTCGCATTGACGCAGCGACCCTAATCGCACCGACGTGAGGCGGTCCTTCATAAGTCCACAGCGTTAACTCCACGAACCAACCTCCAATATGCTTTCCCGAACCAGAGGCTTGGCAAATAAACTCGCGAGATCACCGGCCTGGTCAAAACCCTGAACGGGCGAAAACACAAGCTCAATTGACCACTTGGTTCGCAAGCCTTCAGACTCAAGCGCGTTCGCTATACCCATACCGCAGACCGTAAGGTCCGGTCGAGACTCCCGAACTCTTTCTAAGGCGGGATCCAAGTCCTGGCCCTCCACAATCGGAACCTCAGGCGCAAGACGTGACAACTCGCCTCGCATCACGAGCTGATCGTGAAACGGGGTGCCAATTTCATTGATGGCCAATCCACACTCCTCAGACAAGAAGCGCGCCATTGGAATTTCAAGCTGTGAATCAGGTAAGAAGTGAATCCGCTTTCCTTCAAGCTTTGATCGGTGCGAGGACACGGCGCGTTTTGCGCGCTGATACGGGAGCTCCAACACATGCTGAACGAGGTCATCAGGGCGACTGTAGGCTTCAGCAATGGCCTCAAACCACGACTTACTGCCCTCCGCGCCGAGCGGGAAAGGCGCCTCGATCAAGACGGCACCGCGGGCAATGAGCGCTCGTGCAGTCTCACCGACGAACGGCTGAGCCGCTATAAGGCGTGTTCCTGGACCGATCGGTGGCATATCACCCGCCTTACGACCCGGATAGAAGTGAACGTCTGTAATTCCAAGCTCATCGAACAAACGACGGAACTGATCTTCGACGATGTCCGAGACGGTCCCAAGGACAATCAAGTTCTCCTTGCCCGCCTCTAATGTAGGCAGCTCGGCAACCGTGCTTTTTAAACACTGATCCTCGCCTTGGGTAAACGTGGTCTCAATTCCGCTGCCACTAAACGACGAGATTCGGACTTTATTTTCGTGTTTCGCTTGCAGCTTCGCAGCGGCTGTCTCCAAATCAAGCTTAATCACCTCTGAAGGACAGGATCCCACGAGAAACAGACGATTTATGCCTGAACGACGGGCAATAAGTTCGCTCACGACCCGATCCAACTCCTCGTGGCAGTCCGCCATACCCGCCAGATCGCGCTCACCTAAAATGGCTGTCGCAAAACGCGGCTCTGCGAAGATCATCACCCCCGCAGCAGACTGAATAAGATGAGCGCAGGTGCGAGACCCAACCACTAAAAAGAAGGCGTCTTGTATTCGTCGATGAAGCCAGATAATGGACGTCAGTCCACAGAACACGGCGCGTTGACCGCGCTCTTGCACCTGCGGGCCTGCATGATGCGACTCGGTCGAACTCACAATAACAGCGCTCATGAGTTAACACCCGCTGAAAACTCATCGGGCATCAGTGTTGTTAGACCCTCTCGTCCGCCCGCCTTGGCTTGCTTGAACTTAAGCAAAAACTGAACGGCATTGACGACATACGCGGTGTAAGCCGCTAAAGCTACCCACATTTGATCCTGTGGTGACCCTACCCCTGAAAACCACATCACAAGGTAAAGCGTGTGGAGTGCAATAACCCCCATGCTTACCACATCTTCCCAAAAGAACGAGGACGCAAAGAGATAGCGCCCAAACACGACTTTCTCCCAAATCGCGCCCGTCACCATGATGGTGTAGAGGATGCCCGTCTTAACCACCACGGATGCGCTGGCCGCAAAAAGTCCTGTCCCATTAAGTAAGAAGTTAATGACAAGCACAGTACTCACCGCGAACACGAGGAACTGCAAGGGTGCCAATACCCCTTGGACTAAGGTCCACACCGTTTCATCACGGCGCAATTTCTGTTCTGGCGTGTACAAACCAGCGCCTCTCACTTCTTTATTTTTATCATTCACGCCACATACCCCGTTCCGCGTAAAACACGCAGATTTAGCGACATCTTATTGAATTCCAGAGTAGTAGCCGGCTATTTAGGTGTCAACTAAATATTACAGTGATCCTGAACTATAAATTGGACGTATCAGACGCAATTGACGGTGAAGTGTAAACAGCATGATGACATCCACAATTCGCGTGTGTAACATTCCGCGCATCCCCCAAAGACCGCACGAATCCGGTATAGACCCGCGTTCGCAATGAATATGATGTCAGAACTCTCCTCCGAAGCACTGCTTCAACACCTTGCAAGTATCCAGCTCGTGGTTAACGAGTTTGGTATCGTAGTGGATGCGCAGGTCAGTGGACCATCAAGCACTTTGCAGCCTGAGGACATTGTTGGGCATCACTTGCCCGACTTGGTCGATCCAAGCTCCAAGGAGACAGTGCAGGCGAAATTAGAAGAAGCGCGTCGAACACCGGGCACCCCGATTCGCTGCGACACGTCAGTTGAACCAAGAAGTGGGAACGCGGTCCCCCTGCTGTGCTGGATGTGCGCCGAAGGCGAGGCGAATGATATTCGGGTGGCCGCCATCGATCTACTGCCCGAGGCAAGTCTGCGCCACCAACTACTTAACGCACAGCACGCCATGGAGCGCGATTACTGGTCCAAGCGACGCTTAGAAGCACGGTACCGCCGTCTTCTCGACATGGTCTCCGATGGCTTTATTGTGGTGGATGATTCGAGCGGACGAATATTAGAGGCCAACCCTGCAGCCTCCGCGCTTTTAGTCGCACCCGGCATCACACTCATTGGGAAGCCGTTCCCTCAGGGCTTTGGCGAAGACGCTCGCTACACGCTCGAGCGACTCACTCGAGAAGCACGCAGCGTCACCACCACCGTCGATGGCATGCTTGCCAATGACGATGGGCTGGAGCTGAATGTTGCCATGATCTACCTTCGACAATCAGGGGAAGGGCGACTCTTAATCCGACTTCGTGACGACAGCGAGCGCGACCTCAACGGTGCCGAGTTTCAGTCCTTCTTTCGTGACGCACCGGACGGCATTGTTGAACTGAATGAGCAAGGAATTATTGTCGCGGCCAATACCGCCTTCCTTGATATGTTAGGGCTTGCTTCCTCTGAGCTCGTTGAGGGTCGGCGCGCAGATCGGTGGGTCGGACGGTCGGCCGTTGATCTCAACATTGTTTTGGACCACTCCAAACAGGAAGGCTCGGTTCGACTTTACTCGACGACGCTGCGCACTGAGACCGAGTCGTCGATTGATATAGAGCTGTCAGTTTCGCGTATTGAAAAAAACAACAGCACTCGTATTATGCTGTACGTCCGGGACATCACACGGCGGATCACACCGGACCAGTCAGTCGACGATCACCTCCCCCGCTCAATTGAACAAATTACTGAGCGTGTGGGGCGCGTGCCCCTGAAGGAGCTCGTCAAAGAGTCGACAGACGTCATCGAGGCGCTGTGTATTGAAGCGGCACTTAAGCTAACCAGCGGCAATCGCGCCTCAGCCGCCGAGCTACTGGGTCTCAGCCGTCAAAGCCTCTATACAAAGCTTCGTCGTTTTGACTTGGGCGATGCCGAAGTCGACAGCGACAGCGGACTGACGTAAATAAATTATTACATTTAAATTGTATTGATTTATTGACTGTTTGCCCCGGCATGTACACCATGCTGGGATGAGCAATTCTACGGCGATTAATTCGGGGGCCACGTCACGCTCGTCATCAGCTGACTATATTCAGCTCCTGAAACCCATCACATGGTTTCCACCCATGTGGGCACTTATGTGCGGACTCGTCTCTGCGGGCACCACTCCTTTCGAAGATCCCTGGTTGTTTGCTGCTGGAATTTTACTCACCGGCCCACTGGTCTGCGGTGCCAGCCAAATTATTAATGACTGGCATGATCGCGAAGTCGATGCACTCAACGAGCCACACCGCCCGATCCCTTCTGGCCGTGTTTCAGAAAAAGCAGCGCTGCGATTTGCGATCTGTTGGTGCCTGTTGGCACAAGCATGGAGCTTTACGCTTGGCACTTGGGTTGCCAGTGCAACTGCGCTGGGTTTAGTGCTCGCCTGGGCGTACAGCGCACCACCCCTCCGGCTTAAGCAGAATGGCTGGTGGGGCAACCTCTCGGTGGCCATCAGTTACGAAGGCTTAGCCTGGGTCACCGGTGCTGCCATCGTCATTGGCGGTGGATTACCGTCGACAACTGTTCTGATCGTCGCTGGGCTTTACAGTCTAGGCGCACACGGCATCATGACGCTCAATGACTTCAAGGCCATTGAGGGCGATATCGCCGTCGGCATTCGAACACTACCCGTCCAACTAGGACCTCAACGAGCGGCGCGACTGGCCTGCCTCGTTATGATTGCTCCGCAACTCATTATTTTTGGTCTCCTGCTTTTTTGGGAGCAGATCCTAGCCGGCTCGGTGATCGCCGGGCTCATGGCGGGTCAAGTACTGGCTATGCGGAGGCTGTTAAAGGCACCGCGCGACTTCGCCCCTTGGTATAACGGCGTGGGAGTCACTCAATACGTCGCAGGCATGATGGTGACAGCCTGTGCAATTGGGGGTCATTTTGGGTGAATTAAAAACCCTTACCTGGTTTGCAATTATTCGTTTAGGCCTCATACAGACGTGCCTTGGGGCACTCATATTCCTCCCAACAAATACGCTGAATCGCATTATGGTTGTCGAATATGCGCTGGCCGCATCGGTGCCTGGCTTTTTAATTACCTTGCACCATGTCGTTCAGCTTGCACGACCGTACATCGGCTACGGCAGTGATCGGGGCGGTCGACGCACACCGTGGATCATTGGCGGCATGATTATTCTGGCTATCGGCAGCATTACCGCGGCGCTCGGCACCACATTAGTGGGCAAACTGGGCGTTATCGGTCACGTTATTGCAGCCGGAGGCTACCTACTGATCGGCGTGGGCTCGGGTGCTGCAGGGACTTCATTACTGGTACTGCTATCGAAACAAGTCAGTGACCAGCGCAAACCCGCTGCGGCCTCACTCGTTTGGTTCATGATGATTATGGGGTTTGCCGTAACGGGCGGCATTACAGGCCAACTGCTTGATCCGTTCTCCGAGGGCCGCCTCATGACGGTGATCTGTGGGACCGCAGCGATCGCCCTACTGGTGACCTTTGTGGCGATTGTGGGCATCGAGCAAACCCCTGATTCCACCGAGCCCGTCACGGCTAAGGCGGAAGAAAAGCCCCCGTTCCTGGAGGCTATCAAGGAGGTCTGGTCCGAAGACCATGCTCGAAGATTCACCATTTTTGTCTTTGCATCCATGCTGGCTTACAGCGCACAAGACTTAATTCTGGAGCCCTTCGTGGGCCTAACCTTCGGCTGGACCGTCGGTCAAACCACCGCTTTGGCGGGCATACAGCACTCGGGCATGTTGCTGGGCATGCTGGCCATGGCGGTCTCAACCTATGCGTTTAAGCGCCGAACACGCCATGTCTTACACCTTTGGATTCGGGGCGGCTGCATCGTGTCGGCCTTCGCATTGATTCTGCTCGCCTTCGGCGGAATGAGTAACACCGACTGGCCGATCAACCTTAATGTATTCGTCCTCGGCGTTGCCAACGGCAGTTTTGCTGTTGCAGCGATTGGCGGGATGATGATGCTTGCCAGTCAAGGGCGAGCACAGCGGGACGGCCTTCGCATGGGACTATGGGGAGCAGCTCAGGCGATCTCTTTTGCCATGGGCGGCTTTTTGGGAACTGTGGCTGTTGACCTTACTGGCCTTTGGCTCCAAAACCCCGCAACCTCTTATGGCCTTGTCTTTATCGCTGAAGCTATTTTATTCCTGTGGGCTGCAAGCCTCATCTTTAACATCGATCAAAAGATCATCGACTCTGAGCAAAATGATTCGGAAGTTGATGAAGCCTACACGCTGAAAAACCAATTGGGGGGAGTAAACCCATGAGCAATACCCAGACTGACTTTGACGTTATCGTTGTTGGTGGAGGCCCATCAGGTGCAACCGCAGCCCACGAGATCGCGCTTGCAGGTCACCGCGTGTTACTGCTGGAACGAGCCTTTCGAATCAAGCCCTGCGGTGGCGCTATACCGCCCTGCATGCTCGAGGAATTTGATATCCCACGGTCACTTCTCAAGGCTGAAATTCAATCAGCGCGAATGATCTCCCCGTCAGTACAAAAGGTCGACATGCCCATTGAAGGCACGTTTGTCGGCATGGTCGACCGTGACGAATTTGACCCATGGCTAAGATCCAGAGCGCAACAGGCTGGCGCCGAGCTTGAGCTCGCCGCCTTCAAGAAGCTGGAATATCTCGACGACACGACGATCCAAGTCACCTACGTCTCGAAGGACCAGGACACAGAAGTACGCCAAGCAACCGCACGCTGCGTATTGGGTGCTGACGGTGCCCGCTCTAAAGTCGCGCGGCAGGGCATTCCAAAATATGCCGACGTTCCTTGGGTACTCGCCTACCATGAAATCGTTCAAGCCCCGGATATCGCGACCGAGAACTATGACCCACAACGGTGCGAGGTGTGGTACCAAGGCAAGCTCTCTCCTGACTTTTACGCCTGGGTTTTCCCCCACGGAAATTCCGCGAGCATCGGTGTCGGAAGTGCGCGTAAGGACTTCTCAGCACAGGACTCAGTCAGTGCTTTAAGAACGATTTCGGGTCTCGATACGGCCCAGACTATTCGCAAGGAGGGCGCCCCCATACCCATGAAGCCCATGAAGCGCTGGGACGATGGGAAAGGTGTTCTTGTCTCGGGTGACGCAGCCGGTGTCGTCGCGCCTGCATCAGGCGAAGGTATCTATTACGCCATGCTGTGCGGCAGGCTCAGTGCTGACGCTGTCAATGAGTTTTTACTCTCTGGCAAGCCCGCCGCACTCAAAGCCCCACGCAAGCGCTTCATGAAACTTCACGGCCGAACGTTTTGGGCATTAGGTCTACTCCAATACTTTTGGTATCACAGTGACAAGCGGCGCGAGCAATTTGTTGAAATGTGCAAAGACGAAGATGTTCAGACCCTGACGTGGCAGTCTTACACTCAGAAAAAGCTGGTTAAGAAGAAACGTAAAGAGCACCTACGCGTTTTCGTAAAGGATGTCGCGCAACTGCTTGGCCTCTCTAAAACCGCCACCTAGCTCGTGGACACACTGCTTAATTCGGGCGTTTTAATTGGCGGGATCCTTGCGCTTGTCGTAATTGAAATTCTGGCGCTCTGGTCGCAGCAAAAGGGTGCCGAGCATGGCATGTCGATCAGTCAGTACCTGCCCAATCTACTCGCCGGAGTTTTCCTAATGATTGCTGTGCAACTTGCCGTATGGGATGCCTCCAACACAGCACTCCTCAGCTGCTTAACACTCGCCGGTCTTTGCCACCTCTTAGAATTTCGCAAGAACTGGCGGCGAGGGTCACGTACGTAGCACACTCACCACGCGGGCTGCATCGCCACCTGCTTTGGCATTTCGTTCGGAATCGTGGGCAAGAAAAATAATCGCAAAATAGTCGCGCCAATCCCCACCTGCAGCGACATGCGTCGCAGTTTAGCGCCGAGACCCGGTTCATTTTCGAGGGCATCAGCACGCACATTGAGATCTAGCAACCGCTCCAAACCACGCTGGAACTTTGGATCACGCGTATTCAAGGTCAGCGGGAATACCTGCTTTGAGATCTCGGTCGTAATATCAAACACCGTATGGTCAAACTCGGTGACATCCATTCCAAACGCTTCGTAGAGCTTTGGCCGTGAATGGTCACGAACGTACATGGTGGTGTAAACCAAGACCAAGAACATGCGGATATACAGTTTATTAAAACCGGTGAGCAGCTTCGGATTCGCACGCATCAGTAAGGCAAACGCCTCCCCGTGAGAGAACTCATCGTTACACCACTCGTAAAACCAATTAAAAATAGGGTGGAATCGACGCTCCGGATTTCGCTCAAGGTGACGATAGATCGTGATGTAACGCGCGTAGCCAATCTTTTCAGAAAGATACGTGGCATAAAAAATAAACTTGGGACGAAAGTAGGTGTATTCCTTACTCTGCTTCAACACACTGAGGTCGACCGCCACACCCAACTTGTTAAGCGCACGGTTGATGAAGCCGGCATGACGCGACTCATCACGTGCCATGTATCGAAATAGTTGTGCAATCTCTGGATTATCAACCTTTCGCTCGATTTCTTGATACAGCACACAACCGGAATATTCGGCAGTAATCGAGCTCACCAACAAGTCCAAGAACTCTGCTTTCAACTCAGGATCGGCGTCAAGCTCCGCGGGATCAAACTCATAATTCTGCTTGAAGTGCTCACGGTTCTTATCCAGTTCAAAGGCGGCCATCATGGCATCCCACTCGCCTCGGACGGCTTCAATGTCGTACTGACCAATCTCCTGGCAATTTGTCGTGTAAAACCTGGGCGCCAGCGCACGACTTTCTATGGCTTGCTTGGTGCTCTCGTTCATCGCCGCCGAATCTTGTGCCATGTTTCCTCCATGTGCTCATTAGGGCATTCCAAAGCTAACACCATAATGTACAGATTTTTAGCCTATTAAAGTGTAAACTTTATTTTACCTTGGCCATTCAATCAAGTTGATAGTCCATCCCCACTTCATCAGAGACCTCAAATCATGTCCAGCACGAACGGCGAGAAACTTTTTCATCTCGGTTATGTCAGCGTTGAAACGAGCGACCTGGGGTCAGAGGGAATGGTAAGTCTTCTAGATGAAGCGAGGCGCAACAATGCGGAACGTAACCTCACCGGTATTCTTCTCCACCGCGACCGCTCCTTTTATCAGGTGCTTGAGGGCGAAGAGTCTGAAGTGAAGCGAGCGTTTGAGCACATAGAAAAAGACACGCGGCACAAGGCCGTTGATGTGTTGTTCGAGGGCCATGTTGACCAACGCGAGTTTGCCGACTGGCAGATGGGCTTTCTGAATCTCGATGGCTTAAATCCGGAGACGCTTAAGGGTTATTCTGACTTTTTATCGCGTGAGGACAACGCAAAAGATTTTCTTGAGAATCTGAGTCGTGGAAAACGCCTGGCCTTGATGTTTCGCTCAATGGAATAGCCGAGAGAAAGTTTTTTGCTCTTTCGCCCTCGACGCCTAGACTTGAAAAGTGGGGCTCGCAACCCCAAGTCATAGTACACACAAAAGTTTTGGGAGACATTATGCAGTTTTTATCGTTTGGTCTGATTAGCTCAGTCGCAATAGCCATTCTCTTGATTGTTGTCTTAATGAAGGCCGTCAAGTTTGTGCCACAAAATCGCGCCTTTGTTGTAGAGCGTTTTGGAAAGTACACCCGCACTCTAGAGGCAGGCCTTAACTTTCTAAACCCTTTCTTCGATCGGGTCTCTTACAACCGAACCCTAAAAGAACAGGCTTATGACATCCCCAGCCAATCGGCCATCACGCGTGACAACATTCAACTCGTTGTAGACGGCGTACTCTATTTAAAAGTCTTGGACCCCTATAAAGCGTCTTACGGCGTTGACGACTACGTTTACGCTGTCACACAGCTCGCGCAAACCACAATGCGGAGCGAGATTGGTAAAATCGAACTTGATAAAACGTTTGAGGAGCGGGAGGCTCTCAACAACAACATCGTTTCTCAAATTAATGAGGCAGCTGGTCCCTGGGGTGTCATGGTGCTTCGTTACGAAATCAAGGATATCGAGCCACCACGAACTGTTCTTGACGCCATGGAACGACAGATGAAAGCCGAGCGAGAAAAACGCGCGTCTATTCTTGAGTCAGAAGGCGAACGGCAGTCATCGATCAATGTCGCTGAAGGTGAAAAGCAATCGCGCGTTCTCGCTGCCGAGGCTGAGAAAGCAGAGCAGATATTAAAAGCAGAGGGGGAGGCGAATGCGATCATCGCGGTCGCAAACGCGAAGGCTGAGGCGCTTGCAAAAGTCGGTGCCGCCGCCAATACGGAAGACGGTCAAAAAGCCGTGCAGTTGGATCTTGCTGAACAAGCTATCACCGCCAAAGAGGCTATTGCGCGCAAGTCTTCGGTCGTACTGCTAAGCGACTCGCAAACGAATGCCGCGAACGTCGTTGCCGAGGCGATGACCATTGTCAATCGCCTGAACGCGGTGCAAGGGACGACTGATGGGACTTCTTGAATATTTTAGTGAGAACCAGGCGAGCTTTTGGTTCGCACTGGGGGCTTTGGCGCTTGTCATAGAGTTAGCGGTGCTTGGCATGAGCACCATCATTCTCTTCCTTATCGGTCTAGGCGCCTTGGTCACCGGGCTATTGGTTTACCTGGGTATTGTCCCCAACGGATGGCTCGCAGGCTTTGCGGTCATGGGCATTACCTCATTTGTACTGGGCGTCGCTTTGTGGAAACCGCTCAAGAAATATCAGACGGCCGAACCTCCTCGCTCAGGACAAAGCTCTGACTTTGTTGGACACGAATTTAAACTCTCAAGTTTATTAGATCGGGAAACGCACTCGACACATCAGTTCTCTGGCGTGACCTGGCGCGTAGATCTTGCCCGCGAGGAAGGCGATAAGTCCCTAGCCTCAGGCGATCGTGTCCGCGTCGTCGCCCTGCATCCGGGAATCCTCATCGTGGCTCAAGCCTGATTTAACGCGCTGACAGCCGGTCGCATCACAGCGAAGTTGCCATCTGCGGTCCCTATCAGTCTGTCTCTCACGTAAAGCTCGCCGCGCACATTAACAATTTTTTTTCCACGATTCATGACAGTGGCGATGCACTCGACCGTGCCGTCACGAACCGGTTTCAAGAAGTTCATGGTGATCTGAATCGTTGCGCAAACCTCACCTTCGTCTAAGTGTTGCATCACTGCCCCCCCCATAGCATTGTCCACTAGGGAAAAGAGTGCGCCCCCGTGAACAACACCGTTGGGATTTAAGTGCATCTCACTAATCGTGAGATTCCCCCTCGCAGCCTCAGGCTGGCAGGTTGGCGTCTCTAATCCAATGAGTTCAGCAAATCCGGGGCTAGGCATAAGGCACTCTGCGGCTTAAACGTTTAAGGAGCCGCAATATAGCAACTGGTATAGCAACTGGTATAGCAACTG